>JAABVA010003687.1_pt1 | contig 14491 bp, 12 predicted proteins | sample 5560331 | NCBI WGS metagenome assembly JAABVA01 (sample SAMN12812661, study PRJNA571458) | rock metagenome | isolation source: Antarctica rocks | place: Antarctica: Victoria Land, Mt New Zealand sud | collected 2016-01-07 | reverse complement strand
AGGTGGTGAGCAAAGCCACCTACACGCGCTCGGACTTCCCCGATGACGTCGTCTACCGGGTCACCGGTAAACCCAGCCTTCACCTGGTGACCTGCGACGCATTCGACGCATCTATCGGGCACTACTCTGCGAACCTCGTCGTCTTCGCCGACCTGGTCTCCTCCGGGCCGACGGGCGGGACCGGCGCGACGGGATGATCCGACGGGTGGCCACGGTGGTGGTGTCCGTCCTGGGGTAGAGCATCCTGATGCTGGCGGTCGGCGCCGTCGCCGGCGGCGTCCGCCAGCCGGATGCCCCGGTCGCCACGACGTCGACCAGCCCGGTTCCTCAGCAGGCGGGGGCGCTGATGGTGGGGGCCGACGTCGCAGCGAACATCCGCGCCCTGCAGTCCCGCTTGAGCACGGTGCCCCAGGACTGGTCAGCCTGGGCATCCCTGGGCGGGCTGTACACCACACAAGCCCGGCTGACCTGGCGCCCTGGGCGCGAAACAGAGCGGCCGAGGCGTCAATCAACGAGGGTGTACCGCGCCGCGGCTTCCTGGGTGCGGCCCAGTGAGGTGAGCAGGTCGGCAGCTGACCGGGCGGCTCCTCGACGACATGTTCCCTCCGGCTCTGCCTCCGGGCGGATGGTCTGATCTCGTCGGCGCGACCCTCGACACCGTGGCCATGGCCTTGCTGGCGATGGACGCTCGCCGTGGTCCTCACCCTCGTCGGGGCCCGTTCGGCACCCGGATGCGCCCGACCGCATCCGGCCAGCTCGGCCCGGCCGTGCTCGCCGCGCACGTCGACACGGCTACACCGCCCTGGTGGCGCGCCCCACGGTTGGCGGAGCGGTTCGCCGCCCATGCCCTGCTGCTCGTGCTCCGCTCCGGTCCCCCGACCGTGTGGGCCGTCATCGCTCTGCTCGCGATGTTCCCGGGCATCCTCCCGGGCGTCATCGCGCTCGGCCTGTACACGGCTGGCATCCTCGGTCGGTTCGTGGCCGAGGCCTGGGAGAGCGTCGACACCCGACCTCGGGATGCGTTGCGCGCCCACGGTGTTCGGCCTGCGACCGCCTCCCTCGCCGGTCCTCGTCGGCGGCGGCAAGCCGGCGCTGCCTCGAGGCGTACGACTCGACCTCGAGCTGCTTGACCACCGACGATTCGACAACGGCGTGGTCTACGTCCGCCACGCGGTCCGGCACCCCGCCTGACACTTGCGCCGGTCGGCGGCAGAAGAGTGCGTTGTTGTTTTGGGTTCCGCGCTGCCGACCACCACCTGCGGTGCGCGGCTATCTGGCCGAGACGATTCAGTTGACTCCCTTGGGCGACTCAGCCGATGACGTTGGGGTGCGCTGTCAGCTCGGCCCGGGTCGCATCGGCCCAGTGGGCCAGGATCGGCTGCGCGACGCGGTTCCAGCTGGTGGCGTCCATGCCGTAGTGGTTCAGGAGCCGGACGGCGGCTGTGTTGGTTCCGTAGACCGCGCTGGCGGTGAACAGGATCAGTCGACCCCCGCTCATTCCTACCGTTGCGTGGGCCACTCCGTGCTTGCTGACCCCAGGCAAGGGCAAGCTGGTTAGGAGAAGTGAGTTCGAGGTGCTGTGAACGAAGGCGCTGGCGATCCGGTAGGTCACGGCGGACATTTCCGTACCGAGCGATTCAAGAAGCGCTCGGATTTGCTTCATCTCACCGGGGACCGGTCCCCAACAGTCCACTGCTGAACTCCGTCGTAGGCGCCCCCCACCTTGTTGGTCGGGAATCCGTGTTGCTTACCCCACGCGAGGAACGCCCGCCGCTCCTGTGGCTCCACTTGGCGTGCTCGACCTGCAATCGCCAGGGGCCTCGGTCTCCATAGCGAAACCGATATCTGGGAGTGGTGACCGGTAGACTGCCTTCGTGCCCGGGTGAAGGGGTGAAAGGGGCGGTCATGGTACCTCCGGATCGAGTTACGCAATGGTCGGGAGCGGTTCCGGCGGCTGCTGCGGACCTGACGCCGGACTGGCTTTCGTCGGTCTTCCGGGAGCACGGGCTGAGCGGTAACCAGGTCACCTCGCTGCAGGTGGAGGTGCTGGACGGCGAGCAGGGTATGACTGGTGACCTGGCTCGAGTCACCCTCTGGTACGAACGGGTAGCGCCGGGCATGCCGTCTTCCGTTATCGCGAAGTTTGCGCCGATGTCCGTGGCCGCTCGGAACCAGCTGAGCGCGTTGGGCTTCTTCGAGCGGGAGCTCAACTTCTATCGATCGCTGGCGGCGGGCACCCCGGTGCCGACGCCACGCTGCTACTTCAGCGACCTGGACCGGGCCACCGGCCAGTTCGTGCTGCTGCTGGAGGACCTGGCTCCCGCCCGGGTCGGCGACACCGTGCGCGGATGCTCGCTAGAGGACGTGACCGCGGCGCTGAGCGTGCTGGCCCGGCTGCATGCGGCGTGGTGGGAGGATCCGAACCTAGCAGGGCGTGACTGGTTGCGGCTGACGTCGGTTCTGGCCCCGGCGGCGATGTCCAAGACGTTCACCCAGGCCTGGCCGTCGTTTCTCGGCAAGCTGGGTGCCCCGGTGTCAGCGCGGATCACGGAGCAAGGGACGTGGATCGCGCAACAACTAGATCGGGCGGCCAGGCTGTCCTACGAGTCGGGGCCGCGCACGCTCATCCACAATGACGTTCAGCCGGACAACCTGTTCTTCAAGGACGGCTCGGCCGAACAGGTTGTGCTCATCGACTGGCAGCTGGTGACCCTCGGCCGAGGCGTCGTCGACGCGGCGAGCCTGATTCGATGCAGCCTTGCCGTTGACGTACGTCACGACACTGAACCTCAACTCGTCCGGGCCTACCATGCGGCCCTCCATCAAGAAGGCGTGCGCGGGTACTCGCTCCCCGACTGCCTTGCCGACTACGAGCTCGCCTCGGTGCTCTTCGCCGCCCGGCTGGTGATCGCCGTGGGCCTCAACTCCGGTTCACAGGCCCACCAGGGCGCAGTCTGGGACACACTCTTCCCTCGCCTGGCCCCAGCGCCGTCGCACTGACGGGTCGCCCGAACACCGCGCATGACAGACCATCGACGGCCCTGCCACCGGACCCGCTACTGCCGGTGCGGGTTCAGGCGGTTACCGTGACACCGCAACAAGGGTCAGCACTCAAGCCCTGGCGTTACGGCACAGCCGATGACCACGAAGGTGGTGGTGGCGTGCACCACACGGCAAGACCTTGGCGGTGTCCGCCTCTTCAAAGATGACAGCGTCACGGCCAGGACGGCGACTCCACGAGCGTGCACATCAACGACCCGACCCAGCTGATGTACGCCCGCGGAAGTCTGGCCACCGACTACGATCCCGGCGACCTCGCCGACCTCGCCGGCCTCGCCCGTCTCGGCGCCACCACTTGTGCCCCCTGGCTGTAGACCCGCCGCCACTCCACCTCACGACTGGCGGCGAGCAGCCTCCTTCGACGGCCACCGGCGCGTGTCGCTGCTTCCGGCGGCTGGCCACACCGCCTATCCGGCTGGGCCTTCGACCTCCACCCGGCGGATCTGTACGTCCCGTCCGCGGCATGACCGCGCGTCCCGACAGCGGCATGACCGGGCGAGCGTAGCCGCCCTCCACGCGGCAAGAGCGGATGTTTCGCGATACTTCAATCGATCCTGATCGAGTCGATCCCGGTTCCGGGAGGAAATCCCTTCGTCTGCAGGATCAGCTGGCCGCTCAGGTGCCAGTAGACGTCCATGTCGGTGAGCTCTAGGTTCGGCAGTTCGTCTGCGCCGCCCAGGAACAGGGGGGTGCCGTAGCCGAGGCACTGCGTCACGCCCGGTGCGGGTAGGCCTGCTGCGATGTATACGAAGAAGTCTTGGGCCAAGGCCTCGTTGCCATAGTCAACAAGTTCCTCGTCGTGCATCTGGGCGAACGCCAACAGCACGCCGGCGAGAAGAAGGTCACGCCGCCGCGGCACCAAGGTCACCGGCGCCCAGGACACCGGGGCCACGAAAGGAATGGGCTCAGCGTCGACACCTGCGAGGAGGATCCTGCGCATTCCCCCAGTCGGTGGATGCGCGGAGCCAGACGGTGGACACGAGCGTCATCCGCCCTGAGGTCCGGTTGGCGGACGGCCTCGGAGTCCGAGTAACGCCATCGTTGTCAGTAAGCGAACCAACAGGGCTGGACGGTCCAGCCGCAGGTTCAGGAAGACACACATCATGCGTACACGTGCCTTGTTCACCGTCCTCACCCTCACCGTCGCCGGAGTTGTCGGCACCGCCACTGGGGCCGCAGTCAACGACTTCGGTTCTGCGTTCGTAGCGGTCGCTGTCCTCACGTTGGGAGTGCTCGTGATCGGCCTGCTGGAGTGGGATCACGCCCGGCCCGCCGAGTCCCGCAGCGCGGTCCGTGACGGCGGTTCTGGGGGCTCCCCCGACACTCAGGAGGCGACCGACCGTGGTCATTCGGAGGATCCCGTTTCGGCGGGGCCGGCCGTAGCATCCGGTCTGATGGCCGCCGGGATGCGTGGTGGCTCATCGACAGGGAGGAGCGGCCTGTGAGGGACGCAGCATCGGCACCGGGCTCGCGTCCGTAGTGGCCGCCGCCCGACTTGGTGTGGGCGGCAGCCGGGCGCGCAGGCCGCTCCCGCGGCACTCAGAGCCCCAGCGGCAGTGACGGTGGGACCGGGTAACCGGCCGGCACGGTCAAGGCACTGTAATAGACAGGATCAAACCCAGTATCGCCCACAACACGAAGCCTCTGACCTGCACAAATACCGTTCCGAGACTCGCGGCGTGGGGAATATAGTTTCCAGGGCCAGGCAGCGTGCGCTCCGAGCCCGCATAGGCGTCGTCTCAACCTCACCACTGCGGCCCGTGGGCCATCTCGATGATCGCCTTGTCGAGCCGGGCCCGCCGGGAGGTCGCCAGCAGCACCGTCTCCAGCGGCGTGTCGTACTTCCTTAAAAGTCGAAGTCAGTGAGGCCGGGGTGGTCCGTCGGCCGAGGGCCAGCGATATCCCAGTCGAACTTGCGGTCGGACGTCGCGATGCTGACGTCGTTGATGCTGGCATGCCGGCGGGCCATCAGCCCGGACGGGTGGAACAACCAGTTCTCATTCCCGTAGGAGCGGAACCATGTCCCCGTGTCGTTGTGCCATTCGTAAGCGAACCGCACGGCGATGCGATCGGTGTCGAACGCCCACATCTCCTTGATCAGCCGGTAGTCGAGCTCGGTGGCCCACTTGCGCGTCAGGAAGTCAATGATGGCCTCCCGGCCGGTGATGAACTCGGACCGGTTTCGCCACCGGCTGTTCGGCGTGTACGCGCCCGCGACGCGCTGCGGGTTGCGTGTGTTCCACGCGTCCTCGGCGCCGCGCACTTTGGCAACGGCGCTCTCGCGGGTGAAAGGGGGGACCGGGGGGCGAAATTCCATTTGGACAACTCCTACGAGCAGCTTCGAAGAAGCTATCAAGCCGTCCTCGGCCCGGGCTAGGTCTCGCACGGTGAGGCAGGCCCGGCCGCAATACCTTCAACTTAAGGTTACATGGGTGTAGTTTAGCTGCATGGGTCGTGCGGGACAGCAGGTGGTGCGGGACGAGGATGGTCTTGGGGACCGGATCTCGGTAGGGCTGTTGGCGCGGGCGTTCCCGCGGGCGACGGTCGAGGCGGTGATCGAGGCGTCGGGCAGGCGGGAGCAGCGGGTCCGGATGCTGCCGTCGTGGCTGGTCGTGTACTACGTCTTGGCGTTGGCATTGTTCATGGACATGGGCGGCGGGCGGGTGATGCGCAGGCTCGCGGGGACGCTGTCGTGGGCGGCGCGGGGGGTCACGGTGGTGGTTCCCTCGGAAGAGGCGTTGTCGCGGGCCCGGTCCCGGCTGGGGCCGGAGCCGTTGCGGTTGTTGTTCGAGGCGGCGGCCGAGCCGTTGGCGACGGCGGGGACTCCCGGTGGGTTCTGGCGAGGTCGACGGGTGCTGAGTGTGGACGGGACCACCCTCGATGCGCAGGACACGGCGGCGAACCGGGATCGTTTCGGTGGCCCGAGCACCGCGTCAGCCTCGGGCGGCGCGGTGGCTGGCGGGTTCCCGAAGGTGCGGGTCGTCGCTCTGGCCGAATGCGGCACCCGGGCGTTGATCGCGGCCAGGCTGGGCAGCTACGCGATGTCGGAGAAGGCGTTGACGATCGAGCTGCTTCCGTTGCTGGGTGCGGGAATGCTGGTTCTGGCGGACCGTAATTTCCCCGGCCATGACTTGTGGGGTCGGGCCGCTGCCACCGGTGCGGACCTGCTGTGGCGGGCCGGATCGGCCTTCGGACTACCGGTGCGGACCGTCCTGGCCGACGGGACCTATCTGTCCGCGCTGGCGCCGCCGAAGGACAAACGCGCAGTGGGTGAGTTGCCGATCACGGTGCGAGTGGTGGAGTACCACCTGCTCGCCGACGACGGCAGCCCCACCGAGACCTTCGCGCTGCTGACGAACCTGCTGGACCCGGACACCGCTCCGGCGGCTGAGCTGGCCGAGCTCTACCACGCCCGCTGGCAGATCGAGAACGCGTTCAGCGCCTTCAAGTCCCAGCTCAAGGGCGACGGTGTCGTCCTGCGTTCGAAGACCCCCGACGGCGCCGAACAAGAGCTGTGGGCGCTGTTGTGCGCCTACCACGCGATCCGCGAGCTGATCTGCGCCGCAGCAGATCTGACCGATCGAGATCCGCTGCGGTTGTCCTTCGTCGCCGCGCTCGACGCGGTACGCGGCCCGGTCGGCGACCCGGCCGCTTTCCCCCCCTGACCACCCACCGGGAACGCCGCCGCACGCCTGGATACACCTACTCACGGCCCGATTCAACCCCCGCCGGCTCGGCCGGACAAACCCGCGCCAGGCCAAACGCAGCCACAGCTACCCTCGCAAACCCGCCGACCACACGAAGCGACCGCCAGCCCGCGGCACACTCACCCTCGTCCTGCTTCCACTCACACCCAGGCAGGCTCTAAGTTGAAGGTATTGGGCCCGGCCGGGGGCTCCGGAATATGTCAAGTCAACTGAGACAGTTGCTGTCAGTTCATCTGGGGTTGGAGCTCGGGCTGGTTGATCCAGAATTGGGTTGGCATCACTGGCGGGTGCGGTCGGTGGCCGAACCGCTCGGGGTGGGCGTGGTAGGCGGCGGTGAGGGTGTTTTGCCGGTCCTGGTCGATGGCGTCGGCGGTGCCGAAGTGGACCGAGGCTGGGGTGTGCCAGGCGATCCCGGAGTGCCGGTGGATGTAGTTGTACTCGTGGAAGAAGCCGGCGCAGAACTCGCGTGCGTGAGCTAGTGAGGCGAAGGCCTTGGGGAACTCGGGCAGGTACTTCAGGGTCTTGAACTGCGCCTCGGAGAACGGGTTGTCGTTGCTGACCCGAGGCCGTGAGTGGGAGCGGGTTACGCCCAGGTCGGCGAGCAGCGCCGAGACGGGTTTGGAGGTCATCGAGGTGCCTCGGTCGGCGTGCACGGTGTGCGGGGCGGTGCCGTTGCGGTCGATGGCCTCGGCGATGAAGTCGGCTGCCAGTGCGGAGTCCTCGACCGGGGAGATGATCCAGGACGGGTTGAACCGGGAGTAGATGTCGATCAGCACGTACAGCTGGTAGAAGATCCCCTTGGCCGGTCCGCGCAGCTTGGTGATGTCCCAGGTCCACACCTGCGACGGGCCGTCGGCCAGCAGCTGGTTTGACCTTGGCCGGGTGGGTCGCCAGCCGCCGCCGTTCCCGGCTCTGCCCCGCCGCCCGGGCGATCCGATACATCGTGGACGTCGAACCCCAGTAGCGGCCCTCGTCAAGCTCTCGCGCCCAGATCTGGCCGATCGACAGGTCCGTGTAGGCCGGGGTGTTGATCAGCGTGAGCACTGCAGCCCGCTCAGCACCCGAGAGCGCCTGCCCGTTCTCGGGCACCAGCCGCGCCGGCCGTGGACCGTGCACCGGCCCGCGGGTCTGGCGATAGCAGGTGGCCCTGGCCCGGCCGAGCAGCGAGCAGGACCGGCTGACCGGCACCGCCGCGGCACGCAACTCGGTGAACGTCGCGGTCATCGCGTCTTCGACGACGGCGGCGTGCCCGTGCTCTCGGAGATGTGCTCCAAGAGCCCTTGCAGTTTTCCCATGATCTCCACCACCGCCGCCGACGTGGCCAACTCACGGGCCAGCCGCTGGTTCTCCGCCCGCAAGCGGGCAGGATCGTCCTTCCCACCCGCCGATCCCTGCGCTGCTCGATGCGGCCGGCGAGGAGCCACCGCCGCGCCACGGGTCACCGCGTCACGTGCCCGTGTCCACTCCCGGATCTGAGACTGGTACAGGCCCTCGCGGCGCAACACCGCAGCCTTGCTGCCGTGCGGTGCCGCCTCGTACTCGGCGACCACCCTGGCTCGATAAGCCGCGGTGAACGCGCGCCGGACCGGGCGGGGCGCCGGATCAACTGCCTCGACCGAGCCGGCACTCGGATGGTCACCGGCACCGGGAAGAACTGGACGGTCGCTACTCACGAAACTGTCTCCTGTCACCACCCTCCACGGTGGACCCGGGGGCTCCGGGGTGTCTCACTACAGCCTGACAGGAAGGGCTCGGCCGCCTCGAAGACGGAGCAACTTTGAAGGGGCCCACGTCACGTGGGCGGCCAGGGCGGCACGCCCCAGTGCTTGGCCGAGAACCCCAGGGCTGGGGCCACCAACGTCCGGGCGGGACGATGACTTTGGCGGCGGCAGCCCGGAACACGCTCGGCAACCAGGGTACGGTTCGCGGGATCCATCGCCGCATGGTTCGATGTCTTACAGGACAGCCTTGCGGGTTGGTAACGCGTGGTGACGCACCTGAGAATGGAGCGATATGGACGCCCAGAAAGCATTCTTGTCGTGGCCTGTGGTTCGCCAGCTCACCGGCAAGGGTGGGCCGGACCCGCTCGGCCGGGGCACCGCGGTCCGGTCCGTGCAGACGGATCACATTGAGGCGCGCACCGAGACTGCCGACCGGGTTGCCAAGAGCGTTTGCCCGTACTGCGCTGTGGGCTGCGGGCAGCGGGTGTACGTGAAGGACGAGAAGGTCATCCAAATTGAGGGTGACCCCGATAGCCCCATTTCTCGGGGCCGGCTGTGCCCTAAGGGGTCGGCCAGTAAGAACCTGGTGACTAGCCCGATGCGGCAGACCAAGGTTCGCTACCGCGCTCCGTTCGCGACCGAGTGGCAGGACCTGGCCCTGGACACCGCGATGGCGATGATCGCCGACCGGGTCGTCAAGGCCCGCGCTGACACCTGGCAGGACATCGACGAGAAGGGCCACAAGGTCCGGCGGGCGATGGGAATCGCCAGCCTGGGCGGGGCGACCTTGGACAATGAGGAGAACTACCTCATCAAGAAGCTCTTCACCGCGATGGGCGCCATCCAGATCGAGAACCAAGCCCGGATTTGACACTCTGCCACGGTTCCCGGTCTGGGAACCTCGTTTGGTCGGGGCGGCGCCACCGGCTTCCAGCAGGACCTCGCCAACGCTGACTGCATCATCATCCAGGGTTCGAACATGGCCGAGGCTCACCCGGTCGGGTTCCAGTGGGTGATGGAAGCCAAGGAGCGCGGCGCCAAGGTGATCCACATCGACCCGCGGTTCACCCGGACCAGCGCGGTCGCCGACACGTATGTGCCGCTGCGCGCTGGAACCGACATCGTGCTACTCGGCGGGATCATCAACTTCGTTCTTGAGAACGAGCTGGATTTCCGTGAGTACGTCGTGGCCTACACGAACGCACCGACCATCGTCAGCGCAGATTTCCGTGACACTGACGACCTGGACGGGCTCTTTTCCGGCTTCGATCCTGAGACTCGCACCTACGACCCAAGCAGCTGGCAGTACGCCGGGCAGGAGTCCGACGGTTCGGACCGTCAAGACCAAGACATGCAGCGCGAGACGGCCAGCGCTTTGCAGCACGAGTCGCACGGCATGAGCATCTCCGGTGACCTGCTTCGCGACGACACGCTGCAAGACCCGCGGTGCGTCTACCAGATCCTCAAGCGGCACTACGCCCGCTACACCCCTGAGATGGTCCAGCAGGCATGTGGCATCTCCGAGCAGGCGTTCCGGGAGGTGTGCGAGGCGTGGACGCGCAACTCCGGCCGCGAACGGACGACCGCCCTGGTGTACAGCGTCGGCTGGACCCAGCACAGCGTCGGTGTCCAGTACATCCGATCCGGGGCGATCCTTCAGCTATTGCTCGGCAACATGGGCCGCCCGGGCGGCGGCATCATGGCGCTGCGCGGCCATGCCAGCATTCAGGGGAGCACGGATATCCCCACTTTGTTCAACATCCTGCCGGGGTACCTGCCGATGCCGCAGGCCGAGCAGCACACGACTCTTGACGAGTGGATAGGTGCCGTGAAGCATCCCGGGGCCAAGGGCTTCTGGGACCATGCGGACGCCTTCGCCATCAACCTCCTCAAGGCTTATTGGGGCGAGAAGGCAACGGCGGCAAACGACTTCTGCTTCGACTACCTGCCTAAGATCACCGGTGACCACGGTACGTATCGGACAGTCCTTGACATGATCGACGGCAAGGTCAAGGGCTACTTCCTACTGGGTCAGAACCCGGCCGTCGGCTCCGCCCACGGCCGCGCGCAACGGCTCGGCATGGCCAACCTGGACTGGCTGGTGGTGCGCGACCTGTTCGAGATCGAGAGCGCCACCTTCTGGAAGAACTCTCCCGAGATCGAGACCGGCGAGATCGTGCCCGAAGAATGTCGCACCGAGGTGTTCCTGCTTCCGGCCGCCTCGCACGTGGAGAAGGAGGGCACCTTCACCCAGACGCAGCGGATGCTCCAGTGGCGCGAGAAGGCGGTGGAGCCGGCGGGAGACTGCCGGTCAGAGCTGTGGTTCTTCTACCACCTGGGCCGGTTGGTTCGGGACCGACTGGCGGACTCGACGCTCGAGCGCGACCGGCCGGTCCTCGATCTCGCGTGGGACTATCCGGTGCACGGCGTCCACGGTGACGAACCGAGTGCCGAGGCGGTGCTCAAGGAGATCAACGGGTTCGAGGTCGGCACCGGGCGCCCGCTGTCCACCTTCATGGAGATGCAGACGGACGGCTCGACGCTTGGCGGGTGCTGGATCTACACCGGGGTGTTCAAGGACGGCGTCAACCAGGCCGCCCGCCGTACCCCAGGCCGGGACCAGTCCTTCGTGGCCCCGGAATGGGGCTGGGCGTGGCCAGCCAACCGTCGGATCTTGTACAACCGGGCGTCAGCCGATCCGGAGGGCCGCCCGTGGAGCCAGCGCAAGGCGTACATCTGGTGGGATGAGGAGGCTGGCGAGTGGACCGGTGACGATGTCCCCGACTTTGAGAAGACCAAGCCCCCGTCCTATCGTCCGCCTAAGGGCGCCAGCGGCGTCGAGGCCATCAGCGGCGACGACGCCTTCATCATGCAAGGTGACGGCAAGGGTGCGTTGTTCGTGCCCCAGGGCCTCATCGACGGGCCGCTGCCGACGCACTACGAGCCGGTCGAGTCCACCTTCCGCAACCCCCTCTACAGCCAGCAGAGCAACCCAACCCGCAAGGCCTACGAGCGCCGCGACAACCGGCTCAATCCGAGCCCACCGGAGCAGCACTCCGAGGTCTTCCCTTATGTCTTCACCACCAGCCGCCTCACCGAGCACCACACGGCCGGGGGAATGAGCCGCTATCTGCAGTACCTGTCCGAACTGCAGCCGGCCATGTTCATTGAGGTGTCACCCGAGCTGGCGCGGGAGCGGGGGCTGACCCATATGGACTGGGGCCATGTCATCACGGCGAGGGCGGCCGTCGAGGGTCGCATTATGGTCACGGAACGGTTGACGCCGCTGCGCATCGATGGCCGCGTCCTGCACCAGGTGTGGCTGCCCTACCACTGGGGCAGCGGCGGCATGGTCAGCGGTGACTCGGCCAACGACCTGCTCGGGATCTCCCTGGACCCCAACGTGCTGATCCAGGAGAGCAAGGTCGGCACCTGCGATGTGCGTCCCGGGCGGCGCCCCACCGGACGAGCGATGCTCGACTACGTAGCGGGCTACCAAAAGCGGGCGGGCGTCGACGATGACCATCACGCCCCCATCGTGACGGCCGGTCGACGGCGTGGTGAGTCGCCCGCGGGTGACCGTTCGGACGACGAGGCACACCTCGACCGGGCGGCGCAGCATGCCCACCAGGCCGGCGACACCATGGATGTCCAGAATGGGAGCCACGATGAATAGGAACACTCTGTTCGGCCCGATCGACCCGGCGCCGGACTCCGGGTATCGCGAGGCGCCCGCGCGCAAGGGCTTCTTCACAGACACCAGCCTCTGCATCGGCTGCAAAGCGTGCGAGGTGGCCTGCAAGGAGTGGAACGAGGTCCCCGACGACGGCTTCAACCTGCTCGGCTCGTCCTACGACAACACCGGTGCGCTGGGCGCCAGCACCTGGCGACACGTCGCCTTCATCGAGCAGCCGGCCTCGCCAGGCAGCACCTCCGGGGCACCCGACCAGGAAGGGCCAGGCGCGCCGGCCGGGGTGGAGGGCCTCACCAGGGTCCGGGTCAGCGTTGACCTGGGTATGCCCGCGATGCGGCCGGCAGGCGAGGCGGCACCGCCGATGGACGGCATGCTCGGCGAGCACCCCGACTTCCGCTGGCTCATGTCCTCGGACGTCTGCAAACACTGCACCCACGCGGCGTGCCTCGACGTGTGCCCGACCGGCTCATTGTTCAGGACCGAGTTCGGCACCGTCGTCGTTCAGGACGACATCTGCAACGGCTGCGGTTACTGCGTTCCCGCCTGCCCGTTCGGGGTCATCGAGCGCCGGCAGGGGGACCGGAAGACGACCAAGAACGTCGGCATCGCCCAGAAGTGCACCCTTTGCTACGACCGGCTGGGCGCCGGCAACACGCCGGCCTGCGCCCAGGCCTGCCCGACCCAGTCGATCCAGTTCGGCGACGTGGAAGAGCTACGTCAGCGGGCCCAGCACCGCGTCGAGGCGCTACACGACCGCGGGGTCAGCGGGGCGCGCCTCTACGGCGCCGACCCCGACGACGGCATCGGTGGCGCGGGCGCGATGTTTCTCCTCCTTGATGAGCCTGAGGTCTACGGTCTCCCGCCCGACCCTGTCGTGACCACGAGGGACCTGCCAGCCATGTTCAACCACGCCGGTGTCGCCGCCATCGGGATGCTCTTGGGCGCCGCGGCCGCCTTCCTCGGACGGCGGCGGTGACCGCCTTCGCCGGCCGCGCCCGGGAACGGGTCCGGGACCAGGTCCGGGGCCGGCTCCCGAACCGGGCATGGTGGACGTCCCCGCGGTCGGAACCGAGCGCCGCCCAGCTCCCGGCCACCAACCCGACCGCCGCCGTCCCCGCGGCCGCAGTCAAGGAGACAGGGGCGCCGCGGCGGCGCCGCAGGGGTGGTAAAGGCATGGGTGGCGAACGGTCCATGGTGCCGCCGGCGACCTTCACCTCCTATTACGGGCGCCCTGTGGTCAAGCCGTCCCCCTGGGAAGCCGACATCCCGGTCTACCTCTTCTTCGGGGGCTTGGCGGCCGGCTCATCCTTGCTCGCCGCCGGCGCCGATCTGACCGACCGGCCGGCGCTGCGCCGCACCGGCCGGCTCGGGGCAATCGGCGCGATCACGGTCAGTTTCGTCGCCCTCGTCCACGACCTCGGTCGGCCCGAGCGGTTCGTCAAGATGTTGCGCACGGCCAAAGTGACATCGCCCATGTCGGTCGGGACGTGGATCCTCAGTTTGTACGCCCCGTTCTGTGGGGCTGCCGCCGCTGCCGAGCTCGCGGGGCTGGTCCCCGCTGTCCGACGCAGCCCGTTGGGACGCTACCTATCGCCCCTCGGCACCGGAGCCGGCCTACTCGCCGCCGTCACCGCTCCTCCGGTGGCCGCGTACACCGCCGTACTCCTCGCGGACACCGCCACGCCGTCCTGGCACGCGGCCTACCGAGAGCTCCCCTTCGTCTTCGTCGCCTCCGCCGCGGCCGCGTCCGGCGGTCTCGGCATGATCGGCGCTCCCACCTCCCAAACCGGCCCGGCTCGTCGCCTGGCGCTCGCCGGCGCCGTCGTCGAGCTGCTCGCCGAGCATCGCATGGAAGCCTCCATGGGAATCACTGCAGAGCCCCTGCACGCCGACACCGCCGGCACGTTGATGCGGGCGAGTAGGGCGCTGATGGTGGCCGGCGCCGTGGGCTCCTTGGCGGGCTCTCGAAGCCGAGCCGTCTCCGTCGTGTCCGGGTTGGCGCTGATCGCCGGGTCCGCCTGCACGCGTTTCGGAGTTTTCGAGGCGGGGCAATCCTCTGCCCGAGATCCCAAGTACACGGTGGTCCCGCAACGCGAGCGCATCCAGCGGGGCGAGCCCGTGAGATACCGGCACCCACGCTGGACGCGAAGTCCGGCCTCTCAAAGGAGCAGCAATGGCATCACCGTCACCGGCCCCAGCTGAGGTCTCTGGCGGTGACCCGACCCGCGGCCGGTGGCTGCTGGTGGCGGCTGCGCTGCTGCTGCAGTTCGCCATCGGGGCGGTGTACGCGTGGAGCGTCTTCGGCAAGG
>JAABVA010003686.1_pt1 | contig 14495 bp, 18 predicted proteins | sample 5560331 | NCBI WGS metagenome assembly JAABVA01 (sample SAMN12812661, study PRJNA571458) | rock metagenome | isolation source: Antarctica rocks | place: Antarctica: Victoria Land, Mt New Zealand sud | collected 2016-01-07 | reverse complement strand
CTGCGGCGAGTAGCCGATCGAGGGTCGCCTGGGCAGCCGACGCGATATGGTCCGCGTCACGCCACCGCCCCTCGGCGACCTGCAGCGCTTCCTCGCGCGTCGGAATCTGGTCGCGCCACCACGCCGCCGCGACATGCACCTCTGCCGTCTTGCGCGGGTCGCCACTGGCAGCCGCCTGCTCGGCCGCCAGCGGCGCACGTTCACGGGCCTCCTCCAGCGCCCCTCCTGCCAAACTTAGTTCGCCCTGTGCGGCGGTCAATCGCGTCGTCGCCTGGCCGAGGATTTGTTGTGCGCGACGAAGCTCCATCGCCACATCGTACTCCGCCCTGGCCGCTAGTTCCTCTTTGGCGACCAGCATCCCTTGCCAGTCGCATCGCTGGGCCGCGGCGCGATACTGGTCAACCAACTCCGGCCTGCTGGCGGGTGGTGTCCTATCCGTCATGGTGTCTGTTCCTTATCTATATCTATGGTCTTTTCGGTTCTATCGTTAACGTGGCGTCGGGACGTTCAGGACCGGGCTAAGGCCGAACACGGAGGGTGCGCCGGACGTGAGCGTGTGCACCAACTCGTCGCCGAGGTCACGGACCACATGGGCGCCTACGCGCGCCGCCAGGGCCTCCTCGTCGTGATGGGCGGCGCCGTGCACATGGATGGGACCGACCGCGCCAGGCGCGATGTGCAGATTGTAGACAGGAGCCGCCCCATGCGCTCCACGTCCCTGTACAAGAGGCATAGCGTGAACAGAAGTCGTCCCAGGCGTCTGTGGGACATAGCCCCCCCCACCGACACCCAACCCTGTCAGGATCGGATTAAGGATCGTACCACCCGGAAGCGATGGAATGAGCGCGTGCAGGAAACTTTGCGGTAGAGACTGTCCGCCCGTCCCGCCACTAGCGCCACCACTATGGGGGAGTTTGGCGAGCAGCGCATCGAGCGCCTTGTGCGCCGTGTTGATGTCCGTTCCCAAAACAACGAACGGCGCGGACAGGGACGACAGGCTACTCTTGAGCATATCCGTGGTGTTTAAGACCGTCCATAATCCACCCGCTAGCAATCCTATCGCCTGGAGGAGAGGACCAAACACCGCAGCGAACGGTCGCAGGACTGTTCCAAAGGCTGAGAGGATCGTCTGGACGACACGCATGATGTCGCCCCAATGCTGGAACGCAAGCACAGCCACGCCAATGACGATACCAAGGGGCGGGAAGATGATCGCCAGGCCGAGCACGATATTATGCAGCAGCGTCGCATGTTTGCTTGCCCACGCCATGATGTCTGACCAATGGGTAATAACCAGGGTGACTTCGATGACGGCGGCGACGATACCCAGGACAATAGCCGTGAAGGGCAGGAAAGCAAGGTCGAGTGTCAATCCGGCAGCCGAGAGGATACCGAACGCGCCCGCGGCCATCAACACCGGCCCCGCGACCAGCGCCGCCGCTGTAGCGACGGCCACGAGCGTCGTCACGAATTGGGCGACCTGGGGGTGGGTCCGCAGCAGCGTGACGACGGAGCCCGTCAATTCAACGAACGCGTGGAGGACCGGGGCGATGGCCGGCAGGAGCTGCCGGCCGAGCAGTGCTCTGATGCTGGTCAGGTTGCCCTGGAACGTCGCCATCTGCCCTTGTATCGTGCTGTTGAGCCCTGTTTGCATCTGGCTGGTCGAAGCCAACCCGTGCGGTCCTAATAAGCCCTGCACACTTTGATAACGCCCAATGGCCCCCGGTGTCGCCAGGAGGCTAAAGGCCCGCGAGCCGGTCGTCTGGAAAGCGGCTTGCAACAGGGACATGCGCCGTTCCTGGCTAGGTGTCGCGGCCATGGCCCTCATCACCACGTTCAACATGTTGGCGACGCCTTCAAACTGGCCTTTCGCATCGAAGAAGGAGCCATGACCCGCGCGCTCGACGCTCATCAAAGCACGATTATGCGCCGCCCCGCGTGTACTCAGCATGGGAACGATCGTTCTGAATAGCGCCGCGACGGTGGACCCGCCGCCATGCCCCCCCGCGAGGCCGACATTGGAGGCGAGCGCCGCTGTGGCGATGATGTCCTGCGGCGACATGTGCAGCGCGGAACGGGCCGGCGCAAGGTACGTGATGAGACGCGCCATCTGATCGGGCGACGTGCCGGCCACGAGCTGAGAACGCCCAAAGAGGTCCAGCAGGCTGTTAAAGCCTTTCGCCTGCGCCGCGTTCTTGGGGTAGCTCTGGAAGTCGTGAGCCACCGTGATCGCCGCCGGCACACTCTGGCTGATCGGGATATTCCGTAGCCGCTGATCAATCTCGGCCAAATTGCCCAGCGTCGGCACGACCCGTAGAAGCACGTCGCGCTGGTTGAGGCCGTTGGTCGCGGCGATCTTCTCGATGTCTGCAACCTGCGGGGCGCTGAACTGTGTGCGATTGGCTGTGATAAAGGTCTGTTGATGCAGCGCCGCCAATTGCTTCGGCGTCCCTGTCGTCGCCAGCGCGACCCCTTCCATGGCGCTCTGTAGATCAGCCGCGGCTTTGGTCCACGACTTGAGGATGCCCACGCCCGCCAAGCCCGCGCCGGTCAGCGCGGCGCCGGTGGCGAACAGCGCCAGGCTCTTGCCGAGCTTGTCGATTTGCGTGCCGGTGAGCCCTGCTTGCGTATGCAGACGCTGTATCATGGCCATTGCTGCGTTCGCCCCGGCAGTCATACCCGTCGTGGTCATCGACAGGCGGATCGCCATGTCATAGAACGTTCCCATCGGACCTCCTTTAGCCCATCACGCGGGGCGCCGCGTGGGAGCCCGGCCGCAGAAGCTGCTGCACCTGCCCCGGATTCGCGTTGTCATAGGCTGTGGCGAGGGCCTCCAGGTCCGCGCGCGTGAAGCCTTTGAGATACGCCAGCAGCGCCTCACGCGTGGGGCGACAAGGCGGGAATGGCATAGCCTGGCCGTCGATCTCGACAATGCTCAGGACCGCGCGCACGGTCGCCCCGTCCATCGGGTTGATGCGGCCACTCTTGTAGAGCCGCGCCTGGAGCGCGAAGAGATCCGCGCGCCGATCGGCGGCCGGATCGGCGTCGCGCACACGCGCGAGGCGTCCATCACTCAGGCGGACCTCGTCGGCCGTGACGGACGCTTTTTCCAAGATGTGGGGCATGGTCATATCCTCTTTACACCGCCAAGCGCGGCGCACTGCTACATTGTGGACGATTAGGTTGGCCCGATCAGGTCTTGCGTCCGTGGCCCGCATCGCCTACCCTGGCAACGGTACAACGACGTGCCACGCTATCTACCGCCTCTGGACACCCCTCGACGGCCGACCCTGCATACCGTCGAGGGGTTTTCGCGTCACGCCGCCGAGCGCGGACCAGGCTGACCCAAGAGCCGATCCCGCGCATAAGAGCTGATTGTTTCGTATCCCTGTGCGCGGGCCAGAGACACCATATGCGCCTTCTCTGTTTCGCTTATCTTCACTTGCACGAGCAGGCGGCGCTCGACCGCGAGCGATTGGCGCGCCGGTCGTTCGGGTACCAAGCGCAAGGTCTCTGTGTCCATAGCCATCCCATCCGCTCCTTTTTTAGGCATGCAAAAGGGGCGGTCTGCATATGCAGACCGCCCCTTTTGGCAACATGAACCAGTACTAACTATATCATCTACCAGTCATGCTGTCAAATCATACACCTGGCACATCACGACAATCTCATCCAGCCCTGTCCAGATCGTCAACTGCGCGAGACCGGCCCGCTTGCGCCGGTTGGCGGTCGAGGGGCTGACGCCCAAGAGCGGCGCCGCATCGTCCACGCTGCGCTTGTGGATGACGGTGACGGCAACGGCCGCGGCAAGACGCCGATCCTCTGTACGCAGCCTGGCCCACGCCTCCGCGAGGGACAACAGCGTGGGTGGGTCGCCAGGCCGCACGACGCGAAGCTGAGAGCGGTCCAGGGACGCGACGAACGCCTCAGAGAGCCCGTCATCCTGCCGCTTGCCGTGCGGCAGGCGTGTCCGCTTATGCAGGACGGTGAAACGGGCCTCCGGGGCCTCACTGAGCGTGTCGATGATATGTTGCTTGGGGTCTTTAGTCATGGATCGGCCTCTCATAGACGACTATCACTACGGATCTGTGCGCGCTCACACGCGATTCACAGGTAACTCACAGGCGGCTCACATATTCAAGTGCTATGCTTAGGATGATTGGGTGAGGCGCTCAGTCTCGCGCGATCAACCCGTCGTTGCTGTGGAAGCGGACGTGCCTAGCGCACATGGAAGTGGAAACCCGGCGGGATGTTGCATTCACACACTCTTGATAAAGAGCCGGGGTACCAGATGCGTCCCGGCTCTTTCTTGTACCTATTCAGTGTCGTCGCCTTACTGGTCGCTCACGACGCTTTCCTCATGGCGCCATCGCGCAGGATCTCCACGGCTCGGTTGATCACGATCATGGCGCCGGTGGCGCCGCCCCGGTCGGGGTGGTGTAATTGGGCCAGCGCCCTGTACGCGGCGGTAACGAGTTCAGGCGGAGCCGAGGGTAGCAAGTGGAGTGTGGCGTACGCCTCAGTCAGTGGCGCTGCTGGCGCGTCTTGGTGGCGCTCAGAGCGGCGTTGCTGGCCGTTACGTCGAGGGGCGTCCCATTCTTGCTGCGAGGTCCACGCGTCGGCCCACCGTTGCAAACGCTCGACCGAGTAGCGTGGCAGCGTCCACTCGCGCTCCTCTGGGTCGTAGCGCAAACCCGCACGATGGTTGAAAGCCCGTTTAAGGTCGTTCTTAGCGTCGGCCCACAGGTCGGTATCATCACCGGCTAGCCACCAGAAACCGATGCGACCATCGGGGCGCTGGCGAGCAAAGAACGTCAGGCCGGATTGCCTGTAGTAAGAACTCATGGAACCTCCAAAGAGGGGTAATCAGCACCCGCCTCACCAACGCGGGATAGGAACGCACACGGCCCACGATCTCCCTGCTGCGCTTCTTCACCACACGGCCAGCACCAGCCGTAGGGTGGACATAGGCTATGTCGTTGACCGCACTGGGGGCACGCCAGGGCAGCGCGGAGTAACGCGGCGTTGGCCTCCGTCCGGGCAAGCAACGCGGGCGCGATCGGCCGCGCGATAACGAGCAGGATCTCCTCGGCGGCTGCCGTCACCAGGACGCCGCGCTCGCGAAGATACCCTACGATCGTTGCCGCTTTGCCCATCTCCACGGCGCTGAGGTGGCCCGCCACGAAGGGGGCATCGGGGTCCACCTCGACGTGCAGGAGCCCCGGATCGACCACGAGGGGCGCGTCGTGGGGGACGCGCGGCGCCTGTAGCGCCTGTGGACGCTCAACACTAGCGATCATGGCGCACCTCCTGCTGCCCGCGCGCGGCGACGGTTGGTGTCGGTATGTGCACAAGCGTCCGGCAGGGCTTACACGGCCACCCGTGGGGCGTCAGCGTGCCGCATCCACCCGTACAGGGCTTCATGGGTGGGTCAGGGTATTTAAGGTTGGATGTCAACCTGTTAGTAACCTCTACGGTACCTGCCCCTGTTGGTGATTTAAGGTTGACATCCAACCTTAAATCACCGGCCTCTTCGCGCTCCCGCGCGCGGCAGTCGTCACAGCGGTACGTGGCGAGGTCGATGCGCTGGCCGCAGCCCGTGCAGCCGAGCATGACCGCGGGCTGTTGGTGGTCGCGGATGATGCGCTGGGCGTCCTGCAAGGCGCGATCGCGTTCTCTGGCGGCGGCCTCGGCCTGCGCGCGGGCGTTGTCGCGTTCCTGGGAGACAGCCCTGTACTCGAAGACGACGTTCTGGCGGTCCTGGCGTACGTCCGCGACTTCGCGCTTGAGGGCACGGACAACGTGGAGGGTCGGCTGCTCTTCCTCGATGGCGCGCGCGAGCCGTTCCTTGCGGCTCTCGGCTGCTTTTACCTGCCGCTTGGTGGGCGCGATCTCGATCATGGTGGGGAGCTGTGTCCAGAGGGCGTTGACCGCGGGGCCAGCGAGCCCGTACATGTAGAACCAGGGGACACCTCGCCCTCTGCCCCGGACCGGCGCCGTGTCGCCGGCGCCTGGTTCGGGATCTGGAATCTTCTTCATCACCTGTTTCTGGGTGACCAGGCCCAGGTTAAGGAGGATATCAAGCCCTTCTTTGTAGGCGCTGCGCGCGATGCCTTCGGCCGCGATGTCCTGGTCGTCCGCATACTGATTGCAGGGCATGTCGTCGGGGAGCGGCTGCCCGAGCCGCACGCCGGCCCGCTTGTGCATGTGGACGATCACGGCAGCGGCTTTTGTGGGAAAAGCCTTGGTGGTACGTAGAATCTCCCACGCCGTGATCTGCGCGGTGAGGTCCGCGATCGTGGCGTAGGCGCGCTGCAACGCGTCCCGCTGCACACGCTCCCGCTCAGTCAGCGGTGTGTCGCCCTGCGCGTCCTCCTCGTCTGTGCGTGGCTGTTTGCGTGCCTCGGCCTCGGCCACGGCACGAATGACGTCGTCGAGGTGCGCGTAGGGGACGGGCGGCTGGCAGCGATCCGCCCATGACCGCAAGATGACGCCTATCTCGCGGGGGCTGAGCCTGCGATGGAGGTAGTGACCGACGAGCTTCAGCAGGACAGTGCGGCGCTGTCCTGCCGGAGCGCCCTCTTCGAGCAAGCGGGCGTATTCATCATCGCCGTTATTATCACCGCGTGAGGCGCGATCGGCGGCGATCGACGCGTCGCTCCGCTGTGACGTGCCGCGATTGGCCGAGGGCGCTTGGGCCGCCAAGGCTACAAGCTGGTCGCGGGTGACGACGCCCGCACCGTCGGGGTACACCGCTGTGGCGCGTCGCCAGGGCCGGTCAGGGGTGTTTTCACCCTTCGCCGTGACCGTGCCGGGGATGCGGGTGATGCGCGCCGCGTTGGAGTTGGCGACATCGACCGTGGCGGTCGCCGTGGTGAAGCGCGCGGAGAGGGCCTCCAGGTCTCGCTTGATAAGCTGCCTGGCCATCTCATCGTTCGGGAGGTCGATCTCGTACAGGAGCCCGCCACCATTACCCGAGGATGTTTTGACGCGTGGAGCGGGCCAGCCCGCGTCCTGTAGCCACGCCTCGATCTCGTCGCGTGTGGCCAGCGCGGCCGCGCGCTCGGCGTCGGTCGCCGACATCCCGGCCATGCCGGCTGGCTTAACCGCGTCCACGTCGATGAGGATGATGCGGCGCCTGGTGATCCTGGGGTCAGCCGTGGTCTTGCCGACAGCGCGCGCAAGGCGATTGAGGGGACGCCCAAGCTCGGCCGGCAATGAGGGATCAACCGGGCTCATGGTGAGGTACACGCCGGAGGCGTAGTCGCCGGTGATACCTGCCGCTGCCTCGATGAGCGCCTGGGGCTCAGTCGTCGTGAAGAAGCCGCTGTCAATGAGTTTGTTCCCGTTCGGGCTGGTGTCTTTGCGCAGGATGCGCAGCTCGTAGGGAAGACCATTGGCAGGCACGGCGGTCACAAAACGCCGGATCTCGCTGGGGTCAGAGGTGGGCGTGGCCGCGGCCCAGGTGGTCTTGTCGCGTGCGAAAGCGGTCATTGCACACCTCCTACCGGATTGGTGTGCAGGCGTGCTATACTAAGGGTAGCGGACATGCGTTGTACTCCGTTTGTCTAATGGCCGGTCTCACGAATCATCTTGGCGGGTGGAATCGTGTTTCCGGCCTTTTCTATGTCCCGCGCATCGTGCGCGGCGGCATTGCTCCTATGGTCTTCTTGTTCCCGTAGTCGCCGATCATCTAATATGAAAGCGACGATGACACACCGGGCGCCGTGCCCGGACCTTGCCAACAGGCGGCTCGTCTTTTCGAGCCTGTGTCGTTGTGTGGGGCGGTACATCGGTTAGGTCTGCAACAACTGTGGCCGATGTGCCGCTTTTCTATGCATTGTTTTACCTTGCTGTACTTGACCAAACCCACCTCTCGGACTCACTCGCGGGTTTGTAGCTTAATGGTACCCTCCTTCCTTCTATTTTTGTAAGGATGTAAAATAGAAGTACCACACCCTAATGTGGATAAGGGGGGAGGATAAGTAGAAGTGATACGCTCGTGTCGGCAATGTGGTGTTGATTTAGCCGTCTCGGATGCATCAAGATATTGCCTCTCTTGTCGTACTGGTGTGTGCAAAGAATGCGAGCGCCCTTTCTCTCTCAGGGCGCCGTCTAACCCGCGGGTGTTTTGTAGTCAGGCGTGCTATCGGATCGCATGGCAACGCGATATTAAGGCAGCTGCGCAAGAGGCATCGGTTCGGGTTCGTCACGAAAAAGCGATCGAACATCGGGTATGCGAGTGGCTGAATTGTCCCACGCCCGATGACTTGATAGAGACGACTAAGCATCGACCTCAACGTTTCCACCCTGGTTGTGAAATGGGATGGCGACAGGATGGCGGGCGTCATAGCCGTCGTCGGCTTATCGTCGAATGTGTTCAGTGTCGTACAAAGGTCTTGCGTACACCACAGTTCGTGCGCCAACGCCAGCAAATCTTTTGTACCCCTGAGTGCTTGTCTGCGTGGCGGCGACGTGGTCGCGTCACGGTCCGTTGTATCCAGTGCAGCGTCGAGAAAGTGTACTGGCCGAGTACTATCCCTCGCAGTGTCGATCGCGACACGATGACGTGGACGTGTCCACTTTGTAAGGCGCTGGCCCCCCGAGCGGTCGGGGGGCGTCGCCGGCCGCCGCGCGCCCGCCTCTATCCGGCGACGTGCGCCCACTGTGGTGATGACTTTAGAGCTTGGAACAGATCGACAGGTGCGCTTCAATTCTGTAGCCGCGAGCATCAGCGCGCCCACCGTCACACGCACCCCCCCGTTCCCGATGTCGTAACGGCGGTCTGCGCGTACTGTCAGATGGAAGCGCAGGCGGGACGGCGTTCCATGTCTAAGGTTACTTTTCCCTTGCCCCGGCATAGAGCCAAGCGTAGTAAGCTTCACTTCTGTACAAAGCAGCATCGTATGCTCTACTACCATGCAAAGCGGATTCGGATTGTCTCCTGTCGGCAGTGTGGGCGGTCGATTGAGCGCGGCGGTAAGGGGGTCATTTTCTGTAACCAAGAGTGCTACGGGGCTTGGCGAGCAGGTCGACCTGCCCCCAACCGCCGCGCTCTCGGCGCTCAACGCCGAATTGTTGATGCGTGGCAAGCAGGTGTTCGCGGGGTCAGACCGCTCGCGCGGGCGAGTAACACCTCGACCGCGACAGTCCAGAAGCTCATCAAGGCTGGCAAGATCGCAGCTTAAAGAGTGCTGCTGGCTGCTGTCATCCCTGCCCATATGGTGGCTCCTCGCATCGTCCGCTCTATTCAGCGATTCCCACGCCTGCGCGTCCGCGTTATCCGCGTCTACTGCTCATAATAAAGTGCGTACCCCTATGCGTCGTGCCCGCCGTAGGGCACATGCAACAGGCCAGCCGCCTTCGCTTTCACCGCTTCGCCGCGGCGATCATAGCGCTGGGTCGTCGTGACATTGAAATGCCCGGCCAACTTCTGCACGGTCACTAATCCTGGCCCATGTCGGGTGGCGGTGTATGTCCCTCCGTCTCGACGCGACGGGCGATCTCGTCCCACACTGCGGGCTTGGCGAAGACGATGGATCCACCGGTGCCGGGTCGAGGTTGCCGGCACATCTGCGCGTGCTGGCGGGCGGACAGGATGACCTCCTGCCTGACATCGACGGGCAGTATCAAGGCCCACTTGACTACATGCCCGATGAAGCCCTGCTCCGCGAACGTCCAGTCATCCATGGTTATCGCTTCCCTCCGATTTGCTCCTGCTAGCCGTCCATCTGTCGTTGCCGTGGGAATCGCACTACCATCCGCTCACCGCCTCGTCGAGGGTCGCGTCGGCAAACTTGGCGTAGATCCGCGTCGTGCTGATGTCGCTGTGGCCCAGCAGGTGGGCGGTGATCTCAAGTGACCCTGTTTGTCGCATCATGCGGGTCCCGGCCGTGTGCCGGAGCGCATGCACGCCCAGGGCCGGTACCTCGGCGCGCGTGGCCATCTCCTTGACGTGGTACCACGCGCTGCGGCGATCGCGATACGGCAGCACCCAGTCGCCGTAAGGGTGAGCGTGTTCCAGTGCAAGCTCGTGGCGCAGTGTGCCCGACAAGGGGACCGTCCGTTTCTTCCGACCTTTGCCCGAGGCGACGACTAACCGCCCGCTCGCCAGGTCGATGTCCGACCACTTGAGGGCCACGGCTTCGGAGGCGCGCAGGCCGGCGTGCCCGCACAGCAGCACCAATAGGCGTTCGTGGTAGGTGAAGGCGACGCGGAGGAGCTGCGCGGCCTGGTCGTCGGTGTAGGGCTGGCGCTTCTCTTCGCGCGCCACGGGGTCCCGTCCCGGCTTGCTGTCCGTGAATGGGTCGGCGACCGTGGCCCCCGCCCAGCGCAGCGCGACGTAGAGGGCACGCGCCGCGGCGAGATACACGCGCACCGTGGCCGGCTTGAGGCCGTGCGCTTCCATCTCCCCGATCCAGAGGGCGACCGCGTCCCGTTTCGGCTTCAACAGGTCCCACTCACGGCCGTCCTGCATGACGAGGCGCGTGATCGCCGAGCGGTAGGTCGCCAGCGTGCGCGGAGAGATGTTGATGCCGGCGCCACCGTTAAGGGTTAACCGCGCCTCGGTCAGCTCCCACAACTGGGCCGCGTCGTGCCGGTGCGCCGCGTTCGTCGCGCGCCGGCGGCGCTCATCGTCCGGCAGCGTCGCCCAAACCGTGGCCCGCGCCAGCGCCGTGCCCGTATAGACGACCAGCCCGGTGTCCGTCGTGTCCATCCTCCACCCTCCCCTCGTCGTGTCCATCGTGTGTTATGTCGAGCTATGGCCCGCGAATGATATTCCGGGTGAGTGGTCTGAGCGTATCCCCCAATACGGTTTATGTCCAAAGACCCGCGCGACGTGACATAACACCGTGCCCATGTACCCGAAGGCCACGTCGGTTGATAGGGGTGGTCATCGATCCTCCTCGCGTTCGTGGCGGCGGGGCTCCACGGCCATCCGGTCAACGTATTCCTTGATGATCTGCCGCAAGGCTATCGCCGGTGGCACGACCCGCTGTCGCGCAATCTCCCGAATGGCAGGTTCAAGGTCGCGGGGCAGGCGTAGCGTTACCTGCCACGACTGGTCTTCAGTGCGCGGCATCTCTAATACTCCTTTTAGCGTCACGTTGGCATCCCTCCTTAGTCTATCTAATCGCTTACCTATCCCTATTGTACCGCACCAAAGACGCTAACAGCAATAAGACTAGTGTTGACATAGACTCTATGCTATGGTACAATAGAGTCAGGTGGAGAAAAGAGGGCCGTGGAGCCCGAGCCGCCGACAGGAGGCGACAGGTATGGCGTACACCAAGGCAGACCAGGACAAGAGCATCGCCACACTACGGGCGCTGGCCGCGTCAGGCGCGCGCGTCGGTTTGTATTACCAGGCGACGACGGGCGTGGGGGCGCGGGGTGTTGGCGTGAGCCACGAGTGGCAAGCGGAAGCCTTCTTCCTCAACGACGACGGGACGGACCGTCTCCGGGCCGATGGGTCGCGGGTGTCTCCGGCCAGCAGCATGTGCGCGACTGAGGCGCGGGCCATTGAGGTGGCCGTGGGACACAATATCGACGGCATCGACAAGGTGAATCACCCCAACTGGTTCATGAGCGGTCGGTCCATCCGTAAGGTGCGCTACCCGCGCGAGAAGTCGGACGCGCTCACCGTTTAGACAACAAGAAAGCCGGCGCGCTGTGCAACCAGCCGCCGGCACGACACAACGAAAGGGATCTTCGCCATGCAAGCTCAGTCTACCGCAGCCAGCAAACCCACCTTCAAGCCGCGCGTCCGTCGCCTGGACGCCGGGCGCTACTTGGTCGAGAGCGCATCACGCCCCGGTCGTGGTCACACGGTGACGGCGACGAGTTGTTCCTGCACCGGTTTCTCGTACCGCCACCATTGCAAGCATGTGGCGCTGGTCCAGGCACTAGAGCCGGCGATGGAGCGGTGGTAGGGACAGGCCACCACGCCGGCGGTGCGAGTGGAGACTGCGGTCGTCGTACCGATGTCGGCCGGCGCCCCAAGCGGAATTGTGCGGCCCGTCATGACCACGCCGCCCGTCGTCGCCAGCCTCGACGCGCAGGCTGACGAGGCCGAGGCGCGGCTCGCCAGCGCGCGGCGAGCGCTTCAAGACACAGACATGAGGGACGACTCTTACGCGGTCTTGTGGCGGCAGGTCGATGGGTTGGAGCGCGAGGTGGCTGCGCTGCACTACGCGTTAATGCGGGCAGCTTGACGATGAGCAAACGTACAGCCACGACCACACGGCCCCTTGATGCAATTGCATCAAGGGGCGCGGTCCCCGCCGCCGAGCGCGCCGCGTACGTCTATGTGGGCAACGGTAAGTTTCAGCCTGGTAACGCCGCCGCCGCCGCGGAGTGCGCCGCCTGGAATGAGTACGCCGACCGGATAACCGCGCGCAGTGCGGTCAACCGAAGGAGCGTCCAATGACCATCTCACAGCCAGTACCACCGGCGCCCATTGAGTGCTTCTACCTCGATCTGGACAAGCCCCTGCTCGTCTATCAGCGCCGCGGCGGTCTGGCCGTCGTCCCGTTCACGCTCGACGGGGCTCCGCACGTCGTGTGCGTCCGCATCGACCCCCTGACGGACGCAGAGACCGTCGAAACGGTCCCCGCCTATCCGCGTGATCCCGACGCGGCGTTAGAGGCGCTTGTCGAGGGCCTGGACGCCGTGAGAGGCGTTGCGACACAGGCGCGCGAGCGAGGGCACGACGAGGCTGTACGCCTGTGTGAGCGCGCAGGAGGGGCCATCCAGACGGCGGCGCAGGACGCGGCAGAGGCGCGGTATACGCCCCAGTCAGAGCGGCGTCAGTCCGCGAAAACGGCGCTTGTCGCACGGCATGGTCACGCTACCCCGCCCTCCCCCGTGCGGTCGCGCCGGGAGAGGAGAGTGGCGACGGGGGTGTGGGGGCGATGACCCACCCGTCCAGACGCTGGCCGTGCGCGCGGGGGCCGCCCTTGAACATAGTGTGGACGCCCACACTATGTTTCTCCCCCACGTCCACCCATACCTACGGACGCCTAACAGCATCACTGGTTCGATTACATGAGGAGTTTTCACCATCATGAGTACGACACCGACCGAGCGACTTACGCCCAACTTCATCTTGGCCCAAGACACCGAGCAGGTCATTGCCGACCTCACGCAAGATGATGACGAGGATCTGACCACGCCTCATGCCCCCTTACGCCCACAGCGGCCCATCCGCTATCGGCTGGAGTCCCACCTGATTTGTACGGACAGCGTGCAGGTGGAGCGTGCTGTCCTGCGCGACGCCGTGTCCATCCTACGCCGCGAGATCGGCGAGCGGGCCGTATGGGCCGTCGAAACGGATGATCTCTACGACGGGTATGGACACCTCGGGCTGCCCATAGAGACCGCGGCGCATCTCCTGCACGCCTTCGCCGCGCATCGGCGGAAGGTGGCGCCTGGCCTAGACTGTACGGAGGCGAGCGAGGCGCTCGACGCCAACCCGCTGCTCGACCTGCCGTTTGATAGTTTGGAGCGCGTGCTTTTCGCGCTGTCGCACGTCCTGGATGGGTATATTGACGGCACGGATAGCACGTTGGGCAACTACCAGCGGGCCGTGCGTGTCGTCGCGGTCATGGCCGACATTATTGAGGCCATGGCCGCCTTCGAGCGCGACGTGCTCATCCCGCGCGAGCAGGAGGAGCAGGCGAGAAAGCGGTCATCCTAAAGGGCGCTATCGGATGGGTTGACCCTGGGGCCGTCGGCATCGCGCGATGCCGACGGCCCCATCGCATGCGCGGCATGGTACACTGGCGCGTATGACGGACACCTATGACATGTCGGACGCCCATGACTGTCCGGCGGGGCCGGCGTCGCCGGACAGTCCTGACACGCCAGGCGCGTCCGAGGTGTCATACCTGTCCATCCAGCAAGCGGCGGCGGCGCTCGGCATCTCGGAGCGCCAGGTCCGCCGCTACATCAAGGCGCGGCGGTTGCGTGCGGAGCGGACACGCGGACATCATGGTGTCCAGGTTGTCATACCCGCCGACGCCGTCGCGAATCTGCGTGGCCAGCGCGCGGCGTTAGAGCAAGACGCGCTGACCGGAACGGACACCATGGACACGCCGGACAGACCAGACACGCCGGCTGTCAGACCCGCCGATGTCCTCGCGTTGGTCGCGGCCGTGGCTGACCGCCTTGAGGCCCAGTACCAGGCGCGACTGGCCGATAAAGACGCGCAGATCGCGGACCTACGCCGTGTGCAGGACGCCGCACGTCAACAGGCCGAAGAGTTGGGGCTGGAGCGCGCCCTACGTGAGACCGCAGAGCGGGAGGTCGCGGAGCTGCGCCGATCGCGCCGGTCCGTGCCGTGGTGGGTGCGGCTGTTGGTAGGGGACCGCTGAGGCGCGATGTGCGGGTAGGACGTCATCCTCACCCCGACCCTGCTAGTGAGGCCAACCCATGATGCCGCGCCCTCGTTTCGTCGCTCGCTCCCGTGGCTTCTCGAAAGTATGGGTCGTGTT
>JAABVA010003684.1_pt1 | contig 14497 bp, 9 predicted proteins | sample 5560331 | NCBI WGS metagenome assembly JAABVA01 (sample SAMN12812661, study PRJNA571458) | rock metagenome | isolation source: Antarctica rocks | place: Antarctica: Victoria Land, Mt New Zealand sud | collected 2016-01-07 | reverse complement strand
TGAGCGCCGCGAGGCTGGACTCCGCGGGCTGCGCGAAGGTCGTGACCGACCCGGTGTCGTCGTAGGTGTTGTGGCCGGTCACCGTGTTGGTGGCCGGCCCCTTGTCGATCGTGGACAGCGGCCCGCGTGCCCCGATCCCCTTGTCGTTGGTCACGACGACCCGACCGAGCTGGCGGTCAACGGCCACGCTGACGGGGTACTGGTCGGTGGGGATGAGACCCAGGTAGCGGACCGGGGTGCGCGGGCCGTTGTAGGCGTACTCGGCGATCGCGTTGTCCCGGCCGATCGCGACGAGCAGGTGGAACGGGTCCGGCATGGCGATCGAGGTCGGGTAGCTGCCGACGGTGGAACCCGGCAGCGGGTTGACGTTGAACGTCTGCAGCACCCTGCGGTGGGCGATGTCGATGATCGACACGCTGTCGGCGTTGGAGTTGGCGACGAACAGGGTGTTGCCGTCGCGGTACATCGCGGTCGGCTGCAGGCCCACCCGGATGGTCGCCACGACCCGGTTGGTCGCCAGGTCGACCGCGCTGACCGTGCCGTTGGTCACCGCACCGGTCACCCGGCTCGAGACGACCGGGACGGTGAGGTTGTCGGTGAGGTTGGTCGAGTCGCCCTTGCGGGGGTGGCGACCACCCTCGTTCGACACGAAAGCCGTGCCGCCGGCGATCACGACCTGGCGCGGGGCCACACCGATCGGCGTCTGGTGCAGGACCTTGTTGGTCGCGGTGTCCACCGTCGCCAGGGTGTTGCTGCCGTTGAAGGCGACGTAGAGCCGGGTCCCGGCGGCGTTCAGCGCCATGCCGGACGGCAGCGCGGGTCCGTTCGCCCCGGTGAGCTTGACGACCGTCGGCTTCGGGTCCACGACGCCGTCCGGACCGACGGCGAACTTCAGCATGTCCGCGGTCTGCGGCACCCAGAGCGTGCGTCCGTCGGCGGCGAACAGCGGCCCGTCCGCGGCCACGGTGCCGTCCCCGATCGTCGGGTCGGCCTTCGACCCGGTGCCGACCTGCTGCAGGATCCGGCCGGACGCGATGTCGGTCAGGGTGAGGAACCCGGTGAAGTCGTGCCAGGAGAGGGTCGCGAGGGTCTTCCCGTCAGGGCTGATCGTCGAGGACAGCAGCCGGCCGTTGGTGACCAGCGAGCGCTCGCCGAGCGGCTGCACCCGCTGGTTGCTGGCCAGGAGGATTCCGTGGCCGTCGTCCGTCCCGGCGCGGGCAGCACCGAACCCGCCGCCGCGCAGCCCGTCGAAGCCACCCGCCGACGCCACCCCGGCTGCGCCCAGGCTCACACCGGCCAGCGCCACCGCCGCGACAGCGGTCCTGCCCTGCATGCCTCGGCGTCGCCTGCGCGGCACCACGGCTCCCGACCCGTCCACTGACCTCGTCCTACGGCTGCTCATGATCGACATCAAGCCCCCTGCAGACGATCCGCGGCTGTCCCCCAGGTGAACGTCAGGTGGAGTTTTCGACCGACCGACCGACCGACCGACTGACGGGCCGACCGACCGGTCGCCAGCCAACCGACTGGCCGCCAGACCGGACAGCAGGCGCCCGACAGCACGGCCGGCCGCCAGCTCAGGAGGTGGCGAAGCAGCCGTCGATCGCGAACACCGGGTTGAGCACGGTCCGACCCGCCGCCGTGGTGATCGTCCGACGGCCCATCGCCACCGGCGGGTCCTCCGCCGTCCAGCAGCCGTCCGGCCGGACCGTCAGCCCGTACACGAGGGAGACCGGGGTGCCCGGACCCGAGATGAGGAAGGCGACGGTGCACGACCAGTCGCTGCCCGCCCCGACGTCGGGCACCGACGCGTCGCCCCGGGTGCAGGTGGCCGTGGATGCCATCGACGCGACCGACGGGACGGCGGGGTGTCCCTCGAGGTGCTGCTGGCGGACCCAGAGGCGGGCGAATGCCGGGGCGAACGCTGCCTGCACCCGTTCGGCGGTGACCCCGGTCGTGTCACAAGCGGCGGTCGAGGCGGCTGTGGCAGCCAGCAGGACCGCTGCCGAGAGCGTCCGGGCCGAGCGCCGGACCGTCGATCTCCCGACCATCGACCGCCCGACCATCGACGGCCCGCCCGTCGAGCACGAGCTCGCCATCTCAGGCACCGCCCCGGCCGCGCCCGGCCCCGACCGCGTCGACCGCCGCCCGTCGACCCACCACCGCGGCCAGCAGCGCCGTCAGGACGAGGGTCCAGGCCGAGGCGACGAGGACGGCCGTGACCAGCTGGCGCGGCTCGGCCGGGATCTCGGCGAGCCCGTGCCAGCCCTCGAGGGTGGAGCTCAGCAGCAGCTGGCGCAGCACGGGTGGGCCGTCGACCAGGGTCGCGAGCTGGCCGAGGACACCGAGCACCGCCGGCCCGGCGATGCCGACGATCCCACTGCGGGTCCACGCCGACAGCACGAGCGCGGCCGCGGTCCAGGCGAGCACCGTCGGCACCGACCCGGCCCAGGCAGCGAGCACGAGGCGGTCGGCGGCAGCGGGACCGATCAGCTGCCCGGACAGGCCGATCAGGGGTGTTCGACCGGCCAGCAGGCGGCCGGCCAGGGTCGAGGAGGTGGCGAGGACGACCACCGCGGCGACCGCGCATGCAGCGCCCACCACTGCCTTGGCCGCCAGGAGGGTGCCCCGGTCCACCGAGCGGGTGAGCAGCGTCGGCCAGGTGCCGAGGCGGTCCTCGGCGGAGAGCAGGTCGCCGGCGACGACGCTGCCGAGCAGCGGGAACGCCCAGGACGCCGCGAACGCCAGCACCACCAGCGGTTCCGCAGCCGCCGACTCGCGCAGCCAGCGCCCGTAGAGGGTGTCCGCGGGCAGGGTGCCGGCCCCGGCGACGACCGCTGCGAAGGCGAACGGGGCTAGCAGGCAGACGACCAGCAGCCCCCGGACCCGTGCCTGGCGGGCGAGGCGGGAGAGCTCGGTGCGACACGCGGCCGCGAACAGTCGGCGCGGCGGGTGCGCTGGTGGTCGGTGTCCTCGTGGCCGGTGCCCTCCTGGACGGTCAGCTGTCCCGGGTCCCGTTCCGGGCGCGGGCTGCGGACGGGCTCCGCGCGGAGGGGCGACGGACGCGGGGACGACGGACGCGGGGGCTCCGGGCGCAGGGACTCCTGGCGCAGGGGCGACGGACGTGGGCGGCAGCACCGGCGGCACACCGGTGGTCAGCGCCGCGAACAGCGACCGCAGCGGAGAGGCACCGGGCGTCAGGGACAGGATCCCGACCCCGGCCCGGCCGAGGGCGACCGTCACCGCAGTCAGCTCGTCGCGCTCGGCGCGGATCAGCAGGCCCGCTTGCGACGAGGGGCCACCGCCGGGGACCGCGTCGAGTGCCGCCGGTGCCGTCGCCGCCGCCATCGCCGTCGCCGTCGCCGCGGTCACACGCCCGTGCACGGCCGCGACGACCCTGGCGGCGGCGTCGTCGTCGGTGCTCACCAGGCGGTGCTCGGGGGCCGGCGCCCAGGCCCGCAGGACGTCGAGAGCACCCGACCACACGACCGATCCCGACCGCAGCACGGTGACGTCGTCGGCGACGGTGTCCACCGCGGCGAGGTCGTGGCTGGACAGCACGACCGCGGTCCCGGCGGCGGCCAGGCGGCGGACCGTCGCCCACAGCTCGTCCGCCCCGGCGGGGTCCAGTCCGTTGGCCGGCTCGTCGAGCACCAGGACGCCCGGCTCGCGGAGCAGCGCCGCGGCGAGCCCCAGGCGCTGGCGCATGCCGAGGGAGCAGGTGCCCACCTGCTCGTCCGCGCGGGTCGCGAGTCCCGCGTCGCCGAGCGCGCGCTCCACGCGTACCGCGGCCGTGGCGGCGCCGGACCCGCTGGCCGGCGGGCCGTCCAGGTCGGCCAGCAGGCGCAGCGCCCGGCGTCCGGACAGGTAGGGGTGGAAACGCGGGTCGTCGACGAAGCCGGCCAGTCCGCCGACCGGCTGGCGGCGGGCGTCCTCGAGGTCCCCGCCGAGCAGCCGCACGGAACCGGCGTCCGGGCGGGTCAGCCCGAGCAGCATCCGCAGGAGGGTCGTCTTGCCGGCGCCGTTCGGGCCGAGCAGCGCGTGCACCCGACCCGCCGGGACGACGAGGTCCACCCCGTCGACCACCCGCCGCGACCCGTAGGACTTCGTCACCCCGACCAGCTCGACGGCCGTAGCCGCCTCGGGCGGACCGGCGGCCGGCACCTGAGCAGCAGCCGACACGGGGCCGGTGCCGTCTGGTGGGGTCACCCCGTCGCGCGCCCCCCGGCGGCCGACGACGCCGGCACCCGGCGGCACCCGGGCGACGACCGGCGGTGTCGGGGTCGGCGTGGTCACGATCCAGAGGCGTACCGGGGCCGGGCGAACAGGAGGTGAACGGCGGGTGGTCGGCGGGCACGCCCGGACCCGGCACCGCGGTGCGGCTGGTGGACGGCCGGACGGGGCTGGGACCCGGTGACGGTCGGTGCTCAGTAGCGCCAGCGGGTCGCGGTCACCACCTCGTCCTCGGAGGCGCCGGCCAGCCGGTCGATCTCGGCCCGTCGGACCGCCGTGATCGTCTCCACCAGCTCGGCCCCGAACACGTGGGTGAACACCTCATCAGCGGCGAAGGCGTCGGTCGCGGCGCCCAGCGTCGAGGGCAACGCCCAGACGCCCGCGGCCGCCCGCTCGGCTGTCGACAGCCCCGCCGGGTCGACGGTGACCGGCGGCGGGAGGACGGCGCCGCTGCGGATCCCGGCGGCACCGGCGGCCAGGAGCCCGGCGATCGCCAGGTACGGGTTCGCCGCGAGGTCGAAGCACTTGACCTCCAGGTTGGCCCCGCGCGACCCGACGCCGACGCCGCCGCCGACCACCCGCAGCGCGGTCTCCCGGTTCTCCGGACCCCAGGCGGCGAACGCGCCCGCCCAGTGCGACGGGATCAGGCGCAGGTAGCTCGCGACGCCCGGTGCCCCGAGTGCCAGCAGGGCCCTCAGGTGCGTCAGGACCCCGGCGGTGAACTGTCCGGCCTCGCCCGCGAGCGGCGGGGCGCTCGGGTCGGACGCGAACAGGTTGCGCCCGTCGCGCCAGGCCGACAGGTGCACGTGCCCGCCGTTGCCGGCATCCCCGGCCAGGACCTTGGGCGCGAAGCTGACCCGCAGCCCGTGCCGCGCGGCGGTCGCCCGGATGACGTGGCGCACGAGCACGGAGGTGTCCGCGGCACCGACCGGGTCGGCCGGGGCGACGGAGACCTCGAACTGCCCGGTCGCGTACTCGGGGTGGATCTGCTCGACCTCGACCCCGGCGGCCGCCAGGCCGGCCAGCACGTCGGCGAGGTGGTCGGACAGCTCGACCACCCGGGCGGCGCCGTAGGCGGAGCCGGACACGGCGGGCACGAACGCATCGGTCGGGCTCGTCGCCGGCCGGACCCCGGCGACGGCGGGGGCCGGTGGGAGACCGACGACCCACTCGACCTCGATGGCGGACAGGAACGTGAGGCCGTTCCCGGCGAGGCGGTCGGCCACGCGGCGCAGGAGCAGCCGCGAGCACTGCGGGTGCGGGCTCCCGTCCTGACGGCGCCGGTCGACCGGGACCCACGCCCAGCCCGGCTGGGACGTCAGCCGGGCGAGCCGCTCGAGGTCGGGGAGCAGGCGCAGGTCGCCGACCGGGCCACCGGCCGGGGTGGCCGCGATCGAGTCGTCGATCCCGAAGGCGTCGAACACCGGGGACATCCCGACGCCACGTGCGGCCACCGACTCCAGGCGGGCCAGGGGGAACCCCTTGACCCGGGCGATGCCAGCGTTGTCCACCCAGACGCCGAGGACACCGAGCACGCCCTGCTCGGCGAGCCCCGGAGCGAGGTCGCGGGCCCGCTCGGCGAGCGCCGTGCGCCGGTCGTCGCCGAGTGGGTCGGTGGGCGCCGCGGCCGGGTCGGGGCCAGCGGGGTCCGGGTCCGGCGGCGTCCGTTGCTCGGACGGGGTGTCCACGGACCGGTCGGACTGCTGGTCCGGCGGGGTCGACGCAGTGCTCATCCGGGCAGTCTGGCGGACGCCCGCGGGCGCTCCGGTCGAGCACACCGGCCGTCCGGAGGTCGGAGCGGGGTGACCGGACGGCTGCGCGGATGGGAGCATCACCACGCGCCGTCGAGCACCGGGGGCCGGCACCGAGGCCCGGAGGAGGAGACGTCACATGCCAGCGCAGTCGCCGCAGGGCCGGCGTCGAACGGTCGCAGTCCGGCGGGCGACCGGGGACGGCACGTGGTGACCGGGCGGCTGCGCTCCGACGGCCGGGCAGGACCGGCGGGACCGACGTCAGAGCTGCTGGAGAGCCTCCCGCTCGTCGACCACCACTGCCACGGGGTCTTCTCCCCGGTCGTCGACGGCGGAGCGGCGGCGCCGCTGCAGCGCCCGGAGCTCGAGGCGGAGCTCAACGAGGGCGCCGGTGCGGGCCCGGGGCGCAGCTACCTCGACTCCCTGCTCGGTCTCGCGCTGCGGCGCTGGTGCCCGCCGATGCTCGACCTCGAAGAGCACTGCTCCGTCGAGGACTACCTGGCCCGCCGCGCGGAGCTGGGTACCGCCGAGGTCAGCCGCCGGCTGCTGCGCGCCGCCGGGATCGACACGTTCATCGTCGACACCGGGTACGCCGCCGCTGGCCTGACGTCGCCTGCGGAGCTGGCCCAGCTCGCCGGACCCGCCGACGCGGCTGGACCCGCCGCGGCCGCACCCGACGCGGCTGGACCCGTCGCGGCCGCGCCCGTCGCCTACGAGATCGTCCGCCTGGAGTCCCTGGCCGAGCAGGTCGTCGCCGCCGGGACCACGGCGCACGGCTTCGCCGACGCCGTCCGCGACGAGCTGGGTCGGCGGGTCGCGGCGGCGGGAGCAGCACCCGTGGTCGGCGCGAAGTCGATCGCCGCCTACCGGGTGGGGCTGCGCCTGCCCGGAACGGCTCCCACGCCCGGGGAGGTGACCGCGCGCGCCGGGCGCTGGCTCGCCGAGGTCGACCGGACGTCGCGGACAGGACCGGCCGGGACCGGCCAGGGGGGTCACGGCGGCCACAGCGGTCAGGACTCTCAGGGCGGTCCGGTAGGGGCCGGTCCGGCAGGGGCCGGCACGTCGTCCGTGCGCTGCGCCGACGCGGTGCTGTCCCGTTTCCTCGTCCAGACGGCGCTCGAGTCCGGGCTGCCGGTCCAGTTCCACTGCGGGTACGGCGACGCCGACCTCGACCTGGACGCCGCGGACCCGGTCCACCTGACCCCGCTGCTCCGGGCAACCGAGGGCCTCGGCGTCCCCGTGCTGCTGCTGCACGCCTATCCGTTCCACCGCCAGGCCGGCTACCTGGCGCAGGTGTTCACCCACGTGAGCACTGATCTCGGTCTCGCCACCCACAACACCGGCGCCCGGTCCGCGGCCGTGCTCGCCGAGGCGCTCGAGCTGGTCCCGTTCGGCGACTTCCTGTTCTCCTCCGACGGGTTCGGGCTGCCCGAGCTGTACCTGCTGGGATCCCTGCTGTTCCGGCGCGCCCTCGGGTCGTTCCTCGACGACGGGATCGCCGCCGGGGACTGGTCGGCGGCCGACGGCGAGCGCGTCGCCCGCCTGGTGACCGACGCCAACGCCCGCCGGGTGTACGGCCTGCCTGCGGTGTCGGGCAGCGGGACCGGCCGGTGAGCGACGCTCTCGTCGCCGGCCTGCGCACCGCACTGGAGCACGAGCTGCCCGCTGCCGTCGTGCTCCGCCGGGTGCTGCACGCGCGGCCACGGGTGTCCGGCGACGAGGAGGACACCGCCGACCTCGTCGCGACCGCGCTCGCCGGCGACCCGCGGGCGGGCGAGGTGGTCGCCGGGACCGGGCGGGTGCTGCAGGTCGGCGCCGGTGCGGGGCCTGCAGCCGCGGACCCGGTGGTGACCGGCGCCGCCGTCGGGACCCCCACCGTCGCCGTCCGCGCCGAGCTCGACGCGCTGCCGCTGGTCGAGGACACCGGGCTGGCCTACGCGGCTCCCCCGCTCCTCCGGGCGATGCACGCCTGTGGCCACGACGTGCACCTCGCCGCGGTGGTCGCCCTCGCCCGCGCCGTCACCCGGACGCCGCACTCCCCGCCCCTGCTGGTGGTGCTGCAGCCCCGGGAGGAGGTCAACGCCTCCGGCGCCCGCGACGTCCTCGCCTCCGGTGCGCTGCAGCGGCACCGGGTCGGGGCGGTGGTCGGCGCGCACGTCCAGCCCCAGCTGGCCGCCGGCGTCGTCGGGGTGACGCCGGGAGGGGTCAACGCGGGCGTCGACTCGTTCCGCCTGGAGATCACCGGCGTCGGCGGGCACGGCGCGTACCCGCACACGACGGTCGACCCCGTGCTCGCCCTCGCCGCGGTGGTCGTCGCCCTCCAGCAGGTGACGAGCCGGCGCATCGACCCGGCCGAGGGTGCGGTGTGCACCGTCGGGACGCTGAAGGCGGGCACCGCCGCGAACGTCGTCCCGGACTCCGCGTCAGCGACGGGCACCCTGCGCACGATGTCCGCCCCGAGCGCCGCGCGGCTGCGCCAGGTCGTCGACGAGGTGACCCGCGCGACCGCCGCCGCGTACGGCTGCACCGGGCGCGCGGACTTCGACCACCCGACACCGGTGCTGCGCAACGACCCCGCGCTCACCGCGGCCACCGAGCAGCGCCTGCGTGCGGCCGGCCTCCCGACCGACAGCCGGTGGCGGTCCTTCGGCTCCGACGACTTCGCGGCGTACGGCGACGAGCTGCCGTCGCTGATGATGTTCGCCGGTGTCGGCGCCGCCGTCGACGCCTCCGGCGTCGGTGCCGCCGGCGGTGTCGACGGCGTGGGCGGCGCCGCTGCCGACGGCGCGGGCGTCGGGCGGCCGGCGGCCGGTCTGCACTCCACCCGCTTCGACCCGGGTGAGGACTCCGTCGGGCTGGTCGCCCGCTGCTTGCTCGGCGGCTACCTCGCGGCCGCGCTCGACCTGCGCTGAGCCCGGCGCCGACGCCGATCCTCGCCGGTGACGGTCCTCGCCGGGTGATGGTCCTCAGCGGGTGACAATCCTCAGCGGGTGGTGGCCGTCCGGACGACTGCCCGGGCCACCGTGAGCTCGCCGAGGCGCTGGCGGTAGGCCGCATCGCGAGCGGGGAACGGTTCGTACACCCGCTCCACGACGACCGTCCGGTCGACGGCCGTGGCCACGTCGGGGAAGACGCCGATCTCGACGGCGCCGGTCAGCGCTGCCCCGAGAGCCCCCGCCTCCGCGGTGTCGGTCCGGTGCACCGGGCGGCCGATCGCGTCGGCGATCGCCTGGCACCACGCCGCACTGCGGGCACCGCCGCCGGACACCGAGAGGACGTCGGCGCCGCCGCAGGCGAGGAAGCAGTCGAGGACCGCGAGGGTCAGCCCGTCGACGGTCGCCCGGGCGACGTCCGCCCGCGTGACCTCGGTCGTCAGATCGAGCACGGCGCCGCGGGCTCCGCTGTCGCGGAACGGGCTGCGCTCGCCCGCCGGGGAGAAGTACGGCAGCACCAGAGGACCCGCAGCCGCGCCGGCGCCACCCTCCCGGCCCGAGCCGGCGGCCGGACCCCCCGCCGCGACAGCCGAGCCCGGACCGCGCGTCGACTGCGCGGCCAGGTCGATCAGCGCGGCCGGACCGGGCAGGCCGAGCAGGCCCGCCATCCAGTCGAGGACCTCGGTACCGCACATCGTCGGGTAGGCGAGCAGCCACTGACCGGGTCGGCCGGTGGGCAGGGTCAGTCCGTTGAGTGGGCGGTCCAGAGCCGGGTCGTCGGCGAGCACCCCGACGCACAGCGTCGTCCCGAGCACCGCGAACGCCTGCCCGGCCCGGGCGACCCCGCTGCCGGTCGCGGCGGTCACGAGGTCGTAGGGCGCGAGCACGACCGGCGTCCCCGCGGGCAGTCCGACGGCAGCCGCGGCGTCGGCGCTGAGGCTCCCGGCCCGGCTCCCCTGCCGCACGACCGGCGGCAGCAGGCGCTGCTGCTCACGCAGGCCGTAGTCGTCGAGCAGCGACTCGTCGTAGCCGGCGGACCGGGCGTCCAGGAACGGGACCGCCTCCGACACGTCGAGCACCCGGCGGCCCGTCAGCTGCTGATACACCCAGCTGCCGCAGCTCAGCAGCGTCGCCGCCCGCCCGGCCACCGCCGGCTCGTGGTCGGCCAGCCATCGCAGCTGCGCGTTCGCCAGGCCCGCCGACCCCCAGGTCCCGGTGCGCCGGAACGTCCGCTCGAGGGTGCCGTCGGCCTCCCAGCCGGCGACGACGGGCTCGGCGCGGGCGTCGTTCCACAGCATTGCGGGGCGCACCGGCCGGCCGGCGTCGTCGACCAGCCAGCAGCCGTCCCCCTGCCCGGTGACGGCGATGACGTCCACCCCGCCACCCGGCCCGCTTGCACCAGAACCGCTGCCACCCGACCCGCCGGACCCGCCGGCACCGGCCCCGCCGCGGGTGGTCCCCCCGAGGTCGCGGGCAGCGCGCCCGACGTCGGCGAGCACCCGGACGGCGGCGGCCCACACCTCGTCCATGTCCTGCTCGGAGCGCCCGCCGCCCGGGTGCGCGACCGCGGTGGCCTCGTCGGCGGTCGCGCGGGCCCGCCAGTCGTCGTCGAAGAGGACAGCCTTGACCCGCGACGTCCCGAGGTCGAGCCCGATCGCCGTCACCGGGCCGCCGGGGGCCGGTGGGCGGCGGCGGTCCAGTCAGGGTTCGCGCAGTGCTCGAGGGACCCGGTCCGCAGGAACTCGGCCACCTCCCGCGCCACCCGGGTGACCGACTCCGAGGCCACCTGACGGGACGCCCCGGCCAGGTGCGGGGTGGCGAGGACGTCCGGGCGCGCGAGGAGCGGGTCGTCCGCCGCCGGCGGCTCCGGGTCGAAGACGTCGAGGGCGGCGCCGCGCAGCTGCCCGGACTCCAGCGCGGCCAGCAGGGCCCCGCGGTCGACCAGCTCACCGCGAGCGGTGTTCACGAACCGTGCGCCCGGCTTCATGGCGGCGAAGGCGGCGGCGTCGAACATCCGCCGGGTGGCGTCGGTGAGGCGGGCGTGCACGCTGACGATGTCGCTGGCCGCGAGGAGCTCGTCGAGGTCGACCAGGCGGACCCCGGCGGCGGCCGCCACGGACGGCTCGGCGTAGGGGTCGTGGGCGAGGACCGTCGAGCCGAACGCGCGCAGCAGCTCGGCGACCCGCGTCCCGACGGCGCCGAGACCGACGAGCCCGACGGTGGCCGCGCGGAGCTCGGGCCCGGTGAGCTCGTTGCGGAACCAGCGCCCGTCCCAGCGCCCGGCGGCGAGGTCGCGTGACGACGCGGGGACGTTGCGGGTCAGAGTGATCATCACCCCGACCGTGAACTCGGCGACCGCCCCGAGGTTGCGCCCGGGGAGGAAGACGACGGGCACACCGTGGGCGCTCGCCGCCGCGAGGTCGATGTTCACCGGTCCACCGCGGGTGCTGCCGACGACCCGCAGCTCGGGTGCCGCGTCGAAGACCTCGCGCGTCACCGGCGCCAGGTGGGTCAGCAGGACCGACGCCTGCGACGCCGCTGCGGCCGCTGCGAGCCGGCCGGCGTCACCGGCTGCCTCCCGGACCCCCGCCGCGGCCCCGAACGGCTCGTCGGGCCACCGCGACTCCTCCCGCGTCACCTCGGTGTCCGGACCGAACGCCTCCCGCGCCGCGGCGGCGAGGGCCTCGGCGCGGATGAAGAGGTCACCGGCACACAGGACCCGCACCGGGCCATCGTCGCGCAGCCGACGGGGTGCGGCGACCTGTCAGGACGAGGCGATGGGGGAGTTCAGCGTCAGCAGCGATGCCGGGCTGGAGCGGTCGCGGGGGACGCTGATCTCGGTGACCGCGGCGTTGTCCAGGCGGGGGAACAGCTGGCGGTAGCGGCCGACGGGCAGGCCGAGCAGCGCACAGAGTCCCAGGCGGAGCACGGTGTTGTGCGCGATCACCAGCACGGTATGCCCGAGGTGGGCCCCGGCCATCTCCCGCAGCGCGGCGGCGCACCGTTCGGCCGCGGCGGCCGGCGGCTCGGCTCCCGGGAAGGGGTACCGCGCAGGGTCGTCGGAGAACCGGTCGACCATCTCGGCGTCCATCGTGCGCAGCTCGGCCAGCGTGTGGCCCTCCGCGATGCCGAAGTCGACCTCCCGCAGGTCATCGACGACCTGCAGTGCCCGGCCGCTGGCCTCGGCACACGGCCGGGCCGTCTCGACCGCCCGACGGACGGGCGAGCACACGACGCCGTCCGGGCTGCGCAGTCCGGCCCAGGCGGCGAGTGCGTCGACCTGGCGGCGGCCGGTGTCGCTGAGGTCGATGTCGCTGCCGTGCCCGGCGTAGCGGTTCTCGGCGTGCCAGACGGTCTGCGCGTGGCGGGTCAGCAGCAGCCGGCTGGCGTCGGCGGGCGCGACGGGGACCGCGGCGGCGGCGACCGGCACCGGAGCCGGAGCCACGACGGGGGCCCGCCCGTCGACCGCCCGGGTGCTCACCGTGGTGACCCGGCCGCCAGAGCACCGGCCGGACCGCCGGCACCCGAGCCGGCCCGGGAGGCGAGGACCCGCCCGGCCAGGTCGTGCTCCAGCCACCCGCGGTCGGCCAGGGCCTCGACGAGGCGGTGGTAGCCCGGGAGCAGGTCCGCACCCCGCACGGGGTCGGGCGTGAGGGTGTCGGCGATCTGCACCATCGCCTCCGCGGTCTCGGCGAGCGCGCCGGGCTCGGCGGCGGCGAGGACCGCCATCCCGACCGCAGCCTCGCCGGACGCCGGCAGCAGCGCCGGCCGGCCGAGGACGTCGGCGCGCAGCTGGTTCCACCACCGGTTGCGCGCCGCGCCGCCGGTGAGCGACACCGGCCCCGACACATCCGCGCCGAGGTCCGCGAGCACGTCGTACGCGAGCTTCTCCACGTAGGCGATCCCCTGGCACAGCGCACCGAACCGGGCGGGGTCCGGACCGACGGTGCCCCAACCGACGGTGTCCCGATCGACGGTGTCCAGACCGACGGTGTCCAGACCGAAGGCGCGGGCCGCGGGGGCGACGAACGGGAACCGCTCCCCGGCGCCGCCGAGGGGGTAGACGACCGCGGCGAGCGGTACCAGCGCGGCGGCCCGTCGGGTCAGCCGGGCCAGGGCGGCGGCGTCGGCGCCGGGGAAGGTGTCGCGGAGGACGCCCGCACCGGTCGACGAGGCGCCACCCGGGAGCCACCCGCCGTCGGGGTTGCGGTGGCAGTAGACCGCGCCGGACGGGTCGTGGAGGAGCTGCCCGGTCGAGCCCTTGACGACCAGCGTCGTCCCGAGAGCACTGCTCCAGCTGCCCGGACGCAGTGCCCTGGCAGCGATCTGGGCCGCGCACCCGTCGGTCATCCCGGCGCGCACCGCGGTGCCCGCGCGCAGTCCCGTCTGCGCCGCCGCTCCCCCCGAGACCGTCCCCAGCACGGTCCCGGGGAGCACGACCGGCGGCAGCAGGGCCAGCGGTATCCCGAGCTCGGCGAACACCTCCCCCGGCCAGGCTGCGGACTCCAGGTCGACGCCGGTCTTCAGTGCGTGCGAGGTGTCGGTGGCGACAGGCGCCCCGACCAGGCGTCGGACGAGGTGGTCGGCCTGGTGCACCACCCGGTCGCCGTGACCGAGGGCGCCGGCGTCCTGCAGCCAGAGGACCTTCGGCAGCGCCCACGCCGACTGCATCCGGTACCCGAGGGACTGCCACAGCTCGGCACCGGCAGTCTGCGCGCGCTCGGCCTGCGCCGCGGCGCGGGTGTCGTCGTACATGAGTCCCGGCCCGCGGGCAGACCCGTCGGCGCCCTCCACCAGGACCGTCCCGGAGGTCGCGTCGAGGGCGACCGCGCGGACGTCGAGACCGGTGCCGACGGCCGCGGTCGCCTGGTCGACTGCTCCCCGCACGGCCACCACGAGCGCCTGCCACCAGTCCTCGGGCGGCTGCTCGTGGACGGGGCCGTGCCGGTGGTCCCGCCGGAGCGGTGCGCCCCCCGCGCCCAGCACCCGCCCGGTCCCGGAGACGATCACGGCCCGGACGCCCTGGGTGCCGACGTCCACCCCGCAGGAGGCGGCGCCGCGACCGGACTCGAGCACCGACACCGTGCGTCCTTCCAGCACTGGGGCGGTCACCTCCGCCTGGGGCGAACTCGACACGACGGCAAAGGGCCCGCGGGCGAGGACCGCCTCGGGTCAGCGGGTGCCGCACACCCCGGCGATCAGGGTGACGAGGGTCCGGGTCGCGGTCACGAGCTCGGCGATCGGTACTGACTCGTCCGGGGAGTGCGCGCGGGACACATCACCCGGCCCGTACAGGACGGTCGGGACGTCGACCGCGGTGAGGAGGCGCTGGTCGGAGCCGTACGGGACCCCGTAGACCTCGGGCGCCTGCCCGGTGACGGCGCGGTGCGCCGCCGCGACCGCCGCGGCCGCGACCGAGTCCGCCGCGACCTGGCCGCTGGCGAACTGCCCGCCCCACCAGGAGACCTGCACCGGGTGCGCCGCGAGCCACGGGTCGTCGGCGCAGACCTCGGCCACCGCGTCCTCGAGGGCCGCGCGCGCGTCGTCGACCGGTTCGCCGAGGGCGACGCCGAGCCGGCC
>JAABVA010003683.1_pt1 | contig 14498 bp, 19 predicted proteins | sample 5560331 | NCBI WGS metagenome assembly JAABVA01 (sample SAMN12812661, study PRJNA571458) | rock metagenome | isolation source: Antarctica rocks | place: Antarctica: Victoria Land, Mt New Zealand sud | collected 2016-01-07 | reverse complement strand
TGTCGCTGCACAGGGTGTTGAACACGTGTTGGGCGCCGGTGGCGAGGTTGATGGTGGTGACGTGGCCCTGGTAGTCGCCGCCGTCACCGGGGTAGCCGCCGTTGACGGAGTACAGGTACGGCCCGCCTGGCGCGGTGGCGATGGTCAGCGCGCCGGAGTTCTTCTCGTCGTAGGGCTTCAGGGTGGCTACCTGCGGCCAGCCCCCGCCGATCGTCTCGGCCCCGTTGCCGACCGCGTACTTGTGCACCTTGCCGTCCAGGCCGTAGGCGTAAACGAACTGGTTGCCGGGGTCCACCGCCGGGGTGGACGTGGTGTAGCACGGTGATCCGCCGTTGTTGACGTGGCAGTTCCCGGGCCCGTTCTGGTGGGACCACACCGCCCCGCCGGTGCGGGCGTCGACCGCGGTGATCCAGCCATCCCTGCTGGTGGTGAACACCAGGTCTTTGCCGCCGGCGGGGGTGGGTACACCGGGCAGGTAGGTCACCGGCCCGTCCGCGGTGCCCGGCAGCTGCGCGCTGAACAGCGACCGCAGCTGGTTCACGTTGGTCGGGGTCAGCGCCTGCTCGGTGTTGGAGACCCCGGAGTGCGCAGAGTCGTGGCCGAACTGCGACCACGGGGAGCCACCGCCGGGTGAGCCGAAGGCCAGTGGGGCCACGATCGCGGTGAGAGCGGCCCCACCGACGGCGAGCCCGGTCAAGGTTCCTGCCCGGGTGCGGGCGTGTGCCCGGGGGGAGGTGGGTGAGCTGGGGCGACGACGATTCCGGAGCATGAGCATCCTGACCGGGTGTAAGGGTGAGCTGACGGGTGGCAAAAAGTGTAGGCACACGTGGGCCGATCACCGTGCAGCCCAAGGAAGGCCGAACCGTGCGGCACGATTGGTCGATGAGAGTGCACCTGTGCGGCGTCCTGCCCGGCGACGAGTGCCGAACCCGGTTCCATTGCCCACCGCGGCTGTACCTGCACGGTCGTTGGGGAACAGTGTTCGTGGAGTTACCGCTGCCCTACACCGAGGTGGATTTGGACTCTGGGCGCACTTACCGCCAGTGGAATTGGCCGTCAAGGGTGCACCACTACAACTTCGCCGCCGAGGAGTAACCCATTCCAACATCACGGGGCAGCGAGGAACGCTGCAGTACCTAGACTGCCGCGGTGCATCAAGTGACGGTGTTGCAGCGTGACGACGACGGACGACTGGTGCTGCAGGCATCAGCGCGTTTCCGCAATCCCAGCAGGGCCCCGGCAGAGGGGGCGGACATGACCGGGTCGGCGGTCGACTGGTCTTTGTCTGCACGCCGGCGCAAGGCGGACATCGAGAGGCGAGGTGCGGTCGACTGGGAATCCCTCGACGGCGGTCCCTGGTAAGTCCGCTCCGGCTGGCGTACACGGCGGACCCGTCGGTTGAACACGGGTGATGTGAGCGCCGCCGCACACATCGTGGGTATGAAACTCCTGACGCCCACCGCACCCAGGCCGAACCTCCCGTGGAGTGCGGGTGTCCCTGTCTTCGAGGGGGTACCCGGACTGCAGATGGATGCGCCCTTCGTGGAGCACCGCCACGACCCGCATCGGCGCGCCTACTTCACCGCTTCCTCTGCTGCCGTCACCGAACACGCCGAGGCGGCGACGGGCCTTTCCGTCGCCGCTGCGATCACCTCGGCCGTGCGGAACGCGCTCAACGTGCACGCCGAGGTGGCGATGAACCATCGGGAGCCGAGTGAGCAGCGTTCAGCATTTCTCGGCCGACGCGACGGGTTCATCTTCGCCGCAGCGCACACCGCACACACCGATGTGATGCTCGCGAGGGCCGCGGGAGCGCAGCTGATGTTCGCGGTCGGCGACGGCACCACGAACTTGGGGGTGCTGGCCGCCATCGCCGAGGGGATCCTGTGCCGCGATCGGCACGGGCATTGGGTGCACCGCCCCGGCCGCCGATGCCGGCAGGACCCACCGGTGGCCTGCGCGTGAATCAACCAGGCCCCTCGAGAGGAATGGCGGCACGGTGGCGCCAGTGAGGATTGGGCGGACTCGCCGCACATACCAGGGCCATGACAAACCAAAACCGCGCCCTTGCCGCTGATCACACACCGGTTCCGAACGGTCGGTGCCCGCGATGAGCGCGCCCAGCAGGGCACCGGCCGGCACCCCAGAAGGTGGCCGGTTCGCTCCCGGACCGCACGCCGAAACCGACGTCTCGCTCAGCCCCGGCACCTCAACACCGCCGGGCTCCCCCCGAGCAGCTTTCGGCAGAGATGGACTTCGACCACCCGATCCGGGTGAACACCGACGGCACCCTCTCCGAGGCACCCGGCGCGTACGCCCCATCGTTGGACGGCGGGAACCTGGACTCCGACGAGTGGGAGTTGGTCACCGGCGGGTACACCCAGCAGTACGGGTACAACGGTCCGATCATGCATGCTTCCGAGCAGATCGGCGGGAGACTGGCCGAAGACATCTTGGCCGAGCCCGGCGTGTACGTCAGCGTCGTGGCAAACGCCGAACCGGACGGCGACGACGAAGACCCGGAACCGGAAGGGTGGGCGATCGCCCGGCTGAAAGATTGATGCGGTCGGTCCCGATCGGCTCACCGGAATGGATCGGGCCGCCCCCGCACACACCACGATCATGAGAAGCACCGAGCGCCACCTCACGCAACCTCGCCCGGCGGGTCGGCACACCACCACCACCGGGCACGACCGGGCACCACGATGAGCGCGGCGGTGACCATCCCACCCTGCCGGGACGACCTGTCCGAGGCCATCGCCGACACCATCGAAAGCCACCAGCTGTGCCACCCCGAGCCGGGGTACGAGGCGGGGTGTTGCGACTGCGGTGAACCGTGCGACGAACGCAACCTGGTCTGGCATCAAGCTGTTGTCCTCGTCGAGCTCCTCGACGGTCTCGGGATGGTGGCCCCCGAGGAGGACGAGGATGTAGCGACCGACACGGTGGACGCAGCGCCGCCGCGCACATAGCGGGCATGAACAGAACAGGACCAGCACCGATCTCCCGGGCCCGAGCGGATCAGCTCGCCGAGCGTTTCCTCGAGCTGGCGTTACGCCACCGGGCGGGTTTGCCCTCGGGGGCCCATCCGCTGGATGACTACACCACCGCGTGCTCGACGGTCTATTTCGATGCCGCGGCCCGGTTCCTGGCCCCCACCAACCGGCTCGCGTTCATCACCCTCGCGGCGCGGATGAGCTCCCTGCTGGCCTACCGGTCCGAGCGGACACCCACCGCGATCCTGCACCTGGTCGGCGATCTGCGGTCCCCCGGCGACATCACCACCACCACCGCCACCCAACGCACCCGACGGCACCTGCGCAGCGCTGTCCGCTGGTCCGCCGCCGCGGCCCCGGAGCGCACCGGGCGCATTGCGGTGATCTCCCGCGGGTTGCTGCACGCCCATGGTGTGTGCGCCGCCCAGTGGGGCAACCCCGGATCCGATGAACCAGGCCCCCGCGCCGAGGAGATCATCACGGCGATCACCGAGGGGGTGGCCGACCCGGCAACTCTGCTGAGGGTCCTCCACGACGAGGTGCATCCGCACACCGACCGCCGCCTGGCCTATACCGGCTTCGGGGAGTTGTTCCGGGACTGAGCACCACCCACCCGGTCACGGTGTACACACCCCGGGCCGCACACATCGTGGACATGAGTGACGTGATTATCTGTGGTGGAACTGTGGCAGCGTGCCGGCGGGTGTTGCGCTGCCCGAGCTGTCAGCGTCGGCGTCGGTTCGTGCAGTCGCACGCCGGCCTTTACTACGACGACATCCTCACCTGCCTCGGGTGCGGCGACACGTGGTCTGGCGGCGAGCGGGGGGAGCGCCCGTTCCGGCGCGGATGGCGTCTCGAGGCGCTCACCCGGGCGCGAGCCCAGTGGGCTGCTGCGATGACCCGTAAGGATTTCCGCGCGTTCGTTCATGAGGAGATCACCGCCGAATTGGGAGCGCCGTTGTGAGAACCCCGATCGCCCTCACCCTCGCCACCGTTCACGGCGTCCCGGACATCGTGGTGGAGCAGGACGAACCCGACGGTGGTGTGTGGTACCGGGGACATCGCGTCCCCGACGCCCTGGTCACCGATGTCCGGGACGGCTGGGTGTTCGAACACGATCGGAGTTCCGCAATCGAGCCCGCAGAAGATGTGTCCGGGCAGGTGTGGGGAACACCTCGCAACGAGCGGTACACCGCCCTCACCGCGGAGCAGCTCGCGATCTACGGGTTGTTCGGCGGTTTGTGCCTCACCTGCGGCTCCCCCATCGAGCTCACCGTGTGGGGGCCGAAAGGTGAGGGGGTGTGCCGCGATCCGTGGAATCCCAACGCCGACGACGAAGGCCAACACGTTGCCGGTGGAGCGCCGGCACACCATGTGCCTTCGTGACCTGTTGGCCCAGTGAACACGGAACACGGAACACGCCGGACCGGCCGCACACATGGGAGGTGAAGGTACCGAAACCGGCACCTGCACCACCGGCGAGGAGACTGAGATGAGCACCGAGACAACCTTCGACCTGTTCCGTCGAGCAGCGGACGCATGGGTCGGCGACACCGCAAGCGACGACGACGTACGTCGCGAATTACGCGACCGAGCCGACCGCCTGGAACGAGAGCAGCGCCCCCTGCCCGAGAGACCGGGATGGTACGAGCTCATCGTGGTGGAGCGGGGCGGAGAGAAATGCACCGGGGCACTGCTGAACGTGAATGGTTACTGGTGCACTGCCGAGTATGTCGATGGATGTCCCGTGCACCGCATCAACGACGAGGGCACCACCATCCGCTGGGCCGAGCAGGACGGTCCTACGTCGGGGCAGACGCTGCGTGAGGCGGCGAGCGCGGAGGTCCAGGAGTGGCCCACGGACGACCCATTCTTGAAAGATCAGATCGAGCGCATCACTGCCGCTGTCCTCGCCGCCTACGCCACCCCCACCCTGACCCTGGTGGCCGAGCAGGACGGCTCGACGCCGGGCACGCGGGGACTGCTGCCGGTGGTGTCGACCGGCGTTGAGTGGCGGACCTACGCCGACACTGATCCGCCCACGTACATCTGCGGCGTACGTGTACCGATGGCCGAAGCTATTCTCGCCGACCCTCGCCCGGACGGTGCGGAATGACCATCACCGCTCCCGCGATGAGCCCCGGCCTTCGGGGCACGTCGTCCACCGAAGAAGATCGGAGTTTGTGATGATGCAGGACAAGACGACTCGCCCGGACGACCCGACGACCACCAACACTCCAACAACTTCTGGCACAGATCCGTTTGAATGTTGGTGGTTGTTTCACGGGGGACGGAGTGGTGGCTTTACGAACGCTCAGAGGACGCGCATATGCGGACACGTCTTCGAGGGCCATAGGTTGGAGATACCGAACGACTGTGTGACCGTCGACAACATCGACGGTTGCGAATGTTCGGCCTACTGGCCACAAGCACCTTCGTGATCCACCACGCCGACGACGAAGGCTGCCATATTGCTGGTGGGGCGCCGGCACAGTCCGTGTCCTCGTGACCGGAGTGGGTACCGCGTGCGCGGTGCACACCGGCCCGGCCGCGCACATGGCGGGCATGAACGGAACGAAGCCAGATCATGAGGACACCCCGGATGGGCGAACCGCCGCGTACCGGTGGCTCATCGCCCATGGCACCCCCACCGACCGCGGCCCGGTACATGAGCGGTTGAGCTACCCCGAGTGGCAGGACCACATCGCAGTGTGCGGAATCGCCGAGGAGGTGCTGCGCGACTGGCCAGACGCCGATGTGGAACATTCCGGCGGTGGCTGGTCCGGTTGCCCGGGCATCGGGGTCGTGACCTTCGGTGCGTTCATCTGCTGCCGCTGCGGCCGACCAGGCTATGCCGTGGACCGGGAGTTCGCCACGGTGGCGGACATGGTGGAGGCACTGTTCGCGCTCCAGGGGTGAGCACGTCGCGGAGCACCTCCTCGGAGCACAGCACCGTGACGTGCTGCGACGCCGCTTGGATGACTCCTGGTCAGCCGATCAGGATGGCCCCGTCGGAGAACCGGTAGGTGAGGGACCCGTGCGCGAAGTTGCTGCGCCGGCCACCAGGGACCGCGTACTCGTCGCTGGTCGGGTATCCCAGTGAGCTGAGTTCCCAGCCCATGGCAGCCCACCGGTTGCGGATGGCGCCGTGCACCAGCTGGGCGCCGGTGGCCGGGGTCCAGTAGACCGACGCCCCGTCGCCGCCGGTGAAGTGGTTGTAGCGGCCCACGCCGTCGGGGGTGGTGCGCTCATCGGTGGTGGGGTACCCGGTCGGGCCGGCTTCCCAGCCCAGGGATTCCCAGTGCCTGCGGATGGCACCGTGCACCGAGAAGGCACCGGTGTTGGGGGTCCAGTAGATGGATCCGCCGTCCCCACCGTCGAAATGGTTGTACCGGCCGATGGTGTCCGGTGTGGTGCGCTCGGTGGTGGTGGTCGGTCCGAACAGGGCCGCCAATCCGGGGGTGTTGTAGTAATGCTCGGCGATGGCACCGTGCATCTCGGTCGCCGGGGCCGGCGACGCACCTGCGGTGATGACGGCACTCACCCCGGCGTAGCTCCGCCCGTTGTAGGTGACCGCACTGCGGTTCGTGTTCACCACCACCGAGCCGGTGGCGAAGTCCCTGCGCCACACGCCGGCTTGCGGTTGGTACCGGGCGCCGACAGGCGCACCCAGCGTGCCGGCGTCGGTGTAGCACTGCGGGTATGGGGTGTTGGTGTCCTGGGACAAGTCCGCGCCGTACCGCCCGGTGCCGTTGTCGGCGAGCAGGAACGACCCGAAGCTGTAGGTGATGCGGTTCGTGTCGGTGGCGTCGTCGTGGAACACCGACTGTGGTGCGTTGGTCATGCACCAGTCCAGCCAGCCCATCTGGATCGGCCAGTTGTTGTCCTGGTCGCCGTCGGTGGACTGGGGGGCCTGGCCGACGTTCTGGTTGCCGGCGACGAAGAACTCGACCCCGGGGATCATCCCGTTGATGACCAGGGTGCGAGCGAAGTCGTGGGAGTTGTAGTTCGAGTAGGTGCCCAGGTTCCCGGCGAGCAGGAACCCCGCCGCCTTGAGTTGCTGGGCCAGGTAGCCACAGAACGACACCAGGGCCCAGCGCCACGACGTGTCGTCGGGGTACTTGGCGGGCCGGGCGGGGTACCCCGCCCAGTCGAAGTTGGCGTTGATCTCGTCCATGTAGACCCCGGTCCAGTTCCCGGAGCGGCACTTGCTGATCAGGAACTGTGCGGCAGCCTGCTGGTAACCGGTGTCGCCGACGTCCAGGCACACCTCGTCTCCGCCACGCCGGGGCAGCGGGTTCCCGGAGTTGTCTTTGAGAATCCACTGGGGCTGCACGTCGGCGGGGCGTAGGCACTGGGTGAGCCCACCGGGGTCGGAGTTGCGCTTGACGAAAGCCGCGTAGACGAACTGCGACGGTGCCTGAGCCTTGGTGGGCCGTGACTGGCCGTCCTGGATCAGCTGCCAGCGCCAGCGCTCGGTCCCCGCTCCAGCCGGGTTGCCGGAGAACGCAATACGCATCAGGGTGGGGGTGTAACTCCCGGCGGCTGCTTCCGCGGTGGGGGTCAGCTTCGACCAGGGGATGAGTGCCACGGCCGCTGCGGCGGCACCGAGTTGCAGGACGTGTCGGCGGGTGACGTTCGACGCTGCAGGCAGCAGCGCGCCCCCGCGGTCTCGGGTGCCGGGGTTGACTGAGAGCGTGGTCTGCATGGATTTCCCCGCTGCTTTCACCGGGGAGGTGGAGGCATGGGAGGGGCCGGCTGTGTGGGTCATGCCCTTGGCGTGTGCGGCGCCGCGATAGTGCCCTTGTGTCGGGCACAGCCCAATGAACCCATCTCTGTGACTTGACCGGGTCTCTGGTATTACCGCCGTCAACCGGCGGAACCTCAATGACGGCGGCGAAGGCCAGCACGCGCCTGGTGAGGACGTCGTCCCGGCGCCGCACACATCAGGGGCATGACCAACGCAACCGGCACTTCCCGCGTCTCCCCCGGCGTCCCCACCGGCGGTCAGTTCGCCGCCCAGGCCCACCCCGACAGTGGAATCGGTTTGGTTGCCGAGACGCCGGCGCTCACCGCGGCTGACGCCACCCGGCACGCCGATCGGCTCATTTACTCTGCCCTCAGTATGACCGCGACCTCCTCCGCGTGCCGCGACGACGCCTCACCGGCGCAGGCCGCGTACTACGCCGGGATGGCCCGTGCCGATGCCCGTGCCGCCGCCAGCTTCCTCACCGAGGACCCCGACGAGGTGGCGAACGCCACCGCGCTCATCACCGACGCCACCCGGGCGGGTTACGACAGCGCCGACACCGAAGGTCTCGCCGCCGCTGTCACCGGTTCCGCCACCGGGCACTCACCGGCCGCCGTCAGCCGTTCCCGTGCCGAGGACCAGCTCACCGAACACCTCGACGCACTGTGCGAACATCACGACGCGTCCCACCCCACCGTCGCCCCCGCCGACAAGAACGCCGGCGAGTGGAAAGCTCTGGGATTGCGCAACGGCACTGCTGAGGCCGCCGCCCGGTGGGCCAACCTTGAGCACCCCGAGAATGTCGGCGACAGGTCCCGGGCGTTGGTGGCGGCCGTGAACGACGGCATCACCAACGCCAGCACCTTGCGCGACGTGGCCCGCGGCCGCTTGCGCCGCGACGATGATGGATGCTGCTGGTATGACCCTGCCGAGGACTTCGAGGTCTAGCGAACCGGGCCGACACGACCGACGCTGCGCGGGCCGCGCACATGGTGGACATGTCTGACCACGCAATCGCCGAGAATGTCCACGATCTCAACCAGAACTTCGGCCCGACGCTAGTGGCGTTCATGGCTGATGTCCGCTCGCGGCAAATGCCCAAGAAGTGGGAGACCGGGGAATGTGTGCCGCGTGCCGCCGCAGCCCAGCGGTTACTGCTGGCCCACGAAGTGCTCGTGCTTCTGCTGGCGAACGAGGATGAGCACGTTGTGCGGAGTTGGTTCATCGGAATGAATCCGAGACTGGGTGGCCTTTCGCCGGCCGAGCGGATCCGCAGCCTTGATGCCAGCAAGGTGCGCGGTGCCGCACAGGCATTCGTCGAGGATGCGGTGGGAGCGTGAGTCCCGAACCGATTTGGCGTGCACGAACCGGCAGGGACGATGCACCGTGGGCCGCACACATGGAGATCATGAAGGGAACAACGCCAGAGCACGGGGGCACCGAGCCGAGTCGAGGGGAGGAGACGGTGGAGTCCTCGCGCGCGGAGCGGGACGATTTGGCGAACGATCTGGGCACAGCGCGGGTGCAGTGTGCTCGCACGAACGAACAGCTCTTTGAGGCGCTGAGAAAGGCGGATGCCGCTCGCGTCGCATTGGCCGCGACGCGCGTTCAACGAGACGAGGCCCGCGCCGAGCTCGCCCGTCGCTGCGCCACCCATGTCGAGGCCGAGGCTGCTTGGGCACGCTGCCGGAGACCGCGGCCCCGCAGGTGGCACAGCGACGATCCCGAACCCGAAGGTGTGCGGAAGGTGCGGGACACGTATTGGGGAGGCGAGTGGTTCCTGGCTGACAATGAAAGCCGTTGGCAGCGCTTCGGGAGTTTCGTGCCGTGGGACCAGCTCATGGAGCAAGTCGGGCCGCTGACCGAGGTGTTGGAATGAGCTGGTCTAACGATCACCGTTGACCTTCTTCGGCCACCGTCCCCGCGCCGCGGCCAGCGCTTCGGCCCCCTGCTGCGCCTCCCACATCGACGACCCGCCCCGTCCCGGTGCGCGGGCAGCCGGGGTCACCCCGCCCCGTCGCATCTTGGAGCTCACCGAGGGGGCGGCGATCGCCGCGAGGTCCGCCACCTCCTGGGTGGTGAGAAGGTCGCTCACCACTGGTGCTTCTCGACGATGGACCAGAAGTCTTCGGATGCGGGGATGGATTCGAGGGTGTTGCGGATGAACCCCAATCCGAGATTGTCGTCCCGGTTGCTGTACAGGGTTTCACCGCTGAGCCACACTCCACAAGGCAGAACCGCGCCGATGGCGTCACGGTAATCCGCCTCGATGGCGTCGATGTCGTGCTCGTCGACGTACTCGCCGAGGTCGTGGGTGATCTCCTCGTGCAGCGTCCCGGTGTGGGAGTTGATACCGAGGTCGGTGCTGGTGCCGATCTGTCGAGTGGCCATGGTGGTGCTCTCCTTCGGTGCTCAGGCGTCGGTGAACCGGGCGCGCAGGGCTGCGGGTCCGTTGACGCGCCACCAGTCGAGCGGGTGGGACCCTGCGCCCGGCTTGGCGTCGTGTGTGCTTTCGATCTCCTCGTCGGCGGCGTCCCCGCGGGAGAGGTGGACCCACTGTGCTTCGTCGGGATCGGCCCCGTGGTTGGGCTCCACGAACAGGTGGCAGCCCCCGCACTTGGTGTAGTCGATGGGGGTGTCGATCTGTCGAGTGGTCATGGTGGTCTCCTTCGGTGGTGGATGGTGTTCATGTGCGCGGCCGACCCGGCGTTACCCACGGTGCCCGCCCACCGTTTCGCTCAGACCGCCCACTGCCACCGCCGCGGGCGCACCGGTGCTGGCACATCATGTGTGCCCTCGTGATCGAGGCGGATCGTGCTCGCGGTACACCTCCGGTCGGCCGCACACATGGTGGGCATGACCACAGCGAAGCCAGACCATCGCTATTCACGGTCCGGGTGGATCACCGACTGCGATGGGCACACAGTCATGGCCGCACCGGCCGGCAGTGTGTGCGCAGCAGGGATCCGACACGACATCGACGTCGAGGTGTCCGGCAAAGACCCCACCCTGGCGTCCATCGGTTGGGTTGAGGTGTCCCGCACCGACGCCGAGAGGAGGGCAGGCATCGAGGCGTTGATGGCGCTGATCGGGTTGGCTCCCACCCGCCCGGAGCACGGTGTCGATGTTCTCGGCGCGCTGCTCTCTGCGCCGCTGCGGTTGTCGAGGCGAGCCGGTCACCTGAGCATCGGGAAGACGGGCAGCGGCAAAAGCCTCTGCGCGTCGGCCGCCTTCTCCGCCATGTCCGGCATCGGCATGGCGGGGACGGCGTTCTCGATCAAGCTCCCAGGGTCGTCGAAAGCTGGAGTGCGCGCTCAAGCGGCGTGGCACGCCGACATGGTGTGTTTCGCCGACCGCTACCGGCACAGGGCCGGCCGCGGTACCAGTCAGGGGAACCGGGTCGCGACCGACGCGCTCGGCGTCCTCCTGGACGGCAGCTACGACGGCGTGCCGGACAGCAGTCTCCACCGCATAAAAACGGGCAGAGCTCTTGCCCCGGTGGAGACCACCGCCTACGTCACCGGAGAGACCACCCCCGATGATGACGCCACCCTCATCGAGCACTCCATCATGGTGCGGGTGTTCAAGGGAGAGGTCGATCTTAGTGGCGGCGGTGCCATCGACCGGTACCGGAAGCTCCACGCATCCGGGAACTCCCGACGCGGGCTCGCCGATTATCTGCAATGGCTGGCCAGGCAAGTTGATGACGGGGGCGATCTCACCGGCGGCGGCGGCCTGACCGGGCTGCGGGTGTGGGCGGATGGGGCGAAACGGTCCCACGCTGTCCGGCTCGGTTTCGGGCGGGCAGGGGAAGCGGTGGCGACCGACGCCACCGGGTGGCAGGCGTACCGGATGTACGCGCGCGAACACGGCAGGGCGGATTTGTTGCCCGCACAAGATGAGCTGGATGGTTGGTTGGAGTTGCTGGTCGAGTCGACTTCGATCGCTCACGCCGGCGACAGCTTCTGAACACCGGCAGCAACCAATGCCCCGTCATTCGACGGTTGCATCCCGCGTCCTCGCCGCCCGCCCACCCCGCCGGGCACCGCCCACCACAACCGCCCCAGCTCGTCTGGGCACGGCGCGCAAGCGACGAAGGTCCGGCGCTAGCCGAACTGGGAAACCGGAAGCCGAAAAACCGGGTAAAAGATGAGGCTCCGCCGCTGGCGCGTCGTCGCGTCGGTTCGGGTCTTTCCGGGTTCGGTGCGTGGCGTTCCTTGCCTGCGGCGGCGGTGTTTCTTTTCGTGTCGTGCACCTGCGGTGTCTGGTCCGGTTCGGGTCGGGGTCTTTTCGTTTCTGTGTCACTGCGCGGTTCGTTCGGGTTCTTTTCGGGGTCTTCTCGTGTGCTTGGCGCGGAGCGTTGCGGTTCGTGGTGGCGCGCAGCGTGTCTGCACCTGCGGTGCAGTACCGGGTCGGTGCGCCGGGCAGGCGCAGCGACCCGAGCCTCGGGTGGTTGTGATGCAGTCAAGGGTGTTCGCGCAGTCGACGGTGTTGGTCCTGCCGGTCGTGAGGAGTGTCGCCGCGTAGGCGGCTAGTGCTCTTTCCGCAGCGGTGGGAGTGTTCACCTTCAGGCTGTGGCGGGTTCGCCTGTCGTGGTCTTCCCGGGGCAACGGTCCGGCTCAACCGGGGAAACGGTTGCCTACGCCCACGGTGCAAGCTCTTGAGCAGAAGCTGGCAGGCGCAGAGGGGAGCATCGACGCTGCCGCAGGCACACCTGCTGGTGGACATCCCGCCGTGCCCGCACACATCATCAGTGACAGGGCACCACCACCTTCGGTGCACACCTCTGCCGAACACAACACTGCTGCCGCACACACCACCCGAAGGACAATCCGAGGGACCCGCACACACCATCAGTGACACCGGGACAGCCACCACCTGTTTCCCACTGCCGTTGCCACGGCGAACCACCATCCCGAGGACGTTTCGACGTCGACCAACCCCGTCCCGACGCGCAGCGGAGGGTTTCCTAGAAAGTGGCGGGGCGGGTGGAGCGGTTCTACGGGGTGTTTTGTCCGATCTGGGTGTGTCTGCGCAGGCCGATTTTCATTTGTGTTTCTGGGCATCTGTGCGGGCCGGGACGGCTGGTGGGTTTCTGCGCATGTTCTCATGTATGAGAACACCTGTTTCCACTCGTGTGTGGCGGTTCGTTCGGGCCGGCGGGGCGTCCCCGGACCCGGCGAACGTGGTGCGCCGGGCCCAGTCTTTCGCGGTCGCCGCGTCGGAGTCGGGCACGGTCACCTTGGTGTGTGTGAAGGATGAGCGGGGGATGGCCGGGTATCTGGTGACCTCCGATGGTTCCTCGGCGGATCAGGCTGCGTTGCATTTGGCGCAGACGGTGGCCGCCCGGGCGGAGCCGGTCGCGGCGCTGCCCGGGTTGGATGGGGTGGGGTCGGTGGGATGGTTGCGGGCTCATCCGACGTCGGTGGCGTCCCGCGATGTGCAGGCCGGTGCGGATCCCTCGGAGGTGTCGCGCCGGTTGGCGGTGGCGATGCGCCCGGGTCAGTGGGTGGCGATCGTGGTGCGCCCGGCGCGACGCAGCGAACGCAAGCGGGTGCTGCGGTGGTATGCGCACCGTCTGGGTACGGCGAACCCGGTGCATCACATCACCGACGAGCAGGCGGTGGTGGCTTCGATTGTGGCGGGCGGCGCCGACGATGATGAGGTGCGGTCGTTGTTGCGTCAGCTCGCCGCGGCGTTGCCCGGTTTCGATGTGGACACCAAGGTGGGCACCGGAACCAAGTGGCGTGATGTGGCCGCCTTGTCCACTGCCGGTGTCGGTTCCTGGTTGGGGGTGGGCATCGGGTTGCACCTGTGGATGGTGGCGTCGTTGGTGGGGTCGGTGCCTGCCGCGTTGGCTGCCGCTTTCGCCTACGGTCTGGTTCCGACCCGGGCGGGACGCTTGGCGAAGCAGGTGGGCGCCGGCGTGTTCGGCGCGCCGCCGAAACGTCGGTTGCCTCCGCGTCGGCCGCGGGAGGAGAAAGCGGCCCGGGACAACGGGCGCAAGGGTCACACCGCCGCGGACGGGTCCTACCCGTTGGCGTCGACCACGTTTCTGCTGAGCCCGTCGGTGGTGGTGGGGTTGGTCGCCCCGCACGCCGGTGGGGCGTCGGGGGCGGCGACGACGGAGCGCCGCGCGGCGCCGGAGATGCTGCTGGATCCGCGGATCGGCCCGGCGTTGGGTCAGGCCGGTGACGACCCGGCGATGGTGCATTTGCCGGCGGGTGACTTCCCGGCGGGGGTGGCGATCGTCGGGAAGCAGGGCAGCGGCAAAGCGCAACCGTTGGACACCTGGTTCCCGGTGCCCGCCTCGGTGCGGTTTCCCTCCGGGTGGGCGCGCAACGAGGAGCTTCAGATCTCCGACCGGGTGTTCGCCGGTGACGGTGAGCCCACCGAGGTGGTGGGTTCTCCGAGGTGTTCGACGGGCAGTGCTACGAGGTGTCCCTCGATGACGGGCAGAAGGTGATGTGTGATGCCGGGCATTTGTGGTCGGTGTCCACTTCGGTGTCGCGGGCGGAGGGACATTCACCGGTGATCCTGCGCACCGAGGAGATGGCCGCGGCGATGGGCCGCCGCCGCCGTCCTGGGTATGCGATTGCGTTGTGCGCACCGATCGCCGGCCCGGACACGGTGTTGGCGTACCCGTGCTTCCAGATCGGTGCCGGGGTGCATTGCTGTCGGGCCGGATCTGATGCCACCGTGTCCCCGGAGGTTCTGCGTGCCTCGGTCACCCAACGCTTGGCGGTGTTGGC
>JAABVA010003682.1_pt1 | contig 14498 bp, 17 predicted proteins | sample 5560331 | NCBI WGS metagenome assembly JAABVA01 (sample SAMN12812661, study PRJNA571458) | rock metagenome | isolation source: Antarctica rocks | place: Antarctica: Victoria Land, Mt New Zealand sud | collected 2016-01-07 | reverse complement strand
CCTCGCGCCGAACCACGAAGTCAGCTCGTGAAAGCTGTGCGGGTAGTCGACCCCCGGCTGCGGCGCATCTGGCTGCACGCGGTCACGCTACGACCCCAGATGGACGGAAGTGGATAGCCCACTTATGAAACGCCTAGGCTCTCGAAGCCCCGAGCGTCTCCGCGTAGCGCCGCGCCTCGGCGTAAAGCCGCGCGAAGTCGGCCGGCTTGTAATGGGCGTTGAGCCCGCTCGGGTTCGGAAGCACCACACCGGGCGGCCGGCGAGTTCGTCCGGCTGCAGGCCGATGGTGGCCTTCGGCCGGGCGAACGCGACGCGATAGGCGGTCAGCCCGACGACGGCGACGAGGTGCGGCTGGTGGCGGCGGACGGTCTGCTCGAGCTCGGCGGCACCCTCGATCAGTTCGGCGCGGCTGAGCTCGGAGGCCGCCCGCGTGGGCCGAGAGGCGATGTTGGTGACCCCGACGCCGTGGGCCGGCAGTTCGTGATCCTCGTGCGGAGCAAGCCGCCGGGGGGTGTACCCGGCGGCGTGCAAGGTGGGCCAGAAGCGGTTGCCGGGGCGCGCGAAGTGGTGCCCGACCTCGGCCGAACGCAGCGACGGGTTGATGCCCACGAAGAGCACGCGCAGTTCGGGTCCGAGGATGGGGCCGAGCACCTTCGGAGCCTTCCCCCACCGCGTACCATCTCAAGGGCAATGAGCGGACCGAGGCGAACGCTCCTCGCGCCGGGCAACGAAGCGGCCTGGGCCCAGATCAACGAGTCCCATCGCGAGGCGCAGAACCGAGCCACTGAGCGGATGACGGTGGCCGAGCGCGTCGAGCACGGGCTCGCCCTGAGCGCCCTGGCGCACGAGATCACGTCGGCGGTCTCGTCCGCCAGCGCCCGTGGCCGGACCACCTGATCTCCCCGGGGTCGTGAGCGCCTTCAACGGCGCCGACGCCCGGCACGTGATCATCGGGGGCTTCGCCGTCATCGCCCATCGACACGTTCGCGCCACCGAGGACGTCGACCTGCTCATTCCGGACGACGCCGACAACGACGCCCTCGTCCTCGGCGCGCTCGCGTCGCTGGGCGCTCGTCAGATGGACGGCCGGGAAGTGACGCTCCGGCACGTGAGCGAACGACCGCACCTTCGCGTCGACTGCGGCAAGCACGGCCTCGTGGATCTGCTCCGTGAGGGCGAGGCGCCGCTCGACTTCCGCTCCGTCCTCGACGCTTCGATCCAGGCCGAGATCCGCGGCGTCCCGATGCGCTTCGCCGGACTGGAGAGCCTCGTGGTCTTGAAACGGCTGGCCGGACGCCCACGCGACCGGCAGGATCTCGAGGCCCTCGAGGAGATCCACGGTCCGCTGCCGCTCGCTCCCGCGCCCGGCCTCGACACGCCGTAGCGCGTTGCCTCAGCGCGCGAGAAACACGATGTGGCCTTCCGTGTGCGCGACCCGCGGGCCGTCGGCCACGTGGCGGGTCGTGCAGGTGGCGCGGCAGCGCACGGCGATCGTCTGCGTGCCGCCCTCGCCGGCCACGAGGAGGTCGCCGCCGCGGACGCCCGCGCGGGCGAGGGCGACGCCGCTCAGGGCGAGGATGCTGTCGGTGCCCGGGTGGGCGTTGCCCGGCGCTCGGCGGTCGGCGACGTAGGCGGCGGCGCCGCGTCCGAGGCCGGCCGGCACGAATCCCTCGCTCTCCACCCCGATGTCGCCTCCGCTCGGGAGCCCGGAGCGCACGACGGTGCGCGCGATGCCGTGGGCGTCGATCGCGTAGACCACGCCGGTGCGCTCGTCGGGTGCGATGAGCTGACCGGCGAACGCCCCGAAGGAGCGCGGCGCGACGACGATCCCGCCCTCGACCCGTGGTGCGGTCGCGGTGATCTTCTGCACGCGTCCGCGGCAGTCGAGCGCGAACACGCTCGTCGCCTCGCGTCCGGTCGAGGTGACGAGCAGCCGGTGCCCGAAGCGCCCGACGCCGTCGAAGGCGATGCCGGTGAGCAGCGCGCTCCCGGGGAGGGTGCTCAGGCGCCGCCCACGTCCGCGCGCGTCGATCCTGATGATCCCCTGCCGTCCGCGGGGCTCGAGCGCGTAGATGTCATCGCGCCTGAACGCGCAGCCGGCGCCGGGCACGCGCGCGCCGGCGGCGCGGGCGATGTAGGGCTCACGGCCCCGAGCGGTCCGGTAGCCGCCGCGCCCGCGCGCGAAGGGCCGCGTCGTGCCGCCCGGCCCGAGCAGGAGCAGCCGGCCCGCCGCCGCCACGACCACGCGTCCGTCGCGGCGCGGAGCGCTCAAGTCGAGCACGGCGGGAACGTGGCGAAAGCGCAACCAGCGCTCGCGCGGGCTCGTGGCGCCCGGAGCGCTCGACGCGAGCGCCACTACGCCCGCGGTCGCCGCGAGCGCGATCAAGACCATGGCCAGAATCCGCCCCCGCACTCCCAGGACGATAGTCCGCCGCCGGAGCCGGCACGCCGGACGTCCCGTCCACCGTTGACGGCGCTCCTGAAGCAATTCGGATCGCCTGCCGATCATGGGTCCAATGCCCCGTTACCTGCCCACTTCTGCGCTGGCGCTCGCCGCCACGCTCGCCCTCGGCTCCGCCTCCGCTCAGGCCGCTCCCGCCGTCTCTGACTTCGCGATCCCGAACGCCACGAACGGTCCCTCGGCGCTGACGAACGGACCCGACGGGAACGTGTGGTTCACGGACGGCGACGCTAACGCGATCGGGCGCATCACGTCCGCGGGCACGGTCACGGAGTTCTCGAGCGGGCTCACCTCCGACGCCAACCCCAAGGGGATCGTCGCGGGCCCGGACGGCAACCTGTGGTTCACCGAGCATTCCTACCCGGGCCGGATCGGGCGGATCAGTCCCACCGGCCAGATCACCGAGTTCCCCGCCGGCTCCGACGGCAAGCCCGAAGGGATCGCCGCGGGCCCCGACGGAAACCTGTGGTTCACGACGGGCTCGGACCACATCGGTCGCATCACGCCCGCGGGCACGGTCACGGAGTACGCAGACGGACTGACCGGCGGCGAGTCCCACGGAATCACCGCCGGCCCCGACGGCAACGTGTGGTTCACCGAAGCCTCACCTCCGGGCGCATCGGCCGGATCACTCCGGCCGGCGTGATCTCGGAGTTCTCAAGCGGTCTGGCGACGGGCAGGGTCCCGAGCGCCATCACCTCCGCCAAGGACGGCAACCTCGACTTCACCGGCGGACGAGGACGGCACGCCGTCCTCGTGTCGGACTCGGTCCCTCGCGGTCAGGCTGCCTCGACTGCGCTTCGGCGAGCGCATCCGCCAGGTCACGCTCTACGTGAACGGCTGCCGGGTGCGCACGGTGCGCGGTCGCCACCTCCCGACGAGGGTGACACTTCACCGGCCGTCGGCCCGGGCGTTCCGCCTCCGGATCGCGGTGCGGACGACGCGGCACCGCTACGCCGTTATGCGTGCCTACCCGGCGTGCCCGCGCCGGTAGTCGCGCTCAGTCGCGCAGGAGTCGACGCACGAGCGGCGGGGCGGCGAGGACCATGACGAAGAGCCGGAGCGCCTGCACGGCGAGCACGAACGTGGTGTTCGCCCCGCTCCCGAGGGCCGCGGCGAGCACCGCGTAGAGCCCGCCCGGCGTCGTGGCCAGGTAGGCGTCGAGCAGGGAGACGTGCGCGAGGGGAGCGAGCGCGGCGGCGAGCGCTCCGCAGGCGAGGATCAGAGCGAGGATCGCGACCATCACCGGCGCGAGGAGCCGTCCCGCCTGCTTCAGCGTCCGGCGGGTGAAGCGCAGGCCGACCTGTAGGCCGATCAGGGCGAAGGCGAGCTCGCTCAGCGCTCCGGGCATGCCGGCGCCGCCGGCCACGCCGCTCGCGGTGAGCACGCCGGCGAGAAGCAACGGCCCGAGCAGCGAGCCGGCCGGGAGGCGCACGGCGCGCGCGGCGAAGAGCCCGAGCGCGCACGCGGCGAGGGTAAACAGGATCTCGGCGGGGAGCGAGGCGCTCGCCGCATGCACGACCCCCGGGCCGGCGTGGCCCGCGGGCGGCGCGGAGAAGGCGAGGCGGGCGAGCACCGGAGCGAGCAGGACGACCACAAGCACGCGCAGGTACGGCATGACGGCCACGAGGCGCTCGTCGGCGCCGAGGTCGCGGGAGATCGCCACGATCCCCGTCGCCCCGCCGGCGATCATCCCCAGCGACGCGGTCGGCGCGTCGACGTCGGCGAGGCGCGCGAGCGCAAGGCCGGCGAGGAGGGTGAGCAGGAGCGTGGCGAGCGTGACCCCGAGCACCGGCAGCAGGTGGGCGCCCACTTCGGCCAGGGTCGAGACCTTGAGATAGGCGCCGAGCGCGACGCCGGTCACCGCCTGCGCGGCGGTGACCGTCACCCGCGGGAGCTCGAGCGCGACGCGCGTCGAGGCGGCGTAGGCGACGCCGACGAGGAGCGCGGCGAACAGAGAGGGGCTCGGCAACCCGACCCCGGCGGCGATGAGGGCGGCGAGCGCGGTGGCGAGGCCGAGGCCGAGCCACCGGGCGGTCAGCGCCGCGGCGCTCAGAGGCGCGGCACGGGGGAGGTGCGGCGGGGAGGTGCCACGTCCTCGACACGGTAGCCGTCGATGAGGGGCGGATCCTTGTGCGCGACGTACACTAGGCGCCGCCCATGGCCAAGCCGCGACCCGTACGCATCGAGCAGAAGAGCGCGCTGGCCGCCATGCAGCGGCTCGAGACCCGTCCCGACGAGGAGCTCGAAGGCGAGACGCGCCACCGCGCGGCCGCCCAGGCGATCCTCGGCGCCCGCGCCGCCGAGCGCTACGACGCCAAGGCCGCCCGGGCGTACTTCCAGCGCGCGATCGCCGCGGCGCGCCCTCAGGAGCGGATGCAGCTGCGGCGCATGGCCGATGCCTCGCTCGCCCTGGCCGAGCGCCGCGCCGACGACCTCAAGGAGGCCGTCACCCGCCTCGGCCAGGAGCCGCCGAGCGGGCGCCAGCTCTTCATGCTGCGGCTCATGGGGCTCGTGGCCCCGCCGCCGGGCGCGAGCACTCTCCTCCGCGTCCGCGGCTACCTCCTCATCCTCGCCGTCGTGCTCGTCCTGCTCGCGCTCGGGCTCGGCATCGTCGAGCTCGTCTCGCTGCCGTTCGGGGGCAGCCTCGACATCGGCCAGGCGCTCCTCCTCGGCTTCGTCGTCGTCCTCTTCGCCCTGGGCGCACTCGCCTTCTTCGGGCGGCGCAAGCAGGCGAAGCTCAAAGCCGCCCGCGCCGACGGCCGCACACCGGCCTAGCGGACCTTCGCGGTCACCTTCGACATCACGACCGCATCCACCGGCGGGCCGTCCTGCGGCGGGCTGGTGGGGATGGAGCCGATCCGCTGCACGACCCCCTGCCCCTTGACCACCTGGCCGCCGATCGCGTACTGGCCTCCCAGGGTCGAGGTGGCGTCGGCCGCCGTGACCACGAAGAACTGGCTGCCCGAAGCGCCCGGCGGCTCGGACTGCGTCTTGGCCATCGCGATCGTGCCGCGGGGATAGCGGGCCGAGCGCGGCGGCGGCTCGACGACGGTGTAGCCCGGGCCGCCGCTGCCGTCCCCGAGCGGGTCTCCGCCCTGGATCACGAAGCCGGCGCTCACGCGGTGAAAGGTGAGCCCGTCGAAGAACCCGCGCTTGGCCAGGTAGTACAGGGAGGCCGAGGTCTTCGGGTTGCGCTTGGGATCGAGCCGGATCGTGAACGCGCCGCAGTTCGTGTCGACCACGAGCTCGTAGGTCTTGGCCGGGTCGAGCTTCAAGGTTGGCTTCGCCAGGTGCTGCTGGCCCTTGGGCGCGGGGGCGGAGATCTTGCGGCATCCCTGTGCCGTCTTGCCCGCAGTGGGCTTCGTCGCGGGCGTTGGGGGCGGCGGTGGCGGCGGTGGAGTAGCCGCCGAGGAACTCGTGTTCGAGGAGGAGCTTTGGCTCTTCGAGCCGCAGGCGTTCAGCCCGAGCAGGGCAAGCAGGAGGGCGAGCAGGAAGAGGAGAGAGCGGCGCACGGGAGGGCAGGATAATCCTCGGCACGGATGCGCCGCCGTACCCACCACAAGCACTCCTCGGGCAAGGACTACCGCCGGTTGCTCGACGCGCTCGCCGCCCACCCCGACGTGCACCGGGTGGCCACGGGCCGTGTGACCCCGCGCATGGGCTCCGGGCGCCCGGTGGCGCGCATCTCCAAGGTGCGGACGGTGCAGAGCGGCCTGTCGATCTCCATCAACACCGAAGGAGCGATCGTCGACGCGTACGTCGTCACGAACCGCCCCGACGACGTGGCCGCCTATCTCCGCGAGCGCGGCTGGGCGCGACACTAGGGTGGGCGAGCTCGTGACGCGCCCCGCCCTGCTCATCGTCAATCCCTCGGCGGGCGGCGGGAGGACCGCGCGGCTGCTCCCGAGCGTGCGCTCGGCGCTCGACTCCCGCGGGATTGCGCATCAGGCTCGGCTCACCACCGACCTCCCCCACGCCCGCCGGCTGGCCGCCGAGGCCGCCGAGGCCGGCCAGGTGGCGGTGGCCTTCGGAGGCGACGGGCTGGTGGGTGCGGTGGCCGGCGCGCTCGTCGGCACGGACGGCACGCTCGGGATCCTGCCCGGCGGCCGGGGCAACGACCTGGCCCGCGTGCTCGAGATCGGCCAGGACCCGGTGGCGGCGTGCTCGGTCCTCGTCGGCGGCCGCGAGTGCCCGCTCGACCTCGGAGAGGTCGACGGCCGCTTCTTCGTGGGTATCGCGAGCTGCGGCTTTGACTCCGACGCGAACCGCATCGCCAACGAGACGCGGGTCGTGCGCGGCAACCTCGTCTACGTCTACGGGGCGCTCGCCGCGCTGGCCCGCTGGAAAGCGGCGCGCTTCACGCTCGAGCTCGACGGAGGCGAGCCGCTGCTCATGACCGGCTACACCGTCGCGGCCGCCAACTCGAGGGCCTACGGCGGCGGGATGCTGATGGCGCCCGGGGCCGCGCTCGACGACGGGCTGCTCGACGTCGTGACGGTGGCCGACATCCCCCGCCGCCGCTTCCTCGCCCGGCTCCCCCAGGTGTTCAAGGGCGCCCACGTCGAGAACCCGGAGGTGAGCGTCCACCAGGCGCGCAAGGTGCGCATCCGGGCTGACCGGCCGTTCACCCTCTACGCCGACGGCGACCCGATCGCGGAGCTTCCCGCGACGATCAACGCGCGGGCAGGGGCCGTCCGCGTGCTCGCGCCCGCATGAACGCGCTGACCCCCAAGCTGCTCGCCGCCCGGGCGGTCGGTGCCCTGGCGCGCCGCGCCGGCCGCGGCGGCGGAACGAGCCTGCCCGGGAAGGTGCTCATGCGCCTGGACCCGGCGGCGATCGGGACGCTGGCCCGCCGGCTCCCCGCCGGCAGCGCGGTGATCTCGGCCACGAACGGGAAGACCACCTCCGCCGCGATGACCGCCGCGATCTTGACCCGCACGGGCACGCGCCTCGTCCACAACCGCGCGGGTGCGAACATGGCCGGTGGCGTGGCCTCGACCCTGCTCGACGCGGCGCGGCCGGGCGGGCGCATCCATGGCGAGCTCGGCCTCTTCGAGGTCGACGAGTTCTGGCTCGAGCGCGTCGTCGCCGAGCTCGATCCGCGCGCGCTGCTGCTCGGCAACCTCTTCCGCGACCAGCTCGACCGCTTCGGCGAGCTCGAGTCGATCGCCGATCGCTGGGCCGCCGTCGTCGCGCGGCGCGCCGGCCGCTCGCAGCTCGTGCTGAACGCCGACGACCCGCTGATCGCCGACCTCGGGCGCGAGCAGCCCGACGTCCTCTACTTCGGCGTGGAGGACGACGCGATGGCCCTGCCGGGCCTCCAGCACGCCTCTGACTCCAAGCACTGCCGCCGCTGCGGGACGCCCTACGCCTACGAGGCCGCCTACCTCGCCCACCTCGGCCGCTACCGCTGCCCCAACTGCGGGCGGCGGCGGCCCGAGCTGCACGTCGCCGCCGAGCGCGTGGTGCTCCACGGCACCCGCGGCGCCTCCGTGCGGCTGCGGACTCCGGCGGGAACCGCGGAGCTCGAGCTGCCGCTTCCCGGGCTCTACAACGTCTACAACGCGCTCGGCGCGGCTGCGCTCTGTCTCGCGCTCGGAGCCCCGCTCGCCGACGTGGTGGCGGGCCTCGAGGAGGTGGCCGCCGCCTTCGGCCGCGCGGAGACCATCGCGGTCGGCGGCCGCCCGCTCTCGATCCTGCTCGTCAAGAACCCGGCCGGAGCCAACGAGGTGCTGCGCACCTTGGCCCTCGAGGAGGGCGAGCTCGACCTGCTGCTCGTGCTGAACGACAACACCGCCGACGGCCACGACGTCTCCTGGGTGTGGGACGCCGACTTCGAGGTGCTGGCGCCGCGCTCGCGGCGGATCACCTGCGCGGGTACGCGCGCGCACGAGATGGCGCTGAGACTGAAGTACGCGGGCGTTCCCGCTGAGCGCCTTCACGTGCTTCCGGACCTCGGCGACGCGCTCGACGCCGCCCTCGCCGACGGGAGCGGAGCGCTCTACGCGCTACCCACCTACACCGCCCTGCTCGCCCTGCGCGCCGAGCTCGCCAAGCGCGGCGAAGTCGGGCGCTTCTGGGAGAGCGCCCTGCCCGCATGAGCGATCCCGAGACCAGCCCGGCGGTGATCTGGCACGACGCCGAGTGCGGTCGCTACCGCGCGGACCTCCCGCTGTGGCGCGAGCTCGCCGTCGGAGCCGGGGGAGCGGTGCTCGACGTCGGGGCGGGGACGGGACGCGTCGCGCTCGACCTCGCCGCGCGCGGGCACGAGATGGTCGCGCTCGATCGGGACGCGGCGCTGCTCGCGGCGCTCCGAGCGCGGAGCAACAGGTTCGACGTGGCCACCGTGCAGGCCGACGCGCGTGCTTTCGCGCTCGAGCGCCGCTTCGCGCTCGTGCTCGTGCCCATGCAGACCGTGCAGCTCCTCCTGGGTCCGGAAGACCGCGCCTCCTTCTTCGCCTGCGCACGTGCCCACCTCGCCCCCGGCGGGGTCCTCGCCGCCGCGCTCGCCGATCCATTCGAAGGCTTCGACGCCGAGCACACCGAGCCGCCGCGGCCCGACGTGGCCCAACACGCCGGCGTGCGCTACGTCAGCCAGCCCGTGGCGGTGCGCGCCGAGCGCGAGGCGATGGTGATCGAGCGCATCCGGCGCACGATCGCCGCCGACGGCTCCCGCACCGCCGAAGCCGACGCGGTGCGCCTCGCCCGCCTCGACGCCGCCGCGCTCGAGCGCGAGGGTCTCGCCGCCGGCCTGCGCGTGCGCGCCCGCCGGCGCGTCGAGGCCACGGCGGAGCACGTCGGCAGCGCGGTGGTGATGCTCGGTGCCTGACCCGAAGGAAGCAACGCTGCGCGTGTGCGCGCTCTATCCCGACCTCATGAACATCTACGCCGATCGCGGCAACCTGCTGATGCTCGAGCGTCGCTGTGCCTGGCGCGGCATCGGCTTCGAGCTGGGTGGCGTCGGGCTCGAGGACCCGCTCGATCCCGACGCGGCCGACCTTTTCTACGTCGGTGGCGGCCAGGACCGCGACCAGCGCCTGTGCGCTCTCGATCTCGCCGAGGTCAAGCGCGACGCGTTGCACGCGGCGGCCGCGCGCGGGGCGGCGATCCTCGCGGTCTGTGGCGGCTATCAGCTCCTCGGGCGCTCCTACGCGCTCGGAAGCGAGGTGCTGCCCGGCGTGGGCCTGGTCGACCTCGAGACCGTGCGCGAGGACGGCCCGCGCCTGATCGGCAACGTGGCGATCGAGGTCGACCTCGACGGAGCCGGGCCTCGTGTGCTCGCGGGATTCGAGAACCACGGCGGCCGGACGCATCTGGGAGCGGGCGCCACGCCGCTCGGCCGCGTGCTGCGCGGCCACGGCAACAACGGGACCGACGGACTGGAGGGCGTGCGCAGGGGTAACGTCATCGGGACCTACCTCCACGGCCCTCTCCTGCCCAAGAACGCCTGGTTCGCCGACTGGCTGATCGGCGCGGCGCTCGGCCTAGGGGAGCTCGCTCCGCTCGACGACGAGCTCGAGCGGGCCGCTCACGCGGAGGCGCGCGCCGCGGCCGGGATGTAAGCGCCCGGGTCAACCGGGTAAACTTCTCGTTAACCCGGCCGGGAGTCTGTCATGAAGAATCCGAACACCGCCCACGATGAGGGGATGACGTCGTACCCGAGCGCTGCCGCGCTCGAGTTTCGCGCCGCGCGGAAGCTCTACCCCGGCGCCGACCGACCCGCCGTCGATGACCTCTCCTTCGAGGTGCCCGCGGGCGAGATCTGCGTCCTCGTCGGACCGTCGGGTTGCGGCAAGACCACGGCCATGCGGATGGTCAACCGCATGATCGACATCACCGGGGGCGACATCCTGCTCGACGGCAAGAGCGTCCGTGACCGCGAGCCCGCCGAGCTGCGCCGCGAGATCGGCTACGTGATCCAGCAGATCGGCCTCTTCCCCCACCAGACGATCGGCCAGAACATCGCCACCGTGCCGCGGCTGCTCGGCTGGGAGAAGGAGCGCACGGCGCAGCGCACGGTCGAGCTGCTCGAGCTCGTCGGGCTGCCGGGCGAGATGCACGACCGCTATCCCGCTCAGCTCTCCGGCGGGCAGCGCCAGCGCGTCGGGGTGGCCCGCGCGCTCGCGGCCGATCCGCCGCTCATGCTCATGGACGAGCCCTTCGGCGCGATCGACCCGATCAACCGCGATCGGCTGCAGAACGAGTTCCTCCGCCTCCAGGCCGAGATCCGCAAGACAATCGTCTTCGTCACCCACGACATCGACGAGGCGATCAAGATGGGCGACAAGATCGCCATCCTCCGCGAGGGCGGCATTCTCGCGCAGTACGACTCGCCCGACGCCATCCTCGCCAACCCCGCCGATGACTTCGTGGCGCAGTTCGTCGGGGCCGACCGCGGCCTCAAGCGCCTGGCCCTGTCGCGGCTCGGGGAGCTCAAGCTGCTCGAGGCGACCGAGGTCAAGGTCGGCGACAGCCCCGACGAGGTGCGTCGCCGCATCGCCTCGGCGGGCCGAGAGGAGCTCGTGCTCGTCGACGGCGGCGGGAAGCCGATCGGGCTCGTTTCCGCCTCCCGCCTGAACGGCCAGCCGGTGTCTTCGGCCGACGCGACGGCGCTCGGCACCACCGCCCGGCGCGACACGTCCCTGCGCGACGCGCTCTCCGCCCTGCTCACCGACGGACGCCGCTCGCTCGTGGTCACGGAGGACGATGGCCGCTTCGCCGGCCTCGTCTCTGTCGAGCTCATCTCCAGCGCGCTCGCGGCGCATGGGGACGAGGGCGCCGTCCCCACAGCGGCGTGATCTCCGGACCGGCGATCTCGCTCGCCGCGACGGTCATCCCGAACTTCGGGAAGGCCGACAACTGCCTCGAGCAGAACCACCCCTTCTGCTGGAGCTGGTTCTCCTCCCACTGGGGCGACACCTTCCAACCCGCGCTCATCCAGCACATCGTCCTCACCCTGATCGCCGTTGCGATCGGCTTCGTCATCGCCCTCGCCCTCGCGCTGCTCGCGCGCTCGCGCGGCTGGCTCACCACCCCGATCATCGGGGTCACGAGCCTCCTCTACACGATCCCTAGCCTCGCCCTCTTCGAGATCCTCATCCCGATCACCGGGCTCACCCGGCTGACGATCGAGATCGCCCTCGTCTCCTACACCTTGCTGATCCTCTTTCGCAACATCTCGATCGGCCTGAACGAGGTGCCGGCCGAAGTGCGCGAGGCGGCCAGGGGGATGGGCTTCAACTCGCGTCAGATCCTCTGGCGGGTCGAGTTCCCGCTCGCGCTTCCGGCGATCATCGCCGGCGTGCGCACCGCGACGGTCACGGTGATCAGCCTGGCCACGGTGGCGGGACTGGTGATCGCCCAGGGCCTCGGCTTCCCGATCTTCCGTGGGCTGCAGGTCGATCTGGCCACCCAGTACTTCGCCGGCGGGCTGGTGGCCGTGCTCCTCGCCCTGTTCGCCGACGGCCTCCTCGTGCTCGCCCAGCGTTTCGGCACGCCGTGGGCCCGGACGCGGAGGGTCTAGTCCGATGAAGGACTTCGTCGACGCGGTCAACTTCGTCGTCCACCACCTCGTCAGCGGCTCGCCCTCGCTGGCCGAGCTGACTCTCAAGCACCTCGAGCTCACCGGCGCCGCGGTCGGCATCGCGATCCTCATCGCCATCCCCCTCGGGCTCTGGCTCGGCCACATCCGCCGCGGCTCGTTCGTCGCGGTCAACGGCTCGAACGTGCTGCGGGCACTCCCCACCCTCGCGCTCATCGCCATGCTCATCCCCGTCTTCGGGATTGGTTTCTTCGCCAACATGGTCGCTCTGGTCGTCATCGCGATCGCTCCCATCCTGCTCAACACCTACGTGGGCGTGGCCGGGGTCGAGCGCGACGCCGTAGAGGCGGCGCAGGGCATGGGCATGCGGCCCGGCCAGATCCTGCGCGAGGTCGAGATCCCCCTCGCCCTGCCCCTGATCTTCGCCGGGCTTCGCACCTCCATCGTCTTCGTCATCGCGACGGCGACGATCGCCTCGGCGGCGGGGGGCTCGAGCCTCGGCGACATCATCTTCAACCAGGCCAGCTACGGGCTCCCCGGAGTGCTCGGAGCGGCCTTTATGGTGGCGCTGCTCGCGCTCATCGTCGAGGTCGGCGGCGCGCTGCTTCAACGTGCCGTCACCCCGCGGGGAATGAATGCCACGGGGCCAGGCACTCAGGCAAAGACCGACGTGCTCACGGCGGCGCCCGCAACCACTTAGCCCAGAGCGAGAGCGTGCGCACTCGCGATCCTGTTCCCTCAGAAAGGACCTCATCCGTGCAATCCAGAAGCAGCTACCGCGCCTTCGCCCTCCTCGGCGTCCTCGCCCTCCTCCTCGGCCTCGCGGCCTGCGGCAGCTCCAAGAGCTCGAGCTCCGGCTCGGGCGGCTCGTCCTCTGGCGGCTCCTCCTCTGGCGGCGCGTCCGCGAGCGACATGCCGGGCAAGGGCAAGCCCCCGATCAAGATGGGCGACAAGAACTTCGCCGAGCAGTTCATCCTCGGGGAGCTCTACAAACAGGCGCTGCAAGCCAAGGGCTACACGGTGAACCTCAAGTCGAACATCGGCTCCTCGGAAATCATCGACAAGGCGCTGACCAGCGGCCAGATCGACTTCTATCCCGAGTACTCGGGCGTCATCCAGGCCGAGCTCGCGCACATCAACGGCTTGCCCAAGAGCGCCGATCAGACCTATCAGCAAGCCAAGGACTTCGAGGCCAAACGCGGCTTCATGGTGCTCGACAAGACCCCGGGCTTCGACGCCGACGCGCTCGCGGTCAAGCCCGCCTACGCGCAGAAGAACGGCCTCAAGACCCTCGCCGATTTGAAGAAGGCAGGTTCCTTCAAGCTCGGCGGTCCGCCGGAGAACAAGACGCGCTTCCAGGGCGTCGTCGGGCTCAAGAAGGTCTACGGGCTCAACCAGATCCAGTTCGTGCCCCTCACCACGCCGCTGCAGTACAACGCGCTCGACCAGGGCAACATCGACGTGGCCACCGTTTTCACCACCGACGGCCAGCTCGTCGGCAACAAGTACATGGTGATTCCCGACGACAAGGGCATCTTCGGGTTCCAGAACGTGGTGCCCGTGGTGAGCAAGAAGGTCGTCTCCCAGGAAGGGCCGGCCTTCGCGCAGACGCTGAACGCGGTCAGCGCAAAGATCACCAACGACGCGCTGCAGAAGATGAACGCGGCGGTCTCGCTCAACAAGCAGGATCCGGCGGCGGTCGCCTCGGCCTTCCTCAAGGCCAACGGCCTCGTCAAGTAGATCAACGGCTCGACCGGCGGGCGCCCCCGCGGCGCCCGCCGGCTCACCGCCGGCCGCGTCGGCGCCCGGCGAGAACAGCGGGTCGTTGGGGAACAGGCCGCAGTTGGGGTCGGCGTCGCGGTAGCTCAGGCCCTTCCCCTACGCGCTCGCAGGCGCGGAGCGCTCGCCCTTCATCCGGGCGATGACCACGAGCTCACGCGGCGGCCGGCAGCCGAGGACGTAGCGCCGCCCGGCCGCCGTGAGCCCGATTACGACCGTCCGCGCGCCCCGGCGCAGCGCGGGCGATCCGCACGCCGCTAGAGGGGTCGCAACGCTCCCCCGCTGCGCCCGTAGAGCGTGAGGCGGCCGGTGAGCGGGCGCGCCACCCCCACGCGCACCCGTAGGTGCGGCGAACCTGAAGCGAGCGTTGACTCGTGGAGCGAAGCGCGAGGCGCAGCGCCGCGCCCGGGCCTCGGCGCGAATGCCACCGAACCTTAGAGGACGAGCGTGAGCAGCACGAACAGGGGCAGGCGCACGGCGAGTATGGCCCGATGATGCCCTACTCGAGAAGGCGGGGCGTCACTCGTCGCGCGGCTCCCGCCGGCGCATCAGCATGAACCCCGCGCCGACGAGGGCGCCGACGATCACGATGCCCTCTACGCACGGATCGAGGAGCGCGTGGAGGCGATGGTCACCGCCGGCGCGGCGGCCGAGGTGCGCCGCGCGCACGCCGCGGGCGCTTCGGCCACCGCCCGCCAGGCGCTCGGGTTCGAC
>JAABVA010003681.1_pt1 | contig 14500 bp, 24 predicted proteins | sample 5560331 | NCBI WGS metagenome assembly JAABVA01 (sample SAMN12812661, study PRJNA571458) | rock metagenome | isolation source: Antarctica rocks | place: Antarctica: Victoria Land, Mt New Zealand sud | collected 2016-01-07 | reverse complement strand
AGGGGGTACAGGAGGGGTCAGTGGCACCTGCAGGCCGCAAGACTCTGGAAACCCTTGGTCACAGTGAGTCCAGATGTACTTTGCACTTATAAAGGCTCAAGATTTGTATGTTGTCCGTGCAGTTTTGATATCTTGACGGATGACCTTGGAGGACCACGCAACACCTTTCCCCACTGCATGTATGTGGTGGCAGGCACCCAAGCACAGCATGCAAACCAGAACTATGTTGCCCTCATGCGACTGTCTGACATCAACCAGGGCAGGCATGGCAGTAAAGCCAGGAATGAAGATGATGATGAGATGAGTGACAGTGATGATGAAGATGCGCCGCCACAGATACACACTAACAGAATTGCACACCATGGGGGTGTGAACAGGCTGAGGTGCATGCCACAGCAGCCTGCAGTGGTTGCATCATGGGGTGACACTGGACTAGTGCAGGTAAGCTTGCTTCTTCAACTGTGACGGCAAATGTCAACTCAGCTGACTAGCAGCCAGATCAGATGTGTCATACGTTCAGCACTATCTTACCACGCTTCTGTGCACAACTTCCTGAGCGCAGCTTGTCAGCGCATGCAACTGCACCAAGGCCAAATTGCAATGGGTGCAGTTTGATGTTTGCAGATCTTTGACTTGTCAACACAGCTTACCGACCTCGCGCAGCGCAACAGGCAGAAGCCCAGCAGCCACGCCATGCAAAAGACAGTCCCCAAACAGCTACACCGGCATCACACAGAGGGGTACGCTCTAGACTGGTCCACCCACACAGCAGGCCAACTCGCCAGCGGTGACTGCAGCAACACCATCCATGTATGGCAACCAGCACCAGAAGCCAAGTGGACAATCACAGAGGCCTACCAAGGGCACACTGGGTCCATCGAGGACCTGCAGTGGAGTCCAACCGAGGCCAATGTCTTTGCTTCCTGTTCTGTTGACCATAGCTTGAGAGTTTGGGACACACGAGAACGCAGCCGCAGCATGCTCACCGTGACTGCCTCTGACACAGATGTGAATGTCATTTCTTGGAACAGGATGACCAGCTACATCTTGGCTAGTGGGGATGAGAAGGGAGTGCTGAGGGTGTGGGATCTGCGAAACTTCAGTGAGGGGTCTCATGTAGCCAACTTTGACTACCACAAGTACGGGCACGACTCCTGCTGCATGTATTGGTGTTGTTTTGCTGCATTCATTGTGAGGCATTTGTCTAGATCTCAAATGGTCAGCTGATTGTGTGACAACCCTGTCGCAGAGTATGTTACCTTTACATCACCTGTGCAATGTGCAAGGTTTTTAATGCGCAGCAACATTTGCTTTGCAAACAAGTGTGTGCAGTTCACAGTTCAAGCTGTCTGCGTTGAAATGTTTGTACAGCATGCTTGTCAGCATGAAGGCTGTCAGCATCTTGCACGCAGTGGTCAGGGCTACAGCCCTTGGGCCTGCCACTTGCTAGACCGTCCAGCTTACAGTCAAGACTCTTGTGGTAACGCTGTTGAACACCAGTCCGCCACCCTGTAGCTGCATTATCATTTTTACACACACTGCATCGTGAATCGTTTCTGTACTATGCAGCAGACTTAATCTGCCGAATGCTCGGTAGTCAATGTTGGCTGCAATTTGCAGGAGTGCCATTACGTCTGTGGAGTGGTCTCATCATGAAAGCAGCATCCTTGCCACATGTGCCAGTGATGATCAGCTGGCTGTCTGGGATTTGGCATTGGAGAGGGACCCTGAGGAGGAGGCAGCCTTAGCTGAACAAACAAATGCGATGGCACCAGCAGATCTGCCCCCTCAGCTCTTGTTTGTTCACAGTGGGCAGCATAATATGAAGGAGGTACATTGGCATCCCCAGATCCCTGGCATGCTTGTGTGCACTGCAGAAGATGGCTTCAATGTCTTTAAGCCTGCCAATTTGTAGCTGGTATTTCTGTTTTTGACTGGTGATGTATGCTTGGCAGGGTTGTTATTCTTTTTACACTTGTTCACACAGACTTTGGTCAAATTTGCTGTAGCTGTAGCATGCATATTTGCTTAAGTGTTAGATAGAGACTTGTTAATTGTCTATCACTGACAACATTGCTTGATGATGGTCACTGCTGCACAATATCGCTGATGCTGTTGCAACAACACCACAATAAGTATTGGGGTTAATTTACATGTCTGGTAGTCGTAGTAAGGTTTTTTAGGGGGAATCACAGTCAGTGTTGAGCTTTCCAAGTTTGGCAGGGACGATTGTAGAGAAACAGACTTATTGGCTTGGCTCAATGTCTTTGCAGTGATGATTGCATGTGTCTTGGTAAGCAAGAGGGTATTGACAGTGAATTGATTTAACATTAGTTTTGAGCGGCACATGGCCTGGATGCTGGCAATGGAAAACCTATGCTAAATTGACGCACTAAACCGCTTCACACTGCCTGACACAAGCTGTGTGCACCTTCTTTGCTGTTGCGCCTGTGAGCGCTGAACCCTGGAGAATCTGGAAATCTGGAGATGCAGTCAACGCAATGAGTTGACGCGATAGCCTCGGCAGGTGGTTCACCGTTCTGCCTTCGCACCGTCCACACCATTCACTAAATCATTCAATCACCTCTGATGAGTCACAGCACGGTTCTAAATGCATGACGGTCATGACGGTTAATCGTAATTTCCGTGTAAAGACGGGATTGGTGATACATGACTTGCTCTTTAGCTTATGTAGTCAGGCTTTGCCAGGCAACATTTCAAGACCAATCATTCATGCTGAAGATGATACCGAGATGACGTAGGAAACATCGTCGGTATGCCACACCGTCAGCTGGCGTCACCTGTCTTGATCCTAGGGTGCATCTTGGTCAGAGCATACTCAGTCGTGAGAGTGAGTGGCGGAGCCCTGGCTGATAAAGTTGGCCAGTCTCAGCGGGAGCTGTTGCAAAGTTCAGCTACGGACTGGGAGACTTGTGAGGCTGTCATAGAGTATGACCCGGTCCTGGATGACCCATATGAAATGGAGTCTCTGACTGCTCTTTATGACGCAACGGGGGGACGGTACTGGACCTATGGATCGCACTTTGTGTCGAGCTCCACGATCTCCAATGTCGACGGTTCAGGAAATGGAACTGCTCAGGAAGCTTTGGTGCAGCGCTTCAACAGGACTGCATGGTTGGACACAACCGTCAGTTATTGCCAGTGGTGAGTTTCTGCCTTGCGCTTGCTTGAAGACTTCCTGATGTGCTGCCCAAGGCACCTGTCCTTGTGAAGCTGCTTAGACAGGAGACTCAGCAGCATGTAGGGTGTCACAGGCTTACAGCAGTGTCTGTTGCCGCCAGAACACAGCATTTATCAAATCTACACACAAGCACTAGATAATCCTGGTGGCGATTGCAGGTACGGCATCAGCTGCTGCCCTAGCACACCGCTGCTCCTGTCCGGTGGGTGCTCTACTGCATTCTCGCAGTCAGTGGCAGTGCTAGAACTGAACGACTTCAACCTTTCTGGCTCATTGCCAACACAGCTGGGGGTGTTTGCATCCCTGTCAGCATTGACACTCAGCGACAACTTGGGTAAGCTTGCCTTGCAGCATATGTACTTCTGTGACAAACCTAGTGTTGATCACAGACAGCTCTGTGTGCAGGTCTCACTGGAGCTTTACCAAACACAACTGACATGACTGCACTGTCGGTGCTACACACAACCAACACATCAATGTGTTTTGTAGCAAACTGCAGCAACCCAGGTACAGCCTTTGAGATGTCGGTAGCGTTGTGATGGTTCAGACCTGCATTTGTTTCTTTCTCTTTGCGTGGTGGCTGTGATTGTCAGGAGTCAACAGATGGCCATGTCTGCTGGCTGATGCGTCCACAATTTCACACACCCCCTGCATGCAGTGTGTACTACTGCATTCATTACAATCCTGTTGCGTCCAGCATGTCAAGTTTAGCATGCTGCTGCATGGCTGCATGACTTGCCTGAGACAGATCAAGCTGTCAACAGCATTAGACCAGAGCTCCCACACTACCCAGTCTCCTGGATTTTCAGCCTGGAACAATCAAGCATGCTGTAGCAACAGAAGTTGGGACTGCAAATCTGAAGTCAGACAGAAGCAGCAATCCCACAATGAGCAGCTGACTCAACAGCAACATGTCAGGGACAGCTGCACAAGCATTGTACAAGCACTGGCCAAAGAAGCCATGGAGGCTGATACACCGTTGCATACTCGTAGGGATCCAGCCTTTGCCAACATATCTGTACCCAGGGCCCAGTGTCAACTCGTTCAACAGTACTGATGGCCAACATCATGCCATTGGCTGCAATCAAATCAAGCTGCAGACCAGGGCAGGCCCAGCACCTGCCTGGTTCCAACAAGCTGCGATGGACCCCAATTCCTACAACTTCAACTACTGCACCTGCTCAGGGAACTACCATCTGCAGGTGTGTACATGGCCCACATCCTGCCTGCTGAGTGTGCTCAATAGCAGGAGATGACACGCATTGTTTGTGAGTCTGTCGTCTTCCTGCGTTATACATCTTCGCCTGTGTCACGGATGCCATTGATTGTCACTTGTCCCATGTACTAGCTGCAGTCTGGTAGCACTCACAGCATGTAACAGTCCCCGGCAGTCACAAACAAGCAACTGTGTATTCTGCAGACGTACAAGACCAGCACGGATGCGACAGGGGCAACATGCATTCCCAACAATACATCCAGGAACAAGCTGCTCATTGCAGGCATTGTGCTGGCGTGTGTGTTGCTGCTTGCTGTGCTTCTTGCCATCATCATGTTCTGGAGGTAAGCATGAACAATTTGTGTTGGTGACACCAGACCTGCTCTCTCCTTACTTTTCCCCAAGTCATCAAGATTGGCATTTCAGCGGTCTGTTGCACGGCATTTCGCCGTGAACCTGCAAGTCTAGTACATGTTCTTTCACGGGCAGTTTCTGCAGTGGGCACTGATCGTTGTGGGATGCTGTTCAACATGTGCCTGTCAGCATAACATGGCTCTTGCAGATGGTGAGGTCAATATGCAGGACAAGCTTGCTGCAGCAGGATGCAAGTTAACAGTCCACTACACTTACAAAACAACAGCAGGGATGACAACATCTGTGCTTTAATGAGTTGTCTAGATATAGTGAATTGCAGAGCAAACTTGATGTAACAAGCGTGTATGATGCTGTAACTCCCTTGACACATTGGGCACAAATGCAGGTTGGCACTGAGGAATGAGAGAGGGAGAGGGTTTTCTTGGTTTAGGTAAACTTGACAGCTGTTTTTTTTATATATAAATTTCATTTTGCCAAAGGGCTGGAGTTTGTGTGAAGTCGTGTGTTGGCTTATCAAGCTTTCTGAATGATGTAGCATACTCACAGGTTTACAAATGTGCAGACAGCTTTCAACTACTCCTGGCATCCCTGTGGTGCCTTTACGGTGCGCTGACCAAGACGTCCTTGTTGCATTTAGGGATGAGCCCACAATAGCAGATGCCCACCACACTAGTGTAGCAACACTGCTTGGCCCATTCAAGGCTGGCACAACATAGCTACTACCATCTCAACAGCATAGATACAGGCTTGGTCGCCTCTCTGGCAGAAGGCTTCACCACTGACATGATGTATGTTTGGCATCATCAGGTATCGCAACAGTCTCGGCCATGATGTGTCAAGGCTGGGGGCAGCTGCCATCAAGCGGCGCTACCCCCCTGGCATGGTGCCTGGGCAGGAGCTGGAGGAGATCACCCTGGTGCAGTCAGACATTGAAGGCTCTACAGAGATCTGGGAATGGTACACATCTGTGCTGCTGCCTTTGTTGCAAGGGCCTGACAGGACACAGTCAACCTCGACCCGCTGTGTCATGCAGCAGTCTTTTGTGGGACCAGCATGCCATGCCACACAACATGCATTTGCACACTGATGCCAGAGGTCAGCATGATGGTGGTCACTATTGTGCCTTGCTGAGTTGAGTACTGTGTCACGATGTGTGCTTTTTCCCAATCCCAAGCCACAACACGTTTCATTCAAAGGGATAGGTTGGACATTGCTAGACATAAGCTGTCCCGCAATGCATAGTCATGGCGATGCTCAAATGTGCCACTGCATGGGTTTGCAGGGACAGTCAAGTCATGCAAAGAGCTTTGGACACTCATGACACAGTGCTGCGAGCTCTGTTGGCACGCTACTATGGCTATGAGGTCACTACGGAGGGAGACTCTTTCACTATGGCTTTCCATGACCCTGTTGATGCGGTACACTCTCTGACATCAGCTGTTCCTGGATGTCAAAGACATGCAGATGTGATTGTGGTTGTCAACGCAGTCTGCAAGCTAATCTGTCTGGGTGTCCTCTGTTCCTGTGCCTCCAGGTTTCCCATCACAGTGCAAGATATGCTGCAACTGCAAAGCGTCAGATCACCAACCTGCTCAGCCGTGCTTGGGCATCAATTACTGGAAGCCTATGCCCATGTCAGAGTTTCCTACCTATGCATACACGTCATGAAATTTCCACACTTCATAATCCGAATTGGGATTCTCAACCTGCCAGTTGGGCATGAAGCAGGGGTCTTCAATCACTGGTAGTGCATCCAAAGTATGGCTTGAAAAAGCTGTTTCAGGCTTTGCAGATATTGATAAAGGATTTCCCCACAGAGTCACTTTGGTGATTTGCCTGGACAAAGCTTGTCATGCTAGAGAGTGGCATGCTGCAGGTGCGGTATTGCCTGCATGTGCAGCAACGGCTGCTGAAAGAGCAGTGGCCTATCAAGTTGGCAGAGCATCACATGGCACGCACCATCAGTATGGGGGACCTAGAAGGAGGTGGCCCAGGGGGACAGGTCCTCTTCAATGGCCTGCGTGTGCGCATGGCCATCAGCACAGGTTTGCAGCTGAGCATTGAGCTGCTTCTCTCTTGTTTCAGCAAATCCTCAGCCATGTGCACCGAAACCAACACAAATGCAGCAAGCTTTGCAAGTTTGTTTGAATAAGCTATCTCGCCTGCGACGCCGCCTTGCAGGCTCACGTGCTTCGTGCTGACAGGGGTACCTGCAAGGGTCCGGACACATGATGTGACTAAGCAAGTGGAGTACATTGGGGATGTTCAAAACCTGGTAGAGAAGCTGAGTGATCTGCCAGCTGGAGGGCAGGTGCTGATGGGCCCTCTGACGTATCAGCGCATCTACAGCCGCCTGGAGGAGTTCCGAATACACTCCTTGCAGAAATCCTACGAGCAGCCTGCCAGGTCTGCATGCTCTGTACTCTTTCACACTCAACATGGTGTTGAGCTCTCAGCTGGCAATGGTTTCTCCTGGCAGCAAACGTTTTGGAGCATGGTCACAGGCAGTTGAGGTGCAGGCTGACGCACAGACAGACCATGCAATGTGCACAAACGCAGTCTGCTGTTGGTCAGGGCATGCATTTGACAGCACAAATCTGTCACACATGACCAGTCATGCTTGTCAGTAATCACTGACTCACTGCCAGGTAGCACCAGACAAAGCTGTGTTTCATGATGTTGGGCAGCATGCATCAGCATATTGATTGGACTATGTGTCAACTCTTTCGCCACTCTTTTCAGCAACTAACTCAAAGCTTTTGGTACACTTCGCTAAAAAGAGATGAGCAGACATGCCTCAAGCCTCAGAGGACAGAGCCTATAGCAACCTGTCGTGTTGTGCTGTCATGCAGGATGTTCTCAACGCCGGCTCATGGGAACGCTCTCACTTTTTCAAGCATTCATTCACCTGTGCTACAACCCATTGTTGCTTCATGCATGTGGTGGTCTTCTGCAGGTCTGCCAGTCAAGCCCGAGAGCGCAGTGCTAGAGCTCGGCGGCGCATGAGTGGAGCCCTGTCCACGGTGTGGAAGGCTGTCAGGGAGCTGGGCAAGCCCTCGGGATCACTGTCGTTCACATCCCGCAAGACTAGCAGCAGCAGCAACCATGACTTCCATCTGCACCATGCTGGCCCTGAGGTGACTCACAATAACTGAGCTGCCTTGCTTCTCTGCATGGCCAGCCAGCTGCAAATGTGAACACCGGTGGCAGCTTGTGAAGCACAACAAAGCAGTTTGAGCTCATTGCGAATTTCAGCAAGCCTCATTTTATGGCTGAAATTCGATTGTCTAGTTGGCTCCGGCTGCAAGACATACATACATCTTAACAAAGATGTTGATGTCACATCAGCCTGCAGTTCTGTTCAGCTCAAGCATCATTCATTGGATAATTGGCCCTTGCTGTCGCAGCTAGTGAACGCTTGCCGCCCATAATCTTGTTTTCTTTGTCATGGGAGCTCTTAGGAGGAGTTGGTCAATGTGTTTCTCTTCATGAAACTATGTCCTGATCTGATCTGATGTAATTTGATCTGCAGGGCGGTGGCATGAGCACAACAGCCCGCCTGTCATCCATTGTCCTGAACCGGAATGGAGGCCGGGCAGTGCAGCACGGCCAGGACTCCTCCCACGCCATGGGTGGCCGGCCCCCTCATACTGGGCAGAGGGAGGAGTCTCATCATTTCTTTGGGCCCAATCATAGCGACAACACCCTCCCAATGCTCATCGACATGGGCTTCCACAAGTATGCCAGCATGACCACAAGCATACCACACATGAATACTAAAAACCAGTTGTGCGTCTACGGCTGCATCTTGGTCTCTTTGAGCACATCTTCTCCCCAAACATTGGTATCAGCAAACGACTTCCCATCCTGACCTGTGAAAGATGGACATGCAGAAGGGCAGATGACAGTCGCATGGAACATGCTGACAAGCCTGACAGTATTGCAGGATAGATGGGGTGCAGATTCCGGAAGCTGTGCAGAAGGGATGGTACATGCCAGGCATCCAGGTTCTGCAGATCTTGGCGTATCCATTACAACAGAGGGCCAGAGTGTTTCCTCGCCTTCCCAGTCACAGCCAAGTCTACCCGGGCTTCTTTGACGCCCCTGGCAGTGCCTGCGCCCTGGTGCCAGACTGCAAGCGCACTGACATGCTACACAAGCAGGCTGTCACCATTGCCTTCTGCTCTGCTGACAAGTAAGCATAGCCAAGCATCAACAGATCTGACGCGCAAAGCCTGAGAACTCTAGCACTGGCAGCAGAAGCGCCTATGTATAGTCCTCAGGCTCCACCCTGCATCATTCCACCACCTTTGTCAAAAGATGCTCCGAGGCAACTACTGAGCTTTGGACCACCCATGCTGGTGTGTCTTGCACATGCAACCTCCATGCCTGCGCATCAGAGCTCCATGCATGCCGATGTTGCTCTTGTGGCAGGTACAAGGATCTGGCAGCGCTGAATGGTGATGTGGGTGAGGCAGCGCTGGCGCTGTACTGTGCAACAGTGCGTGCAACGCTGTTTGTGTGCAAGGGGTATGAGTGCCAGGAGAAGGAGGGCGTGTTTATGACTGCCTTCCCTGGGCCCATCAAGGCTCTGGAGTGGGCCGTCACCCTTCAGATGGCCCTGCTCAGGCAAGATCTGCAATGCCTTGTGCCTCTTGGCTGTGCAATGAGGTGTATGCACATAGGTTGTGTGTGCCTGAAGCTGCAGCGGCATGTGCACCTGCAGCATGGTTTGCTGTGCGGCAAGCCCAACAGCAGCAGGCTTTTGGGATTCATGGCTGAGGAAGCTAACTCTGCAGTACGTCTCTAGACTTCATTGTGCTTTTCATATATAACTATTTGCTGTGAGGGGTCTGCTTGGCTTTTTGTGTGTTGGATCTGAAAACCTTGCTGCACATAAACGTACACATTGTTTGCAGCTGTTTGCTAGTCCATGAGCATTGATCAGCACAAAATGGCTTACTTGTCCCAAATCCTCCAGCTGAAAGCGTCATCATGCAGCATTACTTTCGTCCAGAAGAAGATCACACAAGTCGCTTCTAACTTGACACGGTGAGAAGAATGCATCTTTGTTTTGCAGGGTGGCTTGGCCGGCAGTGATGCAAGGCTGGGAGCAGTGGAGGGATGTGTACAGTGCTGAGGGTCAGCTGCTGTTTGCTGGCCTGCGTGCCAAGGTCAGCGTGTTCCACGGCCAGATGACTCGCATCGTGCCCCACACAACCACAGGTACCTTGATTTGTTGCTAGTGACGTGCTATCGCAAGCAAGCAATGCTGTTATTTCCTGTATAACTGGCATTGCCTCAACACAGTTCATGTCAACATGTGCTTGTGACCATGTGATCACACAATGTTGATGTTGACGATGTATGTTGTGCATCACTCAAAGCTAGCCTGCTTAGCTGAATCACATCAAGCTCACAGACTTGCAAAACAATGCGCCCTCATGGGCAAGCAGATAAGCATGGTCAGCAAACATGCATAACAAACTGGCAGTGTGTGTTGGCATACATCGCCTCATGTCAAACATTGTGCGCAAGATGGGGAATGTTCAACAGGATCAGCCGCTGATGCAGTGTGTGATGTCTGCAGGGCGTGCTGACTACTTTGGCCTGGCAGTGAATAGAGCAGCAAGGTTCCTAGGAGCTGCTTGTGGGGGTCAGGTGCTTGCAGAGAGGGGTCTAGTGGAGGAGGTGGTGCAGTATTGGCATTCCCTTGTCTACAAGTGGGGCACCCCTTGCTGTTGCTTTGTACTTCTTGTTGCACTGCATGCTTCAATGTTAGCAACTGCTTGTTGGGTGGCATAAATGCCCTGGGTATGGCTGCACTGATGTGTCTTGCACAGCATATTGCTGATATGACAAGTCTTGACTGACAGCCTCTACTTGCACTGTCCCAGTTGCTTGGAGGTGTACTGGCTTACATGTGCTGAAAGAAACAGCTTGATATGTGTCCTCTTTCACCTACAACTCTCAGAAGACCGCTTTGTCTTCTGTGTTAAGTCACGTCATCAAGGCTCATAACTGCTTTCACTCTTTGATGAATTTTTTAAAGCCTGTAGTACTCTACAACGCAACATCCCATGTTTATGCCTTTGCAGCAAGAGCTAATAAACATAAAGCCAACACTTCAGACCATCTTTCCACCACCACCACAGCTATTGCTTGCTTTTGTCTGCTTGGTGTGCTGTACTGTTGCATGCTCCGCAATCACACCTGCTACCACAGATATATGCAAACGCTGCATGCATGTGGCATCATTACTGGTGTTACACTGCATGTGAGTTACAACGCGCTCTGAGCTCTGTGCAGGACTTGCATGGGACCCTCACAAAGTTGCATGTATTGTGCAGGAGGACAATGATGGCGTTCTCCCCAGACCGCAGTCAACCAATAGCTCCTTCCTTCCAGGCTCCCTGATCAGTACCCGCCTGGGGTTCACTGGCCAAAGGAGAGCCTCTGACCCCTTCAATCCCTCCTCTGTGTCAAGGTCCAGCAGCAGCACTCCCACTGCTCACACCAAGTCGCCAGAGTCCCAGCAGTGGCAGAGCATGTCCACCCTCGTGGCAGCAAAGGCAAACATGGCCGGCATCAAGTCGTCTCCTGACTCTACTCAAGGAGTAGCGTCAAACCAGGCCTTGAGCCATTTACGCACAGCGTCGCTGCCACATGTGCCAACCCAGCCGAAGGTGGCTGCAGGCCTACTTCACCACATTGAGACACCTGCCATGAGCAACCCACGTGAGTCGCTTTTACCCTGGCACCTACTAGTCAGCCGCCGCCCCCCCCCATTCCTTGTGCGTCAAATTTGCTGTCAGCATTGGCTGGCTACACATGCCATTCAGTTTCACAGAAAATGTGCACATACATCATGCTGTGTCTGTAGGTGGCAAGGGCATGAATCGCAAGACTGTCTCCTTCGTCATGACGGATCCTGATGTTCAGCAGCGGCTGGTCAACAGCCTGGCACAGCCAGCGCCTCCTGCGCAGCCCCGCTCGGATCGCGGCTTCATCAGGAACCACTTTCCCCACCTTCGCTTGAGCTCCCATGGGGAAAAGAAGCAGCGGCAGGGCTCCAATCGGAGTGTACCCGAATCTGACGGCTTCTCGCTGACTCAACAAGACAGCGGCACCCTGTCGGGCGACGATGACTCTCAAGGAGACTCCCTATCTGCAGTGCTGTTGGCAAATGCTCAGCCTTTAAGCCAACGATCGGGCAGCCTGGACCGTCCACCATCGTTGCAGCGGGCTAGCCTGCGTCCTTCCGTCAGCGCTACTAGCAAGCCGCTGCTGGACGACGCAAATCAAGTGCGGCAAGGTGAGGTGGCCTTGCAACCTTCACAATCGACCTGTATCATAATCATAACAGGTGACACAGCCTTGCTTTACAGCTTCTCCCAGCAATGTTGAAAGCGATCTGTGCCTTCAGATGGTGATGATGAGGCACTGCTGGACCTGGACAAACAAGACCTGCTGCCTATGGTCAAAGCAGAAGATGGAAGCATCTTGCTGCCAAAGGGACCCCGGTGGCCACAGCCACGCAGAAGAAGCAGCCTCATCACCAATCCTCTGGCCATACAGGAGGCTGATTCTCTTGAGCAGCAGTCTAGCAGCGCCACTAGGGCTGAGCAATACTCCCCTCCCTCCTCCTCAGCCTATAGCAGTGCTTTAGTCTCGGAGCTTCGACAGGACGATGAGTCTTTCTTCTCAGACAAGTCTGAGATGCAAGCTGAAGCGCCTACTCTAGCTGCAGCTCTTGGTGCTCGGAGGAGCTCCTTGCTGGTGCCAACTCCCTCAAACCCTTCCACCTCAGACAGTCACGCATCCGTCAGGCGGAGACCAGTCAGCCGGCATGTTAGTCACTTAGGCTATGGTCAACAGGCCAAGGTGCTCAGCAGGTTGCGGCGCAGCAGCAATGGAGATGATGAGATGTTCCCTGCCATGGTTCGGAGGCGCAGTGATGACTCACCTGGGACCTTTACTGAATCAGGTACACACCATGGGACAATATAGCAGATTGCATGCGTCATAATTTGTCCTTGACTGGCGTTACTGCTACACCCTCACCACAAGTCAAACAATGCCCAGTCAAGAAAGCACAGTCTCTCTGCTTTGCTCAAAAGACAGTCTGATCCCCGTTCCTGAGGGCTTAGGCTTTCCAAACGACCTTGCAGGTCATGCCCCAAGTATGCAATGCAGTGCATGCCGCTCTGTGCAAGTGAGTTTTCATCTGCTCATGAAGTATGTGAGCAATTTGCTCAATTGTTTCAGAGCGTTTTTCTGCCAAAGCTTTCCTGAGACACACGTAGCAAGTCTGTCTGCAGAAGCAAGACTGCTCCATACATGTGCAGCCCATTGAGACGGCACCAGGCTCTACCACTACCACAATCATCCTGCCCACCTGATTGTGCAGGGCTAGACCCTTTAACCTCTTTCTCACGGAGGTCTTCTGGTGTGATGGGCAACCCTGATCTGCAGCTTAGAACAGATTCCCTTGGGCTAACCCCCCTCTTGGCCCCCTTGTCCCCCCTCCCACCCATCAGGATTGCACCCATTTCACATCAGCCAATGAGACGGCTGCACAGCTTGGGTGGGTCAGGGGAGGGTCTGCCAGCCTTATCAGTGGAAGTAGCGGCCTTTGACTGCTGCAGCAGCAGCAATGACAGTAGCTCAAGCATGACTGGGCGACATGACAGCAAGCTGATAGGTAAGCTCAGCTGCTTCCTGTCAGGCATGCTTCACAATGGCTAGCAGGCATCAGATGACTTCCAGACCTGGCCCATGCTGCAGCAACAGTATCTCATGATGGCAGAAGATTCTCACCCCAGTTTTGCAGGCTGATCATCGAAGAGCTTCATTGTAGTGCAAAGTCGCGCTTTGCACCTTGCATCCGCTGCTGCATGTAACACCTCAGCATCATGTGTAGTGTGATCACCTAGCATTATTGATACTGCACAGTCCATCTCATCCTGTTGCTGCTGCAGTTGAGTTTGCAGTACTGAAACTCCATTCCAGTAGATGGTGATCATGCTGTGATATGGAGTCTGCAGTACTGAAACTTCATTCTGTGCAGACTGTGCAGTGTTGGATAACATGACATTGCAAGGATCTTGTACAGGATGGCCAACGCAGAACAATGCAGAAAGCATACCACTAAAGCACAGGTGAGTATAATGCAGGGCTTGTGCGGCCTATGGAGAGGCCGTCATCAACTGCATCGCATCAGCGCTCAAGGGACTCAGAGGAGCACCATGTGGAGGTGAAAAGGAACAGATGGGCTGCTGCCGGCCAGGCTGTTCTAAATCCTTCCTTGCAGAAGGAGCAGAAATTCCCAAATAGCATGGGGAGAAGCCACTTTCCCAGGTCAGGCCGGCCTCTCACTAAGACAGTTTCTCACACTGTGTTGCCTCTGCATGCGTGAGCCCAGAATGCAGCAATGTCTGCAGAGCCATATGCCTTTGTCTGACATCTGAGCTTACCTGAGTCTAAGCCTGTCGCCTTTGCTTGGCAAGTTGCGTCATCAGCTGAAGTAAACAGGTGGGTGTGATATGTCTGATTGCGTGGTGGGTGCCGCTGTACAAATTGCAAACCGCTGGGCATGAGTTGCATCTGCAGATGACTTGCAAGTGCATACCTTTGAGATGAGGAGTGCAGTGCAGGCGGCCAGTGACAGTGGACGTGTACAGCATAGGCATGTTCAAGTTCAAGGG
>JAABVA010003678.1_pt1 | contig 14505 bp, 8 predicted proteins | sample 5560331 | NCBI WGS metagenome assembly JAABVA01 (sample SAMN12812661, study PRJNA571458) | rock metagenome | isolation source: Antarctica rocks | place: Antarctica: Victoria Land, Mt New Zealand sud | collected 2016-01-07 | reverse complement strand
ATTCAATAACTGTCAGCTTAACATTTATTAGAAGTCTGAAAGATTTAATTAATTAATATTTAATTTTGTTGAAAGGTGGCACCACACTAATAGCACAGCTATCATGAGTTATATATTTAACACTCTTTCTAACCTGCAATCAGCCCACAACTGACCTGCAGGTGTAAAGAGTGCACACAGATGGCAGTTCAAACTCACAACCTTTTGAACTTACTTCCTCACCATGAACTTGAATCACCAGCAGAGGTGGCCTAGGCACCATTTTATGCAAGTTATCACACACTAACCTGAGCTCATAACCTGTTAAAAGGTGGCACCACACTAATAGCACAGCTATCATGAGTTATATATCTAACAAATTTCATTATATTAAATTAAATATACTCTTTAATTATAAATGTTTAAGTTATCTCTATGTCTTTAATTTTTGTAAGACTCTCTTCTTCATCTTTATAAAAGACTATCTTTGACTCAGAGCTAGACTTGATTGATGATGATTATATATATATTGTTGTTAATAATTTATATTTAACTTTTGTAAAATGATTCATTAAAATTGCTGCTGTTTGTAACTTTGCAATATTGATAGTACATACTTTTTTTAAAGCTTCATAATTAATAATTAACATTTTAAAATTAATAAAGTTCACTGTAATCTGTGACTCTGCAGTGTTGATAGTAAATGCTTTTTCTGAATATTCATTAAATATAGCTTTCATTGAATAATCTGTTAAGATCATTACTGTTTGTGGCTTTGCAGTATTGATAATACATGCTTTTTTTAAAGCTTTATACTTGATAACTGACATCTTAAAATCAGTAAAGTTCACTGTAATTTATGACTCTGCAGTATTAATAGTAGATGCTTTCTCTGAACATTCATTGAATATAACTTTCATTAAATAACTCATTAAAATTGTTGCTGTTTATAACTCTACAATATTAATAGTATATGCTTCTTTTAAAGCTTTATAATTAATAGCTATTATCTTATGAATAGTAAAATTTGCTGTAATCTATAACTCTACAATGTTAATAGTAAAGTCTATCTCTGTAGCTTTGTTGATTATAATTATTTTTGTGTAATTTATTGTGATTATTCTTGACAATGATTTGCTAAATATATTAAATTATTTCTTATCTTGTTTAAGTGTCAACAATTTGCTGTTTATGAAGAGTTTAATAATGTTACTATTTAAATTCATAAATATATCTCTTAAAGTCTCTTCTTCTGAAGCTTACTCATCTAATATCTTATAATAAATGTCATTCTTGTTGCAAAGCTTCTTGTCACTTATATATAAATTTATTATCTTTCAAACTTATTTATCAATTTTCTGTCATTTACTAAACTGATCAGATAAACTTTCTTGTTCTTTAAAGACAATAATGTTCTCAATATCTCTGATTTAACTTGATTTCACAGTATGTTTAAGTGAATTTGACTGTCATAATATTAATAAAGAGTTAATTTAATGAACATTTAAATTTAATAAACAAATTAACTTACAGTGTTTTGTCTTAAAGATAACTTCAAACTCAGTTTATAACAGTTTTCTCAGTTTAACATCATTAATAACTACATAGAACTTTTTATTTTCAGTTATTTTCAATGTAATGTTATTAAAGTCATAATTAATGATGTTAAGACTGATGTACTGAAGATCTTTTTTAAGTATTTTTATTTAAATATTAAACAACATTTAACTGCATAAGTCTCTCTCTCAATTTATACTGAGAGATATAACATTAATGACAGTGACTGAACTGAAATTCTTAATAACTTTAAATTGTAAAATGTGTTTTGTATATATTTTGTAAGTATCAGCATCAGCAATGATCATTATATCTTAAGATTAAATGAATATTGTTATTATAATTTAAATATTCATTTTTACTTTCTCTAAAGTATTTATTAAACTTAAGAATACTATTTTTAAAAATATAGCTTTTTCTTCTTTAAACTTAATGAGTCTTGCTGTGCATCTCTTGTTATATAAATTGTGTTGTATTAAAAGTTGCAAGAATAATTTAATGAATGTGATGAGTTTATCTTCAAAGAAGAGTGTAAACTATGTATAAAGATTTAAAATTAAAGATTTAATTCTTTTATAACTTACATCTATGATGATGTCTTTTAAATTTAATGCATTTCATTTAAATCATTTATTGATGAAAGTATTTGCTTCAGTTATCTCTTTATGATCTATATTGATAGTCATTGTAAACTAAATGAAATTTATATATTTTAAATCATTCTTATCTGTTAAATTGTCAATATACTTAAGTCTGATATTCTTTTTAGCTAATATGATGATGATAAGAAGATTAAGATTAGAATTTAGTACAAAATAAATTTATATTTAGCAAATTAATACAAAATATAAGATTAGAAATGCTGTCTGAAGTAGAAGTGATGCAATGATGTAAGAAAAAGTATGTAGATTAAATAAATACTTATTAAAATGTGTATTTATGTTATATTTAAAAGAAATAGATTAAATAAGAGATTCAGATAAATATCTGACTGAAATGTTATTAAATTAAAATGTATATATTTAAATAAGTAAATTTTAAATATACATTTGCTTGCATTATTTACTGCACAACATTTAAATAACATTAAAGTTGTAATACAATGTATTTATTGAATCTGTTATATATTCAGTAAATATAATAATAAGATTAGATTTCATTCTGTATAATGCAATCTAGTTAACTATTAATGATATATATTTAATACAGACATACTATGTATACTCTTATTCTTCTATAAAGATTGCAAAGCATTATTAAGATTATCTTAATATTCTATGTATCAGTATCTTTATTTCAGACTGATTTTGCATTATCTTCACAAATATAAGCATTGAGTTGACATCTTAATCAATGAAAACTGCTTATTATGAGATTAAAGTAAATAAATTGTCAATTATATTTTCATTAAAGTTTAAAGCATTCAGTCTATTAAATTCATTCAAATCAATAAAAAAAGTATTCTTCTATATAATTGTTTCTTTCTTAATGTTAAGAGTATCTAACTGCATAATTACTCAATTACTCATTGCTTAAGTTAAATTCTGTATCAACATCTACTCTGTTTCAGTGATTAATTCATTCTTCTATACATTATTTAGTTAAATATCAACAAATCTTAAAATACTTAAGTTCTTCAACACATCTATAATCTGTTGAATTCACTTTGTCTACTTAAAGAAGCTGATGAACTTCATTATTCATGATATATACTTCTTGTCTCTCTGACTCTTATTAACATTAACATTTATAATCATCATCAAGTCATCTTGTGCACAAATAATTGCAACATTAAGTTAATTTATATTTTATGTAAAGTCTAACTTCTTAATAACAATCAGATTCAGAATTATGATATTAATCTTATTTTTTTAAAATGAATTAATAATTTTATTTTAAATGTTTTGCAAGTTCTTCTGCTTGAGCTTAAATTGTAAATTATATAAAGAATGATGATGAATCTTCTGTTATGCTTAATAAAGTGAAATAATTGCAATATTTGATGCTTTAAATATATTTAAGAGAGTTTTCATCATATTTATATATACTGTAATGTTAATCAGATTGCATCATAAGTTATTTATTAGCTTTATTGTGTTCTTAACATTTAACATCAGCACAATATTGTTTAATTAATAAGCTTTTCTCAAATAGTTCTTCATCTTTTGAGTCAATAAATGAGAGAATAACTTTATAATGATGATATTAATTAATTAATTATTATAGAAGATTACTAACTTAATGTTGACAATCTTAAAGCTTATGTGATGCTGCTTGATGAGCATAATTGTTAAATAATTTAGTTAAAGAAATTTTGTAAACAACAGCATAATTATTTAAGCAGTAAACTGCTGACTTAAACTGTCTCAACTTAATATAGTTAACTTTAGCTGCTTATGATCTTTAATTATAATAATTAATATAGATGTGTAATGCATCAAAATAATAATCACATCAGATTCAGCAATCTTTGCAGTCTTATTTATAAAAATGATCTTTAACTAAAATTTTATATAGAATTTAGCTATGTCTGCATTGTTAATGATGCACACTACAACAGAGACTGTTCAGAGAATATATATTTACAAAATAATGATTGTTTTTCTGAACTTAGTTTAGTATGTAATATTCAGATCTTTTTTATTATAATAATTATAATAATTTTAAAATTTAATTCAGTTTTCAAGATCAGAGAGAAAGTACTTTATTACATTAACAATTTATAGTATTTAGATTGTCAAACTATGATTAACAAGCTGTATACACTTATTTAAAACAATTAATTTAAATTAATTACTATCTTTATACATCTCATATATTATTCTGACAATGTCAAACTTCATAAAAACATCAAGTTCATTTTCATTAATGATGAATGAAAGTGAATTGCAAGATTCTTTAACTTTATTTTAAATGATATTGTGCTTTCAGAATATAATATATAAACATATAATGATTTTATCTTTTATTTAAGAGTTATCTTGTATCAGCTTTACAACCTTTAGAAGAAGTTCATTTATAATGTTATTGATAGAATTAACTGCAAGAATTTAATGAGATTTATTATTGTTATAATGTAAAAATATTTATATCATTCTCATTGTTAAAAGGTGGCACCACACTAGTAGCACAGCTATTATAAGTTATATATCTAACACTCTTTCTAACCTGCAATCAGCCTGTGACTGAACTGCAGATGTAAAGAGTGTGCACAGATAGTGGTTTAAACTTGCAACCTTTGAGCATCTATCATGTTTACTCTCTTACTATGAACTTAAACCACCAGCAAGATAACCTAGACACTGTTTTTATGCAAGTTATCACTGCACTAACCTGAGCTCATAACCTGTTAAAAGGTGGCATTACACTAGTAGCACAGCTATCATAAGTTATATATCTAACACTCATCATCAATTTGCTCTTATCTAAGTCTGATAATTCTTGAATAATGTCTATTTTAAATGACAATGTACAGCAGTAGATTGTTGTTATACAGTGTAATGATATAAGTTTTAATGCATTGAGCTGATGATGAAGAGCTTTGAGTAAAATAATAATGAAGATATCTTTAAATTAAGAATAAATATAATTTAAACTGTAAATAATTTAATGCAAGTTGTTCTGAGATTTCTGAAAAGCAATAATTACATTAATTTAATGTTTCAACACTTTCTCTTAAAAAATTACTCAGATCTTAACTGTCTTCTTATAACTCTTTTTATATTTAGCTGCAAAATTCTTCTGAGTCTTATGATTAAGTATAATTAAGTTTAAAGATGAATCTTTAAAGTATTTATTCTTCTTGTCTCAGAGTCTACATACAACAATGATTGTTTATTTAGATAATATAAATGAAAGCTACTGTACAACAACTTTGAATTAGTCTTTTACATAATTGTTAATTTTAACATTGAAGTTAACTTTTAACATCTTATCTAAATTGAATCAGATTAACAGCTTATTCAAATTGTTTATTAAAATTATATAGTGATCATTTTCTTCTTTTAATATAACAATAATCTGTAATGCAAACATTGATTCTTTAATGTCTGTAGCTTGATCAGATGCAACTTTTTGTTCAGTTATTGCTTTATATCTCATGACAGTTACTCAGTCTGCTATGATTAAAAATAATGTTTACAGATTTAACTTAATTGCAGACTGTTTTTTTGCAGATGCAGTTTGATTTAACTGAACAATATAAATGTTTAAATTAATAAAATATTATACATTAAGTAAGTTAATGTCTCTCTTTTGCTGTATAATGTTCAGAAATTCTTTAATGAAATTGTTTATATTAGCTAAATTGTGCACATATAACTTAAAAGTGATGAAGACAAATATTTCTTAAAGCTTTTAAAGAATGAGAGTAAATTTAACTGATTTTATAATATTGACTCATAGTTGATCTGTAAGTACTTCAACAGAGTTAAATGAGACATTAACTTTGTATATATAATCTTCATTATAGACAGTCTGCATCTTTAAGATATTCTGAACATTTAAAAAAAGAAGTTTTAATATTATCAGAACTTTATTTATTTAATTATTCTGAATGATATGACAGTTAAGTCTAATCATAATAACATAGTTATCTATACTCTATTTTTTCAGAATAACTTAAATTCAGAAGTTAAACTTTCATTTCTTGATCATTTTAAACTTAATATAAATGTAACAATATAAAGTATTGATTATAAATATCTAATTAAGATTAATTGTATTGTCTTCTTTATCTATATGCATAATGATGATGTAATACTCAACAAGACAGCTTTTTACATTCTTGTTATTTAAGAAGAATACATTCTCATTAACATTAATATCTTCTTCTGTAGTGATTTTAAATCTTTTTAATGACATTTTTTAATTTATTGTGAGCTTGATTTCAACTTGATTTGTAAGGTATGACTGTAAGATATGAAAGTAAGCTTTAAATGTAAGGTATGAATGTGAGATATGAATATGAGAGTGAAGTGAAAGATATAAATGTAAGATATGAATGTGAGATATGAATGTGAGATATGAATGTAAGAATGAAATGAAAGATTAAAATATAAGATATAAATATAAGATTGAAATGTTTGCTTTGAGTGTAGACTTTAAATGTAAAATATGAATGTGAGATTAAAACTTAAAAAATATACTTAAGAATTAAATATAATGTATGATGTATATTCTGCACTATAAAGTCTGAATGTAAACTTTTAACAATAATTAATTGCAAGCTCTGAACAGCATAAATAACAGTGAGATAAACAATAAAATGATAAAGAAGTGAAAGCTGAAATAGATAGTTGCTGCTTTTAAGTATAAGATTGAGAAACTGATTTAATGAGCTAATGATGATGATAAATTGAGTAAATTTAAGTAAATTCAGTTTTAAAATTTAACATAAAGCAAGTTTATGCTCAGCAGATCAGTATAAAATATGTAAAAGCAAATCTATATGTAATAATGTTGAGATAAAATATAATAAAAGAATATAAAGAAATAAGTGTTGTTCTGAGTTTAAAGATTATTATTGATTTATAATTTTGATATAAATTTCAGTATAAGAAAGTTGATGTATAATCTTAATGTAAGAATGAAAAGTAATGCATTTTAAGTTATTAATGTGAGCTTAAGAGATCTTGATGCAACATTTTAACTTAATTATTAATGATCATTGTGTTGATGATGAATTTAAGCAGTGAATAATGATGATTTAATGTTTTAATGATAATTTTAAATTCACAAAGAACTTATATAAAATTTAATCTATTATCATGTGAACTCACAAGCCTCTTATCTATAAGAGACTGATGAGTAAGATATGTAACAATGTGAGACACTACATTATGATAGCTATTTAATGAAGTTCTGATGTTAAAATCTTGTATTGATAAAGATTAACAACTAAGAAACTTAAAAGATTTGTATGTAAAGACTGTCTATATAGTACTTTGCTTATTAATCATTGTGTAAGAGATTTAACTATGATTTAGTATAAGTACATAATGATATTATAACAATTGTCTTTTCTTCTATATGCTGATTCTTCAGCACATTGACATATCATCAATGTTATAGATATGCTGTGATTTTGTGAAATCAAATCAGCAAAATATAAATGATGATTCACTTAACATTTTTGCATATTTTGCTTGTTGCCTATCTTAGCTAGACTGATGATCTTGTGCAATACTTCAAGTTTGTCACATTCAGATAGATGATGATTCAGCTTTGTTTAATGATGAATAACATGCAAAATATAAGCAAAATTAACTTTTCTTTGTTTCTGAATCAGTTAAATTGATGATCTTCTTGTTTGATTGCAATATATAAGAAACTCTTTCTCATACAACTTACACTCATTTCATCTTTAACATCTTAATATATCAAAGTTGTAGCAACTTCATGTCTTTGAATGACACTTCTCTCTTGTAACACTTTGTAAACAGCATGATAGCAAAAGTGTAATTACAGTAACATCATAATCATTAAGAAAAATAAGAAAGATGTTTTTTCTGCTGTGTCTTTCATTAAGAATTTAGTGAAATTGTCAGCAATTTCTATATATATAACATTTAAGACATCAACATGTTTTAACAATGTTGCAGTCTAAGAGATGCACCTATATAAGTATAAAGAAATGCAATAAGAAATCTTTAAGTTTCTGTTGCTCTCATCATTAAACATTGTCAGTCAATACAGTCTTGAATGCTGATAAATTAATAAATTTATCAAAGTCAGTTCTGAAGATTAAGTCTGTGAAAGCTAAGTCAGTTAAGAATGCAACAAATATTGTAAGTAACACTGTTGACATACTTGCTCTGCTGAAATGAAATGCAGAAACAGAATGTGACAAAGAAGAATATTAAATATAAGAAATATGAACATCTTAAGATAAACTTACTGACAAAATGTCTGCACAATAATGATGAGATATACACTCTGAATAGTGTTGTTATGTAGAAAAGACAGCAGCAGAGATCTTGCTGCTGCATATAGATACAGTTATATTTACTTAATCTTTTTAATGACAAAGTATCATCTTTTTGTATCTCATTTCTGCTTCTTCAAGTCACAGATAAGTCATTGTTGACAGATTTGATTAAAAATGCTTGCTTAATGACTGTCACTACACTGTTAACATCACAAAACATCATTCTCAGAACACAATTAGTCTGTAAGCAACTCATTACTTAAAAGAATGCTGAGCTCAAAATTACAATTAATGAACATCTTTCTGCTCTGCATCATACACAACATTTTTCTTTCACAGCAGCATCACCATGCACATTGCACTTCAATTCTGTTTTTATTCTGACTTTCAAAGATGTCATCACTTCATAACATCATATTTTCAGCAATTTCTTTATTCTAATATTTACTGTTACAGTCTTCTAAGCCTAATGGCTAAAAGCTATAACCCTAATGGTAAATCTATGATATGAGTGAAAGATAAGTGAATGTAAGAGCTACAATGGCTACTTAAATAGTAGCTAAGCAACTCACTAAGGCACATGGCTGAGTTCATGTGGCTAAATGACTAAGTAGACTATTCACCTAATAGGTGAAGGCGGCAGTGATGAGGTAAGCTGTGGTCAGGTGATAATCCTGACATTTACTTACACTGACATCATCTCAATGTCACATCATAATCATTACATTAACAACAAATTAAATTCTCTCTGTTGTCTCTGCTGTTCAAAGCATATCAGCAACAACATTAATTAATGCAATGTTGTTAAAAATCAGAATTGCAACTATTATAAGACACTTTAAAAGCTGTGCAACTCAATTTAACAGAAAGTCTCTTATCATCTTGTGATGCATTAATGATAATAGATCTCTGCATTCTTTAATTGCTGAGTTAATAACTTGTATACACTTGCTAATCATGTCATCATCATAACAATTAATGATGTTCATTAATCTTGACTTCAGCATCATCTCAATTATATATAGACATCATTTATTAAGTGTGTCATTGTCTACATTACTCATGTTATGAGACATCACAGCAAACATTATAAGTCTGCAGAGATTTACAATCTGTTGTTGCTCATGATTTAAGAGCAGTAAGCAATCACTATGATGCAGATATTTATGTTAAACATTTTCTGCTTTATAATTTGTTTTCTTAATTTTCTTGCACTTTGCTGTCATCATCATGTTGCTTACTTCACTTTAAGTATAAGCTTCTCTTTCTTCAGTTAAGTGACAACATCTTGATCAGCTTTCATAACTTAACACTGTGACTCAGTCACTTTAACAGTAATTATAACATCAATAAGTAGTTACTGTTTTTGTCTTCTGCTTCTGATAGTGATGTGAATGTAAAGATAACAAAGTGATTTAATAGCATTTTGTTAATGTATTGATTGTGTTTTGACTTCACTTCTTCTAGATAATATTATGTAAAATATTTTTAATAAAAGTTTTTAATTTCTTAAATCTCATTTATGCTTGCACTTCTTCTCTGTCCTTGCATCATATTCTTGTTGCAATGCTTTCACATCTTTTATATTCTTTACTTAAAATCACTCATTATATTCTGTCAAATATTCTACTTACTTAACTTTATATTATAACTGTTCTTTTCTTCATTTCTTATTTAAGATCTCTTTGATCTTGTATTCTTTCTTGTTGTTTATGAGATTCAAGATGAGCAGTTCTGACAAAGAATTATTATTTAGATGATGTTTATGAAACTTTAAATATGAGACATAAAATACATTATGAATTCTGTAATAAGCAGACAGAGTCAGTCAGTATGCTTATTTATTAATAAGATTGACAATTCAAAAAGACTCAATGAATTTATGCAACAGTTTCTTGCTTAATCTGCATTGCTTTAAGTTTTTAATGAACAATAGCATTAGATCACTGACATTGTAGCTTTTTTAAACATGATTTTTGTCAAAGTACTTGACTTGTGCTTTCACAGTAACTTATTATTATTTTATTATTGTAATACAGATTTTCTTTATTTACTGTGCTCAGTCTTTTGCTGCTGATATCTTCTCTTTATAAATGTTGTTCTCAACATACTGAGTAATTCTTAAGTAATAACTCATTAATATCTTAAATGATGTTTAATTAATTGTTGCATATTTTTTGTTTGCATATACAAACTTTATCATTAACAAAAAGAATACTTAATTGTCTTGTTCTTCACAACAGTAATAATATAAATAATGTTTTAGAATTTAATTCTGTCTTTTAATTTAATTATCAGTTTAAAAATAAAAGATAATGCTTAATCTTTGCTTCATTTAAAGTTGATAACAAAATTTAAATTAATATGTACTGATAAAGATTGATTCTCAGTTTAAAATAATATTTCTGAGTTCTTCATAGTGACATATGATCTGTTCAATATATATGTCAGCTAACTTGATTACAGTGAGTTTTTTAATAACAGAAATATATTGAGTTATCTTTGTGAAATGATTTACAATTATTAATATAAAGTTATAAACATTAATTTCTTATCTGCTAGGCAGCAAGTCAGTAATTATGTTCATTGTTATCTTCTTTTATGATTAAGTAAATAGTGACAATAACTGTAATTTGTTATATGAGCAGTGTCTTGATACTTAAACTCTTAAATATACAATACATAAAGTGACATATTCTTAAATGTCATTCATCATATTAACTCAATAATACTTTCTAAACAGCAAATTGATTATTCTGTCTACTTCATAATGTTCTGCTAAAACATTGTCATGATGCAGCTTTATAAGCTCATTCTTAACAACTTTGTCAAATAATATGTATATCTTGTTCTTGTAATGAAGTAGTTCAGTGAAATTAAACATTCATAAACTATTATTAATGTCTTAATGACTGCAGTTACTCTGTGATTTCAAGTTTTGTCACATCTTTGCTGTTAGAACATCAGTGTTCTGCATGAGATGAACAAATTTAAAAAAGAATGATTATTTTTTATTATGTATCATTTTGCTGTCAGTCACTTTCTGAATTAATGTACATGAAATGAACTGTTTACAATCAGTAATTTCAGCAACAGAATTAAGCAGCTCTTCTGCTACATTGTGTATAGATGAATTAAATGTATAGTCATTGTTTTTTAATTCATTTTTAAATAAAGATTCTTTAAATTTCTTGTTAACTTATTCTTAACAGTCATAATCTTCAGTCTGAGTGCTTAATTAATATTCTTTTAATAAAATGATCAGTATAATTTGCAGATCTAAGCTTTAAGTGTTGATTTAACTAATTAAAGCAGTAATGTTTAATTTTAATTCTTAAGATAATGTGATCAGCTTTTATTGCAATGTTGACAGCAATCTGTTTATGTTCTTCTTAACTTTATAGTTAGAGCATCTTGACAACACATTAATGAGATTTATTTTCTTTAATTAATGTATAATTATAAAATCATAAGCAGCTAATCTTATAACTCAGTGTGCTTGTCTTCTATTTAATGATTTCACATTCATAAATTCTTATAGATTATTGTGATTTGTAAGTATCTCAATGAGATAATGACTACTCTTAAGATAGTGTTGTCAGTGTTTAAATGCCTTTATGATTGTCAACAATTCTTAATCATAAGTTTCATAGTATGTTTCAGTTAGATTTAACTTTCTTAATTAAAAGACAACAAAATGTCATTGAGTATTTGTCTGAAGCTGTAAATAAATATTTATTAACTTAACTATTAAGATATCAGTTTCAACTTGAGCTCTTAGCTCTGAGTTAAAGTGCATTAAAATAGACATTTATGTAAATATGTTACAAAGCTTGCAAAATGTTTATGCTGCTATTTATAATTACTTAAAAACATCTATCTTCTTATCATTCTTGCTGCCTTTTAATAGATCAGTTAAAGAAGCAGTGATCTTAAAATATTTTTGTATAAAGCAATGATAAAAGTTTGCAAATTCTAGAAATATTTATATCTCACAGTAGCTTCTAGATACTGATCATTTCTTTATGATTTTGATTTATTGTTGATTCATTGAAACATCAGTAGTGAAGATAATAAACTTAAGAAATTTTATCTATATAGTATAAAAAGTGTACTTCTTTAGATTTGCATACAGTTTAAACTGTTGAAGTCATTTTAGAATTTGTTCTACATGACTTTGATGTTCTTCTAAAGAACTGAAATAGATCAGAATATCATTTAGATATATTATACAAAAGATATTAACTAGCTCAGTTAATGCTTAATTGATATAGATTTAAAAGATTATTAAGACATTAATTAGTCTGAATGACATGATCATGTACTTAAAATGATTATAATATATGCAAAATACAGTCTTTCACTCATTGTCTTTCTTGATTCTGATGTAATGATAAGCATTCTTAAGATCTATTTTAATGAACATCTTAACTTCACTTAAATGATTAAGTGTCTTGCTAATCAGCAGCAGAGAGTGACAATTCTTGATAGTAATTTTGTTAAGATCTTTGTAGTCAATACATAGACATAAATCTTTTTCATTTTTTAAAATAAACAGAACTGATGCTTCTACAGAGCTGACAGAATGTTGTATTTATTTCTTTATTAAAACATTATTTAGATATTCTCTAAGCACTTATAGCTCTGTTTTTGACAGATTGTAAAGTGAATCATAAGATAATTTATGTCTCTCTGTCTTTATAACATAATCATAATCTTAATGAGATAATAACTTATCAACATTCTCTTCAGAGAACACATCTATGTATTTGTTGTATTGTTAAAGTAGCATTAACATATCACTGACAACATGTACAGCAGTTATTGATGAGTTTAACTTAGACATCATCAACAATGTGTAAACAGTAAGTTAATTTTAAATGTTGTTGATAAACACTTTAGACTCATCAATAATTAAAGACATTTGTTTTATTTTATAGTGTTATGTGTGCAAGTCACAATTAATATAAATATATTGTCATTTCAGCTCTAAGAGATTAAAGATGAGTTTAGATTCATTTTTATTTAAGATATAGAATAACTGCTCTTCAGTTTGTTTTTGTTTTTAATTGTTAATGAGTTTATACTTCATCAAATATGTATTATAACAATAAATATATTGTTTTCTTAAAAGCTCTGATCTCAGAAGTTTCACATTAACTTGTGTCAGTTAATGAGCAACAATGTATCATTAAGACATTACATTGATTTCTGCTGCAGTGTTTAATAGTACACTGACAGAAACTCAATTAAATTTAATTTAGACTTAATTTTTCTTTATAATGCTAGATTTCTTTATGATCTTTAATTTAATTTTTGTTGCTAAAGCACAGTCAATAAAACTCTGTCTTTTTTTGTCTTAACTACATTAATCTTAATGTAATTAAGATTTTTTAAGAAACTTCTGCAGTTCTTTGTAAAATGATTTGATCTTTTACAGTTATAGCAGTTATTCTTCTTGACATCAGTCTCAAAACAAGATTTATTTATGTTGTTATAATGACTTAATTTTGTAGTCTCAGAATTGAGATAATTGTTCTGCTGTGACTTTGCTGTCTAAGTAAAAGAATGTAAGCAGTGCTCATAAATTTTCTTAATGATGTAACTTTAAATTATATAATCATCTACAGATTGCTGATTAATCTTTAGCTTAATGATTAAAGCTATTAAACTTTTTCTTGTTTTTAAGAAATCTTAATAATTAATTAAAGCTGCTTAAATCTCTGATCAAAGTTTTACAAAGAAATAACTTATTTTCTGTTTCTCTGTATAATTCAGAAGTTGATTCTTCAGCATATTAAGATATGTTGTAAAAGCTTAAACTGATTAAATAAATTTCTATATAATTTTTAAGTATTTTTGTACTGTATTAAGTCTGCAATTCACTGAGTTCTCAATAAGATTAAGTAGAAACTTTAAAAAGAATATTTATAACTTATTATTTAGAAGTTTGTTCTCATTGATGTAATGAAATTATGCATCTTAAGATTCTTCTGTTAAGAACTGCATAACAAAGAGAATTTTATTGTGATCACTAAAGA
>JAABVA010003677.1_pt1 | contig 14505 bp, 12 predicted proteins | sample 5560331 | NCBI WGS metagenome assembly JAABVA01 (sample SAMN12812661, study PRJNA571458) | rock metagenome | isolation source: Antarctica rocks | place: Antarctica: Victoria Land, Mt New Zealand sud | collected 2016-01-07 | reverse complement strand
CTCCACCAACAAACCCCCCCCCTTTCTTCCCAAAAACCAGCTCTCCTAGTTCCTAACCAGCATCTCTCAAACCAAAAAAAATACATTTCCCCCCTACCATACCAGACCAGACCATTCCATACCAGACCATGAATACTGATCCCAGAAACTGGTCTCGAAAGAAAGGGTTGTTTAGATTGACGTGCTCGGATTTGAGGGCGAGAGGGTGAGGGTGAGGGTGAGGGCGAGGGTGAGAAGGAGAAGGAGAAGAATAGCGATGGCGATGGTGATGATGGTGGTGGTGAGGTGGGTAGGTATTTCGCTAGGGAGTGGGAATGGGACGGGACGGGATGGGATGGGATTATTGGATTTAATGGTGTGTCTGGAGTTGATGAGTGAGAGGGTTCGATTCGATTCGAGGTGTGGACGCAAACTGTGGGTGGTTTGTTCGTTCGTGCGATGGATGGGGTTCTTCCAAAGTACTGGACGGATAGGAGTGAATTAACTGGAAATGCAGGGGTTGCGTGTATCGACATTGTTTCAATATTTGATCCATTCTCTTTTCTAATCGTTTCCAAACCCTCACTCTATCGTCTCTCCAACCTCTAATCTCCTATCAAACAACTCCACTCCAAGTTCTGCCCCTCCTGCTTCCCACCACCAGACTTCAACCATCTCATATAACCCCTACAACCCCTCCCCCCAACAGCGACACCTCCCCTCCCGAATCTTACACTGCGCACACCTTCTCTCCCCTTCCTCCCCCGGCACCACCACTCCCCTCCACACCTTCACCTCATCCATAGACGTATCCAATCCCGTAATCCCATCCCCCACCTTCGCCTCCCCCCGCTGCACACCGCCCATCCAGAGCTTCGTCAGCATTTCTAGCACGTCCACTACCTCAATGCGCTTTTCGCCTGTCAAGGCCGCAAAGGTGCTTGCTTTGCCCCGTTTACCCAACACACGCATGAAGGCATCGGCGACGGCGCAGTCAGCTTTTGTAAAGGGCTTTTCCCATCCGGCGACGGGGATGGTGGTGTTGAGGTACTCGGCTGATGGAGAGAGTGGGGAGAATGGAAAAGTGGAGGGGTGGTGGAGTTGACGGCGGTAGAGGGGGTAGAGGGCGTGGAAGTGGGCGGTTGTCCACGGGAAATGGACGCTGAGGGAAGGCCAACTGGGGGTTGGGGGCGTCGTTGTGGGGGTGGAGGTGCGCCAGAGGGGGATGTAGGATGTGAGGCTGGTGAGCCAGGATGATGGAGCGGTTTGTGAAGGCGCAGCTGGCTGTGGGGGTGCAATACGAGAGGCACGGTTCTTGAGTTGCTTTTGGGTGGAGGCATTGATAACAGTCTGCCTCCGAAGATCAGGAGGCATCGTCTCATCAACGACACATGTGCTGGAATTTTCGGATGCTATTTCGCCGACAGACTCGCTGCCAGGCAAACTAAGTTCTGTCTGCTCATACGAGAGTTCAGACATCTGTGATTGATCGTTCTCGGAATATGCATCAAAGTCTGGAGAAGGGCTTTTCTGCTCTTTCATCGTTCCTAGGGAGGCTTCTGCGTCATTCTCAGAATATGCGTAGCTGTCCTCCAACGTAGGGTTCTGCTCCTTGGTCATAATATCGGTGATTGACTTTTCGTTGCTCTCAAAGTATGCTGCGGTATTCCCAGAAGGGCTATCTCCCTGCAGAGCCTTCTCGGCAACGACTTTCTCGGTAGCCTCGGCGAGCCTTGGCTTTGAATCCTCCGATACCCGCTGTACTTTGGAGGGTGGCTCGCTATCAATGCTTGGATTGATGGTCGATGAATCAATGACATTAGAGCCTGCAGAGGCCTCCTGTTCCTGCTTCTTCTGCCTCCTCTCCTCCCGCTTCTTCGAAGTCTTTGTTGCTTCGCCATCTGGCTGCCAGAGCGAGTCAGATTCGTTAGGAGCCGTATCGTCGCTACAAATCGCGTCTTCACTGGGCACAGGCTCATCGCTGTAGACAACTTGGCTGTTTCTTCGCCATGGGCTGGGTAGCTTGGCCCTACGCGGTTTAACTACTTCATTAGGAAAAAGATCTTCGATCCGCTCAGGCGATGGTTCTTGAACAGGATCTGAAAAGTGAGCCTCCGTTTGCCAGATATCCTCACTTTCATCTTCCGCTTCTTCTTGTTGCTCATCTTCGTCATCATCACTGTCGATGACAATGACTTGACTTGCGCTAGCCATTTCAATCTGTCTGCTTACAGCCTCTCTCTCCTGCTGCCATTCCGCTAAACGTGCCATCATGGTCTCGTCGATCGCAGAATTGTCAGTTGAACGATCAGCAAGAGGAAGGTCGATCTGTGCTTTAGTCGAACTGGGCACTTCCAGTTTTACTGGCTTGTCTGCTTTCCAGCTCATACGATCAGCATCGTCATCTGGCTCACTTCGTGCAGGACTTGGTAGCTGATTGTTCGAGAGGACTGGGTACTCGATCTTCTGCCCTGGCCCCGGTAGCTTCAGGCTATAGCCTTTCGTGACACTGGAACTTGGTAATACTGGATAAGTCGATTCAGCTTCGCGGAAGAACACATCGTCTTCGGGCGTCGGTTCAAATGATTGCTTGTCGGCGCCAGCTTGCTGCCGCTTTGCAAGCTCCTCACCAAGCCGAAGCCCAGCCCTCAATTCTCTCCTCGTACCGGCGCCAAAGCCACTAAATAAGTCATCTAGTCGTTCCTTCGGCGACCTCGTGGACGAAGCAGAAGACGAAGCCTGGGCTACGTCTGGAACCGACTCCAAGATTGGCTTCGCACTACTATTCTTAGGACTCAGCACACCTTGAAGCGCGATGCCCGCTCGGACGACACGGACAAGCTTCGGTGTGCCATCTGTTGGTTTATCCATTGTTCGTGGAGAAAGACGGGGTTGATGAGATGCGAGAGGTGGTGGAAGCGCAGGCGACGAAAAAATAATCGACGGGGTCTGTTTCTGAGTTGGCAGTCGTGTTTGGAGACGATTTGGCACTGGGGGAGGAGACGATGGCATCTGGGATACTGATAGATCGACCCCTTCAGCCGGGCTTCTCTGCGCTGAGACCCTTGCACTCTCCGACGACCTCGAATCTGGCTGGGTGTCCGATAAAGGTGTTCCGACTGGAACTCTAGATGCTGGCACTGCCGGGACAGGCTTTTTCATGTTCTCGTCCTCGCTCTCCTGCTCCTCCTCGTCCTCGATCTCCTCTTCTTCAGATACCGCTGGACTGCTAGAATCCTGCCTCGCGGATGGAAGCAAAGATACAGAGACCATGCTAAAGCCTTCGCTCTCGAGTATGGAATCAAATTCCTGATGTTCGTCCGTCGGGTCGGTAGTCGGCTCAACTGGGTTGTCTTCGCTCTGAAATTGTTCATCGTAATTAGAAGACTCAGACATTCCGTGTCCTGGAGATACGCTGTCTTGACGGATCATCAATCTCCACATATCTTCGTCATGCTGGTCAAGCGACGCTCCTTCGTAGTTGGAGTTTTCCACATCACCCGGTGCATCCCCCATGCCACTAGAGTTCTCGTTCTCCTTAAAGCCAATATCCTCGGTAGGCTTAGACTGAGCTTCAGAAAGACGTGTCTTCTCCAAGCTCTTGCGCGTAGGACGTCTCCCCTTTGACAAAGTAGGCTCTAGGTCTTCCGAAAAATCTTTAGCACTTCCCGCTGTTTCCTCGTCAAGCCCAACGCTATTTGCATCTACGCTGGTAATATCCGAATTTCCCTCAAACCTGACTGGTGTCATTGCCTTTCTTCTTCCTTTACTTCTCGGCCGGGTTGGTGTTCGTTCGCACGCGTCATTCTCATCCTCTTGTATTTCGGCCTGCTCGACAGTCGGTTCATAGCTCTTCCTTGGCCTGCCTCTGCCCGCTCTAGGAGATGTAGGTTGCGCAGAAGAACCATTGGCTGCCTCCTCCACCGTTACTGGCATTGTCTTGCGTCTACCAGCGGCTTTGGGCTTTGGTGTACCATTCCTCTTCGCTGGTGCATCCAGTGACTTTCTAGGTCTCCCTCTACCTTTCTTTACAGGTGATGGTGATGAGTCACCAGCACCCTTTAAAGGCACCGCAGTCGTAGTTGTGCGCTCGGTGAGCCGTTTCGTAGGCGGCGGTTTTTTTGAAGGGGTTCCATTGTCCATGTCCTCACGTTCGGCTTCGACAGTTACACGTATTCGCCAAGGACTAATCTGGTTCTCGGTTTGCGCGGTTGATTTGTTAGGCGAAGAGGAAGTGTACCGTATACCAGGTGGAGTTGTAAGGAAGAAATCTTGGAGTCGTACATTGCCGCTTGAATCGCTCAGGACTTTCCGTGGAGTTGTTATCTTGCGGCTGGCTTTAGATGGTGATATCGTGAGAGGGCTATCCTGGGACATGCCCAATGGATCTGGAGAAGAGGTCATGATTATCTCGTTGCGAGACATATTGCCAATTGTTGATGCGTTTCAAGAGATGTATTCCTGGATTCCTGGATTGCTCTATAAACCTCCATTCTCTCGTTGTTAGGTGTTCGGTTGTCACAATAATGGTTTTGGTGGTGTAAACAGTAAACAATTAGCCCATAAGGCTAACCGAGACTCTGCTACTGTACTGTAGATCCGGGCACGCTGGGGTACCTATGAAACCGCCTCAACACCAAATGTATGGACAATTCAAATGGGAGGTATTTTGATTGGTCTATCTACATTAATTGAGGCGCAATAGCGTCAAAGTCAACCTACCTACCATCAGATACCGAACACAATCCCTCTCATCCTTAGCAGTGGTTTTGTTTGCCCTCCGACTCCGCGATGCTGAAATCGAATTGCGCGTAATTCACCGCCGGCTGAGTCTCAGGCGTGTAGATCTGGTATTGCAGCTGGCCCCATTCTGGGTGATTGATACCATCGATCCATTGCTGGGTCTCAATAACGATGCATCCAAACTGGGGCACTTTCGTATCTTGGCCAGGGATGTGCTGTTGGCTCGCCTTGACACCGATTGTTCCCTTGGTGTTGTCGCAAGTGTATAACTGGATACTCTGCTGGTTGGTTCTGACATCGAGTTGGATGCCGGTTTCTGGTGATGACATGGAGAGGAGGACCAAGTCTGTAGCCTCGGGGGCAGAGTATCGAGGGCGGTCCATGATGAAGGCGTTGTCATAGCCTGTGCAGTTGAAGCCACAACCGTTAAGCGCTTTCAGAATATCCTTGCCGATCTGCTTCGGGGAGGTGAAATCGTAGGGCGTGTTCGCAGTAGCGAACAACTGCCCAGTGGGTACTTCAATGTTGTCGATACCAATGTAGCGTGCGGCGTAGGGCATGCTCAAAGTGTGATTCAGAATAGTGCTACCCTCCTTGCTGACAAAAGCACCAAGGTTCCAGTAGACGTGATTGGAAAGCATGATGGGTGTAGGCTCGTCGAGAGGAATCGAGATCAGTCGAGACGTCCATCGAGGTCCTGTTGCGGGCGATGACACAGTGTATGTCGCGTAGTTCATGACATTTCCAGGAAACCCTGACTGGGCTAGATCCAGGAATGCAAAAGTGATGGTTGTCGCATTGCAATTTGCAATTGTCCAGTTCTGCTGGTCGTATCCAATGAAGCCACCATGTAAAGTATCGTGGCCCTTGTTATCGTTTTCGGGGATGTGAGAAGTGACGCCGTCAATGGTGAAGGTGCCATTCTTGATCCGATTGGCATAGCGGCCGACAATGGGACCGTAGTAAGTGTGGTCCGTCTCGGTATCTTGGAGGTACCTCGTGCCATTGTCGTAGCCGAGGACGACGTCTTGAGGGTTGCCGTTCTTGTCATTGACAAAGAGCTTGGTCAGACGTGCACCATAAGCTATAAAGGTAGCATTGATGCCAGGCGCAGAAATGGTGTATTCTTGAAAGGGATTTTGTTGCGCAAGAGCTCCAAGAACGAGCGACGCGGCTGCTAGAACCGAACGAGAAAACATTTTGAGAGACTGCTTCTTGTCAAGCACAAGTTCGCGCAATACGTCAGAAGATGGAGAAGGATGCGGGCGCTGGATCGGTTTCTGAAAGGCGTGGAGAGTCTTTCAAAAAGGCAACCGGGGGGGCGAAAGTAAACAACAAGGGAGCTCAAGCAAGACTTTATAGCTACCTCTACCTGGTCACATACGTACATAGCACAACACAAGCAAGCTCCCGCTACCGGAGAAGTTGGGGCTCAGATTCTCAAGCTTCTTCATCTGAATCATGTGCATTCAATTCTGCGGGGTTGGGCCAGGGCAAGATGACATTGAGTGACAGGAACGTGCTCTCTCATGCAACGTCGGACAAGCATGTTCCATCGGACACTGTCCAGACGCGGAATGGTGTCATGGAACATGCAGTCTACTGCACAAGGAGCATTCGGTTACCACGCCGACTCATCCTGTCATTTCATCGATGATCTTGGGTGAGGACCCTCAATTCTCAAATCTAGTGGATAGTAAAATAAGAGGCGGGGGAGCGATGGAAAGCAGCTTTTAGATCAAAGGATTTCCGGGTAGAGAAAACAGCTCAAGAAAGAAGCCCTAAGCTACCGACCGAGCGAGTGGGGAACCCTTGTGCGTGTTCGCCGATTACCCCGACCACTCATAACCGGTCCCCGCAACGGTTACTAACGACTGTGCAGAAAAGACTCGAGATAAATGCAGAAGAGTTTCCCACAATGGGTGGGTGGTGGTGGCTGGTGTGTTAACGAGGATGGAGGAAGTTGCAGGCTGACACTGAGGAGAGAACGAGCGAGAGCGCCCTTATGTCCCATCGGCGGAGAGCATCCGCTTTCCTTTCCGCCTGACTTGAGACATTTTCTAGCAATCTGAACTGAGTCTGTTCCATAGGTAGCCGAAAGTACCTTGCCTGTCTAACAACAAATACAATGTCCAAGAATCTATAATTTATCCCGACAACATCCTCGTGTAGATCACCTGATGTATCCGGATAGATCCCATCATCCTACCTCCCTCCCTATCACCACATCCCTGCCACGTTACCTCCCAGCCGCCCTTTTCCTCCCCCGCAATTCGCCGCCAACCTCCACTATCAAATTTTTGAAAAAGCCTGCCGTCTCCACAATCGGCAGGATAGTCGATATTGCCGCGCTGCAGAATACCCACATGAACGAGATAATCACCCAGGCAGTGAAGAACCCTTGTGAGAATATGTAGTGCGATAGGAACATGGGGATGGGAATCAGAAAGTCCATGAGGAAAGTAAGTACGAATGAGGCGATACAAGCCAGCTTAAAGGCGCTGCGCAGCTTCGATGGCTCTTCTGCCGCGGCAATGTCTTCGAGTTCCTCCTTCTCTTCATTTTGGACAGTTGGGAGATCTTCTTTCTTGCCAAGGTCCTCGTCTTCGATCGAGTTGGACGTGGGAGTAGAGACGGCCGGAGCTGCATTGATTAAGCGTGTTGTGTCCCAGTCGAAATGTACAGGCTTGATCAAAGATACAGTGACCGAGACAATGAGTCCCGTCATGACCGCAGCCAGATTGCCGGCCAATGTGGGATACTCCAGCCCAGTAGTCGCGACCGTCAAAGCTCCATAATAACGATATGCGGTGGTAAGCCAGGCAATCAGTCCTGCAGCGAGACCTATCACGGCTCCAGAGATAGCACCAGCTCTCGTTTGACCCTTCCATGTGATAGCGAAGGCAGCTGGGAACACAGCACCACCAATCAACAGGCCCATGGTCAGGAAAAGCCAGCCTAGATCAATTCCGATCGCATTCCAGATACAGGCAAACACAGCCATTGTCAAACCGAAGACGCCGATCATGACGTGAGAGACGAAGATGAGCTGCTTAGGCGTGGCCGAGGGCTTCATATATGTCTTGAAGATATCGAAAGTTAAAATAGAGGACACTGCAATGAGCTCTGCCGAGGCGCAGGAGGTCACAGCCATGAAGAGCACAATGAGCAGTGCTACTGAACCGCCCTTTCCTAGTAGAGCAGTGGCTGCATACGATGACGCTAAACCCGAGGAAACTTCTGATTGAGACATGCCATTAGGAAAGGTTGGGAAGCTTGGCGAGTCCGTAAGCGCGACTGCTGTAAGTCCCAACGTTGTAGCGAACCCGAAAGGTATCGCGAACCATGCCAGGCCTCCTAGAATGTAAGCTCGTACAGCAGTTGTGGGCCGGCTGGCGATGGCTCTTTGCCAGTATGCTTGATCAAGGAAGACAGTGCCACTTCCCGAGCACAATTGAATTATGCCAAAGACTAGAGCAAAGTTGGACTTCATAGTCATGTATGAACCGCCTTCATTTCCGGCCACAGGCCGTTTAATCGCTGCTTCTTTGAGCAATTGGTACATGGCTGATGGTGAACCGATCTGCGGGTTGGTAGAATACGTGGAGAACATGAAGTAGAGGATCACAACCATGAGGATTAGGGTATGGGAATAGTCGCCTGTGAATTGATGTCAGTTTAAATCAGCATCAGACAGGGTCATGCTACATAGAAACGTCGCACGCAATCCACCTAGTATGACGTAAACGCAAACCCCGAGAGGAATCAGAAAGATGGCGGCGTAAACGTTCATTCCTGTAAGGGAAGTGACAACCGCACTCCCCCCGAGGAGTAGCTGGCTACCGACGAGGATATTGGTGAGTAGTGCAAAGAATATGAAGATCCAATGCGTTAGGGCACCATAGCGAGTGTAAATGATCTCGAGGTAGGTATGGCATCGAGGAGCGTTTTGCTTTACTTTGCAAGCCAGAATCGAAAACATCAATATCTGGACAGTCGCACCTGCCGCGTACTATGAATTACTTGCATCAGCTTGAACGCAGTAGAGGCGGCAGGCTATTGGCTGAAAGGGACATACCCAGAACGGCCCCGCAATGCCATACTCATATGCGACGGTGCTACTTTGCAACAGGGTCGCCGCCCACGTCCAAGCTGATACAATCCCGCTTGCAATCAATCCTGGTTTGACACTCCTGCTGGCGGTATTGAACTCTTCGCTTGTCTTGGTCGAGAATCTAGTGTAGCGGTTCTGCACAATGTCAGTCGTTCTCCTGGAGAATTATCTGGCAGAGCAGTTTACTTACCTGCACCCATGATATGCCACACATTAAGAATGCAAAGAAAAACCCTATTCCAACGACAACGCCATAGCCAACGCCGACAGGAAGCGGAGTGGTAGACGACATGTCAACAATTGCCAGTAGGATTATCCACGCACAAACGGATCCCACATCATCAATACATGAGAGAGATCATGTTCATATACAATCAGCTCCACTAACTTCATCATATCTACGAATTGATATCATGGGCACAACTCCACGGCTATCAAGAAGTTATCCAGATAAGGAAATCTGACATCATGGCGATAACAGATAAGTAGGTACGTTATTACTATGAAACGACCTAGAAAGTAGAACACTATCAATTGATCGGGACATGCTCGGATAAGGTAACGACTGTCACGTCCAAAAGAGGCAGGTACTTGTGTCGTTTACTTGTTTGAAGTGCAATCCGTAACCCGCATGTGAGAGAGAAATTAAAAAAAAGAAAGCTGGAAAGAGATTGCCGGGTTGCTGCAAGTCGGGGACTTTTGCATCGATCGCAGCCCTATCCGCTACTTGAGCCCCAAAGTGGCTACCAAGAAACCAGATAGTAGCAACATTGTCGCTTGAAGAAGCCATAACATCTCATATTGAGAGGTCCGGATCAATCATCCGTCTTCTTCATCTTCAGCCAGAATTTACTCACCGGCTCGGATCGCATGTCAAATGAGTGTGCAATAAACACCACAGGATGGAGGACTGTAGAGAACTGGGTAATGTTGACCTGCACTTTAGAGGCTTAAAGTAGGCTTGTGGGTTGTGAGGAATGTCAATCGGGAATCTGTCGTGAACTAACGAGTATGCGTATCTTACATGGCCCTCACGCGTTTTCCTGCCGTAGAAATATAGACGAGACTGATAAAGTCCCTCCTAGAACACGCTGATATAGTTACCGATTCGCTCTTTTTGGTTCTGAGCTATGCACTCCGCAATCCACGTGATATTTCTTATCTCCTAAGCCGCTATTAGCAATCAGGTCTATGGCAACTGGAAAATTAGCGCACCTGTTCCCGGAGTTTTACCCAGGCGTAGATAACAGCGTGGGTAAATTGTCTTGTAAAGGCCGCCCTCGATATTTCCATTTCCTTCTGGTAGAACATGTCCTCCAGACTCTTCCCGTCGCTACCACCTCCCCCACTCATGTTCCCCGGACCAGAAGCACTCATACCCCCGCCCATTCCAACAGTGTCAAAATAAGACTTGTAATCGGAGTTGCCACTAACAGCAAGTGCAACGCCTTCGATGTCGTCTGCTCTTGAGAGCATCAATGTACCTTCCGGGTAGAGCCCCCCGAAGTTAGGGTATAGCTTTCTCCTGTCTTGTTTTGATAATTCGGTACCAAAGGAGTTCAGTGTGATATTGATGGCTCTTCGGTCAGCCTCGAATCCAAGTACTTCCGACATGACCTCGGATGTCGGTGTGTTCTTAAGTTCGGGATTTTCTGTTACAAATCGATAAAAGTCTTCCAGATAGTTCTTGTACAGAGTGTTTCGGATGATTTCAATGTTCAACTCGTCGAGGTCCTGGTGGCTTAGCGACCCTTTGAAGTATGGTGCAAGAGGCGTTTCTATGAGCACAGAGTTGTATAATTCTTCGATGTTTGTCGCCACGCAGAGTACTGGCATCGTCTCAAACCACCCTAGCGGATGGCAACGCTCGAGTAGCTCTCGAGTGTCTCGTTCATGCAGCGTTCCAGTAATTAATAGTGCAACGTTGTCGATCATGTAGCCGTAGGTCAAGTACTCCATGAATTTCGCTAGCGATCCTGTTGCTTGTGCTTGAAGGTATCTGAACTCGGCGACCAGTTTGTCAGTTGTTTTGTTTGCTAGTGAAGAGGTCGAAGGATTAGGCGGTAGAGATGCGAGAAAGTCGCCGTAAGCGGGGGATAGTTGGAGCTTGACGTCTGGTCCTGTCAGTTAGCCAAGAAGAAGTAGATATCCAAAGATCTAATACCATCGATGTTTTCGCATTGCGTAAGGTTGCTATAGTTTTGACCTGTTAATAGACTGTTTCGATATCCACGAACGACACCCTCAATGTATCTAGAAGACTTAGCGATCATGTTGTCGGCTGTCTTCGGGGGAGATATCTTACCCGCCATCAACGTTGAAGAACAGGCCCTCCATGGTTCCACTATATGAAGAACAAATGTCGAAGCAGAGCGGGAGGTTGGGAGGTTAAGAGGCAACTATGTGACCGAGCTGTCGCACATCAAGTCCGCAATTATGCGTTAAGCCTTTCTCGGCTCCACTAGCGAGAAACCTAAATTCTCCAACTTTCACTCTCAGATTTTCGACGAAATACAGAAGTTGCGAATATTGATTCTATTTTCACCGGCGTTGTGCCTTCCTGCAATCATGGGGCTCTTCATTCTACAGTAAGTACGAAGCTAAACTCCAAATTATACAAGCTGATTATGGTTATAGAGAAACCCCCGTTGGGTACGCCCTGCTGAAAGCAAAAAGCTCCAAAATCCTCAAACAAGAAGGGCTTGGAGCTCACGACGAATCAGCGGAAGAAATCTGCAGTCTGTGCGTTATGCTCTTTACGCGCCATATCAATGGCCTTCATACAGGACCTGTCATCTGGTCTTCGTAACCTAACTTTGGAGACCACTGAGACTAATGAGCTGTTTGTGTTGGGCAGCTTGCAATTGAAAGACTTTCACAAATTCGATAGTGCAGCTACAGGTCAGTATTGCCGCGCCAACATGCGTACACGCTCTCTTTAATGGTAGCGAATGCTTACCAGATCAGCTTTGGAGCAAACCGCGGCCTTGGTGGAAGGAAAAGTCACGCCTCGGTTGGCGACCCTGTTAGACTCGATCAAAGATGAGAAAAAGGTGTCGCTGGCGGTCGCCGACCCTAAGCTTGGTACAGTTTTCCACACTCCTGATGAAGACCCATTTCTGATTGCTGATCAATCTCAAAGCGAATGCAATCAACAAGCTTCCCCAGCTCTCTCTTAATCTCATATCCGACTCGACCACAGCCGATCTCTACCGAGCCATCCGAAATCATTTGCCATCACTTATACCTGGCCTCCTCCCCCAAGATGTCTCCACTATGTCCTTAGGTCTATCACACTCACTCTCACGATACAAGCTAAAATTTTCACCCGATAAAGTTGACACTATGATTGTACAGGCAATCTCGCTCCTGGACGAATTGGACAAGGAGTTAAATACGTATGCAATGCGCGTGAAAGAGTGGTATGGCTGGCATTTCCCAGAGATGGGGAAAATCTTAAACGACAATCTAGCGTACGCCCGCGTGATCTTAAAGATGGGGATGAGGACAAGCGCTGCCAAAGCCGACCTCGCTGAAATATTACCGGAAGAAATAGAGACCGCTGTCAAGGCTGCCGCCGAAATTTCCATGGGTACCGAGATTACCTCGGAGGACCTGGAAAACATACAAGCTCTCGCTGAGCAGGTTGTAGATTTTACCGAGTATCGTTCAGTATTATCTAGCTATTTGTCCGCTCGGATGACTGCAATCGCTCCTAACCTTACCGCTTTGGTAGGCGATCTTGTAGGCGCACGGCTTATTGCGCATGCCGGAAGCCTGATGAATCTAGCCAAAAGTCCAGCCAGCACAATACAGATTCTTGGAGCTGAGAAGGCGCTTTTCCGAGCGCTCAAGACCAAGCATGACACACCCAAATATGGACTTATTTACCACGCATCTTTGATTGGGCAAGCCACTGGAAAGAACAAGGGTAAGATCGCTAGAATGTTGGCAACCAAAGCAGCTTTGGGACTACGCGTGGATGCACTAGCAGACTGGAGTGCAGAAGGGGAAGGCAAGGGTGATTTGGTTACAGAGGAGGAGAAGTCAGCTCTCGGTGTTGAGAATAGGCTGAAGGTGGAACGGAGATTAGCAGGCTTGGAAGGGAAGCCATTGCGGTCAAAGGGAGTTGCAATAGCTCCGAATGGGATTCCAGTCGCGCCTGGAAGGTGGGAAGTCAAAGAAGCCCGAAAGTACAATCCGGATGCGGACGGTCTTGCTGGAGATGAGCCGGCCGCAGTAAGGTCGGTCGCTAAGAAGTCAAAAAAGGCTCCTAAGGGTGATGCAGTCAAACTGATCGAAGAAATTAAAGACGATGAGGGAAGTGACTCGGAGGGGAGCTCTGCTGTAGAGGACGAAGAGATGGAAGACCAGCCAGCACCGCCAGTGGTAGATGTCCCTAAAGCAAAGGCGGGAGAACCAGCGAATGGTATATCAAAGGCATCGGCGGCTAAGCCCGCTATGAGCAGGAACGCAGATGGTGATGACCAGTCCGAGACGGTTTCGACTGTTTCCGCTGACACTCCAGATTCACCTCCTTCGCCTACTCAGGGAGAAATCAATTGGAAGTCATCGATTCTTGGGGATACGAAAGATGCAAAGAAGGCTAGGAAGATAGAGCGACACGAACGAAAGCTTGCTTTGTCAGGAGAGAAAAGCCAAAAGAAAGCGTTAAAACTAGAAAAGATCGAGCGTAGGATGAAACGCAAGGAGAGACGGCAAAAGAGGGCAGAACAGCTAGAGAGACGAGAGGAAGGGCATGAGACGAAGGATGGGGATCTGGCGCAGCAAGCGGGTTTGAGTATCAGTCGGTATAGGCGAAAACTTGAGAGAGGCGAGATCAAATTCAGTGCAGACGGTAAACCTGAGGCTATTAGCAAGAAGGAGGTCAAGAGGGCGAGGAAGGAGGCAGAAAAGGCCCAGAAAGCTGAAAAGGGGACGAACGGTGACGTGGGCGCAGGGACGAAGAGGAAGAGAGATGATGAGGAGGCTGGAGCTGGAGCGATTGAGAAGTCCAACAAGAAGAAGAAGAGAAAAAGCAAAGAATAGGGATTCTCAAGTTAATTCTGTGACAATTCATTTACACTCGGCGCAGGGCTGTACATTGGCAAAGGGTATCACTCTGATAAGGGTGGCTTTGGTACAGACACTGTCGTGTGTATCAAGATTCCTGTAGCTTCTACTCCCAGCAGTAGCTTTTCCGTAGAAACTTGCATACTGTAAACTTTTCAAACTCACATATGGTTCGCCAATTTAAAGAACATCTCTAAAAGACGTCAAACGTCACACTCCTCGCAACGACAACCCCTGGTGCCCATTTACCTATCTACTGCAAAAGCCATGAAGGTCAACCAAATCCCCATTCCTACCTCATACTCAAACCCCCTCAGCTAACCATCCCATCACATCCCAGATCCTCGAAACCCAATCCGCCGTCCTCAGCAACCACGAAGTCCTCACCCACCTCACCTCCCTCCGCGCAAAACCCCGCACCACCCCCCGCAAAAGCCAAAACTTTGAAACCGTCATCAAAGAAGTACCTCTCTCTCTCCTTCCCCCCCCATAAACAAAAGAAAAATCTTCCCCACCACATCCCTCGCCCACCCACACTAAACTAACCCCTCCCCCCCCCCTTCCCCAACAGCTAACAGACTACCTCCACTCGCCCT
>JAABVA010003676.1_pt1 | contig 14507 bp, 17 predicted proteins | sample 5560331 | NCBI WGS metagenome assembly JAABVA01 (sample SAMN12812661, study PRJNA571458) | rock metagenome | isolation source: Antarctica rocks | place: Antarctica: Victoria Land, Mt New Zealand sud | collected 2016-01-07 | reverse complement strand
TGCATGGCCTCGGCACCCTGGCGGCTCGCCTCATTGGCAGCCACGGCCATCTGGGCGGCGGTCTGCTTGATGTCTTGCGGCTTGTCGGTGTCAATCATCGTGGTTCTTTCTCAGGTGAGCGGAACAAGAATAGGTCACTACGCTGTTGAGTGATGAGGTACTCAAAGCATCGCCGTGGTCGGGACAGCGCCTGGATGTGCGAAAGCGTGATCTGATTCAAGTCCGCTACTGCATACTAGGCATGAAAGCATTGCACATGATTTGAGCATCTATCAGTTTGATGGTGAGGATTGTTGATACCGGAATAGAGTGTGATCCAAGGCGCCAATTTCAGGCTAAGTGGGTTTAGATTATGGGTAGGATCAAGGGGATGTAAGCCCAAATCCCAGAAAATTCCGTCAACCGCATGGGTTGTACGCTCAAGACTGAAGGTTGTCCTGTATCATAATAATATTAATATTTGCATTGATAGGTGCCAAGCTAGCCTAGCTGGACGTAAATGCATATTGGCTGGACTTTCCCGAAAACGATGCTTGGTGAGCAGCATCCGGCGGCCTTGAAGCCCCGCTTTGCGCGGTCCAAGATTGCCAATTCTCCCGAAGACTCACTTTCTAGGGAAACTTCTCGCTCTCTCACCCACGACGGAATTTTCTGGGGTTTGGGCTTACATCCCCAAGAATGAGCCATGCTATGATGGACATTGCCCACCTTTGAGAGATCCATGGCCGGCCCTTGGCAGGACCGGCCACGCTGCTCGTTGACGCTCAGTAGACGCGGACCCGGCTCCGGCGCTCGGTGGTCACTTGGTCCGTCGTATAGGCGGGCGCTGCCGGGTCGAACTTGGTCCAGCCGGCCTTCTCGTATTCCGTCCGGCGCACGGCAGGGTCGACCGGCGTGCGGCCGTCCAGGACCGCATTGATCGTGCCGGCCATGGTGTCGTCGCCGCGCACCGTCACCAGGCTGCCGCCACGGCGCACACCCTCGGAGTAGGTGTGGGCGTCCGCCTCGCTCACCCCCGCACCGGTCAGCGAGCCGAACAGGCCGCCCGCTGCCGCACCGACGCCGGCACCGGCCAGCGTCGCCACCAGCCAGCCCGCAGCCACGATCGGACCGATACCGGGGATGGCCAACATGCCGAGCCCGGCCAGTAGGCCAGCGCCGCCGCCCAGGACCGTCCCAACGGTGGCGCCGGTGCCACCGCCGGTGCTGGCGCCTTTCGCGGGGTCGCCCGAGGTCATGCCGGTGCCGCTCGTCCCGTCCGTGCCGTGGCGGGCATCGGCGTTGTTGGCGACGAGGCTGACATCAGAGTGGGGAACGCCTGCTTGCTCCAATGCCTGGACGATGTGGGCTGCGTCATCGTGGTCATCATAGAGCCGGGTGAATGTTTGCTTGGCCATGATCGGCCTCCTGTCATTTTGGTTCGTAGATTGTCGCTAGGCCAAGCCGGCATCGCGGCTCCGCCGCACTCGTGCCAGACGGGTCGCCGGACGTCGCAATCGATTAAAGCAGCCTGCTCTAATGGCTGGTGTTGCCTTTGTAGTCGAGCCAGACCTGGACGGACTGCCCATCCTTCGTCGCGGTCCCGCGCCATACGCCGCCATCGTCTTTCTTCAGGCCGCCGACGCCCTGGAAGCCGTTGCTTTCCAGCCTGCGCCGCGCCTCGCCCTCGCTGAAGCTGTTGGAGCCGCGGGCCGGCTCGGCTGCGTTGGCGCCCGTCGTCGCGACAGCCTGGTTGCGGTCGCCGCTGGCAGCGGCGGCGCCCGTGTTACGGTCCACAACGCCTGTGCTTGGCGTCACGCCGGTGCTGGAGCTCACGCCCGGCTTGGGCGCGTTGGATGTGGCGCCTGGCGCCGTGTTGCCGGGCGTGGCTTGCGCGAGCGCGGACCCCGTTCCTTCGAGAAGTGCAGTGCCGGCCAGTAGCGTGGCCGCGAGGGCAAGCGAAATACGTGTCATGGCTGTTCCCTTGAATGATGTCTTTTTGGAATACGGAGGCTGGCTGGGAGGACCGGTCGGCCCTCCCGCCGTCTGCCTCGGTGCAGACCGGTCCGGCCTACTTCCGCTCTGGGTTGGCGCCGCTGATGTTGGTGCCGAGCGTCTTGTCCACGGCACGGCTCGCCATCGTGCCCGGAGGGTTGCTGCCAGTGCCGTCCGGGGCATTGGCGCCCGGATTGGTGCCGCTGACGTTGGTGTTCAACGTCCGGTCCACGGCGCCTGCCGCGCCTTTCGCCGTGCTGCTGCCCGGCGTCGTACCGGTGCTGGCGCGGCCGGCCGTCGTACCGGTGCTGTCCTCGACCTCGACCTTGGTCTCGCGGATGGTGTCGCGCACCGTCTCGACCCGGTCAGCCGCCTGCTTGGTGACGCCGATCTCCTCGACGACGCGGACCTCCTTACCGACCATTGCCTCCTCACTGCGGGCCGTCGCCTCAATTGTGCGCTCCTGGAATGCCGCCAGGTCCGCGTCCGTGGCTGCGCGGTCCACCGGGTGGCGCTCGACGCTGACCCGCTCCTCATGCAGGGACACCTGCTCCTCGACGGGCCGTTCGATGATGTAGGACCGCACGCGCACCCGGCCGCCCTCGACAGCGCGCTTGCCGACGACCAGGCGCTCCTGCACGACCTTGAGCGTCTCGTCCTGGCCGCCTCGGGCCGCAGTCGCCCCGGTGGCGGCAACCGGACGCACCGAACTGTGCGCCGTCGCGTCGTAGCCGGTCCAGCCGGACTTGCGCCACGTTTCCTCTTGCTGATCGAGGTCGACCGCCCCGGCGCGCTCCAGGATGTCAGCGGCGCGGTCTGTGTGAGCTTCGTCCAACTGTACACTCAATAGGACGCTGCCGCGGCGCATGCCCTCAGCATAGGCGTAGCGGTCCTCGTCCGGCACGAACTGCGTCTTCAGCGAGCCGAAGAAGCCCTTCTCCTCATAGGGCTTGGTCTTGTCATAGCCGGCGTCCGTCATGCCTTCGCCCGGACTGGTCTGGATCATGGCGCGGTCGACGTGCAGCTCGCTCACGAGCATCTGGCCGGCGCGCTCGGCCTCGGTCTTGGTCGGGAACATGGCAGTCAACGTGCGGGTCGTCATCGTTGCTCTTCCTTGATAGTGGTTGCAGGCGTGACATCGGTTATCGGCTTGCCCGTCGCGGGCAGCCGCTCCACCTCGGCGCGCTGGCGCCGGAGCAGCACGGTTTGCTGGTGCTCGCGTGTCTCTACGACGCGGCGGATGTGCAACTCCTCCTTGAGCACCAGCCGGGTTTCCGTGACGACGACCTGCTCCATGACCGGGATGATCGTCACGCCGTTCTCTTCACGCACGGGCGGGGCGCGCTCGACCATACGGCCGATCGGGACATGCTCCACCTCTATCCGCTCGGCGCGGAGAGTTACGCTGGCCGGGGTCTCTTCCTCGTCCATGACGATGCGGACGCGCACGCCCTCGCCCTCGACGGTCCTTTTCTCGATTAGCAACCGTTCGGCAATGACCTTTATGGTGTTGCCTTGGCTTTCCAGGACCGGCTGTCCGGCTTTGACCAAAACAACGTTTGGACCGGGATCGCTCCCAACCGGTGGGAGCGGCTTAGCGCCGTTTGGCAGACTCGGATTGCTCATAAGCCGGGTTGCCCGGACGAAACTCGCTTGGCTACGCCATGCCCTTGCTCAGCCACAAACATGTCGAATTCCTCCTGGTTACGGGACAGGCACAACCGGTAGAGAGATGCTCTGTACTCTTTCTCCTGCACATCAAGACGGTTCAGGTCGACTGTCCTGTAGATGTTGCGGACCTCATTGATGCTCGCGTGCGAAGGTGCAGCACTCGTCCACTTCGCTATCTCTCTGGCTCCGCCTCGCAGACTGGAGCAGCGGCCCGTCGAGCGGTATACCTCCTCTTGCCAGGCGCGCGTGCGCCCGCTTGCCACCAGGAATGCGATCTTGGCCAAGCTGCGCGGCCAGGCAGTCCAAAACGCCAGCATGGTCAGCCCGAGCCAGCCGGCCTTGCCGTCGTCGTCCGTGCGCGCAAGCAGCATCATTCTGCACTCAGCTATGTGAGAGGGCTTTACTCATTGTGGGCAATTTAGTAGCAGAGGGTTATGAACACGTTGCCGTGATTTAGGCGGCACTTAGCAAGCCGAGTGACTGCAGGTAGATCATCACCCCGGCGTCCAGCAGCTCCTTCGGCGCCATCGGCAAAAGCCGCTGGCTGTCCTCCCCGTGGCGGACGAACAGGGTCGCGATGCCATGGGTCAGCGACCAGACATGCAGCGCAACCATCTGGGCCGGCGGCCGGTTCGGTGCCGTGCCGTAGCTGACAGCACTCTGGGCGGCCTTGCGGATGACAGCGAACGCGGCTTCCCGCGCCCGCACCAGATCCGGGTGCTTCCCAATCGGGAAGTGCGCCTCGAACATAGCGGCATAGACCGCCGGGTCCCGGGCGGCAAAGGCAAGATGCGCTTGGGCGCAGCGTTCCAACGCACCAATCGGGTCCATGCCGCCGACCTGGCGTGCTGCCTCGAGGTCGGCCGCAAGCTGCTCAAAGCCGCGTCGCGCCACCTCTGCGATCACGGCCGTGCGGTCCCGGAAATGTCGATACGGCGCGGCCGAGCTTACCCCGACAGCACGCGCAAGGTCGGACAGGGCGAAGCCGGCTAGGCCACGTTCGGCGATCATCGACATCGCCGCCTGGATCAAGGTTTCTCGCAGGTCGCCATGGTGGTAGTCCGCGCATGGGCCCTGGCGTCCATCCAGTGCCATTTTGCCCTATAAGTTCACTCTTGCCGCAACCGCTGCGAGGAGACAGGCTTAAAGATGGCGCCGCAGTTGCTGCCTGCTGGGGCGGCAGCGTCGGCCAGCAAGTCTCGCCCTGCAGAGATCAGGCCCAAGTGGCCGCTGCGGCTGAATGGCAACGATAGGGGGAGCGCCCCGGCAAGCTGCACGGTCCCGTGCATCCGGTAGTCCAGGCTGCCGGTGCGTATGACGCTAAGCAGTAGTGGCCCCAGGTTGCGGATCGTTGTCGTCACCGCAAATGGCACCAGCGTGGATGTGCGTCCTGGCAAACGGACAGCCACCTCGCTCTTGCTTTCCGCCAGGGGCGTGCCGGCCAGGTCCACTGCGATCCTGACCCGCTGGAAGGCGAATTCCGCCCCATTCGGATTGGTGACGCACAAAGCGACGGCGAACGTTTGCTCAAGCAGACCGACACCCCTCAGCTCCGCTTGGACCACTGCAACCGTTGGTGGGTCGGCGGAGGCCAGCGTGGAACTGGCAGCGGCCACGAGCAACGGTCCGAGAACCAGCCTGCGAACGCATGGCATTACGATAACTTCCGACGAATACAGCCCCAAGCCGCTCGCGCCACACCGGTTCCCGGCGCGCGCTTCACTCTCATTCCGTTTCGGTGAAAGTTTCGGCTTTTCTGCGGTGAAACTAGCGATGACACGTGCGGTTAAGCACTCTAACATTGGGTCGGATTTTTCGATCCGGTTCGTATGAGACGGAGAACAGTGATGGACGAAGATCGTATCAAGGGTGCTGCCACCAACGTCGGCGGCAAGGTCAAGGATGCCGCAGGTGGGTTGCTGGGTGACAGCAAGACACAAGCCGAAGGCAAGGCGGACCAGGCCAGCGGCGAGCTGCAGAATGCCTATGGCTCCGCCAAGGACACGGTGCGCGAAGGTGCCGATACACTTGGCACCCAAGTTGACTCATTGATGAAGGAACGGCCCATGGTGGCCCTGCTTGGGGCGGTTGGCGTCGGCTACGTGCTCGCCCGTCTCATGCACCGCTGAAGGGGCAAGACCATGGCTCTCATTCCCACCTATCCCGGCGCAAGCGGGTTGGCCGTCGATGCCGTCGTGCCGGACGACCGTCTCACCCAGCTGCGCAACCGCGTCTCCTGGGGCGCGATCCTCGCGGGCGTCGTCGCGGCACTCGTCGTGCAGCTGCTGCTCAATATCCTTGGCGTCGGGATCGGCGCGTCTGCCGTCGATGCGGCCAACACGGCTGACAACCCGTCCGCCTCCGGCTTCTCGCTGACGGCAGGCATCTGGTGGACGCTGTCCGGCATCATCGCGTCCTTCGCTGGCGGCATCGTCGCCGGCCGGCTGTGCGGCACGTCGGACGACAACACCGCCCATTAGCACGGCTTAGTGTCGTGGTGCGCGGCCACGCTGGTCATCTTCTACCTGCTGACCTCGGCGGTGGGCGGGATCATCGGCGGCACCTTCAACGCGCTGGGCAGCACGGTTGGCGCGGCTGGCAAGGGTGCGGCGTCCGCCGTGTCGGGGATCGCGCAAAGCACGAACGGCGACGCCCTTCAGGCTCAGGTGCAGCGGCTGGTGAACCCCAATGCTGCCCAGAACGCGCAGGACGACATCATGACCTATGTCCGGGCCAGCGTAAGCGGCGACCAGGCTGCTGCGTCAGCGGCGCGCGACCGCGCCGTGAATGGCCTGGCCAAGACGGCGAACATCAGCCCCGACGAGGCCCGCACCCGGCTGCAGCAGGCGGAGCAGCAGGCGCGCCAAACAGCGGACCAGGTGAAACAGAAAGCCCAGCAAGCCGCCGAGGCTACCCGCAAGGGCGTCGCCAGTGCCGGAACCTTCGGTTTCATGGCCTTGGCCCTCGGCGCCGTGGCAGCGTGGTTCGGTGGTGGCATCGGCGCGCCCCGTCGCGAGACCACCGTCGTTCACGGAAGAGCCAGCCTGTAGCGCTAGCGTCCTAGATGGCGGCGGCATATTTCTGAGATGCCGCTGCCATGTTTGATACAGTAATTACAGTATCGATGAAGGCTGACAAACTACCAGAGGTTTCAGAGTACAAGTCTCAGCTCGTTGAAGGACTGTGCAAAGCAGCTTTTTCGGACGAAATTATCAAGTTGCAACCCGTTATATGGCAGCATTCAAGACGAGTGGTAGTGCATGGTCATCGGGTCGGGGCCATTCTATGCCAGCATGGCGCAGGCCCGAAACCAGGCCTCAATGAGGTGGCTTGTGTTCTGGCAAGAAAGCCGGATATACCGTGTGCGGTACATTCAACTCAGGCATAGTAATACTGCGTTGATTGCGGCAGTCCGGTAAGTCTCCAATACTCGATTGACCTCCACAGCATGTTCAAAGGCTATACAGAGGTAATCTTTCTTGTGCTCGACAGGACCAACCTCTCGATGGCCGAGCAGGAAAGGCGGTTCGCTGACCAGCAGCCTGCCAAATAGATCTGATCAACCCGCTCTGTCAGTCAATATTTTGTGTTATCGGCGATGATTGATTAGAGGTGTTGAAGTGAGAAGGTCAGTGTAACGTTAGTCGTCTGGCTATTCCTCAGCTAATCCTGCAGCTTATTTCATTACATTTTAATTAATTGTTGTCGCATTTGCCCTGGACAGCCTCGGCTTGGGGACGTCTCAGCACGCTTTTTCCTGACGAGGTCCATCACCATGCCTGTTCGCCGGATTGCCGTACTCGGCAACCACACGCCACGCCAGTGCGGCATAGCCACCTTCACGGAGGATCTCGCCCAGGCGCTTGCGGAGAATAGGCCAGAGGTCGACGTCGTAGTTGCTGCCATAAACGATGGCCAGATCTACACGTATCCGGCCCGGGTGCAACTTACCATCGAGCAAGCCGACCTCAACGCCTACAAGGCAGCAGCGGACGCACTCAACGCGCGTGAGATCGATGTATTGAGCGTCCAGCACGAGTTCGGCATCTTCGGCGGGCCTGCTGGAAGTTACTTGCTGACGCTCCTCCGGCGTGTACGAGCGCCGATCATAACCACATTGCACACCGTGCTGGAACAGTTCACCGCCGACCAGCTTGCAGTCATCGAAGAACTCACGGTGCTTTCGGCCAAGATCGTCGTGATGAGCGAGCGCGCCGTGCGTTTCCTCCTCGCGCAGGGCGTGCCGCGCGATAAGGTCGAATTCATCCACCACGGCGTCCACGTGGCCGATGCCAGTCGGGATGCAGAGAAGCTGCGCCTTGGCCTACCCGGTCGCACCTTGATCCTCACCTTCGGCCTGCTGTCCCCGAATAAAGGCATCGAGACCGCTATCCGCGCCCTGCCCGGCGTCGTGCTGGAGTTCCCGGACGTCACCTACCTCGTGCTGGGTGCGACCCATCCTAACGTCCGCGCGCATCATGGCGAGGCCTACCGTGATGAGCTGGTGCGATTGGCCGCAGACCTGGACGTCGCAGCTCACGTCCGCTTCGACGACACGTTCGTGGACCGCGATGAGCTGACCCGATGCCTTGCCGCAGCCGACATCTACCTGATCCCATATCCGAAAAGGGAGCAGATCACGTCTGGAACGCTGGCCTACGCCGTGGGCAACGGCAAGGCGGTGGTGAGCACTCCATTTTGGCACGCCGAAGAGTTGCTCGGCAGCGGGCGTGGCGTCCTTGTGCCGTTTCATGAGCCCGCAGCGCTCGGCGCCAGCCTGCGCGAGCTGCTCGGTCGTCCCGACCGTCGGGCTGCGATGGAACGGCGGACTCTAGCGTTTGGCGAGCAGATGCTCTGGCCGAATGTCGCCCGCAGCTACGCAACGCTTTTCGATGAAACGCGTCACATCCGCCCGCTCCAGCTCCCTCCGGTGCGGCTACCGATGCTAACGCTGGACCACGTTGCAGCGATGACCGACGGCACCGGCATGTTCCAGCACGCGGTCATAACGGTGCCCAACCTGACAGAAGGCTACACGACGGACGACAATGCGCGCGCGTTGCATCTGGCGGTGCTTGCGATGCAGGACCAGCACGCACCCATTATCGTGCGCCGCACACTGTCCTTCCTGCACCATGCCCTGAACCCGGTCAGCGGTCGCTTTCGTAATTTCATGGCCTATGACCGGCGCTGGCTCGACGAGCACGGTGGCGAGAACGCGCAGGCGCGTGCCGTGCGCGCCCTAGTCGCCGCGGCGCACCGGCTTGATGGAGCGCTTGGGCTCACGGCACGCGAGCTGCTCCGCCGGTCATGGCCAGCACTCGAGGGCCTCAGCCACCCGCGCGCTCAAGCCATCGCCCTGATCGCCCTGGCAGAGCGCGCCAAATACGAGGCGTTGGAGCCCGCGTGGACGACCCTGGCAGACGAGTACGCTGGAAACCTCCTGCGCCTCTATGGAGAGGTGATGACGCCGGCCTGGCCGTGGTTCGAGTCCTATTTGAGCTATAGCAATGCCAAGCTGCCGCATGGGTTGATCGCCTACGGCCACGCGTTCGGCCGCCCGCACGCGTTGGCGGTCGGCTTGAGCACACTGCATTGGCTGGAACGTCAGCAAACCGCGCCGAACGGCTCGTTCCTGCCAATTGGGTCCGAGCGGCCTTATCATGCCGGGGAAGCCAGGCCGCTCTGGGATGGGCAGCCGGTCGAAGTATACGCGACGGTGGCGGCCAACATGGAGGCACACCGTGCGACGGGGGACGTCATATGGCTCAACGGCGCACGGCGCGCCTTCGAGTGGCTATTAGGCCGCAATTCCCTCGCGGCGCCGTTGCACGACACGGAGACCCATGGCTGCCGAGACGGCCTGCATCGCAATAGCCTCAACGCCAACGAGGGGGCGGAAAGTACTCTGGCACTATGGCTGAGCGCTGCTGAGTACTACGGGGCCGCTCAGCTTTCGGTTCAGCACGTTACCGCGGAAACCAGCCATGATGCTATCCGGCTCAAGGTATAGCGCCAGGGGCAAGGGCTGGCGAATGCATCCGCTGGCTCGCCACCCGATCCATGACCGCCCGCTCCGTGTCGGCATGCTCGCCCCGATCGCCTGGCGGGTGCCGCCGCGCCACTATGGCCCATGGGAGCGCGTGGTGTCGCTGCTCACCGAGGGCCTCGTCGGCGCGGGAGTGGACGTTACCCTGTTTGCGACCGCTGACTCGAAGACCGCCGCACGCCTCAGCGCCGTGGTGCCCTCGCCGTACGAGGAGACGCCTGGCATGGATGCCAAGGTATGGGAGGGACTGCACCTGGCGCATGCATTCGGCCGGGTGCGGGACTTCGACCTCGTTCACAACCACTACGACTTTCTGCCGCTCACCTACGCGAGCCTAGTGGACACGCCAGTGGTCACGACCATCCATGGTTTCTCCAGCGAGCGTATCCTACCGGTTTATCGCGCCTTCAATGACCGGATGCACTACGTGAGCATTTCGGATGCTGACCGCCATCCAGACCTCACCTATCTCGCGACGGTCCACCACGGCATCGACTTCGCCGAGTTCACCTTCCGGCCAAAGATAGGCGAGTACCTGCTGTTTTTCGGCCGTATCCATCCTGATAAGGGAGCGGCGGACGCAATCCGCGTGGCCCGTGCCGCTGGCCGGCCTCTCATTCTGGCCGGCATCGTCCAGGACCGTGACTATTTCAAGCGTGAGATCGAACCCCAACTCGCGGCAGACATCCGCTACGTCGGCGTGGCAGGTCCAGTCGGGCGCGACAGGCTGCTGGGTGGCGCGCTTGGCCTGCTGCACCTCATCCATTTCGCTGAGCCGTTCGGCTTGTCAGTAGTGGAGGCGATGGCGTGCGGCACGCCCGTGATCGCCTACCCGCGCGGCAGCATGCCAGAGCTGGTGGAACATGGCACCGCTGGCTTCCTGGTGGCGGACGAGGCTGCGGCGGTGACGGCGGTAAGTCGCCTGGCAACACTTGATCGCGCGGCAGTACGCCTCCAGGCGGAACGCTTCTCTGATAGTCGCATGGTGGATGCCTACTTAACCGCCTACCGTTCCATCCTGTTGCGAACGCGACATCTGGTTGAGTGAGACCCTACCGCACTGGCCTGCTTTTGGAAGCACCGGCATCCGCCACCTTCGGCGTGTCCGCCATTCCAACAAGGCGGAAGGCGAGTGCGGCAATCGCGCCACCGAGCAACGGACCCGCACAATAGAAGAACCAGACCGGATATGTCCCCGCGACGATCATCGGCCCGAGCGCGCGCGCCGGGTTGCCGGCCCCACCGCTCACCGGGCCACCCAGGAGAACACCGGCTGCGAGCGCGAACCCGATCGCGACCGCAGCGGCCCCTGCTGGCGCACGTTTGTCAGTGGTCGTGGAGATTACCGTGAACACCAGGATGAAGGCGATCAATGCCTCGACGAGCAGGACCTGCAGCGCGCTTGCCCCGTTCACCGGCGATGGCGCGCCGAGATGCGCGTCGACGTATGCGCCAGAGCCGTATGCGGCCCACACCGCAGCCGCGGCGACGACCGCGCCCACGAGCTGTGCCGCCCAATACGGCCCGACATCCCGCCACGGGAACTTGCCGGCGAGGGCCAAACCAAAAGTGACGGCGGGGTTCACGTGTGCGCCGCTGACCTGTCCAAGCGAAGCGACGATCGAGATGAGGACCAGTCCAAAGGCGAGTGCGACCGCGAGGGAGTCGTAGGCCGGCCCAGCAGTGCCCTTGCCGAGCACGGCCGCGGTCGCCACAGCCGTACCGACAAGGACCAGGAGAAACGTGCCGATCGCCTCAGCGGAGCAGGCGAGGACGAGATTGATTGACGTTGCTCCAGCCGCTCCAGGCTCGCCATAGCGGGATGGGTCAATAGGCCGGGTTTCATTCATTGCATTCTCCAGTAATATACTGTCCGCTTCGAGCTTGCGGCCTCATATTACTCTCCAAACGATGGTTGAAATTGATAGTTCCTAAACAGAACAAATAGGGCCGTGGCGACGATCTGCGCCAAAACCTCATACAGAAACCGTATTGCATATCATCGTGCCCTGGCCTGGCGACTGGCGATGCAAACGGCAACGATGCCAGCCGCGTGCCGTGGTCTGATCACTGTCCACCGAGGCAGCGAGCGCTCAACAGGGCGGCAGCAAGGCCAGGCTGAGCGTGGCTTGGCGCTCGAGTTCGGCATTGAGCACAGCGCCGATCAAGACGGCGATACAGGATACCCAGGCCCAAATCATGAACCCGAGCACGGCACCGGCCGAGCCGTAGAGCCAATCGAAGCTGCTTACATGCTCGACATACCAGGACACCGCGGCCGAACCGAGCAACCAGGTGACCGCCGCGACGATTCCGCCCCAACTGACCCAACGCCAGCGTGGGCAGGCGCGGTTCGGGCCGTGGCGATAGGCGAGCGCAAGGGCGATGGAAACCGCGGCCAGCAGGATCGGCCAGCGTAGGAAGCGCAGCAGCTGGTCCATGCCCCCGCCCTGACCGGCCTGTGCGCCAAGCGCTGCCGGCACTGCCAGAACACCTCCCAATGCAAGGGCGACAAAGGCCATGGCGCCAAGCGCAAACAGCAGAGCGGTGCCGCCGAGGGGCAGCAGGCGTCGGCTCTCCGCTTCGCCATACGCCAGGTTCAGCGCCCCGAATAGCTGCATGGATGCGGCCGTCGCGCTCCAGACTGCCGCGGCGGCAAGGCCGATGCCCAGACCCAAGCGGCCACCGCCGTGGGCCGCAGTGCGGTCCAACACTTGGCCGACCATCTGACCTGACCCAGCCGGCAGCATGCTGGCCAGGCGTTGGAGGCGCTCTGCCGCCGTCGCCGGGTCGATGGCGAGGCCGCACAGCGAGACCAGGGCGGCGAGCGCGGGGAAGACAGCGAGAAGAGCGTAGAACGCCACGGCTGCCGCTTCGCCCAGCAGGCGATGCTCGAATACCCGCTGGAAACAACGCCGCAGCACTTGCCCCAGGTCGGATGCAGAAGTGGGCACAGGGGCTGACAAGTTCTGCCTCACCTATCGGCCCATTCGGATAGCGGCAGCAGTGGGCGGGGTGCTTTGGATGTGACGCGATGGCATGTTGGGCTTCCTCCAGGCGACGAAAGCAGCGCAAGGCAGGACGCACCGCCTGGATCAGCACCTCGCGCCAGGAGGCTGAGGGAGGTGCCGTTTGCCGACCGCTGATGGACTCCTAAGAGGCCGCGTCCGCGAGCCGGCAAAACGGTGTCTTACCGCGTCGTCACCGAGGAGGCATGGTCGTGCCCGCACTATTTGTTGGACGGGGCTGTCGCCGAGGGTTGCGCCGGCGCTGCGTCGCCGACGGTTGATCCTGGCTGCTGTGTCGGCTTTTCCGTGCCTGCCGCCTGCGGCAGGCTGTTCGTCGGTTCCGGCGTCGACTGGCTTGAGTTCCCTGCGGGAGGGCTTTGCGTGGTGGTCAGTGGGTTCTGCGCGAGCGCCGGTGCGGCGCCCAGGACAGCAAATGCCACGATCAACGTTTTCATGACTGGCGTTCCTTCATTCGTTTTAAGGCTTACGGACAACGCGCTCCAGAAAGGCATTCAGCGAAGCTGGCTGCTTCCCCCGGCAACAGCGTTGCCAGGCTGTGCTGTCGCGCGACTGAAGCAGCCGAGCTTGTAGCAGCCGAACAGGGCCGCTGCGCCGGCCCCGATCGCGAGCTTGCTGCCCGTGGACATGCCGGTGTGGGCTTGCTCCTCGGCTTGCGCAGGCACGGCTCGACCGCCTGCGCCGACCGTGACAGCCATGCGCTGCGCCTGCTGCGGCCCGCCGTTGGCCGGCATGTAATCGATCGCAACCTGCCGGCCCGGCTGCAGCGAGCCCACGTAGGCGGCGAACGCTGCAACGTTCTGGAACACCTGGCCGTCGGCCGCGATGATCTGGTCGCCAACGTTGAACCCAGCCTGGGCACCGGGCGAACCACGCCGCACCCCGTTTACCCGCAGCAGGTCGAAGGTTATGCCGCCGTCGGCGATCTGCTGAGCCCGCCCGATATCCATGCCGAGCGCGCCGCCGTTGCGGGGCAGCCCGGCCGCTTGTTGCGCCGACAGCAAGTGGTAGCCCATCTGGTTTTCCGCCAAGGCCGTAATTGGCAGGCATTGCAGGCTGAGGAACGTCGCGGCGACGAGCGCCGCAATTGTGCGGTTAGCCATGGTGCTTTCCTCCGCTGTGTATTGGCCCGCCGACGCGGGTGCCGTTGCGCCCACGGCAGACGCCGTGGGCGGCTCCGGCTCAGACCGACATCGTGCCTTCGTCCGGCAGGCGGCCGTTCGGCGTCATGCCGTGCACGGCGTTCGGTAGGTGCTGGCTGAGCTGGGACAGGAAGTCGTTCGGCTGCATGCCAGCCTGGCTCGCCATGCTCTGCACTTGGTCGGCGCCGAGCACGCCGTGCAGCTGCTCCGGAGACACCGGCTGGTTCGGGCCGTTGCCGACCCAGGATTGGGCGATGTGGCCCAGCCCACCTTGCTGGAACTGCGACATCAGGCCGCCGAGCCCGCCGCCCATGCCGGACCCCATGCCGCCGGACTGGCTGCCGCCCAATAGGCTGCCGAGCACGCCACCCATCGGGGAGGACGAGCCTGCACTGCCGCCCATCAAGCCGCCGAGGACTGTATCGAAAAGACCCATGGTAAACTCTCCTGTTGTGGCCCGATTGCGGGCTGCGAGTTGCCGTGTAGATGCCGGCCGCCATTGCTGGAGAATGGCGGCCGGGTTGGCGTCGGGTCAGCGCACAACGCGCTGCTGGGTCACCACGGCACGGCGTTGCACCGCGGCACGGCCACCGAATGCGGCCGCGAGCGCGCCCAGAGCCAGCACCGCGAACGCCAGGAGCGAGC
>JAABVA010003674.1_pt1 | contig 14510 bp, 13 predicted proteins | sample 5560331 | NCBI WGS metagenome assembly JAABVA01 (sample SAMN12812661, study PRJNA571458) | rock metagenome | isolation source: Antarctica rocks | place: Antarctica: Victoria Land, Mt New Zealand sud | collected 2016-01-07 | reverse complement strand
GGGGGGGTGGGTGTTGGTGTGGTTGTGGGGGGGGGGGGGTGGCGGGGGGGGGGGGGGATTTGCGGAGGGATTTGACGACTTCTTTTACGCCGCGTTTGAGGGATTTGTTTTTGGCGGCTGGGGAGAAAAAAAGGGGGGGGTTAGAATCTTAAGGGTTGGGTGGGGGGGTTTTGGGGGGAGAATACCTTTTTTGACGCTTTTGAGAACTTTCTTTCCGATTTTCTCGTCCGCCAATGGGTTCGCGAATGGGACCAGCGCGCCGAGGAGGGGTGGTGCGGTTTTTATTTTTACTTCGATGGTGTCGTCCTGCTTGGTTGCGACGCTGCCTGGTTTTGCGTCTTCGAGAGTATTTAGGAGTTTGGTTGTGAAGTCGGTGTCTTCTGCTTCGGCGGTTTTGAGCTTCTTTTCCTTCTTGTCTGATTTGGATTTGTGAACGCCTTCTTTTTCGGAGCGTCTTTCTTTCTTTTCCTTCTTTTCCCGTTTTCGATCATCCTTGTCCGTGGGCTTTTCTTTAGCCATGGCGGTCAATGGCTTTTTGGGACGCAGAATAGGAGGGATAATCTTGATGGTTCGTGGTGCTTGTAGAGCTTGTCGACTTCGCTTAGGCGAATTTTTGGGGGTTGCAGCTAGAAGATACGGATAGGACTATATATATTAAACGAGGACCGTGGAACTACCAAGCAACGTCTAAACAAGCTACAAGGCGTACTTCATACAAGATTGCAAGGCGATGGCACCAACGACGTAGATATCCTGGAATACGTCACTGATGAGGATATGATCCAATGATTCCCTAGGCAGAGTGAAAGGTTTGGTGCTGCTCTTCTTCTTGAAGGCGCATGTAACGCGAGAGGTCTGGAAGGATGTATGGCTGAGTATCATAATCATTGTGCTAGAATATGTCTTGCAGTCTCAGAATCAAAACAATCAAGAGCTATGACCAGCACCACAACCAAATGCAGGAGTTCCCTCCATCTCCTTTGCCTTCCTCTCATCTTCAGCAGCATCAACAATGAAACCGTTGTTACACGACTCATCAATCCTGCCTGCGGTAGGCATAGGCACCCCAGCTGGCTTCGAGCCTTGCACCAGCAACAACTTCGCCTCAACCATCCGATCTAAGTCTTCCTGGCGTGGGCGTCCTATTTAGCATATATACTACGTTCGACGGCTCCGAGCTCACTTCGTCCGGATCTGGTCTCAGCCACTTAAGGCGCTCAAGTAGGTTTCCGACATTCTTTTTCAAAACAGTAGCATGAATCAAAATGTCACAAATAGTATCGTTGTATTTGGAGCCACGGACGTCGCGATAGAGAGGGTTCGAGGCTTACGGGTCGGTGCTCTGGTTTTCTATAGTCCTTGGCGGATGGCGCGATTGATGATGGTATCCTGAGCGACAGAACTGAAGGTGGGGAGTTTGGAAAACTCCACGTTGGGATCCAGCGATGGCTACGGAAGAACTCTCCAGAGTGTTGTTTGGGTGATCAAATTCGTCATCTTTCAGCGTACGGATGGTTGTTATCTCTGCCTCCATTAGGGTTGTTGTATCTAGACCTCCTGTATCTTGGCATATCGTACAACAAGTAGTACGGATCTTACTTACAGCGAAGGTCGAAGAGTCGCTGACGTAGCTTCTGAAAGTTCTGACAGGCCTTCTAGAAGAATCATGAAGTAGTAGTATGAGGCATACCTTGAACGCTTCTAGAGATTTGAGGAATTTCGTCGACTTGCTCCTGTGGACAAAGGACCTGAAGGCGACAGGTGTTGTGGAAAGGCCTGAATAGACCACCATATCATACATTTTCGAGGCCCTCGGTGCTTTGCCAGCCCCACTCTTTCAAAAGATGCTGGATGCGAAAATCTGCCGCCCAGCCAGTATCTGCTTCTATACCTCTTAGAAGGTTTAAGACTACTCTTTTTTCACAAGAGTCTGTAAGGCATTGTCCGGCAACATACAAAGGTTGAATCTAGAAAACCTTAAAGTCGGTCCTGTCTGGGGGGGCTTCTGCTTACAAAGTTCTTACCATGTGGATGCGAACTGAAGATTCTGGACGAGATAAAGCAAAGCCACTGGTAAGAATTAGTGGCATGTCCCAGTATGCGAACTGCATGACATAATAGTTTAAAATTGAAGGGACCATGGCGAAACGCAAACCGAAATAGAAAGCCCAATACGTACACTATTTCGTGACAATGACGCATGATCTCTGCCTGAATGACCCGATAAGATTTTAGACGCTGGGCAATAGTACTCCGGCGAGCAGTAGTTTCGTGAGGTTTGTTGATGAGTAGGAGGATTCGAGCCATATGGTAGTTTTGCATCGTCGTGCCACACATAGGGATACTGTACCATATCTCGGGGAATACGGATGCACCAAGCTCATTAGACTGGACAGAGGCCTGGTACGGTATCCTGGCGCAGGGGTTGAATGTTTCTGGCAGGCCGCTGCGCCATACAGTAAGTTCCCTGTCAAGTCCATCCCACCTCGCGAGCAGCGTTTGCTGGGAAATGCCAATTGTTAGAGGTTCATCTGCCTGAGCATTATCCATTCGATGGCCTGCCGGGGTCGGGTTGAACGTCTCGCCGGCCGCTATGTAGTTACTAAGCCTGGAAATGAGCCAAACCAGGGCGTTACATATCATGTCTTCTCTCATGAGAGCAATTTCTTCAGACGGATCGCTGTCGCTGTTGCTTGGTACAACAAAACCTTTGCTGTCTATTGATAGGCCAGCCTCTCTCCAGAGTTCCAGATCTTCTGTGTCAAGTCGGGTCTGGCATTCATTGATCACTGTCACGTTCAGTTTCCAAGTGGCCTTAAGGAGGAAGGTGGCTCCTACATGCTGCGAGACAGTCTTGACGCGCGAAATTCCAGAATATGGCTTTCCTGGCTTTGGAAGGTTTTTTGAGTTCATGTAATGACTGGAAGCATCCGGGCGCAGCTGGTAGCTCTATTGACACCATTTTCGTCTGTGCAATATCCAGTAGCGACTTTGTGCCGTTGAGATGGCCAGCCCAGGCAGTACCCGAGGCGTCAAGAAACTCGTATACAGAAAGTATTGCTGTAGCGGCGAGGACATCATCGGAATTGCTTTCTTGGAGATGCCGACGCTCTCGTAGCTCGTTGCCGATAGTGAGAGTAGATCCTGGTTGTGCCCACGAGCCATTTCCAGGAGTACTGGTAGGGGTAGAATGTTGGTTCTGTTGAAGGGCTTCCATTAGTAGAGAGATTGCCATGTCCTGGCTCCGTTAGAATTGCTGTTGGAGTCTGACTTATACGGTAGTACACACGTAATATTTCGCTCCACACCATGCCCAGTCCGTTTTGTCAGCATCAGGCCAAACTTCCATACTTGCTTGTGTGGAGCATAAACCGCCAATAGCGGCCTTCGCACTATTGACCCTGCCAAGCTGCTTTGCTGCAAATGCACAAGCTGCATACTTCAACAGGGGATTCGAAAGCGCTCTCACGGGTACGTAGGATCCAAAGTACATGCCGAAGTCGAAGAGATCCATCCTATGTACTTCAGCTTTTCGCTAAGTCTTAGGTTTACCAAGATACACACCAGTGACCGGGTGTCTCAGAGAAATACCGTAATAAAAAAGCAACCTCATGCTTTGTCTCAACAGCAAGTTCCGGCCACCGGTCTTGCAAAACGCCGGGCGAGCTCGCTGAACCACTTGAGAGAGGTGGCCCTCCTTTCGAATAAGGCCCCTGTAAGCTCGGATCTATTGTCGGGCTCGCATGAGAATTGGGATCCAAGAGGAAGTTCAGGTTGTTGTGCGAAGACGTCGTAGATGATGCTGAAGACATGGATGGACCCGAGGTACCTCTAATGGGACTTCGTGGCTGCATCGGACTTTGGAAGTCAAATTTGCTCGTTAACACGGGTTGAGGGCCGCCATTGGCTTCGGGGGTGCCGTAGAGCGCAGCGGCAGATAGAGCCTCAAGCCTATAACAGTTCATCGAGGGGGTCTCTGGTCGACGTTCAACTTCCCAGCCATAATACTGCTGCACATCCGATGAGGCTTTAGGTGTAAAAGGCCTTTCTTCAACATCGGGCGATGGCGTCTCGGCGTAGGGATCTAAAATATTGATGAAGGTGACTGAACGGTTCAGCCAGAGACACTCTAAGGAATATCAGGATAAACCGACTCTGCCGTGGAATATCTAGCCATACACTATCCTCGTCAAAAGTATTCCTGTAAGCATAAAAGCTCCCCAGATTCTGGTCCGCCGCAGATCCGTCTTCGTTGGCGTTCATAGAAGCATTCTGCTGGTGGCGAAACACAATACCAGAGCTGGCTTGGCATTCCCGGTGGGCTTTTTGACATTGCCCACATACTGGTTTGCGCTCGTCGCATTTGAGCTTGCGTCGGCGGCACGTCAAGCTGGTTCATCATTGAGCAAACCTGCAAAAGCATTGGAACAAGAAAGGCTCCACTTACCATCCGGTTCTGGACCTCATACCACATCCACCCTATCCACGAGGTCTCGGATTTGATCTAGCGATCAATCTTGTCATTCCTCAAGCAAGTTGCAGTGAGCGACAATGAGAGCATGGGGTTCGTTGGGCTGACATACTATCGGCCCCACGTAAGCACGTGATGCTAAGGCCGCGGGGCATTTTTATAGGCTTTTTCTGCGCTTGAGGGGCGTATACTCGAAGTCTTCATATCTTTAGGGTACAATAGCATTTCAGATATGACAGCCTTGAGTGATTTGCAAGTTTTGGTGATGTATTCATTATATGTTCGAACATCAACTCTAATTACCCTCTTAAATACAGTTCTAATTATACTATGCAGTAGATACCAGCCTACCTCCTTATGTTACAACATCATGCCGCTGGCATCTGCGTAGAATCGAACTAAGCCCATTACCTGATGTGCCTTGACGTCGTTTTAATAATCGTATATGGCTCGCGCCAGTCGTTCTTCGTAAATGCTGGCAAAGAAATGCTTCGCTTAAACGCTGACCAGACAAGCCGCCCAAATTAAATATCATCGCTGTTCGTTGGATATCGAGAATCATTCAAAATCGTCGTCATAATCGTCACCAGTCTTTGCCAATGTGTATTTCCCGTCGCCTCACATAGATACAGTCCTCCTTCTGGGCGCCAATGGTTTTTGGGCGTAGCAGATCAAGAGTTTGAATCCTGTCTCCCTCTTCTCACACTCTCTCAATAAAGCCTGGTCCGTCCAGATGCTGCTCTCGACGCCGTCATCAGGTAACACACTCATTTCGTAGCACCTCGTATACCACCATCTCCCCACCTTTGACACCATCTTCGTGATGCTCTCGTCGCCTTGCTGCGACGGATCCTTCAGCATGTCCCCCAGAGACATGTCTTTTTCGTCGAAAGAACCAGCCCTGGAACCAGATACGCTACCAGAAACCGGAACGCTCACAGTACAGCGGCTAAGGTTCTCGAATCCTCTTCGCCCCAGCATCTTCTGAATATTGTCCGAGACCGGTTTCAGCGAAACTTCGGGGTCAGCTGTTTGCATTTTGACTTTTAACATGCGGACCGCGCGTCTTGCTCTGTTGCCCATGTTCATCATATCATGATCAAGAATGCTCATCTCTAGGAAGCCACCAGGACGAAGGACGCGCTTGCACTCCGAAATGGCGTTAAAGTAGGCATCCTCGGAACTTGCTACTGGGAAACGAAAAACAGCTGCGGTAAAGAATCCCTTTGGGAAGGGAAACGGGTGTGTCATGCTATTGTGGTAAATCTGTCGGTGATTGGAAGGAGAGCTATAACCACCAACCTCCCGTTTCCTGTCGGAGCTCGCGCTTGTACGTCGGAAAGAACTCAGATTGTAGACTGTGGCATTAGGGTAGGTTAGCGCACAGTAGAACGACCAGTCATCGTTACCAAGTCCATCTAGCACAAGCACTCGATCCTGCCGATTGCTGTGAATCTCCATGTGAGCAGGACTGAAAAGGACCCTGCCAAAGGATAGCCAGCGACTGGTCATCAAAGCGCTGAAACGCAAGTTGCTCTGCGGACCAGGGCCTGTGTCGGTTGTCTCCGCAATGACGTCTGGATTTCTTCTTCCACTGGTTTTATCATGTCTTGATTGAAGAGAATCTGAGCTATAGCGACTTCCTGATGATTCACTTTGACGCCTAGTGACTGCACTGCTGCGATTTCGGTCACCATAGCCTGCAAAAAAATCCGAGAACGACACAGGTGTCGAGGCAGCATCTGCAGATGGGAAAGAAGACAGAAAGGCTGGCTTTCCTGGGGGATTAGGAAGGCCATGGCTGGGTGGATCACCAGAAGACATTGGCAAGTCGAATTTCGGAGGACTATTCGTAGATCCAGTTACAAGCGATGCCTTCCTGATATGAAGAGGCTCAGGCGTCCATTGAGTTTTCCTTGGTGTAAGCTGTTGATCAATATGGTATTTCGCTTGAGAAGCCCGTGGATCCACGTTGTCCAGAAAATCATCAAATTCATTCCAAACCTCATCCTCACTCAGAGCAGTACCAGGAGGGGGCACAACGGCTGTTGTCGCTAAGCTCAATATGCCCGAACTACTTGATCCTGATACCTCGGAGTCAATCCTTGGCAAGAAACCTAAGAACTCAGCTCTGCCAGGCGGACTTCGTGTATTATGGGATACGACAGGAGCACTTGCAGGCTTGGGGGAGTCAGGTTCGCCCCATGCGTGCGGTGGGAGCATCTCAGTTTGTACGCCAAGGGATGGTCGCTCCGCATTCTTCAGATCATCTCTTTGGTTCTCCAAGTTAGAAAGCTCGTTGTCGGTTACGGGAGTCCTCATGAAAGGTCGTGAAAAAGACTGTGGTGGAGGCCTATGTAGTCTATCACGTTTCGAGATGACCCTTGGAATGCGACCGACTTGCTGCAGCCTGGGCTCTCTCGGTTTTGGTAGCATGGGAGGTACGATTGAAGTGACGGCTTGAGCCTCTGGCTGGCGTGAATATACACTTGGGGAAGGCTCCCTCTGAAAATGAGCAAACTCAGCTGGAAAATTAGGCGGAGAAGGAAGCAGCATAGAAATTTTATGGTCTTGCTTGCGAAGAACAGACTCATCATCGGCCCTTGTTAGCACTGAACCAAGATTGGAGTCCTGCTGTGCGTTTTCGCTTCTTTGTGGTTGACTTTCGATGTCATCAAGTCCCGCTGAATCATTGCCATCAAGCATTGCATAATGTGCAACTGAACGAAGTTCGGGAAGCCTTGAGATGGTAACTGGGAGTTCTTTGATACCTTCTTCGTCGTCGTCGTAGGAGCTGACAACCGCAGGTGTCTTTGGAGTGGCATGTGCTCGTTGGAAGAAATTCCACTTTCTTGGTGACTTGGCGTGCTTTTCCGACATCCGAGATTTCAGCCAATTCCCTTCACGGCCCTCGGAGATACTCTCTGCCAACAGTATAGAACTGTCATCGGTATGAAGGACAGATGACTGGTTTGTATCCCGGCTATTGATCATGGGAGCTGGCGCAAGAACCCGAGTATTGATTGGAGTGGGGATTTTCAGAGGCTCGGCCTCGTTGAACAAGTGTGAACGATGTAGGGAACGTCGAGCAGCCAACGTGGGTGCTCCTCGAGAGAAATCGACCTCATCCGCATCCTGATTGTTAGTATAAGCGAAGAAGTTTGGCGTCTCAGGCAAATTTTCATCTCTTCTCAAAAATCCGAAATCATAGGGCTCTGCAGCGAAAGCTGCCTCACGCACTGGGTTACGAGTCAACCTCATCCCCATGGAGCTTTCTCCACTACTAGTCCTATAAAGACCCGCGCCGCTGTTGCGGTCACCGGATTTTAGGCCACCGCCACTGATCACGACGGGTGCCAGTCTTTCCCGCAGGAAGTCGTCCATCACAGGCTCATCCCGGCTTGTGAAACTGCTCTTGCGGCTAGTGGAAGTCCGCACGGCACTGCCTGAAAAGCCCGTGCTCGTTGATCGACCTCTGCTGGCGCTCGTGCTGGTACTGCCACTTCGTCCTCGTCTAGCATACTTCCCATACCCTTCATGTCCAGTTCCGGCTACTGGGCCCTTTTTAGCGGCGCGCTCTGCACTTTCAGCAGGAGTAATCTCAAGTGGAGATTTGGTCCGCTTAGCAAAGAGACCAAATCTACTGGTCGACTTGCTTGAGTCAGCGCTCAATGGGCTGGGTTCATTGATCAAGTAGCCAGTCTTGACACCCACATCCACAGGTAGTATCTCCTTCGATTGAGAAGCTTCAGTTTTACGTAGCCGTGATGGACTAATTGCAACCGGACCTGGCGATGGTAGTCTAGGAGGCCTCGCTTTCACTGACGAGGAATTGGACGGAGAGCGTCCCAAAGTTGGTCGAGCAGCGTATGGCGCCTCTGCATTAACATCAAGCTGGAATGGTCTATCTGAGGAATCTCTCCGTTTATGGCCGGTGGTCATTAGACGGTTTATGTTACTTTGGATAACTTGAGGAGGTTCAGAGAGATCTTCAAGCTTAGGTGTGTTTTCTCTGCTTGGTCTGGTCGGAACAGTTCTTGTCAGAGGCGGTCCCATTCGAAGGATTGGTGATGCAGAGCTCTTCTGCGGGCGCGGTACGTCCCACGGTTCTACTTCAGGCATTGCTTCTACCAGTCTATGAGTCGATATTTCACTTGGGTAGCCGTGCGTTCCTGTATTCTGCTTTTCATTCCGTGGTTGAATCAAGTTCTTCGAAGACGCACGGGTTGGTACACCAGGTGGAGGCGACATGAGTCTGTTTCCAGGATTGCTTGATTTGGTACCTTCTGTTCTCTCTGCACCCTTGACGGTAGACGAAGACGAAGAAGACGTGGCAGATTCCCGAAGCGCAGGGAGCCCTCGAGTCTCCGGGACGTTCAGATCTTGTCTATGTGGCGTAACACCATACCTTCTAGTGACGGGCGGACGGCTGCGAGTCGGACTCAGTTGCCTCGTGTACAAGGGGGATTTCGCAGACACAGGGATTCCCGGTGAGTAAGATGACATTGACGTAGGCGTAGATGTCCGACTGAAAGAGCCAGGAGATTCGGATCGGCGAGTCGACGAACCACTACTGTGCGCAAAGCTAGGTGTAGGTTGCGATAAATTTTGCGTTGAAGCCGTTCCAGATTGCTGCCGCCTGCTATAGTTGGCCATGATGGAGCTAGAAGTGGCTTGGGTATAGTTCATTGTCCTTGGACCTGGCAGATATGATATCGGTGACGAAACAGAAGGTATAGCAATGCCGAGAACCGATCCAGAAGACGCACCTCCGTACCTATCAGGTGTACTAGCGGTCTCTCTCTGCGGTCTTGCGGGCACTGGTTCGGACGAGATGGAGGGCGTAGTATGAGCATAACGGCTATGCTGGTCGATCGAGGACGCTTTTCGTCTGAGAACCCTGGGTTGGCGCTTTTCTTGGTGTATGGTGGGGCCAGGAGTGATAGGCTTCGCCGCCGAAATACCTAAGCCAAGAGTACGAGACCGTTGCGGTATGGCCCTTGCCGCAGGCTCACTTCTCGTAGACATGTTTCCTGTAGCTCTTTGCGTTGTGCCACTCTTATTGTTCGAGGAAATGTCGGAATTATTACTCGAGGGCGCTGCCGGCACGCGGCTTTGCTTGCCACGCGAAAACCAAGAGGATGCGGGTATTCTAGAGGTACTGGCTGAGGTAGAAGTGATGGACGCTCTTCGTGATAACCCCGACGACGTTGCCCCCTCCCTCTCAGCTTCTTCTGCCGGCTTCCTCGCCGCTCGTGACCCGTAGGTTCCATATGAAGCCATTTTCCTTGCCGGGCTTGCGACGCTGAGATAGAGGTTGTGATTATGGACAACATGAGCAATGTGTACGGTGAATGGCACGTAAATATATCAATTATAAATGGGTGATGGAATATGCAACTGCGAAAAAGAATTAGTTTTTGGTTCAATATCACACTCCTGATGATGCACTAAGCCAAAACCGAAGCAGATGGTTTAATTTACCTTGGGAGTCGATAAATAGTCGATTCAGTGCCGACACACTTCCTGGGATTTCAGATGAATAGACCATACCCTTGGGCTAAGCAGGTGATTCTGCGTCACGGGCTTTGTTATGTACACAGTACGGAAAGCGCCACAGAGCTCGGAGTGCCAGCGAATGTTTTGCTAAAGCAGCACAGCCACACACTTGTCGGAGATTCCGAAATATTCTTAGCAAGTTGCGGTGAGGAGAGTTCATAAGTTGTCACTTTTCGTTAACGGACAATACACAGTAATGCAGCTATTCAAAGAGAATAACGCAAATAAGCAATGATCGTAACTCTGCTAGGAACATAAAGAAATGGCAACGAATATTTTGTGTTGGGGAGTGGGGAGCTGCGCGATAAAAGTCTCTCGGGTTTATCGAGCCAAAGGCAAATGCTTTGACCAGGGTCGCGATTGGCTGTCACCAAATCTCAGCTTTGGCCCAGGCCACCAGTAGTGGCATGTTGGTTTGCCTCCGGGTACGGAGGTACATGGTACATAGCCTGTCAAAGACGGCAAATTCTGCTGAGAGCTAAGTCGATCAGGGTCTAAAGGGCCGTGGTTGACTTTGATCGTCTCAGCTCTCAAGTCTCAACACTCCGTAGTGGTCAGATCTCAGACTGTGGACGGGTAAGATAGCCATCGTTAAAGACCTAAGTATGAGACTGGCATAGAGCTGGAGGGAAAGGGAAGAACCGTCTCCGCGTGATGTACCGTGACTGTCCAGTAACGTGACGGGCTTATATGCAGGCAAGGTTATTCGTCAGGCTGTCCCGTAAGCTGGAGAATAACTCCCTGATAGCAATTTTCTCAGCGGTCGAAGACGCCGAGGATTAGACGCCTAGCTGTCATTCGTCTTGCGATGCGCATGACACTTGCATAAGGTGGTAATGCTGTGATGAATGACAGCGCTTGCCTTCCTGCACTTCGCCGCTGGTGTTGGATTATTCCCCGTTCCGATGCATCTTTCAGGGCTACAGGGTCGCCTTCAACGGCGATGGTGCATGCAGGTGTTCCACTAAGGGGAACAGCGACCAGGAAGACGCCTCGGCCCACCAGGTTGGTGCATATGGATTTTCAAAGTACTTACAACAATAATAGTCAGTCACGGCAGTACATAGTCAAGACACCAACGACCTTGCTTTCGGTACTCGATGGGTTCATGTGGATGCCTTGACGGACCGACGGGACAGGCCAGAGGAAGCGAGCCTTGTTGCTCTGATTCGTTATCGATTGCTCAACCCTGAGGCTACTCCCGAAATTCAACCACGTTAAGTATCTCAGCGCCTCGGTCCGGTTGAATGAGAATACCCAATCAGGTATGAAAACCAACCAAAAGAGCCCTCGCAATGCTGTGAGAGAGTGGGACAGTGATACCAAGAAACAACCAAGTAGGTAGAGCATCACCTGATCTTGTGCGCCTCTTACGGCGAGCTGGGGAGAATCAATCAGGAGCCAAGTCCCGTACCGCACAGTAACCTCCCACGCAGCAGTCGCTTGCCGCTCATGGTGTGATACCGACTTAGAGAGTAGTATCCCTGAAGCAGCTGACCACGACGACCGAGTACAGACTTGGAGGTTCATGCATTCCGTCCCACGTTATTCCAATAGCGGCAGAACAGGAGCCTTCAGTGCAACATGTACTTGGGAAAAGGCAGTAGCGGCCGACTTTGTACGAGTCGTTGGTATTTGTAGATGGATGGTGCCGGATCTCTGGTCGTGTGCCACGCGGCTTTGGGCCTTGCATTAGATGATATAGCCCAGCAGAAGGGGCGGAAGGCTGCTTGTGGATCTCATTCGCCCTGTGGATTTGGTGGCTTTGGGTCGATTTCAGTCATGTGACCGTGGAAGGGTGTGCCACGATTCGTGGGGGGTTACCCTTACCAGGTGGTGAAACCGTGATCTGAAGTGATGAGAAATGATGCGCTTTGGATCCCATGCTCTGCATAACATCACTCTCATCATGAGCTTGCGAAGTTGCGAGATGAGATCTCACGTTGGTAATTTCTAGTGTCCATTTTATTTGTGATGTGTGTGCTTAGTCACCCTTGCTTTTTCCTCCCAGTCGATCTGCGAACCCACTCGGACCTTGCCATTGACTGTTCGCCGCATCTGGAATTCCAACCAACGACCACGGAGCAATGGTCTTCTCCACATTCTGCGGGTTGCCGTCTCGTGGTTTGCCTGCGATGGCGAAACCGAGTAGATGTTGTGCGCTCTCGCCATCGTCTGATGTATATCAGAGCTATGGCCAGAATAAGCCTGATTTGAACAGTGAACGTGTGCAAAGAATCGGAATTTCAATTACCGTAATCAGTGAATAGACACGATGACTAAGGTATCCTCTCAACGCCTTACTACTTTAACTAGAAGTGAAGTGAACAATGGAGATAGGCCATCATGCCACAATAGGTACGGATTGGTGACAATGATAGCAATGGAAGAGCAAAGCAAAACTCGCCAATAGTGGCGCAACACATTCTCAGCCACATGCCAGAGGTCGCATCCGCATCCGTTCTTTTGTCTGCCTGCCTTCTACACTCTCATCCACCAACACCTCAATCCACATACAACTTGCATGATCTCGTACTTTGATTGCAACATCTACCTTGAACGTGTAGCGCCTGCAACTACAACAATTACCCATATCAATTGACTCTCACCACCTCCTCGACCACTCCCAAACCTTCACCCCGAGCTCCTCCGTTACCACCATTAACCATGTCGACCGACTACTCCAAGAAGAAAAACGCCGAGCTCGCTGAAATCCTCAAGTCGCGCGCCCTCCCCCACACTGGCAAAAAGGACGAGCTCATTGCCCGCATCCAAGAATCCGACGCCAAAGCCGCTTCCACCGCCACTAAAGAAGCCGCAAAACCTACCACCACCCCTGTTGAAGACGAAATCGACTGGGACGATGATACTCCCATCACCACTGACCCTCCCGCTACCTCCGAACCTGCTGCCGCAGCCCTAGCCGCAGGCGGCCTCGGCCGCGTCGCCAATCCTACCGCTGTCCCCAACCAAATTCCCGCCATCGACCCCTCCAAGGCCTCTGAATCGACCGCTGAAGCTGCCCCTACTACCACCGAAACCGCCACCAAAACCGCTACTGAAGTCTCCAAACCTTCCAACGAGAACCTCACCGAAGAAAAACCCGCAGAGTCCAAACCCCCACCCGCCAACTTCACCTCCGGCGTCCCGACCACCACCCTCGACGACGAACTCCTCAAGCGCCAAAAACGCGCCCAACGCTTCGGCACCACCGACCCCGCCTCCTCCGAAGCCCTCAAAGCCCTCGAGCGCGCCAAGAAATTCGGCACCACCGCCTCCGACTCCAGCGCCGCCCTCGTCAAGGGCCTGGATGAGCCGCTGCCCGAGCGCACAAAGGGCACAAAGCGCGGGCGCGGCGATAAAGATGAGGGTGAGAATACGAGGGCAGGGAGTAAGCCGCGGCGGCAGGGTGGTGGGGGGAGGAGAGATCAGGGGGGTAGGAATGGCGGGAGGAGAGGCGCGGGCGGGAGGAAGCGAGATGGCAAGTCTGGGAGTCCGGCGCCAGGGAAGGCGAATGGGCTGAGCGAGAAGGATCGCGTAAAGGCAGAGGCAAGGAAGAGTCGGTTTGCTGCTGCGGCGTGAGGGGTGTGAGCGGGAAGAAGGTGTTTGGTGTAGCATTGCGAGGGGAGGGTTACTTACTATGTGGTCTTTGGAACGAGTGTCTGACTTGCACCAAAAAAAAAGAAAAAGAAAAAGCATTATTGGCTGCGCAAGTCCATTGGTGGGACTTTTGCGAGAAAGAAGGGGAAGGAAAAAAACAAGGAATCCGACACCCTACACCACACCAACGAGATGCAAGACGGGGTTTTGGATTCGAACACACACACACACACACCCATTGCGACTTCGCGCATCGTGTATTCCGTACTGTAACACTATAGCTACTTTACTTACTACCACTTTCCATCGAATATGATAGATAGCATTACATCAACTTTCGCATCTTATGCGCAAAGTCTCCCACATCCACGTACCTTACCTTACCCCCCGCAACCCCCCCTTTTTCCCCCCAATCCCCAAGTCCCTTTTCCTCTATACGCATGGGACTATACAGTACCCCGCATTAAGTCACGGTCGCGCGCTCCCCAACCAATACACCCCCCACCTGCATCAACCATTGAACCATCAAATTCAGCTGGGGAACTTCAATATTTGGGCTAGTTATTTAGTAGTATATGACTTATAATTCCCCGATCAATATTTAGTATGCCAGCCCTCCGCTATAATTAGAGCTTCACATCTGCGTGGCATACTGGAAATTAGCCCCTCTATTACCTTCTCCCGTATGTTCCCCCAGGCCTTCTGTAAAATCTGGAACAGTTGGGTTTCAGCTTCCTCGCCTTTACCCTTCAATTTATCCAAATCCGGATAGACTTTATAGGCTTCCTTCTTCAGTAGGGCCCAGAGATTTTCGATGGGGTTCAAATCGGGGCTGTACGGAGGCCACTCCATGACTTCTATACCCATTTCCTGGAACCAG
>JAABVA010003673.1_pt1 | contig 14513 bp, 14 predicted proteins | sample 5560331 | NCBI WGS metagenome assembly JAABVA01 (sample SAMN12812661, study PRJNA571458) | rock metagenome | isolation source: Antarctica rocks | place: Antarctica: Victoria Land, Mt New Zealand sud | collected 2016-01-07 | reverse complement strand
CCCGGCCATGCCGATGGGCACGGCGAGCCCGAACGCCGCGTTGACCACACCGTCGGAGGTCAACCCGTCCACCCCGGTGAGGACGCGCACGACGGAGAACAACCCGAGCCCCGCCGCGACGAGCAGGTACCCGCGGTAACGCCGACGCGCAGCGCCCAGGACGGTGCCCGGCGCCGAGGACGGCGCGGTGGGCGTGGTCGCGGGGGTCCCGCTCACGCCGCTCACCCCACGACCTCCGCGGGATCGGCGCGGACGGCGACTGCTCGCCCAACCTCCCGCTGCTGGAGGGTGAGCTTGTAGCGACGCACCAGCTCGTAGGCGACCACCACGCTGATCACCATGATGCCCTGCACGATGGTGACGATCTCGGTGGAGATCCCCTGGGCCTGCAGACCGTTCGAGCTGCGTTCGAGGAACGACCACAGCAGCGCCCCGAAGACCATCCCCACCGGGTGGTTGCGGCCGAGCAGGGCGACGGCGATACCGGTGAACCCGATGCCCGCGGGGAAGTCGAGTGCGTAGCGGTAGGAGTCGCCGAGGAGCTGGGGCATGCCCACCAGCCCCGCGGTGGCCCCGGACAGCAGCATGGAGACGACGACCATGCGCTTGACGCTGACGCCCGAGGCCACGGCGGCGCTGGCCGAACGGCCGGTGGCACGCAGGTCGAAACCGAAGCGGGTGAACCCCAGCAGGAACCAGTAGCCAACCCCGACGAGCGCCGCCAGCACGACGAGCCCGTACACGCCCGAGACACTGCCCGGGACGACCGGGAGCGAGGCGACCCGGCCCGACGCGGCGATCACGGCGGTGCCCACGTTGTTGCTGCCCTCCTCCCGCACCCCGAGTTGCTCGGGCAGGATCAGCCAGGCCACCAGCGCGGTCGCGATCGCGTTGAGCATGATCGTGGAGATCACCTCGCTCACCCCGCGGGTGACCTTGAGCACCGCTGCGATACCCGCCCAGGCCGCGCCGACGCCCACCGCCACGGCGATGATCGTCAGCTGATGCAGCACCGGCGGCAGGGCCACGGCGGCACCGACCGCGGCAGCGGCCATCGCGGCGATCCGGTACTGGCCGTCCACCCCGATGTTGAACAGGTTCATCCGGAACCCGATCGCCACCGCGACCGCGGAGAGGTAGTAGGTGATCGCGGTGTTGATGGTCTGCGTCTGGATGCGCGGGCGGGCCGCGGTGGCGGCGATGGTGTTCACGGCGGTCAACGGGTTCGCCCCGGACGCGACGATGACGAGTGCGCCCACGGCCAGCGCGATGACCAGGGCCAGCAGGGGCGCGGCGAGTCCGAGGGCCAGCGTGCGGACGTCGAGCCTTCTCATGCGGGTGCGCCCGTCACGAACCGGCGCCCGTCACGAACCGGCGCCCGTCATCGCCGCACCGAGCTGCTCGGGGGTGACGGTGCGCGGATCGACCTCGGCCACGAGCCGCCCGCGCAGGACCACCTGGATGCGGTCGGACATGCCGATCAGCTCGTCGAGGTCGGCGGAGATGAGCAGCACCCCCATCCCGGCCTCCTGGGCAGCGCGCACGTGACGCCAGATCGCGGCCTGCGCCCCGACGTCGCACCCCCGGGTCGGGTGCGCGGCGACGAGCACCACCGGCGAGTGGCTCATCTCGCGGCCCACGACGAACTTCTGCTGGTTACCGCCGGACAGGGCTGAGGCGATCACCTCGATGCCCGGGGTGCGCACGTCGTACGCGGCGATGATGCGACGGGTGTCCGCGCGCGCGTGCCTGGTGTCCAGCAGCGGCCCTCGGCTGTTCGGTGCCTGGGTCTGGTGGCCGAGCATCCGGTTCTCCCACAGCGGGGCCTCCAGCAGCAGCGCCTGACGCTGGCGGTCTTCGGGGATGAACCCCAGGCCTGCCTCGCGCCTGCGCCGCGTGCTCCAGGTACTCATGTCGTGCAGCACACCCGCGGTGTCCACCATCGACACCCGTCCGCTGGCCACGCGCAGGCCGAGGACAGCGTCGACGAGTTCGGCTTGGCCGTTGCCCTCGACCCCGGCGATGCCCAGCACCTCGCCTCCGTGCACCGTGAGCGACACCCCCTCCACGATGGCGCGGGAGTCGGGGCCGCTCACCCGGACGGTCACGTCCTCCAACCTCAGCGCCACCCGGTCGGTGGCCGAGCGCGGTCGGTCACCCGGAGTGGGCAGCTCGCTACCGACCATGAGCTCGGCGAGTTCACGACTGGTCACGTCCGCGGCGCGCACGGTCGACACCGTCACCCCGCGGCGCATCACGGTGATCTCGTCGGCGACGGCGCGCACCTCGTCGAGCTTGTGGCTGATGAACACGACGGTGAGCCCCTCCGCGGTGAGCTCCCGGAGGTTGCCGAACAGCTCGTCGACCTCCTGCGGAACCAGCACCGCGGTCGGCTCGTCGAGGATGATCGTGGTGGCCCCGCGGTAGAGGACCTTGAGGATCTCCACCCGCTGACGCTCGCCCACGCCCAGGCTCTCCACCAGGGCGTCGGCGTCGAGCCGCAGCCCGTAGCGGGCACCGAGTTCGGCGATCCGCCCGCGCGCGGTGTCCCCGATGCCGGCGACGTGTTCGGCCCCGATGACGACGTTCTCCAGGACGGTGAGGTTGTCGGCGAGCATGAAGTGCTGGTGGACCATTCCGATCCCGGCAGCGATGGCCTCGGCGGGCGAGCCGAGCACCGTCTCGGTGCCGCCGAGTGCGATCGTGCCTTCGTCGGGGCGTTGCATGCCGTAGAGGATCTTCATCAGCGTGGACTTGCCCGCCCCGTTCTCCCCGACGAGCGCGTGCACCGTCTGCGACCGCACGGTCATGGTGACGTCGCGGTTGGCCACCACGCCGGGGAATCGCTTGGCGATCCCGCGCAGCTCGATGGCCGGGGCTCGCTGCGGGGCTGGGGCGGTGATGACGCGCTCCTCGGGCCGGGGTGCTGGACGGGTCAGCGGGTCAGACCGTGGCGGGCACCGTGATCGCCCCACTCTGGATCTTTGTCGAGTACTCGTCCAGCTGGGCCTTGATGTCGTCGACCTTGCCGCCGGAGGTCGAGTAGCCCACACCGTTGTTCTTGAGGTCGTACAGCGTCGAACCGGCCTTGGCCGAGCCGTCGCTGACCGCCTTGACGAAGTCGAACACCCCCACGTTCACGTTCTTCACCATCGAGGTGAGGATCACGGGCTGAACCGAGGGGTCAGCGGTGAGGTACTGGTCGGAGTCGACCCCGATCGCGAGTGCACCGGTCTTGGCGGCAACCGACTTGAAGACGCCGGAGCCCGAGCCGCCGGCCGCCTGGTAGACCACGTCGGCGCCCCGATCGAGCAGGCCCCCCGCGGCCGTCTCGCCCTTGGCGGGGTCGCTGAACCCGGTGAAGTCCGGCGCCTGGGTCAGGTACTGCACCAGCACCTTGGTGCCCGGCTTGGCCGCCTGGACCCCCGCGGCGTAGCCGGCCTGGAACTTACGATCAGCGGGGTCTGTACGCCCCCGATGAAGCCGACAGTGCCGGTCTTGGATTTGAGGGCGGCTGCGACGCCGACGAGGAACGAGCCCTCGTTCTCCGCGAAGACGATGTTGGTGACGTTGTTGCTCTTCGCCTGGGCGTCGTCGACGATCGCGAACTTCACGTCGGGGTAGTCGGGCGCGACCTGGGCAAGCGGCTTGGAGTACGCGAAGCCGACGGCGATGACGGCCTTGGCGCCGCCCTCGGCGAGGGTGCGCAGGCGCTCGGACTTGTCGGCGTCGGTCTCGTTGGGCTGCGCCTCCGACTCGCGAACGGTGGCCCCCAGCTCGGCCTTTGCCCGGTCGAGGCCTTTGGCGGCCGAGTCGTTGAACGACTTGTCACCGCGGCCACCGATGTCGTACGCGAGCCCGACGGTGATCCCGCCCCCGGAACTTGCCGACCCGCTGCCGCTCGCGCTGCCGGTCGAGTTGCCGCCTCCGCAGGCCGTCAGCACCATCGCTGCGGCCGCCAGGCCGGCGACGAGTGCAGTTGCACGCGCACGCTTCATCCAGTTGCTCCTTTCGGTCACCGCCGTCCGGTGCGGCGGTGAGCACCGCCCACGGGGGACGGCGGTGTGCGAAGTGGTGCTCGCTCACGCACCCGGGACAGGGCGCGTGCGCGGGCGGGCACCGAGTGGCAGGGACGCTACTGGCCGACGGGTAGTGCCCGGCAAGGGCGAACACCGGTCCGTGACCGGATCGATGCCTCGCCACCACCTGTCCCGGCCTGGGACAGCAACCGTTCGGCGACTGTCGGCTGCCTCACTCCGGTGTGCCCCGCCGTGCCAGCCGGTTTACGCTCGTCGGACCCCGTCCCCCGCCCACCGATGATGTTGGAGGGTTGCCCGCCATGGCCGCCACGAGCACCGTCCCACCGCGGGCGGGTTCCACCAGGTCGGTCTACCGCGGGGACCCGGGGATGTGGTCGTGGGTGGCGCACCGGATCACCGGGGTCGCGACCTTCTTCTTCCTCTTCGTCCACGTGCTGGACACCGCCCTCGTTCGGGTCTCCCCGCAGGCCTACGACGCGGTGATCGACGCCTACAAGAACCCGATCGTGAACCTCCTGGAACTCGGCCTGGTCGGCGCGGTGCTCTACCACGCGCTCAACGGGGTGCGGATCATGGCCATCGATTTCTGGGAGCAGGGGCCGCGCTATCAGCGGCTCATGCTGTGGGTGATAGTCGGGGTCTGGGTCGTGGTCATGGTCCCTGGCACGTACTTCATGCTCGAGCGGACCGTGTCGAACCTGTTCGGAGGGTCCTGACATGGCGACGGTCGACCGCCCGAACCGCATCGCCGCACCCCGCTCCCCCCGCAAGGTGGGTGGCCGCAGCAGGGGCCGCAGCAACTTCGAGCTCTACGCCTGGTTGTTCATGCGCCTGTCCGGGCTTGCCCTGGTAGTGCTCGTGCTGGGCCACCTGCTCATCATGAACATCCTCGACGGTGGCGTGCAGCGCATCAACTTCGCGTTCGTGGCCGGGCGCTGGTCCAGCCCGTTCTGGCAGTTCTGGGACCTCTCGATGCTGTGGCTCGCCCAGCTGCACGGCGGAAACGGCCTGCGCACGGTCATCAACGACTACTCGCGCAAGGACTCGACCCGCTTCTGGTTGACCATGCTGCTCTACGCGTCGATGGTCCTCATCATCGGCCTCGGGACGTACGTGATCTTCACTTTCGACCCCAACATCGGGAGCTGAGCCGTCCATGCAGGAGCACAGGTACGACGTGATCATCGTCGGTGCCGGGGGGGCCGGTATGCGCGCGGCGATCGAGTCCGGTCAGCGGGTGCGCACTGCGGTGCTCACCAAGCTCTACCCGACGCGCTCTCACACCGGGGCGGCGCAGGGCGGCATGTGCGCTGCCCTGGCGAACGTCGAGGAGGACAACTGGGAGTGGCACACCTTCGACACAGTCAAGGGTGGTGACTACCTCGTCGACCAGGACGCCGCCGAGATCATGGCCAGGGAGGCCATCGACGCGGTGCTGGACCTGGAGAAGATGGGGCTGCCGTTCAACCGCACCCCCGAGGGCAAGATCGACCAACGCCGATTCGGCGGGCACACCCGCAACCACGGCGAGGCCGCCGTCCGCCGCGCGTGCTACGCCGCCGACCGCACCGGCCACATGATCCTGCAGACGCTGTACCAGAACTGCGTCAAGCACGGCATCGAGTTCTACAACGAGTTCTACGTCCTCGACCTGTGCCTGACCGACACCGACGCCGGACAGGTGTGCACGGGCGTCGTGGCCTACGAGCTGGCCACCGGGGAGCTGCACGTGTTCAACGCCAAATCGGTCGTCTTCGCCACCGGTGGTGCGGGCAAGATATACAAGACGACGTCCAACGCGCACACCCTCACCGGCGACGGTCTGGGCATCGTCTTCCGCACGGGCCTGCCCCTGGAGGACATGGAGTTCTTCCAGTTCCACCCGACGGGCCTCGCGGGCCTCGGCATCCTCATCTCCGAGGCGGTCCGTGGTGAGGGCGGCATCCTGCGCAACGCCGACGGTGAGCGCTTCATGGAGCGCTACGCCCCGACCATCAAGGACCTGGCTCCGCGGGACATCGTGGCCCGCTCGATGGTGCAGGAGGTGCGGGAGGGTCGCGGTGCGGGGCCGAACAAGGACTACGTGTACATCGACGTCACCCACCTCGGTGCCGACGTGCTCGAAGCCAAGCTGCCCGACATCACCGAGTTCGCCCGCACCTACCTGGGGGTGGATCCGGTGACCGAGCTGGTGCCCGTGTTCCCCACCTGCCACTACCTCATGGGGGGCATCCCCACCAACGTCCGCGGTGAGGTGCTGCGCGACAACGAAACCGTCGTCAAGGGGCTGTACGCGGCGGGTGAGTGCGCCTGCGTCTCCGTGCACGGCTCCAACCGCCTGGGCACCAACTCACTGCTGGACATCAACGTGTTCGGCCGGCGCGCGGGCATCGCCGCGGCGGAATTCGCCCGGTCGGTCGGCCACACCGAGCTGCCGGAGAACCCGGCGGCCGAGGTGGCTGGGTGGCTGGAGGTGGTACTCAGCGAGCACGGAACGGAGCGGGTAGCCGATATCCGCACCGAGCTGCAGGTGACCATGGACAACAACGCCTCCGTCTTCCGCACCGAGGAGACGCTGAAGCAGGCGCTGACCGACGTGCAGGCGCTCAAGGAGCGTTACGCGCGGATTACCGTGCAGGACAAGGGACGTCGTTACAACACCGATCTGCTCGAGGCGGTCGAACTCGGCTTTCTGTTGGAGCTGGCGGAGATCACAGTGGTGGGGGCCTTGGCGCGCAAGGAGTCCCGCGGTGGACACGCCCGCGAGGACTACCAGAGCCGCGACGACGTGAACTTCATGCGGCACACCATGGCGTACAAGGACGGCACCGGTCTCACCGCCGACATTCGCCTGGATTACAAGCCGGTCGTGCAGACCCGTTACGAACCGATGGAGCGCAAGTACTGATGACCGACGTCGTCGAACGGACGGAGCCCGCAGCGGCGCCGGTGCCCGAAGGCTCCACCATGGTGATGTTGCGGATCCGCCGCTTCGACGCCGACGCGCCCGACGATGCCCGCTGGGACACGTTCCAGGTCCCGGCGTTGCGCACCGACCGCGTGCTCAACCTGCTGCACTACGTGAAGTGGTACCTCGACGGCACGCTGACGTTCCGCCGTTCCTGCGCCCACGGGGTGTGCGGTTCGGACGCCGTGCGCATCAACGGCGTCAACCGGCTGGCGTGCAAGGTGTTGCTGCGCGACCTGCTCACAGCGGACGGCAAGGAGACCACCATCTCCGTCGAACCGATCCGTGGGCTGCCGGTGGAGAAGGACCTCGTCGTCGACATGGAGCCGTTCTTCGACGCCTACCGCGCGGTGCAGCCGTTCCTGATGACCTCGGGCAACGAGCCGACCCGCGAACGCTACCAATCCGTCGCGGACCGGGCACGCTACGACGACACCACCAAGTGCATCCTCTGCGCGGCGTGCACCACGTCGTGCCCGGTGTACTGGAGCGACGGCAGCTACTTCGGCCCCGCCGCCATCGTCAACGCCCACCGGTTCATCTTCGACAGCCGCGACGAGGGTGCGGCCGAGCGGCTGGACATCCTCAACGACGTCGACGGGGTGTGGCGCTGCCGCACCACGTTCAACTGCACCGACGCCTGCCCCCGCGGCATCCAGGTGACGAAGGCGATCCAGGAGGTCAAGCGGGCTCTGCTGTTCGCCCGCCCCTGACGGTCCTCGTCCCACATCAGCGCCGGTGGTGCCACCGCAGGCCCAGGACCGCTGCGGCACCCACCAAGGCACCGGCCAACATGCCGCGCAGGTTGGGCGCCGCGGACACCTGCACTCGGGTGGTGATCACCGCTGGCCCCGGCACCGCGACCGCGACCGCGAACTCGGATTCGTTCTCGGTGGCGGTGGCCGCCCACGCCGTGGCAAACAGCAGAAACCGGGAGGTGAAGAAGATGAACACCAGGATGCCCAGCACCGGGCCGAAGATCTGCCCCGCTGTCCCTGACGTGATCATCCGCAGGTAGAACGCGGCCAACTGCTTGAACACCTCGAACACCACGGCGGCGAGCAGGGCAGCCTTGGCCGCGCTGCGCGGGGTCACCGGCTCGCGCGGCAACTTGGCGATCACCCACACGAAGACCGCCCACGTCGCGGCGACGGAAGCCACGATCGCCACGAGCCTGGTCACCAGGAAGGCACCCGGAACCGTGTCGAGCCCCACGAATGCGAGCACCAGCCGAGTGCCGGTTCCCCCGATGGCCGACAGCGCGAACGAGACGATGAGCGCCAGCACCAGGCCGACGAGCGCACCGAGGTCACCGATCTTGGTGCGGACGAACCCCCCACGCTCGTGTTGCTGGTCCCACTGGGCAGTGAGCGCCTCGCGGAGGTTGGCCATCCAGCCGAGTCCGGAGTACAGGGCACCAACGAGCCCGACGATGCCCACGCTTCTGCGGGAACTGATCGCCGAGTCGATGAGCGAGGTCACCAGCTGCCGCAGCTGAGCGGGCACCCCGGACGACACCTGGTCGCGCACCTGGCCGAGCAGCTCGGCGTTGCCCACCAGCACGAACCCGGCCATGGCGAACGCCACCATGAGCAGGGGCACCAGCGCGAGCACGCTGAAGTACGTGATGCCGGCGGCGTAGTAGTCGCCCTTCTGCCGGTTGTAACGCAGCCCCGCCCGCACCAGGTGATCGAGCCACGGCCGGGCTGCTCGCTGGCGTTCGAGGAAGCTCGGCTGCGCGTCGGCGGACTGGCCGGCGTTGTCCTCGGTGGTCGTCTGGCTGGTGAGCCCGGTGCGTTGGCGCTCCGCGGCGGGGCGGGGGCCGGTCACGTCACCGTTCCTGGCAGGAAGCCCACCTTCGTGTAGACGTCCGCCAGGGTCACCGACGCGACGGCCCGCGCACGCTCCGCTCCGGCCGCGAGCAGCTTGTCGAGTTCGGATTCGTCCGCCAGGTAACCGTCGACCGCGCTGCGCAGGGGGGTGACGAAGTCGACGAGCAGCTGTGCCACGTCGGCCTTGAGGTCGCTGTACCCACGTCCGGCGTAGTCATGTTCCAGCGCACTGACGGTGCGCCCGGACAGGCTGGCGTGGATGGTGAGCAGGTTGCTCACCCCAGCCTTGTGTACGGCGTCGAAGCGCACCTCGCGTTCGGCGTCGGTGACGGCGGAGCGGATTTTCTTGGCTGACAACGTCGGTTCGTCGAGCAGGTCGATGAGGCCGGCCGGACTGGAGGCCGACTTGCTCATCTTCGCCGTCGGGTCCTGCAGGTCGAGGATCTTGGAGCCGGCGACGATGTGCGGGACCGGGATGGTGAATGCCCGGCCGTAGCGGGCGTTGAATCGGCCGGCGAGGTCACGGGTGAGCTCCAGGTGCTGGCGCTGGTCCTCGCCCACCGGAACCCGGTCGGCCTGGTAGAGCAAGACATCCGCCGCCTGCAACACGGGGTAGGTGAACAACCCCACTGACGCGTGGTCGTTGCCGTGGCGCTGCGACTTGTCCTTGAACTGCGTCATCCGGTTGGCCTCGCCGAAGCCGGTGATGCAGCTGAGCACCCAGGCGAGCTGAGCGTGTTCGGGTACGTGGCTCTGCACGAACAGCGTCGACCGCTGCGGATCGACACCCAGGGCCAACAGCTGCGCCGCCGACACCCGGGTGCGACGACGCAGCACCGCGGGGTCCTGCGCGACGGTGATGGCGTGCAGGTCGACCACGCAGTAGAACGCGTCGGCGTCGTTCTGCAATGCCACCCAGTGGCGCAGCGCTCCCAGGTAGTTGCCGAGGTGGAAGGAGTCGGCCGTCGGCTGGATTCCGGAGAGCACCCGGTGGGGTGCGGCTCGGTGGGATTCGGTGGTGCTGGTGGCCATGGTGGCCAATCCTTCCACGGTGCCCCGCGCCGGGCCTGGCGTCAGCCGATGACGACCACCCGCCGCGGACGACGCGCGGTTCCGGCGACCAGTGCGACCCCCGTGCCCAGCAGCGCAGCGCCCGTCCAGCCCAGGTTGTCGGTGGCCGCACCGGTGTAGGCAAGCTCACCGGGAGCCGCACCCGGCGCAGGTGCCGCGGGAGCAGCCGGGGCCGGGGCAGCAGGTGCCGGGGCAGCTGGTGCGGGGGCAGCTGGTGCGGGGGCGGCTGGTGCCGGGGCCGGGGCCGCCGGGGCGGGGGCGACCGGAGCAGCTGGTGCAGGAGCCGCCGGGGCCGGAGCTGGCACCGCGGGCCCGGCGGTGGCGCCCGGGAGGTACGGTGCCGACCCGATCTTGATGACACCCGCGTCGACGTTGGCGTCCACATAGTTGGCCCGCACCCCGTCCGCGGGGGTCACCATGCGAGTGTTCGGCGCACCGGGCGCCACGGTGAAGGGTGGGGTGACGCCGTCGACGAGTCCGGTGAGGCTGGGACCGGGAGCGGTTGCCCGCGAGTCGTTCGTGCCGCTCCCGCGGTCAGGCTGGGTCCAGCGGAAGCCCGACGGCAACGTGAAACCGACGTCGTAGCTGCCGCACCGCAGGTTGTCGAACAGATACCGGCCGTCGGCCGCGGTGGTGATGGACTTCAGCACGGTGCTGGCGTTCAAGCGGAGCACCACAACGGACCCGGGAGCACCGGTTTCCCCCGTCGTCTTCAGCCCGTCCTGGTTGGCGTCGTCCCACACGATGCCGCCGATGGCGCAGGTCGTGGTGGCGGGCTGCTGCGCGCTCGCGGAGTCCAGCGATCCACCCGCCGCCTGGAACGCCAGGGCCGCGCTGCGCTCGCGCTGGGCGGCCGACACGCGTCGCTGCACGGGCGGAGCCGGAGCGAGAACGTCGGCTGCGGAGGGGTGCGCCACGAGTAAGGGCGCAGCAGGCGCCGCCGCCGCTGGCTCCACCGCACGGCTGGGTGCGGCGGCGGCGTCCACCGACTGCGCGACCGGGGCCGAGGCGGATGCCTGGCCCGCCGCGAGCGCGAATGGCACGGTGGCCAATGCCGCCACCAGCGCAGCTCGCGGGACGGAGTTCCTGAATGGGGGCATGAGGTGGCTCGCTTCCGCTGTGGTCGAGGCTTCGGTGCAGCCACCGTCACCGAGACAGCACGCCGCACTCTGCTCTACGACTGACGCCTACTAAACGGTTCACGGGATCGGCACAGTTCATCAGTTCGATGTAACGTCTTCACCAGTTCGAGGGACGTCTACTGTCACTGCCGCGTAGCGGACGGTGACGCTTGCGTGATCCGACACCACGTAGGGGATCAGCGCTCAGGCCATCGCCTTCTGCAGGTTCTCATCCAGCGCGGCGAGGAAATTCTCGGTGCTCAGGTACGGCGCATCGTTGCCGATCAACAGGGCGAGATCTTTGGTCATCCGGCCGCTCTCGACCGTCTCCACGCACACCCGCTCGAGGGTCTCGGCGAAGGCCGTCACCTCGGGGGTGCCGTCGAGCTTGCCGCGGTGCTTGAGACCACCGGTCCAGGCGAAGATCGACGCGATCGGGTTGGTGGAGGTCTCCTTGCCGGCCTGGTGCTGGCGGAAATGGCGGGTGACGGTGCCGTGCGCGGCTTCCGCCTCCACGATCGCACCGTCCGGTGTGGTCAGCACCGAGGTCATGAGGCCGAGCGAGCCGAAGCCCTGGGCCACGGTGTCCGACTGGACGTCACCGTCGTAGTTCTTGCATGCCCAGACGTAACCGCCCTCCCACTTCATGGCCGCAGCGACCATGTCGTCGATGAGCCGGTGCTCGTAGGTGAGCCCGGCGGCGTCGAACTGCTCCTGGAACTCCGCGGCGTAGATGCGGGCGAAGATGTCCTTGAAGGCGCCGTCGTAGGCCTTGAGGATCGTGTTCTTGGTGGAGAGGTACACCGGGTAGTTGCGGGCCAGACCGTAGGTGAGCGAGGCGCGGGCGAAGTCCTCGATGGAACGGGTGAAGTTGTACATGCCCATCACCACACCACCGGCCGGGTCCATGTCGACCACCGTGTGCTCGACGACGGCGGAACCGTCGGAGGGGGTGTAGCTCATGGTGACCTTGCCGGCTCCGGGCACGGTGAAGTTGGTCGACTTGTACTGGTCGCCGTGGGCGTGGCGGCCGATGATGATCGGCTTGGTCCAGCCAGGAACCAGGCGCGGGACGTTGCTGCAGATGATGGGTTCGCGGAATACCACGCCGCCGAGGATGTTGCGGATGGTGCCGTTGGGCGAGGTCCACATCTTCTTGAGCCCGAACTCCTCGACCCGAGCCTCGTCGGGGGTGATGGTTGCGCACTTGACGCCCACCCCGTGCTCCTTGATGGCGTGCGCCGCATCGATGGTCACCTGGTCGTCGGTGCGGTCCCGCTCTTCGATGCCCAGGTCGTAGTACGCCAGGTCGATCTCGAGGTAGGGGTGGATCAACTTGTCCTTGATGGACTGCCAGATGATGCGGGTCATCTCGTCCCCGTCGAGTTCGACGACGGTGCCGTGAACCTTGATCTTGCCCATGGGTGCGGACTCTCCTCTCGACGGGACACGTCCGCCGGCGGCGGCGGTGACGACAGCAAGCGGTACGAGCGTACTGCTGACCTACCGGTGAGCTGGGCGCCCGCTCAGCCGAGCCCGAGGTCAGCGAGCGACAGGATGGATCGGTAGGGCAGTCCCTGCGCGGCGATCAGGGCATCGGCACCGGTGGCCCGGTCGACCACGGTGGCCACCCCGACCACGTCGGCGCCGTGCTCGCGCAGCGCGGCGACGGCGATCAGCGGGGAGTTGCCCGTGGTGGTGGTGTCCTCCACCACCAGCACCCGCCGGGCTGCCACGTCCGGGCCCTCCACCTGCCGCTGCATCCCGTGCGGCTTAGCCGCCTGACGCACCACGAACGCATCCAGCGGCCGGCCGGGCGCGTGCAGCACGGCGGCGGCCACCGGGTCGGCACCCAACGTCAGCCCACCCACCGCGGCGTAATCCCAGTCGGCGGTGAGCTCACGCAGCAACCGCCCGATCAGGGGAGCAGCCGCATGGTGCAGGGTGACTCGGCGCAGGTCCACGTAGTAGTCGGCTTCGGCCCCCGAGGACAGCGTGACCCGCCCGTGCACCACACCCAGCTCACGAACAAGCTCGGCGAGCGCGCGGCGAGCGCCCCCGTCCAGTGGCGGGGCGGTGCACGGGGTGCGATCAGGGACGGTCATCGGCCTGACCGTACCGAGGGCGCGATGGCACGCTCCAGCCCCACCCGCGGCCTACGGGGGCCCACACTGCCTGCGGTGAACGCGACCGGCACCATCGCCTGAAACAGCACCTCCGACTCGGGCGCCACGTACGAACCTGACAGCCCCGACCATGCCTGCATCACCGCCGAACCCGTGTCAGCGAAACGCGACCCCAACACCGACACCATGAACCCGTGCGAAGAACACGCATCCAGATCCCCCACGATCTGCGGGATCGCCCCAGGGGTGATCACCGGGCCACCGCCCTTAATCCTCGAATGAACTCAGGACTCAGATCCACCGCTGGTGGACTTTCCGGCGCAGCCACTGCGGCACCGACCGCTCATCGCGTGGGAACGCACGGAGCTCCTGCGCGTACAGCTCCGGATCGAGTTCATGCGACCACTCAGGCTCTACGTCATAATTGAAGTCGGCCTGAACGCCTCCGGCTGCGCTAATAACAAACAGTGCGGACAGCCATGTTCCGCCGTCGGGGGAATTCATGACCTTCTCCCGCAACTCCATAGAAATGTCTTCCAACTCGTCCGGCATGTCGACTGATTTTCGGGCCCCATCGGGCTCCACCACGTGCATGTCAAACTCGCCGGACGCGATGAGGAGCCGGACGCGCAACTCCACTTTTTGGCTTGAGTACGCGGTCATAGAACGCCCAATTCGTCCGACTTCCCGAATGAGGTCCCGCTGTCGCAGCACGGGCGTATTGCCATCCGGTGAAACGTCGGTTGTCATTTCGGAAAACCCTTCTGGTCCAGTCACCCTCGTCGGCCCGAAACTCTACCGTGAAGCGATCCGGCACAAGCCCACCACCGTCAGGATACCGAACCTTAACATCAACCTCAATACGAACTCCCGGGTGCGCAGCCTGTAATTGTTGCCATGTGTTCTCGATAGCAAGAAAACTGTGTTGCGCTCCCCTGTTCACGGCTTCCAGCTGTGGAAAGATGTTGATGCGCTCGGGAGGACCACCGAAGTGTGCGCCCGCCCCGTGGCCTCCCTCGGAACCTGGTCCCCCTGCAGCGCCAACCCCGCGCTGCACCGATGGAGACCGCCGCGCCGCGTCTGTCGGGAGGGCATCGGTGTGCAGCTGGTAGGTGCAGCCCGCTTCATCCGTGTCAAACGAGTAGTTGTGGTCGACGACGTACGTGGCGTTGGGGACCGGGCGCTGAAGATCAGGATTCAAGAGGTGGGTGAAATCGCGACGGCATCAATCAGGACGGACGTCCCGCTCCGCGGCGGTGCCCCACGGCACGCCGTCCTTGCCGGCGGCCACCGAGCCCCACTGGTCCGCGGTCAGCCCGTACTCGTTGGCGGACGCGGTGCCATCGCCGTTGTTC
>JAABVA010003672.1_pt1 | contig 14514 bp, 15 predicted proteins | sample 5560331 | NCBI WGS metagenome assembly JAABVA01 (sample SAMN12812661, study PRJNA571458) | rock metagenome | isolation source: Antarctica rocks | place: Antarctica: Victoria Land, Mt New Zealand sud | collected 2016-01-07 | reverse complement strand
GTGCTGCTGCGGCCCGAGATCACGTTCGTCGAGGGACGCCCGGTGATGCCGCACAAGCACCGGCTGCTCTTCCTCCCCGACGAGTTCGCGTCCTACGGGAAGCTCGACATCATTCAGGAGTCGCTGGCCTACATCGCCGGATACGGGATCAAGGCCTACCTGCTGGTGCAGGACATCGCCCAGCTCTGGGATACCTACGGCCACGACGAGCAGATCGTCTCGAACTGTCACATTCGGGTCGCGTACGCGCCGAACAAGATCGAGACCGGCGAGTGGCTGTCCAAGCTGGCGGGCACGACGACGGTGGTGAAGGAGGATATTTCCACGTCGGGCGCCCGCTTCGGGGCCGTGCTGCAACAGGTGAACCGCGCGTTCCACGAGATCAGCCGGCCGCTGCTCCAGCCGGACGAGGTGATGCGGCTCAAAGCGCCGACGAAGATGCGCACGGGGGAGATCACCGAGCCCGGGGACGTGCTGGTGTTCGTCGCCGGTCACGCGCCGATTCTCGGCACGCAGAGCCTCTACTTCCGCGACCCCGTGTTTGCGGAACGGTCACGTGTCCCCGTGCCGCAGAGCGACGTGCTCCGGCCCGTGGCGTTCACCGCGAGCACTACAGCACCGGCCGTTCGCGTCGAGCCGTTCCGGTTGGCGGACACCGCCGCGCAAGCGTCGGCCGCGGCCGACGGGGACGGGCGTGGTGGGCGGCGCCAGGAGAGTGACGCACCTGCGCCGGGCGAACTGTTACGCGTGAACAGCGCGCGGCGGGATGACCAGGGCAGGCAACGCTCGCTCTCGATCGGTGGCAGGGGACGGACCTGACCACAGCAGCGGGGGCGACTCAGGGCCGCGTTGCAGCCTGGTAGCCCCTCCTCCACGCCTCGCCCCGACCCGGCGGGCGAAGTTGGGCGCACGGGGGTATTACAGGGCAGGGCGGCCCGCCTACGATGCACTTCCGCAGCGTGAGCGCGCCGGCGGTACCTCTGCGCACGAGATACATCCGAAATTCCTTTATGGCGACTCCCACCGCTCTCGAGACCCAGCCCGCCGTCGACCCCGCAGTCGTCGCCGACCGCACGGCCGCGCTCAGCGACGCCGTGGCGAGCCAGCAGCTCGAGGGACTCGAGCCCAGCCCGACGGTGATCGCCGCGTTGCAACGGGTGGCGCACGGCGAGCTCACGATCGACGAGGTGGTCGCCGAGATCCACGCCCGCATCGCGCGTGGCGAGGTATGACAGGAGCGGGCAGGACCCGTACACCGACCCGCGCACGGGCATCCTGCGCAACAAGGTCGGCGCGACCGACCAGGCGACGCTCGACGCGCGCGAGGTCGAGTTCACGACGGCGAGGACGCTGGAGCTGACACTCCGCCCCGAGCGGGGCGGGTTCGATCTCGCGCACCTGCGGCGCATCCACGCCCGCCTGTTCGGCGACGTCTACGACTGGGCTGGGGCGTTGCGCTCGGTGGACATCAGCAAGGGCAACTCGGCCTTTGCTCACCACGGCTTCCTCGGGTCGGCGGCCGCGGACGTGTTCGGGCGCCTCGCGCGCGAGCAGCACCTGCGCGGGCTCGACCGCGATGCCTTCGGCGAGCGCGCGGCCGAGTACCTCGGGGACGTCAACGCTCTGCACCCGTTCCGCGAGGGGAACGGGCGCGCGCAGCGCGCGTTCTTCGGCCAGCTCGCGCGCGCGGCCGGATACCGCCTTGCGTGGGAGGGGATGACGCGCGAGGCGATGACCGGGGCCTCGATCGAGGCGATGCGCGGTGAGAACCGCCCCATGGCTGCGCTGTTGCGCGCGCACGTGTCGGAGCACCGCGAGCTGGACCGCGCCGTGCCGGCGCGCCGCGCTGAAGCTGTGGGCATTTACGCGGGTCTGATCGCGGCCGTGAGCCGCGAGACCGTCACGCAGGCGGTTGGGGGCGAGCTCGTCGAGCACGCGAGGTCGCGCCTAACGGGACGGCTCGACTCTCTCGTCGCCGGGCGGCCCGTGGTGATTACCTACGCCGGCGGCATCGGTCGCGTGGCCGATCCGCAGCAGAAGCGCGCCAGGCCAGGTCGCTGAAGTGATTACCGCAGCGACCCTCCTGCGTGAACGGGCCCGCGATGGTGCCGGAGCTCAGTCAGGGAAGACTCGGCCGCTGAGGACGGTGCACCGGTTGGTGGACGGGCGGGTACGTCGGCCCGTACCAGCCGCGCTCCGTGGTGAACCCCTGCTCGAGGTCACGTGCAGCCGTGGCGCGCGCCACCTCGCCGGGATCCTCGCGAGGGCGAGGATCGCGGAGGAGTGCGCAGGCGAACTCTCGGAGGAAGGTCAGCATGGCTGCGGAGCGGGCATGATCGATGGTTTCGCGGCCGCGTTAGAACATCTGCCCGCCGGTGGCCGCGCTCCCATGCGGGTCGTGGTACAGGGCCGCCGCCGTCATGACCTCGCGACAGTTCGGCTTGGCGCCGTCGACCTCCAAATCCGGCCGCCTGCAGTAGGCGAGCGCTTCCCCCCAGAGCCGTCGACGGGCGGAGTCGCTCGACTGGGCCTGCGCGGTCCAGAACCCCTGCGTGTACCGGCGCGTGGGGGTGGTCACCTTGAGCGCGGCGATTGGGTCGTCGCTGTCAGCCACGTCCACGACGGGCTTCCGGCACGCCCCCAACGCGGCGACCGTGGCGAGCGCACCGGTCGCGAGGAGGGTTCGGCGCCGAGACGACGGAAGGCGGAACGGCATCGGGCGGGAAGGCAGCAGGGTGACGCGGGCGGCGCTCTGAGACCCGTACGAAGCGTACGCGCGGGAAGTGCCCGCGGGAATCGCCGGCGTTACAACCCGAGCCTGGCGGCGGCGCTGAGGCGGATCGCGCGGGCGTTGCGGACGTCGCGCATGACGGTCTGCACGTGCGCCCGGTGCGTCTGGTCCATGATCTCGTCGAGCCGCACCCCAGCGGCCGCAGCCGAGGCGACGAACCCCGCGCGCAGGGAGCGCCCGGCGTAGCGCCGCACGGCTTCGCGCACGTGGGTTTCGAGCCAGACGTCGCGGTCGTCGCGCGTGCATTCGGGACGGGAGCTTGGACCAGTCGTGCTCGGTTTGCGCGCGCCGCCGCCTCACGGTGCGGCTCGCGTTGCGCGGCCGGGGCGGGCCTCGCGGGTGCGCGCGGTCGGTACTGCCGCGGATGCGGGGGCGGGGCAGGGGACCGGCGGCTCTCCAAAGCGCCGGCGCGCGACGCGCGAGCCACGGCGAGCCGCGAAAACGTTTACCGGATAAACAGCACGGTGCCGAATCTGTACGGTTGATAATGCATCTTATCGGCCGTGAATGCCTGGTCAGAATGCCTCCCGAGCGTTCCAGATGGCCCAGATCCAATACTTGTGTCATGGGCCGCCACTTGGTAGCGATCGGCGACGGTTCCCGCCCGCGCTGACGTGGCGCATGGTCGCGCACGGACGCGACGTCGCAAAAGCCGTCGCAGAACTCCGGCGCTCTTGCGGCAGAGCCATCTCCCCCCTGGAGCGTTTTCGAACAGCCGCTCGCAGGGACGTCAGTTCTCCATCCAGCCCGCGTCCCGAGAGCACAGGGTCCCCGCAGCGTGGCCACCGCGCGATATTGGGGGCGCGAATCCTGGTCCGTTGCGGTTTCATGCCCCGCCATGCGCTTACTCCTCATTGAAGACGACGTCCCGCTCGCGCGGGCGCTCCTCACGGGATTCGGCGACGCCGCCCTCGAGGTGGCGTGGGTTGCGGACGTCGCCGCGGCCCGCCTGCGACTGGCGATGGCCGAGTTCGACGTGCTCGTGCTCGACGTCTTGCTCCCGGGTGGGAGCGGGTTCGACCTGTGCGCCGACCTGCGTCGCCGCGGCGTGCGCACACCGGTCCTCATGCTCACGGCGCGTGATGCCGTGGCCGATCGCGTGCGGGGGCTGGAGCTCGGCGCCGACGACTACCTGACGAAGCCGTTCGCCTTCCCCGAACTGCTCGCCCGCGTGCGCGCACTCGCCCGCCGTCCGCCGGTCCTGGCCCCGGAGCGGGTCGTCGTCGCCGATCTCGAGGTCGACCTGCGCACGCGCGCGGTGCGACGCGCCGGGCGCGAGATCGTCCTGACGGCCAAGGAGTTCGCGTTGCTGGAGGCGCTCGCGCGCCGTCCGGGCGAGGTGCTGGACCGCGAGGCGATCGCGGCGCGGGTGTGGGACGAGAACCACGACCCGTTCACGAACGTGCTCGACGTGCTGGTCGGGCGACTCCGCCGCAAGATCGACGGCGATGATGAGCAACCGTTGATCCAGACGGTGCGTGGGGCCGGGTACCGGCTCGCACCGTGAGTGTGCGAACCGCGCGCCGTGCGTGCGTCGTGCGCGCCGGGTGAACACGCCGGTGACGGCGGGCCGGCCGCGTGGCACGCCAACGGCGCTCGCCCCGCTCGAGCCGCTGGACCGGCTTCGACGTCGCCTCACGGGGTGGTACGTGGCAACCGTCGGGGCCACACTGCTCGTCCTCGGCCTCGGGCTCTTCATGGCCGTCTCGCGCGGCATCGCGGCCAAGCTCGACGCGTCGCTCGACCGCGCGACGGCGCTGGTGGCGAGCACGATCGCCGGATCGCCGGCCGGCACGGACCCGCGCGCCGCCGTGCTGGGACTTCGGCTTCCCGACCGGTCGCTGTACGTGCTCGACGCCGCTGGCCGGCTGCTCGCCCCGGACACCGCGTCGCGCTGGGTGCGCGCGGCGGCGGCCGAGGCGGGGCGCGATGGACGCGCCGCGCGCCGCGCGGACCTCGGCGACGAGCGCACGCTCGACGTCCGCGCCACGCGCGTCACCGCGCATGGCCGGCGCTACCTCGTGGTGGCGGCCGCCGACACCGAAGAGCTCGAAGACGAGTACGCCGGCGTGATCGCCGCGTTCGCCGCCGCCGCGGTCGCCGCGCTGGGCCTGGTCGTGGGCGGCGGCGCCTGGCTTGCCCGCAAGTCGACCCGTCCCGTCGCGGCCTCCGTCGCGCACCTGCGGCGCTTCATGGCGGACGCGGCCCACGAGCTCCGGACGCCCGTGGCGGTGCTCCGCGCACGCGCCGACGTCACGCTCGCGCACGCGCGCGACGCGCCGGCGTACGCCGAAGCCCTGCGCGAGATGCGCGCCGAGGCTGAGCGCCTGGCCGGCATTCTGGACGACCTGTTCACGCTCGCCCGCGCGGACGCGGGCGAGCGTCCCGTCGAGCGGCGTCGGGTGTTCCTGGACGACGTCGCGCTCGACGCGGCGGGCGCGGCGCGGGCCATCGCCGCGCCCCGGGGGGTGACGGTCGACGTCACGACGTTCGCCGAGGCGGAGGTCGTCGGGGACGCCGCGCTGCTCCGGCAGCTGCTCATGACGGTGCTCGACAACGCGGTCAAGTACACCCCCGCCGGCGGCCGGGTGACCGTGGCCGTCGGGGTTTCCGACGCGCACCCGACCGTCGTCGTCGAAGACACCGGGATCGGGATCGCGCCTGCTGCGTTGCCGCACGTCTTCGGCCGCTTCTACCGCGCGGACCCCGCACGAGGGCGCGCGCGCGATGGCGACCCCGGTGGCGCCGGGCTCGGACTCGCCATCGCCCGGTGGATCGCCGAGCAGCACGGGGCCGACCTCGCCATCACGGCGCGAGCCGGCGGCGGCACGTGCGTCCGGCTCCGCGTGCCGCCGGCACCGCCACCGTAATCGCACAGTAATCGGGCGGTCATCGGCTGGTGCCGCGGTCTCTGCGGGCACGACGATTCCCGTTGTCACCGTCCTGTTAGTCGGCGGCGTCTACCCTCCGCGGATGCGGGTCTATGGTTCCTCCCAGGGTTTCTCCCAGGGGCGGCGCAGCGCCGCGCGCCGAGTCGCGGTGGCGGCCGGCGCGGCGTGCCTGCCGCTCGCGACGGGACGCGCCCAGGCGACCGGGGGGACGCGGGGCAGTCCCCCGGCGCCCGATACGTCCGCCGCGGCGGTCCTCACGACGCACCTGACGGTGCAGGTACGGCACGCCGGCCAGCCGGTCGTCGGCGCGACGGTGCGATCGGGACGCGTCGGTGCACTCACTGATACGAGCGGTACGGCGACGCTCCGGCTCACGGCGGGCCGGCCGACCGTCATCGTCGCCCGGATCGGCTTCCGGCCGGACACGTTCACCCTCCGCCTCCGCACGGCGCAGGACACGACGGTGCCGGTCGAGCTCGCGGGGGAGGGCGCCGCGCTCGCGCCGGTGGTCGTCACCGCAACCCGGGGCGCGCGGCGCCTCGAGGACGAGCCCGAGCGCGTCGAGGTACTGTCGGGCGAGGACATCGGCGAGAAGACGGTGATGCGCCCGGCGAACCCGACCACGCTGTTGAGCGAGTTGCCGGGCGTCCGCGTGCAGACCACGGCCCCCGCACTCGGCGGCGCCGGCGTGCGCATCCAGGGGCTCCGCGGCCGGTACACCCTGCTTCTCGCCGACGGGCTCCCACTCTACGGCAGCACCTCCGAGGGGCTCGGCTTCCTGCAGATCCCGCCGCTGGACCTGGCGCAGGCGGAGGTCATCAAGGGCGCCGCGACGGCGCTCTACGGGCCCGCGGCCGCGGGCGGCGTGCTCAATCTGATCTCGCGCCGACCACCGGACGGCGGGCGTCCGGCCGACCGGGAGGTGCTCGTCAACCAGACCTCGCGCCGCGGCACGGACGCCCTGGTGTGGTCCGCGGACCGACTCTCCGACCCGTGGGGCTACACCCTGTTGGGCGGCGCGCATTCCCAAACCGCGACGGACGTGAATGGCGAGGGCTGGGCCGACCTGCCCGGCGTCCGACGCGTGGAGTTCCGGCCGCGCGCGTTCTGGCGCGCGCCGAACGGCAGCTCCGCGATGTTCACCGCGGGCGGCGTGGACGAACAGCGCACGGCGGGCACGCTCGGCGGCGCGCTCGTGCCGACTGGCACGCCGAATGGGACGCCCTTCCGCGTCGCGGCCGACACGCGCCGCGCCGACGTCGGCACGGTCGTGCACCTGGTCACGCGCGGCGCCGGCGTACTCTCCGTCCGCGCCTCGGCGAACCAGCAGTGGCAGCACCGGCAGTTCGGCGACAGCACCGAGGGGGACCGCCGGGGGACGGCGTTCGCCGAGGCGACGTTCGCGCGGCCGCTCGGGACGCGCCAGGCGCACCAGGCCCTCGTCGGCGTGGGCGTGCAGGCCGACGCGTTGACGAGTGCCCGACTGCCGAACGCCGCGTACTCGTTCGTCACCACGTCCCTCTTCGGCCAGGACACGTACGCCGCGTCGGCCCGTGTGTCGCTGTCCGCCACGGCCCGGCTCGATCACCAGAGCCGCTACGGCACGTTCCTGAGTCCGCGCGTCGCGACGCTCGTGCGCCTCGCCCCGGGCTGGGCGGCGCGCACGTCGGCCGGTGCCGGCGTGTTCGCCCCGACCCCGCTCGTCGAGGCGGCCGACGCCGTGGGGCTCGCGCGGGTGCGCGGCTTCGGCGACCTCGGGGCCGAGCGGCTCCGCAACGCCGAGGTCGACCTCACACGCACTCTGGGGCCGCTCGAGATCAACGGGACGCTCTTCCGCTCCGTCCTCACGCACGCCGTGGTCGTGCGCGAAGGGCCGGGTGGAACAGCGGGTGGGACGGGCGGAACGTCCACCTCCGGGGCGCTCGGGACCGGCCCTGGGACGACCGGACCCGGGACGTTGACGCTGAGCAACGCGCCGACGCCCACGCGGGCGGGCGGGGCCGAACTGTTCGCGGTCTACAACAAGGAGCCGCTCGCAATCACGGCGCTCTATAGCTACACGCGCGCGACCGAGTGGTCGCCCGACAAGGGACGGCGCATCGACACCCCGCTCACGCCGCGGCACGCCGCGGGGCTCGACGTCGCCTTCGAGGAGGACGAGAGCGGGACGCGGGTCGGGGTCGAGGTCTTCTACACGGGCCGCCAGGCGCTCGAGGACGATCCGTATCGCACCGTGAGCGCGCCCTACACGACCGTGGGCGTCCTCGCGGAACAGCAGGTGGGGCGAGCGACGCTATTCGTGAACGCCGAGGACCTGACCAACGTGCGGCAGACCCGCTTCGACCCGCTCCTGCTGTCGCAGCGGAGCGCGAGTGGGCGGTGGACGACCGACCAGTGGGCCCCGCTCGAAGGCCGTATGGTGAATGCCGGCGTGCGCCTCCGCTTCTGACCCGTTCTGCCCCGTTGCCGAGGTGCATCTGATGGCCGCTCCAACCGCCCACCCCACGCGCGACGCACCCCGAGCCTGGTGCTGCCTCACCCCGGGGGCTGTGCCCGCTCCCACACCGATCACCGGCCTCACGCCGGGCTCCACCGCCGCCCGGCGCCTCGCGCGGTGCAGCGCGCTTGGTGTGCTCGCGCTGGCCATCTCGACCCACTCGGCCCGTGCGCAGGGTGCCGGACTCGCGGGCCGCACGGTTCCCGCGTCGGCGCGCGCCGCCACCGATACGGCCACCGGTACCAACACGGATACGCTCCCGCCCGCGCTCGCGCGCCGCGCGCCGTCGCTCTTCACCCGCCGTTACGCCGCGCTCGGCGTCGGCTTCGTGGCCGCGACCGTTGCGCTGTTTCCGCTCGACCGGTCGATCGCCGAGCATCTCCAGCGCCCGAACCTCCAGCGCCACGCGGCCCTCGACCATGCCGCGACCGGCTTCGAGTTGCTGGCCGTGCCGGGCGTCTTCGTCGCTAGCGGGGGTGCCTACGTCGTTGGCCGGCTGGGCCATCACGCGCCCTTGGCCGACGCCGGCCTACACGTCGGCGAGGCGACCGTGCTCGCGGCGGTGGTGACGCAGGTGGTCAAGGACGCCGCGGGCCGCGCGCGCCCGTACATGAGCGGCGATGCGAACCCCCACGACTTCCAGTTCGGGCGCGGGCTCACGAAAGGTGAGGACTACAGCGCCTTCCCGTCCGGCCATGCGACCCTCGCGTTCGCGGCGGCGTCCGCGCTCACGAGCGAGACGTCGCATTGGTGGCCGCACGCCACGCGCGTGGTCGCGCCGCTGGCCTACAGCGGGGCGACCCTGGTCGGGCTCTCCCGCATGGTTCACGACAAGCACTGGGCGAGCGACGTCGCGCTCGGTGCGGGCGTGGGCACGTTGAGCGGGTTCACGGTCGTCCGGTACCAACACACGCATCCCCGCAACCGGATCGACCGATGGTTCCTGTCCGCCGCGGTAGCCCCGGCACCAGGCGGGGCCGTCGTCGCCTGGTCCATCCCGACCCGGTGACCGGTCCCGTGTACCCCGCTGTGCGGCGGGGGCGTGACGCCTGATGCACGATACGGTCGTGCGGCTGATCGCCTCGTATGGGTACGTGTTCGTCTTCCTGCTCGTCGGGCTCGAGAGCCTCGGCGTCCCGCTGCCGGGCGAGACGGCCCTGGTCACGGCGGCCGCGTTCGCCGCGCAGGGCCGCCTGTCCATCGTCGGCGTGATCGCGACGGCGGCCGTGGCGGCCATCCTCGGCGACAATGGCGGCTACTGGATCGGGCGCACCGGCGGGCTGGCCCTCATACGCCGCCACGGGCGGCTGCTCCACGTCGACGACGCGACGCTCGAACGGGTGCGGGCCTTCTTCGCGCGGCACGGAAACAAGACGGTCTTCATCGGCCGCTTCATCGCCGTCCTCCGCACCTGGGCCGCGTTCTTCGCCGGCACCGGCGGCATGCCCTACCGCACGTTCCTCCTGTACAACGCGCTGGGCGGGATCGTCTGGTCGGCGCTCTTCGGCACGCTCGGTTACTTGTTCGGGCGGAACCTGCCCGCGCTCGAACGCTCGGTCGGGCGGGTGAGCGTCGCGCTCCTGCTGCTGGTCCTGGTCGGCGGGGGCGTCGTGCTCTGGCGCCGCCGCGCCGGCGCCCCCGCGGGCCCGGCGGTCCCGTGAACGGCAGCACGGCGATACGACGCATGCCCGCGCTGCGGGCCGGTGCGGCGGCCGCGGTGGTGTGTGCCTCGCTCTGGACGGCGAGTGCCTGCGCCGCGTTCTCGCACGCGGCCTACCACGGTCCCGTGTCGGACCACTTCGACGGGCAGCGGTTCCACAACTACGTCGGGATCCGCGACGGCCAGATCGAGGACGCGCTCCGGCTCGAGCTCCACACGCTCACGCGCCAGCGCGGGCGCTGGACGGCGTGGGAGGCGGTGCCGACTGACACGCCACCGGCGCGCGTGGCGCACGGCGACCTCCGCGTTACGTTCGTGAACCACGCGACCGTGCTGCTGCAGGTGGACAGCCTGAACATCCTCACCGACCCGGTGTGGTCGGCGCGGATCAGCCCCGTCGGGTGGTTCGGCACCGAACGCCACCGGCCGCCCGGCATCCGCTTCGAGGACCTGCCGCCGATCGACCTCGTGCTGCTGAGTCACGACCACTACGACCACATGGACCTGCCGACGCTCCGGCGACTGGTCGCGCGCTTCCATCCGCGCATCCTCACCGGGCTCGGCAACGCGCGCTACCTCGCGCGTCACGGCGTGCCCGGGGCCGAGGACCTCGACTGGTGGCAGTCGGCCGAGCTCGCGCCCGGGGTGCGCGTGACCGGCATCCCGGCGCAGCACTGGTCCGCGCGCTCGCTCGCCGACCGGTGGCGCACGCTCTGGCTGGGCTTCGTGATCGAGAGCCCGAGTGGGCCGGTGTACTTCGCGGGGGATACCGGGTTCGGCCCGTTCTTCCCCCTGATCCGCGACCGCTTCGCGCGGTTCCGGCTGGCAGTGCTGTCCATCGCGCCCGAGCGTCCGCGGGCCGCGATGGCACCCCGGCACGCGTCGGCAGGCGAGGCGGTGCGCATCGACAGCATCCTCGACGCGACGACCGCGCTCGCGATCCACTTCGGCACGTTCCAGCAGGGCGACGATGCCGAGGAGGAGCCGGTCGACTCGTTGCGGGCAGCCCTGACCGCGCGCGGACCGTGCGCGCCCCGGTTCTGGGCCTTCCGGAACGGGGAGGCGCGCCTCGTTCCGCCGGTCCCAACGGTACGTGCGGACGACGCGCGGTGCACGGCGACGACGAGATAGCGGCGTGGGCAGCCCGCCATGATGATGCCCCGGACGACACGCCCCATCCGCAACGCGTTGCGCGCGCTCACGGCGGACGAGTGCGCGGAACTCTTCCGCCTGGCCGGCGACGGTGCCGACCACGACCTTTGCCCGCACGGGGCCGTGATGCGGGGGCGGGCGCGCGTCCTTCTCGCCGTCCATCACGGGGCGACGTGTGCCGAGGCGGCGCGCGCCGCCGACCGGCGGTGTGGGACGGCGGTTCGCGCATGGTGGCCCGGTTCAACCACGAAGGGATCGCCGCGGTGATGCCACGCCACGGCGGCGGGCGTCGCCGGACCTACAGCGACGCCCATCGAGCGCGCATCCTTGCGGCGGTCTGCCGCGTCGCGGTCCGCGCCGGCCCGCGCGGCTGGTCCGTCGCGACGGTCCAACGTGCATTGCGCGAGGACGGCGACGACCGGCTCCGCACCGTCAGCCATCCGGTCGTCCGGCAGGTGCTCCGCGCGGCGGGATGGCAGTGGGACCGCGCCCCCGGGTGGAACCCGCAACCGGCGGCACCGGGGTCCCGGTCGGACCCGTCCGCCATCCCCGCGGGTGCGCGCACGGACGTCGGCGGCGCGGAGCCGTGACGTCGTCACCGCCCCGGGTCCGGACCGCCCGGCCTGTCGCGGACCGATCGGCGGGCCTTAGTCGCCGATCGGCAGCGCCCACCTCTACCCCACTGCGTTCGTGATCGCCCTCGATACCCAGCTCTTTCTGGCGCTCAACGCGCTCGCGGGCCGCAGCGCGGCGCTCGACGCGGTGATGATCGCCGTGGCGCGCTACGCCCCCGAAGTCCTCGCGCTCGCGCTCGTCGGGCTCTGGCTGACGTGGCGGGCCGCACATCAGCGTGCGGCCGCGCTCGCCGGCACGGCCGCGCTGCTCGCCCTCGGGATCGGCCAGATCGTCGGCGTCGTGTTCCCGCGTGCCCGACCGTACGAGGTCCTCCCGTCCGCACACCTGTTGATCGCGCATGGCCCGGACACGTCGTTCCCGAGCGACCACGCGATCCTCGCGTTCGCGGTGGCCGTCGCCGTCTGGGGACTGCACCGGACGCTCGGGGCGGCGCTGCTGCTGTTCGCCGTCTGGACCGCGGTCGCGCGCGTGTTCGTAGGCGCCCACTACCCGGGCGACGTCGTCGGCGGCGCGGTGCTCGGCGGCGCGGTGGCCCTTGGTGTGTGGGCCCTGAGCGAGCGGCGGCCCGCGGCACTCGCGATCGAGCGGGTGTTCATCCTACTCCGCCGCCTACGGCTGGCGGCGTGAGCGTCGGACCGCCGACCCGTGCGGCCCGTGCGGCCCGTGCGGCCCGTGGCTGATCCGGCGGGGCCCCGCGCGGCGCAGCCCCGTGCGGCGTGGCGTCGCGTCCCGCGCGCCGTCGTCGTGCTCGGTGTGGTCTCGTTGTGCATGGACGTCTCGTCGGAGCTCATCCACGCCCTCCTCCCCGTGCTCCTCGTCACCACGTTGGGCGTGGGCGTCGCAGCCGTTGGCCTGATCGAAGGCCTTCTCCGGCGTGCTCTCCGACCGCAGCGGCACGCGCAAGCGGCTGGCCGTCGTCGGCTACGCGCTCGGGGCGCTGTCGAAGCCGATCTTCCCACTCGCGGGCTCGGCCGGCGCCGTGCTCGCGGCCCGGTTCGTCGACCGCGTCGGCAAGGGCATCCGCGGCGCGCCCCGGGACGCGCTCGTCGCCGACCTCACGCCGCCCGAGGCCCCAGGGCTAACGCATGAGATTCGTCCGGCGCGCCGCCGGAGCTCGGAGGCGGTAAGCTGGTAACCTCCGCTTGGAGGTGCACCATGATCGAGGGCCTGGTCGAGCAGTTCGCGGCGTTGGACGACCCACGCTGCGCGGGGAAGGTGGAGCACCGGCTCGTGGACGTGCTCGTCATCGCGGTCTGCGCCGCCGTCGCCGGCGCCGAGTCGTTCGAGGACGTCGCGCTCTATGGGCGCTGCAAGGAGGCGTGGCTCCGGGGCTTTCTCGAGTTGCCCGGCGGCATCCCGTCCCACGACCCGTTCCGCCGCGTGCTGATGCTGATCGACCCCGAGGCGTTCGAGCGCGGCTTCCTGGCCTGGGTGCGCGGCGCGTTCCCGGCCGCGGACGCCTCCTCGGCCAGTGGCGGCGCGGCGACGGTGGGTAAGAGAAGCGGCGAGCAGATCGCCGTGGACGGCAAGACGCTCCGGCGCTCGTTCGACCGCACGCGCGGCCGCTCGCCCCTGCACGTGGTCACCGCCTACGCGACCGAGCGCGGCCTGGTGCTGGCGCAGCGCGCCGTGGACGAGAAGGGCGGTGAGCCGGCGGGGCTGCCCGCGGTGCTCGCCGGCCTCGACGTCACGGGCTGCCTCGTCAGTCTCGATGCGCTCTCGTGCCGCCGCGACGTCGCCGCCCAGATCACGGCGCGCGGCGCCGACTACCTGCTCACGCTCAAGGGCAACCAAGGGCGCGCGTACGCCGAGGTCGAGGCCTGGTTCGCGCAGCATGCCTTCGAGCGCACCGCGGACGTCCGCCCCTGCTGCGACGCGTTCGACGACACGCACGGCCGGCTCGTGCGCCGCCGCGTGTTCGCCGGCCCGGATCTCGCGGCGTTCCCCGCGCTGCGGGACTGGCCTGGCCTGCGGGCGGTGCTCGCGACCGAGACGATCCGGGGCGTGAACGGCACGGGCGTAGTGACGGCGGAGCGCCGCCACTACCTCAGCAGCTCGGCCGCACCGCCCGCGGTGCTGGCCCAGGCCATTCGCCGGCACTGGACCATCGAGAACGGGGAGCACTGGGTCTTGGACGTCGCCTTCGGCGAGGACCGCAGCCGCGTGCGCGAGCGCACCGCCGCCCGGAACCTTGCCGTCTTACGCCCAGCCCTTTCAAGGTGTTTGGATGAGGTGCAAGCTTCCGGGGACTTCAGCGGGAGCGCGGGATGTGGGACGCAGGGCTGGCGCGGTTCGTCGAGCGGTCCCCGGTCGTCGTGATGACGCGGCTGACCCTCCAGCGGGCGATCGGCGCGGAGTGGGTGGATAGTGTCTTCGAGGCGCATCGCGAGCGCCAGTACACCCGCGAACTCCTGTTCTCCACGGTGGTCGACCTGATGAGCCTCGTCGCTCTGGGGATGCGGCCCTCACTCCACGCCGCGGCGCAGCGTGCGATCGCCGACGGGGAGCTCGGCGTCTCGCTCGCGGCCCTCTACGAGAAGGTCAACCACACCGAGCCCGCCGTGCTGCGGGCGCTGGTCCGCGGGAGCGGCGCGCGATTGGCTCCGGTCGTCAGGCACCTCGCCCCGCCGGCCGGTGACCGGCCCGCGTTGGCCGGCTACCGGCTGCGGATCGTCGACGGCAGCCACCTGCCGGCCACGGAGCACCGCGTCGGGCCCCTGCGGGCCCTGCGCGCGCCGGCGCTGCCAGGGCTCTCGCTCGTCGTCTACGACCCGGCGACCCCCGAGTTCAGCCGGTCGTCGCAACAGTGTGGTTAGGCGCTGATTGTAGGAGCTGGTTGAGCGCTTCGGCAGGGGTGCGCCAGTCGAGCGTTTTCCGCGGCCGGGTG
>JAABVA010003670.1_pt1 | contig 14517 bp, 21 predicted proteins | sample 5560331 | NCBI WGS metagenome assembly JAABVA01 (sample SAMN12812661, study PRJNA571458) | rock metagenome | isolation source: Antarctica rocks | place: Antarctica: Victoria Land, Mt New Zealand sud | collected 2016-01-07 | reverse complement strand
CTCAGAGATGCCCCTTCGTGCTGTTGAATCAGGTCCTAGACAAACCCGATTCTCTCAGTGCCAGGGGCATTCTCGCTGTTAGGACCCGCTCTACAAGCCACCCAAGTCGGTGGATCCAGGCTTAGCGGCTGGATGGTCACAAGCACCAGGTAATTTGTGCTTCGCTGCGACAATGCAACAGTGCAGATGCCGCGTCAGATCTATTGCAGCCCTGGCACTATCACCTAGTTTGCACACCAGGGCTTCTGGGGCCCGGTACAGGATCGATGATCGGGCATCGATGGTTCTATGGGGCAGTGGCCGCGTCGAACTTCAGCGCGCGGAAGCGCACGCAGCAGATGTGGCTCGACTCGTGTGGCCGCAGCTGCGCGCAGCTCATCGGTGCTACACCAGCGCACGGCCGTGAACTCACGCGGATCGGGATGCAGCACCTGACCCTGTCGTCCTTCCAGGGCAAACCACACGCTGACATCAGTGTGGCGCGCAGCCGCCGAGCCGACCGTCTCGGTGACCGTCAGGAAGAACGGTTGCCGACCAGTCGCCGCATCGAATCGCGCCTGGATGCCCAGCTCCTCCGCTACCTCACGACAAACCGTGTCCACAGGGTGTTCGCCAGGCTCGACATGCCCGCCGGTGGGCAGCCACAAACTTCGATAGGCGTGGTCACACAGCAACACTCGGCCGGCGCCACGATCCACCAGCAGAAAGTAGGCCACTAGGTGCGGTGACGGAGTGGACGGCTTCACCCGCCGGTAGATGTCATGTGTTCCTGCCAGCCAGCGCAGCGCGGTCGTCTTGTGCTCAGCGCCAAGGTCGTCGATCGGTTCGATTCCGGCGATCAGCGAGTAAACCCCCGGGAGAGCATCATCTGACACGGCCCAGATCATGCCACCAGGGCGAATCACACGGATACGAGAACGATGACGGCACGTCGTTTCGATCGAACGTCATTTTGATCGAACCCCATTTCTGACCTTCCCGCCGGCGGATCCGTGACCGGTGCAACCGAAGTTCGTCCGCTGAGCTTTCGGTCCTTGCGCCAGACGCCCGGGCGATCCGTTTCAATTACGGGCAAGGATGTCGTCGGGGGTTCACCGCCTGGCGGCGCTGCGGGCCACCGCACCGCCCGTGATCCGGAAGATCGCCCACGCCAGGACGGGTAGCAGCAGCAACCAGATCAGCGAGCCTGCTGTCGGGAAGTTGGTGTTCGGCAGCAGCAGCCCGACGTCGCCGATGCCGGTCCACCAGCCGTGGCCGGCGACGAACCCGGCGAACAGGGCGCTGCCGGCGGTGACCAGGACCCGCCCAACCGGTGTCCGCAGGGCCAGGACGGCGAACACGATGAGCGCGATGGTCAGGGCCGCGAGGAACAACGGGGTGGGGCCTGGGAACAGGTATAGGACAGAGGGGCCGGCGACGGCGAAGGACACCAACAGTCCCGCGCCGAGGAACGCGCGTCGGCCCCGCCACAGCAGGCGGCGGCCCAGCCTCACCCGCGCCGGAGAGGTCAGCAGCCGCCACGCGGTGAACTGGATGAGCAACCACCCGAAGCTGGTGCTCACGGTGCCGATGTCATCGTGCAGGACGGGGCTGATCAGGAACAGGGCGTAGGCCAACGTCGCCAACCCGGCGAACCGGTGTGCGATCCTGGGCGGGCCGAATACGGCGGCCGCGGCGGCCGGAATCCAGATGGCCCAGGCGATCAGGTCGTAGTGGTGCCACCACATGGAGGATCCATAGATCAGCTGCTCGGCGCCGGCTTTCGCGGCGGGGAACAGCAGCAGCAGTGGCAACGTCACGGTCAGGATCGCGGCACGGCTTCCAGGGCGACGCCAGCATCCGCCGCGGCTTGAGCCAACGGCACCAAAAGCTGCCGTTACCGACGATTGTCCGGACACCATTTGCGACTCGCAAACCAAAAGGGAACGTCATCCGGTGACCAACAGAGCGCTCCGCGTCGTATCCACAGCTGGGGGCCGTTTCGGCCGCCGTAGGACGTTCGTTCTTACGGAGTGGCGACCGCCCTGGACGCGGATTCTGCGAGTTTCTCTTTCGTGAGCACGGCCCGTGTGTCGATGTGTACCTCTGCGAGCTGTCCGCCGTCGGTCTCGCTTCGGTCGATCGCGCAGACAACGAGGGTGACGTGGGCGCCTTGTTCCCGCAGAGCGAGCGCCGCGTCGCGGACCGCCCCGCCCGTCGTGATCACGTCCTCGATCAACGTGATCCGCTTGCCGGTGATGTCGGCGCCCTCGGCCAGGCGGCGGGTGCCGTAGGTCTTGGCTTGCTTGCGGACGAAGATTGCGGGCAAGCCGGTCAGGGAGCTGACCATGGTGGCGATGGGAACTCCGCCCAGCTCGAGGCCGCCCAACAGTTGGGTGTCGGTCGGTAGCAGCGGGACCATCGCTTGCGCGACGCGCAGCAGCAGGGCGGGCTGGGACTCGAACAGATACTTGTCGAAGTACTCGTTCGATGTCTGTCCTGAGCGGAGCACAAATGTGCCCTCGAGTCGGCAGGCTTGGTTGATGTCGCGGGCCAATGCGGTGAGATCCACGATGCTGATCGTTGCACCTGTCATCGCGCAGGTTTGGCTCGCTACCGACCCGCAGAATCGGGGACGAGCGTTGTTGCGTCTCCTTGGACGTCCGTGACCGGCGCTTGCCTCGTTGATTCCCCGGCAGAGCGGCAGTCGGTGGCCCTCAGCTGATCAGGTCGAAAATCCGGTGCCAGGCATCGGCTCGTGCGGTGGGGTTGAAGGTGGGCGTGTGGGGCCAGAAGAACGCGTGCTGGGTGCCCGGATAGACGACCATTTCGTGGTCGACGCCAGCCGCGGTGAGGGCGGCGGTGATCTGATCGCGTTGCGCGGCGTCGATCAGTGAGTCGTCCTGGCCGACCAGGTACAGCAGTCGGCCGGTGATGCCCGGTGCCAGGGTGAGGGTGGGTTCGGGGCGGCTCAGGGGAATGTCGGTGGTGGATAGCCACCCGCCGTAGAGCACCGCGGTCCGGGTGATGGGTAGTTGGCAGGCGGCCAGGAACGCCAGATGTCCGCCGGCACTGAAGCCCACGACGGCAACATCGTCGGCGCCCCCGGACGAGCGGAGGTAGGCCACGGATGCGGTCACGTCAGCCAATGCGTCCTGACGATTCATGTTGTGCAGCAGGGCGAAACCGTCGTTTCGCCCGGCGTCATCGCGAGGCAGCCAATGCCCCGGGTCGGTGTCGCGGTGATAGAACTCCGGTGCCAGCGCCACGTGGCCGGCGTGCGCTAGGTCGTCCACCACGGATTGGATGTCCGGGTTCACCCCGAACAGCTCGTGCACCACGATCACCCCGACCGGAGCCGGATCGCCCGGCGGGCGGGCCAGGTAGGCCCGCATCGTGGTGCCGTCGGCCACCGCCACGTCGATGAACTCTGTCGTGAGCGTCATGGCCACCAGCCTGCCCACTCATCGGCACGGCAACCAGAGCATGTCAGTACCAGGATCAGCGGTGACTACCCTGACTGTCCATGGACTACAGCGGTGATCCGAAAGCGTTGGGCGAGCTGCTCAGGACGCGGCGATCCCGCCTCGCACCGCATGATGTCGGTCTGCCGCAGGGATCCCGGCGGCGCACGCCCGGCCTGCGCCGGGAAGAGGTCGCGTTGCTGGCCAACGTGTCGACCACGTACTACACGTATCTAGAACAGGGTCGCCCTGTCTGCCCATCACCGCAGGTGCTGGAGGCGTTGGCAGCGGCGCTGCGGATGAACCCGGCCGAACGCCGCTACCTGGGCACCCTGGCCCATGGACCCTCCGCTGCCCACCGCACCGCCCGTCGAGCAGATCGATGCCGGTGTCGTGGATCTGGTTGATCGGCTGGAGCCGTACCCGACGTTCGTCAAAGGGCGCCGCTGGGACATCCTGGCGTCCAACAGTGCGGCCCGGGAACTGTTCACCGACTGGGATACTCGACCGCCCGGTGACCGAAATCTGCTGCGGTGGATGTTCACCGACACCCAAGCGCAGCAGGTCTACCTCGAATGGGAGCCGGAGGCACAGGCCATGCTCGGCCGTTTCCGTCTTGCCGCAGCGCGCCACCCCGACCAAAGCGACTTCACCGGCCTGATCGAGGAGCTGCACCGCGAAAGTGAGCACGTGAGCGCCTGGTGGCCGCGGCACGACGTCGTCGCGATCGGCAGCGGAACCAAGAAACTGCGCCATCCACGCCACGGCCCGCAAAAATACAGTCACCTCGTCCTGCAGGTCGCCGACCACCCCGACCAAACAATGGTCACCTACACCCAGCAGGCCTAACGTCTCCCACAGCTCCCATTCCGCTGATCAATGGGCTCTCAGTCGCAGGTTCAGTTTTCGGTGGCAAGTTTCGCGCAGAAGCCGAGCAGCACGGTTCCGGTGAGCGCGTCGAGGCCGCGCCGGATGTGTCGCCGACTGAGCACGTTTTGCGCTCGGTCGACGCCTAGGACGACGAGGAGGCACCAGCAGGTACCTAGTAGCGGCAGGGTCCAGGCGTGGGCGAGCCACGCCCACCAGGGTGCGGCCGGCCCGACGAACTGTGGGAGCAGTGCCAGGTAGAACACCAGAATCTTGGGGTTGGTCGCGTTGCACAAGAATCCTTGACGGAAGCCGGTGAGGCGCGAACGCGGCCGCCGTCTCTCCTCGGCGGCGGGGTAGCGTCCGCGGATCGCGCTGAGCAGCGCAGCCACGGCGAGGTAGGCCAAATATGCGATGCCGGCCCACTTGATCGCCAGGAACAACGGGTGGATGCGGACCACTACCCTGGCCAGTCCGAAGGACACCAGAAGCCCTTGCAGCGCGGCGGCCGCGCTCACGCCGATCGTCGTTGCAGTGCCGGCGGGACGACCGCCGGAGACAGTGTTGCGAACGATCACCGCGAAGTCTGCGCCAGGGGTTAACACCAGCACGACCGCCACGGCCAAGAAGGTCCAGGAGTAGGTCACGTGGCAACCGTATCCAGCGCCTGACCACAGAGGATCATCTCTCACCGATCAGGGCGTGAGACCGTTCGCAAGCAGTTCACACGGCACGCCACAATGATCTTCCCGCCGGACGAACTCGAACCCGATCTTGTCCAGGACACGGCGGCTGGCGGGGTTGTCCACGGCCACGTACGCATACAGCGGGACATCAGCGGCGTGGGCCAGGTGCCAGCCCACCAGGGCTGCTCCGATCTCGGTCGCCAAGCCGTGACCCCATAGATCGCGTCGGATGGTGTAGCCCAGCTCGCGACCGTCCAGCTGCGTCCCAAATCCGGCACGCCCGACGAGATGATCATCCAGATCGATTACCCGCCATTTTGTGAAACCGGTCGCGGCGTGCTCTGCCATGTACTGATCGACCAGAGCCGCTGTCTCTTCGCGTGTCTCAGGCCGACCCTGGCGCACGAACCTCATGGTTTCCGCGTCCGAGTGCACAGCCAACAGGTCATCGACGTCGCACGCGAGCCAAGACGTCGCGACCAAACGTTCAGTCCGCAGGATGAGCTCGCGTGACATAGGTAACCCTCTCACGCGGCCGACCACCAAACCCGGGAGCAACCGTTGTCCGGTCATCGATCGACCTACGGGACGGCTATGAAGTGTTCGACCGTCGGGAACGGCTCGTAGAAGTGGTGAAGCAGCCGCTTCCAGTCTTGATATTCCATCGAGGTTCTGAATCCGGCGGTGTGCGCCTCGATGCTGTCCCACTCGACGAGCAACAGGTACATGCTGGGCGACTCTGTTGAACGTGAGAGCGAGAGGCTGCGGAAACCAGGCTGACAGCTGATCAACGGTCGGGCCTGCTCGAAGGCCGACTCGAACTCCGCCTCTTCGCCGGGGTGCACGGGCAGGATCGCGTGCTCAAGAATCACGTCCTCAGCCTTTCACGACGTGTCTGCAAGCGGTCCTCATTCGGCACGGTCGTGATCTTGATCGTCCGCAGGGCCTCGGAACACGTTTCCGGTCACCGTAGGGCGATCCCCAATCGACGCGATCGTGATCTTGGTCGTCGGCTGCCTCGGAGCGCGGTTCCAGTCACCGTAGGACGTTCGGCTTACGGACGCGAAGTATGACCTCCATTGGAGAGGACCACAGCTGACCGAAGTGCTGGGCCAGGTCCGCCGACGACCGGCGTGACACGATGCTTGATGTGAAGGAGCTCGACGGTCGCCTGGTGCTGAGCGCCGGGGGTTGGGACCTGCGGTACGCGGTGACACTCGCAGTTGCCTCGTCTGGCGACATGGGCGCAGCTTTGATCGATACCAACGGCGATGAGGCCGACATCGACCTCGACGTTTACCGAAGGGACGCCGATGGCCTCTGGCAAGAAATCAGCAGTTCGGTTGTTGGCGAGGACGGCAGTTTTTTATCCGGTGAGTCGTCGCCACCAAAGCAGGCGTAGTGGGCAGGATCAGCCAACTAACGAAACAAGGCGCCGTCGTCGACACCAACCTGGCAAGCCTGTCCACCCAAGGAATCCTGGTCACGTCCTACGACTCGAACTACCCCGGCAAACTTGTCCAATCGGGCGGCTCCCTCGCCTTTCAGGTCACCGAGGCAACCCCCAACGGCGTCAACCGAGTGGTCCTGCAAGTCGCCGGAACTTCCACATTCCTGAGCATCGGCACCCGCAGCGGAACCGGTCCGACCAGCCCAACAATGGCCCTGCTCCGATCCGTGTCCCCCCTGGACCTACCAGCTTCCGTGCCGGTCATCATCGCTGCAGCCCGCTCCTGAGGCCACCCGCATGACGACACGCACTTCGGGCCACCCGCACCAGCACCGGCGCTGCTGTGATCGTCGTCAAGGGTCAACCGCAAAATGACAAGAGCGTCCAAGCGCACCTCATAGTCCCGGGTGAACACATCGCCCGGTTCGGGATCGGCTACCGGGCAGATTTTTGTGCTGTCAAGCGCCCCGTCCATGGGTCGCGGGAGGTGATGCAGTACTCCCGGCCGGCAGGATCGCGCAGCGTCGCCCATGCGTCGGTCCGGCGCCGCACCGTCGCGCCCAGCGATTCGTGACGGGCCACCTCGGTCTGAACGTCGTCGCTGGCCAGATCGAGGTGGGCCCGCACCGGCCCGTCATCCCCGACGCGTTGCAGCAGCAGGCGAAGTGGGAGGCCCGCCGGGCGCTGAAGGTAGTCGAACTCGGGTAGCGATCCAGGGTGACGGGTCCAGCCGGTCATCGATGACCAAAAGCTTGCTTCCCGGTCGAATTCGCCATCGGGGATATCCAGACACACTTGATCGACCAGACTGTGATGTCCGGGCGGCCAAACCGTTGGTTCGGGGCGAACACGCTCGCCGCGGTGGCCGGCGAGACAGAACCGTAGACCGCCGGGCGAGGTGAGAACCACGAGGGTGCCGTGGTTGGCGACCACGTCGGCGCCGAGCGATACGGCATGTCTTGAGGTTTCCGCCGGATCCGGCACGTGAAGATCGAGATGGACACCGGGATGTTCGGAATCGACGATCTGCATCCGAAGGAAAGCGTCGCCCTGCGGCGGCTGCAGAGTGGCGAACTGTTCGCGGGGGCCTCGTCGTGAGGACAGGCTCACTCCGGTTATTGCGAGCCAGAAGGTGTCGGCTTCGGCGCTCGTCGCGAAAGGGGTGTCAAGGAACGCGGTGATCCATTCGATTGTCACCTGGCCGATTGTCGCCTATTGCGAACAGGGGAACCCTCCGGAACCGGACCGGTGAACGGGCACCGCCCGTCAGTTGGAGTTCTCCTGCGGTGTGAGAAGGCCGGCTGTCAGGGGCGTACGGATGCGAGGAGGCCGACAGCAGGAAGTTCTCCCGCTCCGATTCGGCGTTCCTCGGCCGCGCACATGGCGTCGAGGGCGTCGCCGGCCCGGGTGTCCGGCTCGATCCAGGTACCTCCGCGCCCGTCCACGAGCCGCCAGAGGATGCTCGTGGGCACCGTGGTCAGATCGGTACCGAGGCGGCCCAGGGCGGCCAACATCGCCGAACCTTGGAGCAGGGAGTGGTGGCCGACGATCCAGGCGTCGAGTAGGTCGCCAGACGGGTGGTCTGCGTCGAGCAGGCCAGCGGCTACCAGCATCGCTCGGTTGTCGTACAAGAAGCCGGCGGCACGGTGATCGACTCGCTCCCAGGCGAATTCCTCGATGATGATCTGCCCGCTGTCGGCAAGCAGTCTGACGGCATGCTCGAGGATGCCGTCGAGATTCTCCGCGTGGTGCAGGGAACGCGTGAACAACACGACGTCATATTCGCCGGAGATGTCGTGTACATCGCCGTGGATGGCTACCACTCCACGTTCCGTGGTGGCCTCCACCGCTTCGGCGTCGCGGTCAACGCCAGTTACTTGAAAGCCCAGATCCGCTAGCGCGGCCGCTAGAGCGCCGCGGCCGCAGCCCACTTCGAGGATTCGGGCGGGTGCAGCTGGAAGCAACGGTTTCAGATGGGTCAGCGTATGGGGCACGGCAACGGTTGTCAGATCCACTCGATGAGTAAAACAGAGCAAGACCAACACCCAAGACGCAGCGCGCGGTGGTCAGCGCCGGCGACCGTTTCAGCATGAGGAACGGTTACCCGGGACGGCTTGGTGCTCTGCGGTGGCCGATGGCCAAGATCGCTGGCGTCCCGTAGCCGGATCCTCAACTGACCCAGGGATCCCTGTGCGGGTGACGCTTGGTGTGGTACCGCGAATTCGTGGGCATATCGAAACTTGTATAGTACGGTTGTGAAGCCGAGTTCGTTGGCAACTCTCTCGATGACCTCCGGGAGTTCCCCATCGGTGCGCGACGTGAGTGCGGCTATCAGCTCGATCGGGTGCAGCACGGGTTTGACCCGAGCGACTGGAAGCCGATGGCGACCGTGGGCAGCGGAGTTCGGGAGATTCGGGTACGAGAGCAAGGCGGCGCCTTCCGGGTCATCTACGTGGCGAAGCTTGCCGATCGCGTCTACGTGCTGCATTGCTTCCAAAAACGAACGCAGCAGACGGCCAAGGCAGACCTCGACCTCGCCGGGAAGCGGTACCAACAGGTCGTCGCCGAGATTGCGGACAGGACAGGAGAGCAGTCATGAGCAGCGAGCATTTCGACAGCGTCTGGGATGCGATCGAGGACACTCCGCAGGAGTCGGAGAACATGCGGTTGCGCTCACGATTGATGACGGCACTCTCCGAGCGGATCACGACCGAGGCATGGACGCAGAAGCAAGCCGCCGGTCGGCTCGGTGTTACCCAGCCCCGCATCTCCGATCTAGTGCGCGGCAAGATCGACCTGTTCAGCTTGGATTCGCTGGTCAACATGGTGGCCGCGGCAGGCCTGCACGTCGAGATGAGCGTCGAGCAGGCGGCATGATCGAGTCGCCGGTGATTCGGCGCCGGAGTCGCCCGTGCAAGTCTGGATAGCGCGAGGATGCCCGCGGACGATCCGTCTACGGAGCAACTACTCGTGTTGGATGAGAGTGTCCAGCAGTACCTTATCCAGTGCCCGGTCGGCGTACACGAGGCGCACGGCGGACGGGTCGGGATTGCCCACGTCGACGCCCCGCCACACAAGGTGCAGCCGAGCGCGCTCGGCGGCCCGCTTCGAACCGACGTTGTGCTCAAGCAGATAGGCGGTGACCGGCAGCTCCGGACGCACCCTCGCTGCCGCGCCCCTTGCCGCAGCGATGATCTCCTGCGCGTAGCCGAGGCCCCAGGCGTGGCGGACGAGGCGGTAGCCGAGATTCCAGGCAACACCGCACCGCACAGAGCATCCGCCGACGCCGATGAGCTCTCCTGATCCGTCTGGTGCCGGTGCACGCGCGATCCAGCTGGCCAGGCCATCCTCGTCCCAGGCGCGCTGCTGACGCCGCAGGACCTCTTCGGTTTGCGCTCGGTTCGCGTGCCGCAGGGACGGAAAGTGCTCCCACACGCGCGGATCGGCGTACATCTGATGCATCTCATCGAGGTCCTCGGACGTCGGGCGCGTCAGCGTCAGGCGCTGGGTGTCCACCCGTGAGTAGTCGTCCATGCCGAGAATTATCGCGGAATGGTCCATCCCCCACACCGCAGGGGCCACCAGCCATCATTCGATTTGCCGTTAGACGAACATCCACCGGTCACGATCAGCGAGCACACCGGGGCTCGCGGAGCATGATCGTTTCGCCCCGATCGGGGATCCCCGATCGGTACCGCGGAGTGCTCAGCAAAGGAGCACGCAGTGCTAATGCTGCTGCGGGTGTTCGACCCTGAACAGCACCAAGTCGACGGTGTCGTCATCACTGATCTGCGGGTAGTGAGTCCTCAGGCCGGTCCTGAGATCGTCGGCGACCTGACCGCCTTCGAGTTGCGCGTCCTCGTCGGTGAGTTCCTCGAACCGCTTGGTTTGGATCGCCTCGACGAAGCCGCGAAGCCTTCGATACTGGTCGTCGAACTCAAATACGAACCAAGTCGGACCGACCCGGCACGGGTCGTCCAGGCGTGTTGTCGCGGTCTTTCGGCCCTGGCGAATGCTGTCGAAGTAACGCGCGCTGAATCTGATAAAGCGGTCAGGATTCGCGTTGGGGTCTTGGTATGCGTACGGCAGCAGGTGACGAACGTTGACCAGTTCCGGCCCGTCGGATGTCGGGACGATAACATGGCACCCCGGATGCTGATCCAGCAGCACCTGCCGGCACCGCCCGCAGGGGGCGATCACACCTCGCCCGCTGTCACCGACCGCGACCATGGTCGTAAGTGGGCCGGCGGCCTCCGCCGCCGCGACTCCGAGCACCACCAGCTCGGCGCAGGGTCCACCGGTGAAGTGGTAGCCGTTCACCGCGGTGTGGATACTACCGGAGGTTAAGGGTCCAGCTGCGGGTCCCCAAGCGGCATGGCGGAATGCAGGGCGCGGGCTGTGGCTGGCGGTTCGTTCGGCTGTGGTCGCTCGTCATGCTCGGATGTAGGTGAGGTGTAGCAGGGCGGCGACCTGGCGGTAGGGGTCGCGTGCGCCTGCTTGCTGCTCGGCGGCGAGCAGCTGTTCCAGTTCGAGGGCGTCGGGCACTGGTTCGTCGCGGTGATCGGTGAAGACCCGGACACCGAACCAGGCCTGGGGGCGCCAGCCCAGCGGGGCAAGGAACTGCTCGACGTCGTCCGGGGTGTGGGCGTGCGCGGGAACGCCGAGTCGGTTGACGTAGTCGAGATGATCGAAGCGTCCCAGCGCGTCGGCCCAATTGCCGCGCAGCCCGTCGCGCATCGCCGGGGCCAGCCCGTTGCGAACCAGCAGCGACAGGACGGCGTCGGGAGCCGCGACGCGGGTGAACGCACCCAGCATCGGTCCGATGTCGTCGAGGTACATCAGCACCCCGTGGCACAGGATGACGTCGAACGGGCCGGGGGTGAGTTCGGCCGCGGCCTGACCGCTGCCGAGGACCAGGTGCACCCGCTCACGTACCGAGGCCGGTTCGCTTGCCAGTACGGCCGCGAAGTGCGCGAGCAGCTCGTCGGAGATGTCCAGCCCGGTCACCTGATGGCCGGCCCGGGCCAGCGCAAGCGCCTGCGTGCCCTGCCCGCAGCCGACGTCCAGCACCCGAGCAGGTGACACACCCTGCCGGGCCATGACCTCGCTCAACTGTGCCGCGACCAACTGCTGCCGGACCACGTCACGCAGACGGCCCAGCCCATCAACCCAGCGGGACGTCGCGCCCAGAAAATTCGTTCCGTCGCTCACCGTCACCCTGCGATCTTTCCAGGTCGGCCAGCGCTGGTCTACCCTCTCGGCCCGGCGAGCCGTCGTCACCGGTTACCGATCGGCTTCCGGGACGGTCGGTGTGGGCCGGGTCCATGCCGTTTGGGTTTTGCGCCGTGTCTGTTTGATGCGCCGTCGTGGGGTGGCGGTCTGCGGTCCTGGATGGGCGCCGATCGCAACCTGACTTGAACGATGCGCTGAATCGGCGCCTGGCGTAGGTTCCGGCCATGGCGGTGAGCGAGGCAGTGGCGGCGCGGCCCGCTCTGAGCCTCATGCTTTTCGCACCGCTGCCAATGACTCAGGCCATCGGCGCTGTGCTGATTGCACGTCTGGACTACCAAACCCTGTACATCTCGACAGCCGCATTCCAGATTGTCGTCGTCATCGTGGCCGTTGTTCAGTTCAGAAGCAGGCGCAACAGCAATCCTTTTCATCAGAAAGAACCCGAAAGGTGTCGTTCGTGAAGACCCGCACCGCGAAGGAGCAGGACTGCGCCGCCATGGTCCCCCTGTTTGAGCAGTGGGGACATGCCCAGACGGAACTTCAAGTTTCAGCAGTCCTCGGTCTGTGGTCGTCCACCCCACTCGGAGAGATCCTGCTCGCCGACGATCACGGCACTGTTGCAGGTATGGCCGCCGTTGCGGCGTCCCCCCGTCTCGCCGACTTCGGCCGCAACGCTTGCCGGCTTGGTCGTCGCAGACGCATACCGGCGCCGGGGAGTGGGCACGATGCTGCTCACTGCAGTCGAGACCACAGCCCGATCCTGGGGCTGCGTTCGCCTCGAACTCACTTCGTCCAGGTCCCGTACGGCGGCTCACGACCTCTATCTCGCGTTCGGATTCGAGGAGACCTCCGAGCGGCAGGCTCGCTACGTTCGAGCACTCGACCAACAGGTCGCGGATCTTGAGCTTGAGCTCGGCTGACTTCGCCTGGGGCCGGTCTCTGGCGACCACGAGTTCGGTGAATCCAGCTCCACGTCGGAGCAGCCGTGCTTGACCGGGCCTCGTCGCCGATTGCGTGCGTGAGTCGTTTAAGCCTCTGCCATGCCAGGCATCGTTCCAACGTCCTACGGGGCATGCGGCAACAGTCTGAGTGCCGGCGCGGTGGCCGTCCCGCCGATCGGTGGGCGGACGCGTGCCCGAGGGGTTGAGAGAATAGGAAACGTGATCGCTGGACTGCCTGAGGGCCTGCTCGCTCGAAACCCTACCGAGCAGGACCATCGCCGGGTGCTGGCGGTGATGGGCGACTGGTGGGGTGGGCTTGGGGGGCAGGCTGGCTTCCAGCAGCGCGCGCTGCTGTTGCCTCGGCTGTTCTTCCAGCACTTCACGGACACCAGCTACCTGGTCGAGCAAGCCGGTGGTGAGCTCGTGGCGTTCTTCATCGGCTTCATGTCGCACGCGCAGCCCGATGTGGCGTACATCCACTTCGTCGGCGTCGATCCTGAGCACCACCGCCAGGGACTGGCCACCACGCTCTACCACGCCTTCTTCGAGCAGGTTGCGAAGCAGGGCGCGCGGACCGTCAAGTGCATCACCAGCCCGGAGAATAAGACCTCCTTGGCGTTCCACACCGGTCTCGGCTTCGTGCTCGATCCTAGCGAGACCGTCAGCGGGGGCATCGCAGTTAAGCGAGACTACGACGGCCCAGGCGTCGACCGCATCGCATTCTCTCGCTCTCTCGACAACTGGCCGCCCCGTGGCCAGCGGGAGGTCGCCCCAGAGCCGGCGCGCGGCGAAACCGACTTGCCGGAGTTGCTCCGCGGCCTTGCCCCGCGACGAAACGCCGGCTCGTATGTATATGTGCGCCTGCCTGCTGTTCCCGCGGGCGCGGAACCTGTCGTGGTCGTCGAGGAAGACGAAGGCACGACCCTCGTGCTGCCGCAGGAGCGAGCCGACGACCTCGGGCTCGCTTACGACTTCGTGGCGGCGTGGATCACGCTCCGAATCCACTCCGCGCTGGACGCAGTTGGCCTTACCGCAGCCGTCAGCCGAGCCCTGACCGAGGCCGGCATCAGCGCCAACGTCGTCGCCGGCTACACCCACGATCACCTGTTCGTCCCGCATGAACGGGCCGATGAGGCCCTGCACGTTCTCGCGGCGCTGGCAACAGCGACGTGATGATCGCCGTCCCCGAAGCACTACGTCACCGGGTGCGGATCCCTGACCGGTGATGACGGAGCTGCGTTGGTGTCGATAGATCAAGATCCGACTTGCCCAGATGCGAGTCTGCGTAGGCCCGCGAAGGTCGAGCTGAACCCGCATGCCTTGGTGTAGAAGGCGGCAAGGTGTGGCTCGTAGTCCACGTGAAGCCAATCGCAGCCTGCTGCAGTCGTCTCATCGACTATTGCTCGCACCAACCGTGCCCCGATCCCACTGCGCTGCCGATCCGGGTCAACGGCAGTGTCGAGCAAGAAGGCGTGCGCGCCGCCATCCCAGCAGGCATGAACGAAGCCGACGAGCTGGTCATCGATAAATGCGCCGACCCAGGTCAGGCTGTGACGCTCCAGCCGCAGAGCCCACGGTGTGACGCTCGTCAGCCGGTAACCGAACGCTCGGGCGTGTAGCGCGGAGAGCTGCTCGTCGACGACAGGGAACTTGACCTGGAGGTCGATCGTCGGACTCATGATCTGAGCATCCCCGGGACAAACTGCGTTTTGCAATTGCCAATGCTCGACACCGGGGGCGTCGACCCGTAGCGGGTTCGGTGCCCGGTCGGGGATCCTCAACTGCGAAGGTTCGGCTGCCGCGTCGTTCAGGCGACCTCACCGTGCAGTAGGGCGACGAGCTTTCTCGCTTCTGCTTGGATCGCTTCGGCACGTGCACTGGCGGCGCGAACGTCGAGC
>JAABVA010003669.1_pt1 | contig 14517 bp, 14 predicted proteins | sample 5560331 | NCBI WGS metagenome assembly JAABVA01 (sample SAMN12812661, study PRJNA571458) | rock metagenome | isolation source: Antarctica rocks | place: Antarctica: Victoria Land, Mt New Zealand sud | collected 2016-01-07 | reverse complement strand
CATCGACGCGCTCTGCACCGCTTGGAATGCGTTACGTGACGAGGCCGGACGCCTCACTACCCTGACCAGCTATCCCTGGATCATCCACGCCATCGATCAAGTCAGCAAATAAGGCAATTGGTATGATCGAGGCTGCCTCGCTGGCGGTTGCCATGATCGGCTACGGAACCCCGGGCCCGCTTGCTCGAGCGAACCTTGCGATGGTCGAGGGCCAGGTGACCGACGCCGACATCATGGTCGCGATCACGTCCGTCCTTCCAACCGCTGCCATCGCCTGGACCCGGATCACCAACTAACGCCGCTCGCGTATCTGGCCAAGCCACCTTTCCCAACCTCATAGGACATACCTAAGTGGACCGCCAAATCGTCTATCCCGGCAGCATTCCGCTCGACACCGATCTCTTGTCGCTACAGCGGAACACCATGGTCGCTCTCGGCTACCTTATCCAGGCGACCCTGGGCGCCTCGCCTGTCGTTGATGACTTGGCGTGCACCCCCACCAGCCCGGCCAGCCTTACCGTCCAGATCGGCCCTGGCAGCATCATTGCCTCTGGGACCATCGACCCATTCCCGTTCGGCTCCCTTCCTGCTGACACCTCCGATCCTCTGCTGAAGATGGGCGTCAACACGGGGCCTGTATCGTTTACGCTGACCGCACCTGTCGTATCGGGACAGTCCATCGCCTACCTCATTGAAGCAAGCCTGCTTGAAGCCGACGCCTCACCCGTCGTCCTGCCCTACTATAACGCCGCCAACCCGCTCCAGCCGTTCAGCAGCCAATCCAACTCCGGCGCTGCGCAAAATACCCAGCGCGTCCAGCGCGTGCAGCTCCAGGTCAAGCCCGGCGCGCCGGCCAATGCCGGCACGCAGGCAGTGCCTCCCGTCGATTCAGGATGGGTCGGCTTATATTTCGTCATTGTATCCTACGGACAAACACAGCTCACCGCAGCCTCGATCGCCCAAATTCCGAACGCTCCCTTCGTTCCATTCAAGCTGCCCTCGCTAGCGCCTGGCTTTTCGCGTCAGGTCGTCCTCACCGCATCGGCCACCTGGACCGCGCCCAACAACGTCAACCTTATCAAGGTCGCCATTTGCGGCGCCGGTGGTGGCGGCGGTTCTGGAAGTACTGGTTACGGCGGTGCAGGCGGCGGAGCCGGTGGTTACGCCAAATCGATCCTAAGCACCTACCCAGGCCAAGCCTTCTTCGCCTACGTCGGTCAGGGTGGAACCGGTGGAACAACCGCCGGCACGCCCGCTGGCGCCGGCGGAACCACCAATTTCGGCGGCTTGTTCAGTGCGTCCGGTGGCGCTGGCGGGGCCAATGCCGCGGCTTACTCCGGAGGCGGCGCGCCCGGCGCAGGCACCGGGGGCTCCCTCAACGTCCTGGGCGGTTACGGCAGTGACGGTAACTCCGGCAGCCTGATCCTCGCCGGCAATGGCGGAGCGTCTTTCTTCGGCGGCGGCGGTCGTGCGGCCGCCAGCGGCAGCAGCGTCCAGCAGCAGGGGCAAGCCCTCGGGTCTGGCGCGGGAGGCGCCTACGGCGGTCCCAGCAACGGTGGCACCGGCGCGGGTGGCGTCACAATCATCGAGTTCTAACCCGACAATCAGGACGCACCCATGTCGACTCCCGCCACCCACGTCTGGAAGCCGAGCGCTGCTCGCACCGTGACGCTCGACGCATTCGTTCCCGTTCCCCGGGGTGCGACGCCGGCTCCCGCCGTACTTCCTTCATGGCCGCTGAAAGACCCAGCCGACCTTCTCGATTATCAGTTCGATATCGCACCAGCACTAATCGGCAATGACGGTGACGCGATCGCAACCCTCGATATTGCAATCGCTCCGTCCAACCCCGGCGACCTCGCCCTCACCGCGACCTCGGCGGACGGCACACGCGCTGTCCTATGGCTCACCGGTGGGCAGGTCGGGATCACCTACGTCGTCAGCCTTTCGATCGGCACCCAAGCAGGCCGCAGCCTGGCACGGTCGGTTCTGCTGCCGGTCGCGCAACTCGCGGTTCCTGCCTCACCCGCCGGGAGCCTGACTACCGGCGGTGGCGTTTCCCTCACCGACCAGAACGGCAATCCCATTTTGGCAGGCCCTTGACCCATGCCGACCATCGATCAGCTCGCCCCAGCCCCGGCCGCCTCCGACACCAATGAAATCCCCGCTAGCCAAGCGGGCATCCTTAGAAAGCTCACACGCGCCCAATTGCTCTCCGGCTTCCAGCCCTCCATCACGATCCCCCCGGTTGCCTTCTAGGCCGTGCTTCGCTGGCCCTCGACCAACCTGAAGCCATTCTCATCGGCAGCGGCCTCGCCCTCACCGGCAACACCCTCGCAGCACTCGCGCCAACAATCCCGAGCCTGGCCGGTCTGGACGCGTCCGGCGCACTCGCGACTCCCACCGGCGGCACGGTGCCCGTGCCGTTCGCAATCCTATTGGCCTCAACGGTTCTACCGGAGTCGTACGGTGCGGTCGGAGACGGCGTCACCGACGACACCGCAGCCCTTGCGGCGGCCTGCGCCAGCGGTCGCCCTGTCCGCCTCGGCCCTCGTAGCTACGCAATTACCGGCCAGTGGACCATCGCCGCTCCTGTAACCCTGCTCGGTACGCCGGGCCAGACGATCCTGCGTCGCATCGGACAATCGAACGGGGGTGCCTGGATCAGCATTCAAGGATCGAGCTTCCGCGCCGAAGGCATTGCGTTCGATGCCAACGCTACCATCCACGCTCCCACTTGGAGCGTTCTCGTGGCTGCGTCATGCCTTGCTGCGACCTTTCGCGATTGCGTGTTCGCCAACGCACAGGACCCCACGTTCGGCAATGGCCTCACTCTTCTCGCGTCCGATCCGGCCACGTCCAGCCACGTCATCGAGAACTGCGAGGCCACCGCCAATGCCGGCCATGGTATTTGGTTGCAGGCCATCGACACCGCCCGAATCTACGGCTGCCGCGCCCACCACAATGTCGCCTACGGCATCTGCGCCGATTTCAACGATCCGACCTTCGCCCAGGCCGTCCGCCTCGCCACCGTGTCGGCAAACCAGTGCTGGATGAATGGGCGCGGCATAAGCGTCGGCAACTACAACGCCACCAACCTGCAGCCGCCGACCTGGGGCAACGCCAACCCGGATGCAGTCGGCGTGCTCGTGGCCGGCAACATCTGCCACGACAACCTCTCCTATGGCATCGCCGTCTCCGGACGCTCGATCTCCGTCAGCGGCAATTTGCTTAGCAACAACGGAAGCGCCACCAAAGGCGCTGGCATCCTGTTCAACTGCGCCCAAAGCCGGGCCGCCGGCAACATGATCACCGGACCGAACTACTTCGGCATCGACGCGGGTGGCAGCATCAACTGCTCCATCAATGCCAACCATGTCATCGGCGCCGGCGTCGGGATCAACCCGGGCGGCAGCTCCGGCGTGTCCGTCGCCTCAAACTACTTGCAAGACAACATCTGGGCCATCACCGCCTACAACGTCGAAACCGACGGAGCAGGCCGAAACTTCGGCATCGCAACCTCCAATCTCGCGATCACCGACAATATCATCGGCTTCTCAGGCGTGAGCGGCGGTGGCATTTACTTGGTCGACGCACCTCAATCCGTCACTGTTGCACGCAACGTTTTCAACATTGGAGCGCCGGCCACCCAATCCCAATGCCTTTGGTCGCACACTGACGAAGCGATCATCGAACAGAACCGCTGCAATGGCGGCGGCCGCATCATCTGCAATCCGGCCCTGGTCAACGGCCGCCAAACCATCCAGCTACCAGATTACGCCGACAGCGCCATGATCTCAGTTGCACCCGGCGGCGTACAATCCATCCAAACTCAACGTCAACTGCAGACCCTAGGAACAATCGGCTTCATCAAGCCAAGCACTGGCGGGTCTGGCTACAGTCACGCGGCAGTCCAAATTATCGGCGCCGGATTGGGAGCGACGGCGATTGCCTACGTCGCGCAAGGGCAGCTTCTCGGCGTCGCGCTCACGAACCCAGGCGCCGGCTATGCTGCCGGCGCCAGCGTCGTCATAACCGGCGACGGACAGGGCGCGACCGCCACCGCCAGTGTCGGACTGCCGCTCATCGAGGGCCGTCAAATCCGGCTGGCCTGCAACGCCGCGACCGTTTTCAATCGCCTCGGATCGTTGCCGTTCCAGGAGAACTGGACGCTGGGTGACTTCACCGTGCCCGCCAACGCGACGGTGTCCTTCACCACGACGTTCGGGTCTTGGCGTGCCGACTCGATCCCGCTCGCCGACTACTTCGCGCCGCCCGGGGATGGCAGCCTCGTCGTGCACACGTCCGGCAATGGCGACCTAACCTTCAGGCCTGCCGCCGCCGGGCATATCCGGTTTGCCAGCGACAGCAATCCGGCCGGCTACCTCGCCACTACCGGTCACGGCTCCCCCGACGGGGTCGTCGCAGCCCCTCCCGGTTCCGACTACCGCAACCTCGATGGTGGACCCGGGGCCACGCTCTGGATCAAACGCGTCGGAGTCGATTGGCACGGTTGGTTCGCCATCGCCTGACTTTTCTTTTCCGACGATCGAACGTTTCCAAGGACGACTATGCCGACAATCAACCAGCTACCAACTGCGACACAGCTCAACCCCAGCGACCTCCTACCGATCAGCCAGGCGGGTGTGACCCGCGGCGCCTCGATTGGTAACATCCTCGCCGCGACCCAACCAATTATCACCACGGCGCCCAATACATTGCTTGGGCGTGTTTCACTCGGTCCAGGAGGCCCTGAACCGGTTGCAATCGGTCCAGGCCTGGCACTCGCCTCCGGCAATCTGGCTGCGACCGGGGGCGACCACGCGACCTTTCCCTTAGCGTCCGGCTTGACCGTCACAGACAATGCCATCATCAGCAGCGCCGGCCAGCCGCGCCTGTTGCCGCTGTCCCAGCTTCGCAGCTTGTTCACCGCCGGCGCCAATGTCACCATCGATCCGAATGGCGTCATCGCCACGGCCGGCTCGGGAGGATCATCAGGCTCAGCCGGCCCTGCGGGTCCGACGGGAGCAACAGGCGCTGCCGGCCCGGTCGGCCTAACCGGTGCAGCTGGCCCGATCGGTTTGACCGGTGCAGCTGGCTTAGCTGGCCCAACCGGCCTCACGGGCGCAGTTGGCCCAAGCGGATCCGGAACGGGCATCACAAACGCGCCCATCACGACTTTCGTCGCCGCGGCCGACCTCGTGGGCGTCAGTCAGGCCGCCAAAGACCATACCATCACAGTGGCGAACCTCTTCGCCGCAGCGGATGTGTCGAAGAGCACGGTCGTGCCAACGAGCGCCACGACGCTGACGACGCTCGCCGACTACGCCGCACGCACGGTCAATCCAAAAGATTTTGGAGCAAAGGGCGACGGAACCACAGACGACTACCCTGCTTTCGCGGCAGCCATCGCCAGCGTCAAGGCTGCCCCCGTGCGCTTGCACGTGACGCGACCAACCACATCGTACTCGCTCAGCCAGAGCGTCGCTGGCTTGAACGCCAGCATCCAAATCGACGATGGCGTAAAGTTCACGGGGGTTTCAGGCGCGACCCCATTCAACGTTGGCCGGACCGAGCAACGGAACAGCGGCATCCTCAAAACCGTGGCTCAAGGCTCGCAAAGCGGAACGGCGGTCGGGCACGAGATCGACGTCACCAATAACGGCCCGCACGCCGCATACGGTGACATCTACAACTACCAAGCCTTCCTCAGCGCAACCGACGCTGGTTTGTCGGACATCGCCAAAGGCGAATTCGCGCATTGGCATAATGCCACCGGACCAGGCCTGATCGGCCACCAGTATGTCACGTGCACTCCTGACCTTTCGGAGGCCCCGAACGCAGTTTACGGGATGACATCAGCCGAAGTGAATGTCGTGTATGGCGGCCCGCCGACCGGCTGGAAGCCGAGTCCAGTCGGTCTTGCACAGTGGACAGCAGGCTTTAACTTCGTTCCTGATGCCGGTTATGAGTATTTCGGTAATGGTGGTCACGTCCTCTATGGATGGGGTGTCAATCAGAACGGCAAAGCTAACAAAGCCGGCATTGTCCCCAAGACCTATAACGGCTTCCTCGTCGGCAGCGACGCAATCGCACCTGGCGGCCGTGCCGTTTATCTTACGGGCGACACAACCAACCTTCTCGCCAACTTTCCGCACGCACCGCTTGAGGTCGGAACCGGGAACTGGGCTACCGGCATCCGAACCGACACCGCCACCATTGCATCTGGGTACGCGATACAGATCGCCGCAACTCAGGCCTTCGCCTGGATGAGCGCCGCTGAGACCATCGTTGCCGGAATCTTCAGCGGAGTCGGCGCTCCCACCATCGCAGCACCCGCCGGTTCGCTCTACGCGCGGCGCGATGGTGGATCCGGCGCCACACTCTATGTCAAGGAAACCGGAACGGGCCAGCCAGGCTGGACACCGTATGGCGCACCCGGTCTCACGACCCCGGCAACCGCCACGACACTCGGCGTCATCAAAGTTGGCGCAAACCTCACGGTAGCACTCGATGGTACCCTCGCCGCAGCCGCCCCTGTTGCCGGTCCGGCAGGGTCTCAGGGCGCCACGGGCGCTTCGGGCCCATCTTGGTCACCACCGAAACGAACCGTTCCCGGCGTCGTCGACAGTCCAGCCGCTAGCGACGATGGCGGCCTGATTGCCTATACCAATACCTCCGCCATCACGATCACTGTGACCGACCTCGGCGCCAACCGCTCCTTCTCCGTCATGCAGCAGGGCACGGGACAACTGACGATCGTCGCCGGAACAGCAACCACCTTGGTGTCCGATAAGGCCACAGCCTCATTCACCAGCGCTCGCCGGGGCGCAATCCTTTCGGTGCTGTGCGACGGGAACGGCAACGCTTTCGTCATCGGCAACACCCAGTGAGCGTCCTCAATCTCGGTCTCGCCGGGGTAAGGGCCTACATTCAGCCACACCTGCTGCCCGTCGGCGCCCGCGTTGCCTGGATCGGCGACAGCATCATGCAAATGAACCACCAGAATGGCAGCCCCACCAACTCCTCTCTTACGACCCAGCAGAAAGGCGAAGTCGTCACCGCGCAGATGTTGGACCCGCGCTTTCGCTGCGATGTGTGGGTTGCGCCCGACGATCACACGACCGGCCGCTTCATGGGCGGAGCGAACCACGGCGTCACGGGCGACACCATCAGCACACCGGGGCCAACCTACTCTCCAAGCGGCATGCTCGGCCGTCTGAACGCGGAAATACTGCCGTTACGGCCCGATATCTGCATCGTCGCCGGTGGCACGAACGATATCTCGGCAACAAACAACTTGTCAGGTCTGCAATCGATTTGCGCCACGTTGCTGAGCAACGGGATTAAGCCAGTCTTGTGCACCATCAGGCCCTATGGCGTCGGCAACGTGCAATCAACCACGAACCAGACCGCCTGGACCAACCTTAACGCCGGCATTCGGGCCTACGCCGCCGCAACTCCTGCCATCACCCTATGCGATCTAGCAGCTGCTTACGGAGTCCCTGGCGCTTTTGCCGATGTGCCAGCCAATTACTTCGCGGTAGATGGCCTGCATCCGTCACCATTCGGAGCAATGCTTGGCGCGCAGGCAATCCAAGCGGCGCTTGCCAAGCTCATCCAGCCCGGCAACTGGCTCCTTATCACATTCTGGAACGCCGGAACGAACCTACTGACTCCAGCCCAGGCGACGCCATCCGGCGGCACAACCGGTGGCATCGCCTATACGACGAAGGGGCAGCTGGCGACCGGCTACACGTGCTATGCCAACAACACCAGCTCATCCATCGTCAGTCTTGTTTCTAATCCGCAAACCACGGGCCAGTCCCAACAGTTCATCGTCACGCCCGGCGGAACTGCAGCCGCTGAAAGTTTCCCGTTCACCCTCAACATGGCAGTCCCAGCTTCAGCCAGCAATTATGTGTTCGCACTGGCGGAAGTCGAATTCGACGCTTGGGGTTACTGGGACGGTGCGTCCCTCGCCTTCAATGAACTACCGTCCTCTGCGAACCAAGTCGCACGCGCCAACCTGGGCAGTGCTCCTTTTCCCAATTATCCGCTCGCAGGCCGTCGTTGGATTTCCACGCCGCCGCTAAAACTCGACGCCAATGCGACGGGAGTCGGCGCCTTCCAGGTCAGCGTCGTCGTCTGCCCAAACGGTGCATCCGGATCCGGAACGTTCAAGGTGCATCGGATGGGCATTTTCCCCATTCCCGATCCCCACATCGTGTGGAACTCCTAACCATGCTCCCTCCGACCGGCCCTTTTCGATCTCGAGGCGGCAATGCCTGACGATCACCAAATCCCGCTTCTGTTCCAGGATGCCCGGGCGCAGGACATCGCAGAACGCGCCGCCGCCCATGCCCTCAACGACGCCTTTCGCGTCCTCGGGCTCGACATCACCGACATGGATGACGTCAACAACCTGCGCGACGATTTCCGCTTCATGCGCCGCCAGCGGACCGCAGCTGAAACTCGTCGTGCCGAAACCTCCAAATCGATCACCACTGCCCTGGTCGGCGGCATCGTTGGCATGCTGGTGAGCGCACTGACCTGGTTGGTGACCCTTGTGAGACATCAACCATGAGAGTTGCCTTTGCTTACCTTCGTCGCGTTCTGCATCGGCAAAACATGATTGCGGGGCTTGTCGGTATCGTCCTCGGCTCTGGCTTCGGGTTCACCCTGCTAGTCTGGGCCGAGCAGCGCCCGCCAGTCGTCATTCACTCGGCTTACGCGCTCAACGAAGTCGCCACCCGTGGCAATCACCTCGACATCCTCTTCGAACTGGATCGGCGGCGGGATTGCCCAACCGAGACATCTCGCTGGCTATGGATCTGGATCGATCACGACGGAACGCAAATCAAGCAATTCTTTCCGCTTACCAACACTACAACGAGCGTGACCGACGCTGGGGATGACCAGGAGTTCGTGCTGTCTATTCCCCTTCCCGCCGGGCTTTGGGAAGGCACGTGGTTTTACTGGGCTAAAACCGTCGAGCACTGCTCATTCCTGCCAGCCCTGTTCCGCTCCCCTATCCGCGAAACACCCGACATCGCCGTACAGATCACCGGTGCGGACGCAGTTCCCCGGACGGTCGGCGCTGTCATACCAGTTGCCATAAGTCTCGACCTGACCGTGCCGGCGTTCGCGGCCCAATCTGGTCCACGCATTACGCCAAAGGGAGGGGTCAGCTTTTACGCCAACGGGTATCACTCATCCCTAGCGAGGCATCCTATGACGCCCTTCGACCAAGCGTTCCGCATCGCCATTGGCGAGGAGGGCGGCTTCACCACAAACCCAGCCGACCCCGGCAACTGGACCGGAGGCACGTGTGGCAAAGGCGCCTGCCGTGGCACGAAGTTCGGCATCGCCGCGAGCGCCCACCCCGACCTGGATATCGCATCCATCTCCCTCGACCAGGCAAAACAGATCTACCACGCGGAATATTGGTCGCACGTGCAGGGCGACGACATGCCGCCGCCCTGGCGCTTCTCGTCTTCGACGCGGCAGTCAACTGCGGCCCCGCCCGCGCCATTCGCTGGCTCCAAGCCGCTGTTGGCGTCGCCCAGGACGGGATGCTGGGTCCTGCGACCATAGCGGCGCTCCAGTCCCACACCGGAAGCGGCGCCGGCCTTTGCGCCGAGTTCCAGGCGCGCCGCCTTATCTGGATGACGACGCTTCCGACCTGGTCCACCTTTGGCCTCGGCTGGTCTCGCCGCCTTTGCCGCCTTCCCTATGACGCCGTCGGCATGGCGGCTGCGTGATGGGCGCCCTGATCCCTCTCGCCCTGACCCTCGCTCCAGAAATCGCCCGCTGGCTGTTCGGCGACAATGCCCAGAAAACCGTCTCCGCCGTCAGCGCGGCCGTGCAGGCCGTCACCGGCACGGATGACCCGGTAGCCGCTAACGCGCTCCTCGCCCGAAACCCCGAGGCTGCCGCGCAGCTTCGATTGCAGCTCGCTCAATTGGCCGCTGAGCAGGAACATGCGGCCAGGGCAGCCGACCTCGAAGCGCTCGCCGCCACGATCAAGAACACGGCCGACGCCCGCGCGCAAACAATCGCTCTCGCAGGCCAGCGGTCGGCCATTGCCTACGGCGCGCCCGTCATCTCCTTCGTCGTTCTCGTGACCTTCGGATGCGTCATGGCGATGGTGTTGACCCGCAGTATCCCACCCGACTCTGAAGCGATCGTAAACGTCCTTCTCGGCACACTCGCCGCGATGGCGACGTCCGTCGTCAGCTATTGGGTCGGCAGCAGCGCAGGCAGCGCGCGCAAGGATGAGCGACTGGCACAAGCGCCCGCGAGGTAATTCAGCCGGAATGGCTGCCGTGCCGCTCCGCATACGCCCGAGTGAACTCGGCGCCTAACAGGAAGATTTGCGACGAATAGTAAATCCACACCAGCACCACGGCAAACGCGCCAGCCGCCCCGAAACTTGACGCGACGGCCGAGCTGCCGATGTAGAGCCCGATCGCCGTCTTGCCGATGGTGAACAACAGCGCCGTCACTACGGCCCCGATCGTCACATCCCGCCACTCGATACGCTTATCGGGCAAAATTTTGTAGATCGCCCCAAACAACACCGAGATTAGCGTAAACGAGATCAGGAAATTCAGCCCCCGCAGCAGGATTTTGGCACCAGGCAATGTCTGGTTCATGAGATCCGACAACGCCGTCAGCCCGGCGCTGATCACCAGCGACACCATCATCAGGAACCCGAGCGCGGCCACTAGCCCAAGGCTTGCCGCCCGCGCCCGTACTAAGCGCGTCACGGTGCCGGTCGGCGGATCGGCCCGCCAGATTAGGTTAAGCGAGGATTGCATCTCGCCGAACACGCCGCTTGCGGTGATCAGCAAAGTCAGCACGCCGATTACCGTCGCGATCACGCCCGACTTGTGGTTGCCGGCGCTGCGGATCATGCCCTGGATCGCCATCGCCGCGTCGTGACCCATCAGGCCCTCGATCTGCCCGCTGATTGCCCCCTCTGCCGCCTCCTGCCCAAACGCCAAACCTGCGATCGCGATGACGATCACCAACACCGGCGCGAGCGCGAAGATTGTGTAATAGGCGATCGCAGCACCGTGGCTCAGCGCATTGTCCTCAACATACCCGTCGATCGTGGCCTTCAGCAAAGCCCAAATCCTGCGTATCATCTTGGCTCCGCACCGATTGCGCTCCAAACGCACGAACAAGTAGCAGATTACCCTCTTGCAGTCAGGCCACGGCCCGCCCGACACTCTACCCCGCAGCAAGGGAACATCGTGTGAGCGGCTTCAAGAGCACCGAACGCTACATCGCCTCCCGCGACTTAGAAGTCGCGGTCAACGCAGCCGTGGCGTTGCAACGCCCGCTGCTCGTCAAGGGCGAGCCCGGCACCGGTAAGACCGTGCTGGCTCACGAGGTCGCGGCGGCCCTCGGACATCCGTTGATCGAGTGGCACATCAAATCCACGACCAAGGCTCAGCAGGGCCTGTATGAGTACGACGCCGTCTCCCGCCTGCGCGACAGCCAGCTCGGCGACCCGAAGGTGGCCGACATCGCCAACTACATCGTCCGTGGCAAACTGTGGGACGCATTCGAAGCGGACGCGCCGACCGTCGTGCTGATCGACGAGATCGACAAGGCTGACATCGAGTTCCCGAACGACTTGCTGCTCGAACTCGACCGCATGCAGTTCTTCGTCTATGAAACGCGGCGCACCGTCTCCGCCCGGCATCGCCCGGTGGTGATCATTACCAGCAACAACGAAAAGGAGCTGCCGGACGCTTTCCTGCGCCGCTGCTTTTTTCACTATATCCGTTTCCCCGATCGCCCGACCATGGAGCGGATCGTCGAGGCGCACTACCCCGGCCTGCAGCACGCCCTCGCCCGGGAAGCGTTGAACGTGTTCTTTCAAGTCCGCGACGTTCCCGGCTTGAAGAAAAAGCCGGCAACGTCGGAACTGCTGGACTGGCTGAAACTCCTGATGATCGAGGATCTGCCCGCCGAGGCGCTGCGCTCGCGTGAGCCGCATGTCGTCATCCCGCCGCTGCACGGCGCGCTGCTCAAGAACGAGCAAGACGTGCACCTGTTCGAGCGCTTGGCCTTCTTGAACCGCCGAGGCTAGTGGTGTTCGCGCAATTCGTTTTTGCGTTACGGGACGCCGGAGTGCCCGCTTCCATCACCGAATACCTAACCCTGCTTGGCGCGATGGAGCGGGGCGTGGCGGATTATAGCGTGGAAGATTTTTACTTTCTCAGCCGCGCCACGTTGGTGAAGGATGAGCGTCACCTCGGCCGATTCGATCGCGTGTTCGGCCAGGTATTCCGCGGCTTGGAAGCGCCGACCGGCCCAGCATCGGGCGAGATGATGCGCGACCTACCGATGGAATGGCTCAAACGGATGGCGGAGAAGCACCTGACCGCCGAGGAACGCGCCCAGGTCGAGGCGCTCGGCGGCTTCGACAAGCTGATGGAAACCTTGCGCCAACGCCTGGAGGAGCAGAAGGGCCGGCACCAGGGCGGCAGCAAATGGATCGGCACCGCCGGCACCTCGCCATTCGGCGCCTACGGCTATAATCCCGAGGGCGTCCGCATCGGCCAGGACGGCAGCCGGCACCGCCGGGCGGTGAAGGTGTGGGACAAGCGCGAGTTCCGCGACCTTGATGACGGGGTCGAGTTGGGCACCCGTAACCTGAAGCTTGCCCTCCGCCGCTTGCGCCGGTTCGCCCGACAAGGCGCCGCCACCGAATTGGACATGCCTGGCACGATCCGTGCAACCGCCCACAACGCCGGGTCGCTGGACCTCAAGATGGTTCCGGAGCGGCACAATGCGGTGAAGGTTTTATTGTTCCTCGACGTCGGTGGGTCGATGGACGAGCATGTGCGCGCCTCGGTGGAATTATTCTCTGCCGCCAGAAGCGAGTTCAAGCACCTCGCGTTCTTCTACTTTCACAATTGCCCTTACGAGCGCGTCTGGCAGGATAACCATCGCCGCCGCGACGCGACGATCCCGACCGAGCAAGTCATCCGCACCTACGGTCCCGACTACCGCGCGATCTTCGTCGGCGACGCCACCATGAGCCCTTACGAGGTGGCTTCCCCTGGCGGCAGCGTCGAGCACTGGAACGACGAGCCTGGCGCTACCTGGATGGGACGCCTGACCAGCCAATGGCGCCGCAGCGCCTGGCTCAACCCGGTGCCAAGGGAACACTGGCCCACCGCCTATTCCATCGGCATGGTACGCGAGTTGATGGAGGGCCGGATGTATCCGCTCACCCCCGGTGGCTTGGACCAGATGATCCGCGAACTGAGCCGGTAACTACTTCACCAACGCGCAACCGCCCTCATCGAGCGGACGAAACGCCTGCTCAGCCGAGATGGTGGAGACCAGCTCATACACATCCCACCGACTTTTGGACGCTGCTGGCGCCTTCACACGAAAAACGTACATCGGATGAGTCGCGCGCCCGTCCATCCGCACGGTAACGGGGCCGAACAGCTTGTCGGGAATTGGCGCTTTCCGCATTTCAGCCACCACCGCCTCGCCATCGATCGTATCGGCACGCCTCACGGCACGCAAATAGGCTAGCACAGAAGAGTACACGCCCGCCTGGTTCTCCGTCGGCACGCGGCCCGGCATGTGTTCGGCGAACCGCTTGGCGAAGGCGCGCGTATCATCGTTCAAGTCCCAGTAGAACGCCTCGCTCAGCAGCAAACCTTGCGCGTCCTGCAGCCCGATCGCATCCACATCCACGATTTGGCTGAACAGGCCGGTTAACTTCTGCGCCGGCGTGATGCCAAACTCATGTCCCTGCTTAACCGCGTTGATCAAATCCGTCCCGGTATCGCCGAACGCCACCACCTCAGCGCCCGACGCTTGCGCCTGCAGCAGATATGACGAGAAATCGGTGGTGTTCAGCGGATGCTTCACCGACCCGGCGACCGTGCCGCCGAGCGTCTTCAATACCCCTGTCGTGTCACGCTCTAGCGCCGCCCCAAGCGCGTAATCGAACGAGATGAAAAACCAGCTTTTCGCACCCGCCTGGGTCAGAGCGCGCGCGGCGGCGTTCCCGAACGCCCAGGTGTCGAACGTCCACTGCACTGTGGTCGGCGCGCAGAACTTCCCTGTCAGGTCCGACGTACCGACATTGCTGGCGAGGAACACCCGGTGCCGGTCACGCATAATCTGGTTGACTGCCAGACCGACGCCGGAATTGACCGCGTCGGCCACTGTGGCCACGCCTTCACGGTCCACCCACTCACGAACGATGGCACTGCCGATATCGGGCTTGTTCTGGTGGTCGCCATAGATGATCTCGACCTTGAAGCCATCCGCTTCGGCCTTGAAGTCCTCCGCCGCGAGTTGGGCGGCGACGACCGACCCTTTTCCCGATTGATCCGCAAAAGGTCCTGATTGATCGTTCAAAATCCCAATCTTGACGGTATTGCCGGGAACAGCCGCCCTAGAAGGCGTGGCCGCGAGCAGCGCGACGGCAAGAGCAAGTGCTATCTTCATGGATAGTAACTGCCCAGGTCT
>JAABVA010003665.1_pt1 | contig 14530 bp, 15 predicted proteins | sample 5560331 | NCBI WGS metagenome assembly JAABVA01 (sample SAMN12812661, study PRJNA571458) | rock metagenome | isolation source: Antarctica rocks | place: Antarctica: Victoria Land, Mt New Zealand sud | collected 2016-01-07 | reverse complement strand
CCGCTCACGAGACGTAGGTTCCGGACATCAGTTGCGCTACACGAGCAGTCACCGCGGCACGCTCAGAAACGCGGGGATCACGCTGGCGACTGAACCTGCTGTTGGACCGGCTCAGAAACGAGCGATTTCGTGAGGCAACTCCTGGTGCCGGAGGTCGTCGTCCAGATCCTGACGTCCCAAACATGGTGAACCAAGCCGACTGCCGGCCAGGTGCGGTGTTGGTGTCGGTGAGTGAGGCGACGGCCCCGCCCGGCGCTGTCCGCGGACAGGCCGAGGCACCACGAGCGGCAAGGCCTGCTGCCGCCAGTGGTCGGTCCCCTTGGCGGGCAGCGTCGGTGCGCCGTACGAACACCTCGACGTGCGCAAAACTCGGGCGTGTGCATCGCACAACCGCTGGTCTTGTGTAGTACACTACCACGGTGGCGGTTTCTTGGGCGGCCAGCGCCAACAAGCACGGCATCGCGCACGAGGATGCACTGCACGCGATCGGCAACGCCTCCTACGTCGAGTCAGAGTTCGACGAGCCACGGATCCCAGGCCGCGTGCGGCCGACGTTGTTCATCGGACCGCCACGCAAGCTCGGCGGCCCGCTGCTGGAGGTAATGGTGGAAGTAGTGCCGCCGCGTAACCTGCACGTCTTCCACGTGATGATCGCCCGCCAGAAGCACCTCGACCGGATGGGAGAGACCCCGTGAGCACCGAGAAGGATTACCAGCTGTCCGCCGACTGGGCCGAGAAGGACATGGCACTTAAGCCGGCCTCCGCCACTGCGCTGCGCGGACAGGCCGCTGCCACGTTCGGCCGCGACCTGCTCGAGCGGGCGAGCGGGGGACGACCCTCGATCGATCCGAAGGCGCGACCGGGTCAGCACTCCCCGGTGCGGCAGGTTCGGCTGCCGACCGACGTGAATAACCAGCTGGCCGCCCTCGCGCACGCCGAACACCGCAGTCCCAGCGACGTCATCCGCGCCGCCCTGGCCGATTACATCGCCGCCCACAACGCCAGCTGACGAGCTACATCCAGCCCGGGCACCCGCGCACGACGTCCACCCGACCGGTCTGGCGGCAGTGACACCGCTGTGGCGCGGGGGGTCCCCGATGCAGCAGCCCCGCTCCGGGTCGCCTCCCTGCCGTTGCGGCCAGCGGCGGCCTGGCCGTCGATGCTGACCGTACCGCCGACGCTGCCCCTCGCTACCCTGTCCCCGCCGTGGGCCGGGGACGACCGAGCCGCTGACCTAAACAGCGCCGCCAGTCAGGGAGCCCCCCCGTGGGCGGGACGACGACGACGGCAACGACCAGGCCCACCTGGAGTACGGAGCACCCCCGCGTGGGCGGGGGCGACCCGGAGCGGGGGACGTTCCTGCACCCGGACACCGGAGCACCCCCGCGTGGGCGGGACGACATGATCACGGCGGGGACGATCACGAACGGGCTCGGAGCACCCCTGCGTGGGCGGGGACGACAACCTGATCGACGCCGGCACCCACCCGATCGCGGGAGCACCCCCGCGTGGGCGGGGACGACAACATCACGGGGCACAAGCAAAAGTTCTTCGGAGCACCCCCCGCGTGGGCGGGGACGACATGGTGCGGTACGCCGGGATGATGAGCCCGTCGGGAGCACCCCCGCGTGGGCAGGGGAGCACCCCCGCGTGGGCGGGGACGACTGCGGTGGGGGTCACCCGGCCGCAGGCGGGTATGGAGCACCCCCGCGTGGGCGAGGACGACGGCACGTCCTCCCCCGGCGAGGTCATGGCGTTTGGAGCACCCCCGCGTGGGCGGGGACGACCTCATCATCGATGGGCAGCCGCTCATCCAGCTCGGAGCACCCCCGCGTGGGCGGGGACGACCACGCGTAGAGCGCGACCGCGTTGTCGACCTGGGGAGCACCCCCGCGTGGGCGGGGACGACCTGCGCCGCGCCGCGTTGATCGTCGGTGGCCGGGGAGCCCCCCCGCGTGGGCGGGGACGACCCGCGCTCAAGGGTGAGGGCGGCGAGCCACGCGGGAGCACCCCCGCGTGGGCGGGGACGACCCGACTGCCGCGAGGGTCCAGTAGTACAGCGGGGGAGCACCCCCGCGTGGGCGGGGACGACACATCATCAAGCACCAGCAGGTCGCAGTCCCACGGAGCACCCCCGCGTAGGAGGGGACGACCCGCCAGCCCGCGGCCGGCATGACGGAGCACCCCCGTGTAGGCGGGGACGACCCTTTGCTGTGCGCCCCGCTACTCGCGTTGATCGGAGCACCCCCGCGTGGGCGGGGACGACGATCGGGACACCGCTCACCGGTTACGCCCGCGCGTCCACGCCCGAGCAGAGCGCCGCGCTGCAGCAGGACGCCCCAGATGATCGACTCCAAGCCGTCAGTGGTCGTAGGCGAGTAGCGAGCGCTTGACGAGCTGTCCGGTGCGATCGTTGTGCCAGATCGCGGCGGTCAGGGCCAGAAGGCGTTGCGCGACACGGACGAAAACGCCGGCGGGCCGGGTGAACGCGCACCTAAAGGTCCCGGCGCTGGCCGCGGGGGTGCGCGTCGCTGTGGTGTCGTCGCTTGTACGTAGTACGACGGCACAACGGACACCCAACAGAATGGCAGGCGTGACCTGCCACCTCTGCGCGACGTTGGGCAAGCTTCCCGGCCAGCGCGTTCGGTGAGAAGGGAAACCTCGAACAGCACCTGCCGGCCGGTGGTGAGCAGCACGGTCACCAGCGGTGCTGTTGCGCGGCTTGCGGGCCGCGAGAGCCAGGCTGTGCAGCCGCCAGGACACGCACTCCAGGGACGCCGAACATCACGGCCGCCGTCGGGCAGCCCTGCGAAGCTGACCTCAGCGACACTCGCCCACCCCGGGATGTCGGTCGGGGCCGCTAAGGTCCGCTCGTGGTTCCTCGACAACAGGTCCCGACCGCTGTCGCGGGGCCCCGGACGGGTTGTCCGAGCTGTGGACCGTCGGCTGGGCGGTGCCGTGCCGGTGAGCTGTGTGCGGCGTGTCTTGGGCGGCTAGCGCGGCAAGGTTGGGACGACGTCGTGCTGCTCCCGCTGACCGACTTTGAGGCGAAGGTCGATCGCAGCGGCGGCGTGAACGCGTGTCATTTGTGGACAGCCTCGACGAACGGCTACGGCTACGGTCGGCTGGGTGGCGCCGTGGCCGAGCCCTACGGCCATCGTCTGGCTTGGGTCCTTGCGCACGGCCGGCCGGTCCCGGCCGGTCTGCAAGTCGACCATCTGTGTCACAACGCCGACCTGACATGCCCGGGCGGTCTGCTGTGCACGCATAGGAGATGCGCGAACGGCCGGCACCTGGAAGCCGTGTCGCCCGCGGTCAACGCCCGGCGGGCCGCGGAGCGACGTCGTCGACGGGCCGGCGTGTTCCCGCTGCCGTTATTCTGGGGTTGATGGTTAGCCCTACGGCGCCTCCTGCGGTTCCAGTCAACGGTGTTGTCAGCCCGGGCAGTGCAGGTAGCCCAACCCCCAGGACATGCACGAGGGCCCGCAGTTTGTCATCGCGGGTCGTGCGCGCCGCCGCTTTAACGACTTGCGCGGTCAGCTCGGCATGCCCCAGACCGATCCGGGGGTTGTTGCGCCTGCAGCCGTAGGTGTGCGACGGGCCGGCCGGGGTGGTCACAAGTAGCCCCAATGGCACGTCGGGCAGACCGTGTTCTTGGCCTGCAGCAACTACCCCGGCACGCGACGTTGCGCTGGTTAGCCGGTGCCGGCTTCGCCGCGCAAAGCGTCGGCCAGATCGCCGCACAACTGCCCGGTGAAGGTGCGCGACCGACGCCCGGTCACAGTCACTGGCAGCGGACTGCCCGCCAGTGGTCAGACCGGTCGGGTCCCGACGCCGTCGAGATAGAGGTGGAGCAGCAGCGGCACCCACGCCGCCCACGCCCCGTCCGGGAACAGCTCAGCGAAGCTGGTGGCGGCGCCGGTGCGGACACCCGACCAGTAAGCCTGCAGGTCACCGGTCAGCAGCAGCAACCGGCCGGCCTGGTGGACCTGGTCGTGGAACGCCGGCGGGTGGGGTTGGCAGAACACCCCGCCCATCACCCAGTGCGTGCCGCCAGCCGCCGCGGCGCCCGGGGTGGAGTTGCGCAGACCGGCGGCGTCGACATCAGCCGGGTGTTCCGCGCTGACGACCAACACGTTCGACGGGTCGCTGCAGTCCGCGGCCATGTTGCGGGCTGTGCGCACCCGGCCCCACTGCTCAGGGCGGGTCACTCGGGTGAAGCCGCGGCGCCGCGGCCGCGTTGCCCGAGCCTCCAGCACCCACGGGCTGGTCACCACTGCCGGCCCGGGCAGACCGTAGGCGCCTTCAGCGAGCTGGGCCACGCCCACGTCGTCAACGCACTCCCCCGCCGGCCTTGGCCTTCGGGGTCAGCCGCGCCCAGACCATCCTCGCGCCCCCGGCTACTACGCCGGCTCGGCCGCGGCGGCTCCGCGGTCGGTCAGGTACCGGTACACCGTCGGACGGGACACCCCGAAGGTGTCGGCGATCTCCTGCACGGTGTGCTTCCCGCCGTCATACATCGCCCGGGCCTGCGCGATCTTGTTGGGCGTCATCTTGAACCTAGGCCCACCCTTGCGACCGCGGGCGCGGGCCGCAGCCAGCCCATCGTGGGTGCGTTCCACGATCAGGTCGTGCTCGAACTCGGCGATCGCGGCCAGCATGTGGAAGAACAAGCGCCCACGGGGGTGGTCGTGTCGATGCCCTGGCTGACCGCACGCAGCCCGACCTGCCGGGCCTGTAAGTCGTCGGCGATTTGCTTGAGGTTGCGCACCGACCGGCCCAGCCGGTCCAGCTTGGTCACCACAAGGGTGTCCCCGGCCCGCAGGTAGGACAGCGCCTCCTGCAGCGCCGGGCGCCGCGCCAACGTCCCGGACGCGTGCTCGGTGAACGTCTTGTCGCACCCGGCGGCCGCCAGCGCGTCGGTCTGCGCCTCCGGGTGCTGGTCGCGAGTGCTCACCCGCGCGTACCCGACCACCGCCACCGAACCGACCGTATCGCGAACGTACCTCACGTGCCGTAGTTCACGGACACGGGTCGCGAGACAACTGCCCCTGCCCGAGCTCCAGCCTTTTCCGCTGCGTCTCGTAGACGATCATCCACGAGACATTCCCCAGTCAGCCCCGACCCTGTGACTTGCAGCGATAGTTGGCGCGCTTCTGTCAGGGCTATTCGGCCGCTCGGCCGCTGCTCGGGACGCCGGATCTTGTCTGGTAGCCGATCGTCCAACGGCACCGGTAGGTCAGCACCAGCGGTTAGTTTCTGGATCATGAGCACGTGGTGTGTGGGGGCTTCCGGGGTCTCGTCCCTGCCCTCCGGCCGGCTCGTGCGCGGCCGCGGGCTGCGCCGACCGCAACCGCACGGCGCCCTACCCGAGTTCGCGGTGTACCTGCTCAACAAGCGACCAGAACCTCCGCCGTGGGAAGTCCGGTACGTCCGCTGGCCGGACTTCTGGCTGCCCACGGACCACCAGGACGCGCAACTTGCGCTGCGCGAGGCGTGGCACCGCGCAACGTATGAGCGGGTGGAGCTCGCCTGCAGCGGGGGCCGTGGCAGGACCGGCACCGCGCTGGCTTGCCTGGCGGTGCTGGACGGATGCCAGCTGCCGAGGCGGTCGCCTATGTGCGCGAGCGCGATGCCCTGCGGGCGGTTGAGACGCCCTGCCAGCGCCGCTACGTCGCCCGCTTCACTGCGTCGTAGGCGGCGTACTGGTAGCCGATCGTCTACCGGGTGACCAAGGCAGTGATCAGTCCGGGGATGGTCGTAGCGGGGCTGTCGCCGAGACGGTCGGCAGGTAGGCGCCCTGTCCGGCCCCGCCCGCACAGGCCAGTCATGTTGCTACTTCAAGTCCAGTAGGGGCCGTCCCCTTTGAACTTGGCACCTCCTGGCTGCCGCTCAACGACTTGAACCAGCTGACTCACGAGTTCGCGGAGGGCGGGCGAGTCGCGATTGGCGCGAAGGTCGACGTAATTCAGACCGAAGGCGCTGAGCGCCTTCAAGTCCAGAAGGTAGAAGTCGGTTGCCTCCTCAACGAGCCCGATCTCCATCAACGCCGCTAACACGGCCTGGGCCATCATGTTCTGAGAGACGACAAGGTTGTCCAGAAGCGGCCGATAGACCGCAACCTTCGACCCTCGCTTATCACGGAAACGGGTGATTAGCCGCCGCAATTCCGCGTGAACCGTCGCGGCCAGTCGGGCATCACCAAAGTTTGGTGGCTCTGCTCGATATTGCAACCAGTGGTAAGACATCTCCGGCCACCACACGCGAAGGCTGCCGCTTCCGTACTTTATCAGCGACAGGTCCTGAAGACCGAGGAAGCTCTCAGCCTGAAGTTCGACGTCCCCCATAGATTCGTCCCCGTGAACGGCCACGGAACCCGCCATCAGAAGCAAGTCCTCGCATGCAACGTGCACGTCAGGTCCCAGCACGAGGCTGCCGCCACGCGTGCCAAACTCGACCGCACCTCGAAAGTTCACGATTAGACCCGCAGTTCGTGCAGAAAGCAGCACTCCCTGAGCCGCGTCTACGAATGTGAAGGTCATTTGATCCCAAGCTCTACGTGCTTGGCCAGCAAACCCAGCGGACCCTGTGGATAGGATCAAGGCACCGCCGCCGCGGCCGCCAACTAACACCGCGATTTGCTTTTCTCCCCGCTCTCCACGCGAACGAACCGAGTCGAAGACGGCGCCAACGTCCCTTGCCGCGACCTGACCGATCTTTTCGTGCTCGCTCGTCGAGGAAGCTTGCTGCGTAAGGGCATGCAAGAAGCCCGCCAGGAGTGGACTGGCTAGGTAATCATCGGCTGATATGATCCGGCGCGCCATCGCGGCGGACGTCGCATCCACCGACCTCAGCGATAGAGCACTCGCAAGTACATAGTCACGAAAGACGACGCTCACGAACGCGCGCGGCCCCGCGAGAAACGGGTGATTAAGCATAGCGCCTGAGCAGCGCTGCTCGTAGTACGGGCGCGCCGCTACGTCAAGCTGCAGCGGTAGCGCAGGCGGGGTCGAGCCATCGACCCGAGCCAGAAGGCGTTCGCACTGCTCCTCCGGGGAGTAAATGATATTACTGCCGTTCCAGGGCACTTGCAGAAGCGGTTGGAGTTGCGGCCATAACTGGTCTGATGTCTTGCCCTGTTCGCGGACGAGTAGATCCTCAACAACCCGGCGCAAGAGAGACCACTGGTCACTCGCTGTGGCGGACACCGAGCTGGCCCTCATCTCCTGGGCGAGGGCATAGTGGTTGGGCACTTTTAGATAACGAGCGAAGGCCTCCAATACCGGCACGTAGCCCAGGAATCGCCGCACGCCCTCGTCTGACCAGGCAAGATCGGCCGAAACCTCGTACAACTTGTAAACGCGTCCCAGTAGCAGGTCGCGGACGGCAACATACGCGTCGCGATGGGTCCTGTGTGTTAACTGAGTCTTGTCCGCAGCGTAGAGTTCATCGAGCCGCAGATCCAGAAACTCCCAAGCCTGATCGCGGTCGAAGAAGTCGATGCTCGCTCGAATATAAGGAACGGCGTCGTCATCGAACGTTAAGGCAACCCACTCGATTGTTTCAGTGCGACCAAGGACCACGATGGTGGGCGAGCTTGCATTATTCCGGCCGTACATCTCGAGCTCATGCAAGAAGAACTGAAAATTGCGTTCTCCCGCTCGCAGCTCCGCCTCGTCCAGTGCGTCGACCAAAAGCAGTTGCTGACCCTGCTGCATCTGGAGCAGAAATTGGGCCCCCGCCGCTACACCGAAATTAGCTGTGATCGTCCCTGCGAGAGTCCCGCTACCTACCTGCAGCTGCGCCAGATCCAGGATTGGGGCCCCAGTCGCCGCTGCTAAGAACTTAGCTGCCGTCGATTTACCTGTCGCAACCGGGGCCGACAAGAGTAGAACGCTGGCTCCACTGTTCCAGGAACCGTGCTCCATTGTGAATAACGGTGGCACGTAGCTGCTGACTACCGTCGAGTGGTAGGAGATTGGTCCGGGCGTAACCACGAGGTGCGGGCCTACAGGCGTGGCGAGCTGGGCTGGCAGTGCACCGAGATTTGGCTGCATCGCACTCCTCCGGCGGTGACGGGTTGCGGGCAGGACTGTCCTCTACTCGGTCAAGCACCCAAACACAGGCCCTGCCTCGAACCCGGGTGTCCTCGGCTCGCTGGAAACGCCGACCGTATACGTCGGAGCACCCCGCGTGGGCGGGGACGACGACGTAGTCGCATGCCGTTGACCAGTTCGACGGCGGAGCACCCCCGCGTGGGCGGGGACGACTACTTGTGTCCTCGGTGTGTATAGGCGACGAACGGAGCACCCCCGCGTGGGCGGGGACGACTACTTGTGTCCTCGGTGTGTGTAGGCGACGAACGGAGCACGCCCGCGTGGGCGGGGCCGACGGGACCGCAACCTCCGCCTCAATGTTGCCGAGCGGAGCACCCCCGCGTGGGCGGGGCCGTCGGCATCAACCATCCCCGTACGCACCGCATGCTGGGAGCACCCCCGCGTAGGCGGGGACGACTGAATACCAGTCGTGAAACTGAAGCGGCTCATCGGAGCACCCCACGCGTGGGCGGGGACGACGCCAGACCGGAGAACACCATAAATGCCCACGACGGGGCACCCCCGCGCGAGCGGGGACGACGCTCGTTGAGAGCCGCCCACAAGAGTCACCTTAGGAGCACCCCTGCGCGGGCGGGGCCGACGAGCTGGGTCTGCCCTACATGGGCCTGCAGTATGGAGCACCCCCGGGTGGGCGGGGACGATGGGCACATCGTCAACCAGGCGCTGCACCACATGGGAGCACCGCCGCGTGGGCGGGGACGACCTGTCGCAGCTCAGCGGATCGGCGGCGCAGTACGGAGCACCCCCGCGTGGGCGGGGACGACTGGTGGTGGACGACGACAAAGTGGTTGTCGAGGGGAGCACCCCCGCGTGGGCGGGGACGACGTGGTGTTCTCCGCAAGCCGAGCGCCCATGTTGGGAGCACCCCCGCGTGGGCAGGGACGACATAACTGGTCACCGAGATGAACTGCGTGACAGGAAAGCACCCCCGCGTGGGCGGGGACGACCTGCTGTGGTGGGCGGAGGACTGGGCCGACACGGGAGCACCCCCGCGTGGGCGGGGACGACGTGCCTGGGGTGACCGTCAGCATCCCGGACAGCGGAGCACCCCCGCGTGGGCGGGGACGACTAAAACTGGCGCTGGCACTCGTCGTCGTGCATGGGAGCACCCCCGCGTGGGCGGGGACGACCGAAGCTGTCCGGGCGGCGTCCTTGGTCGGTGGGGAGCACCCCCGCGTGGGCGGGGACGACTAGGGCTACGCGACCGGCCCCTACCACCACGCCGGAGCACCCCCGCGTGGGCGGGGACGACCCGGCGTAGATGTTCGCGAGCGGGTCCACGATGGGAGCACCCCCGCGTGGGCGGGGACGACCAGATCGAAGTGTGGGCCAGGCCGCCGACCCGGGAGCACCCCCGCGTGGGCGGGGACGACAGACTGTGCCCGTACAGCGGCGTGTCAGCGCGCGGAGCACCCCCGCGTGGGCGGGGACGACCACCGGTAGGCCCTCGTCCCCGCGTGGTGGATGGGAGCACCCCCGCGTGGGCGGGGACGACCTGGACACCGCCGGGGCAGCGATGCCCGGCGACGGAGCACCCCCGCGTGGGCGGGGACGACTAGCTGTGGGCCTCCGGTCGTGCGGCGAGCGCCGGAGCACCCCCGCGTGGGCGGGGACGACGCGCTGCGGTGCCGGTGTCTGCCGTGTGCGTGCGGAGCACCCCCGCGTGGGCGGGGACGACTGAGCGAGGAACGTCGAGTAGTTCGTCCACGCGGGAGCACCCCCGCGTGGGCGGGGACGACGTCACGGCGGCGGTTGTGCTGCCCGCTGACGGCGGAGCACCCCTGCGTGGGCGGGGATGACGCGACGGGTGCGCGGTTTACGATCGTGGACAGGGGAGCACCCCCGCGTGGGCGGGGACGACGTCTGGATCGCCAGTGCCTCCGGATCCGATCCGGGAGCACCCCCGCGTGGGCGGGGACGACTTGGCGGGCTTCCCGGTCCTCGGTTCCTACCACGGAGCACCCCCGCGTGGGCGGGGACGACGGGCCGCGCCATTCCGCGAGGCTGTACACGCCGGGAGCACCCCCGCGTGGGCGGGGACGACGCGGCGTGCTGGTTCCGGTAGAGGATGTAGTGCGGAGCACCCCCGCGTGGGCGGGGACGACATTCTGCTGGATGTGCAGGAGAAGGTCACGTGGGGAGCACCCCCGCATGGGCGGGGACGACGGACAGCCGGCCTCGACGTGGACCTTCATCGTCGGAGCACCCCCGCGTGGGCGGGGACGACGACCGGCCCTACGGCGTGTGGGGAGGATGGCTGGGAGAACCCCCGCGTGGGCAGGGAAGACTACAACGCCAGCTCTGGTGTTACTCCGGACTGGGGAGCACTCTCGCGTGGGCGGGGACGACCTGGCGTGCAGGCACCGGGTGCAGCACGGGCGCGGAGCACCCCCGCGTGGGCGGGGACGACGTGTGGATCTCCTTGCCGTGCAGACGACAGCTCCCGGCGGAGCCGGGAAGGCTTGTGACGAACTGGCGGGTCAGGCGTCAGTGGGTTCGAGGGTGACCTTGTAGCCGAGGGCTAGTACCGATACCGCTGGCCTACTGGCGTACTCCTCGCTCGCCCGTCCAGCAGATCGCAGTCTCTGAGTCGGTAAGCAGGCGAACGGCACCTGAGGTGATGCGCGTCCCGGGTCCGAGCAGCAGCGAGGCGATCATCGCGGCCGGGAGGCGGATGACCCGCTCCTGGTTGACGACGACAACGACGGCGTTGTCGTCGCGGTCGACGTGGCTGCGCTCGACGTAGACGGTCGAGATCCGATCTTCGACGCGGTGGAGGTCCTGCGGCTCGACCAGCCACCACATGTCACTCGCCGACCTATGCCAGCGTCAGCAGACCGCAGCCGTACGCGCGCCCGCGCCCGCACCCGTTGAGCAGCGCGGCGCAGGCCAGCTCAGGGTCGGCGACCCGTACCAGCCCTTCGGCGGTCGCAGTCTGCAGCACCACCCGTCGGCGCTCTTCAGGACCGTGGCCCTTTCGGAACTCCAGTGAGGCGCGGGCGGCTAGCCTTAGCTGCCCCAGGCCCTCGACTTCCACCACGGTGAAGCCCCACCGTGGGAGCCGCTGGGCGAACCAGTCCAGCTGGTGGGCCGCGGTGCGCTCGGGGACGAGCTGCCCACGGGGGCGCTCCTGCGCCAGCCGCTCCCGCTGCCGTGCTGTGGTCGCGGCTGGCGTCTTGGTACTGCTGACAGTGTTTGCACGAAGCCGAAAAGCGAACTCACGCCCGGTGACAATCCGTGCCAGCAGCGGCGCGTAGTCGCGCACGAGAGCCTGTGGGTCGGCGCTGCCGGGCCATCCGGCCTGCTCCACAACGTGCTCCCAGGACGGGCGGGAGTGGGTCAGCACGAGCAGCGCCGCGCGGTGCGCTTCGGGCTCCAGGCGCCACAGCGTCCGCTCCTGGACCGGCTGCCGGGACAGGGACCCGAGCACCGCGGCGTGTACTGCGTGCGGGTCGGTGAGTAGCCGCTGCGCGCCACGGCGCAGCGGGTTGAGCCAGACACGGGACAGGTAGGGCAAGACTCACCATCCCAGCAGGGCGAACGGATCGTGGGCTGCGGTGGCTGTGGGCGGTAGCCCCGTCTCGACCTCCAGCCAGTGCTGCTGGACGCGGCGACTCGCGTAGCGACGACCGTAGGGGTCGAACGACAGCGGCAGGTCCTCACGCACCTCCTCGCCTTCCGGCTCGTCCAGCACGGCCGGCAGCTGGATGCGGTCTGACACCTCACCGGAGCGCCGAGCGCGCTCGCGGGTGGCCGCCGATGCCTGCCAGGGCACGCGACTGAGCACAGTCAGGGGGTCACCCTGCCACAACGGTCCCTCCGTGGAGGGGGCAAGCAGCAGCAGCGGCTGGGTGGGTACGCAGGAACGACGGCCCAGCGCCAAGGGGAAGGCGGGGCTGCGAACGGCATCGGACAGCGCTGTGAGGAGCTCGCCGGGACCGCTCACTGCCGCCAGGAACACGGCCTCCTCCAGGTAGAAGCGGGTCGTGACGTGCGTGGGCTTGGCGGGTGCGGTCGGCTTTTGCTGGCCCTTGGCCCCGACAGCGGCGGACAGCAGCGGGCCGCCGTCGAGCCGGCTCACCGTGTGGTAGTCGCGGCGCAGCTGACCGGGCTGGTCGATGCGGACGCCGAGGTCCAGCTGGGCAAGGTCGTTGATGGGTTCGCTCCGGCGGCGCCCTGACGCGGCAGCCAGCATGCCGACGATGCCGCTCTTGGTGGGCTCGTTGCCGGTGTCGCGCCGGTTGTGCCGGCTGCGAGTCCCCCAGGACTGCAGGGGGCCGGCCAGCCGCAGAACCAGGCATGCCTGCCCGTCGCTCACGCGGGAGTAGCCACAGGGACGTCGGCGGTAACCGCCTCCAGCACGCGGGTCACGGCGTCCTGCAACCCGACGAGCTCTCCCAGCGCAGACAGGTCTGCCTCCTGCTCGTCCCCGACGCGCGGCTCGTAGGTTGAGACCACGAGCCGGGGCGGCGCGCACCACAACCGTGTGCAGCGGGCGAGTTCGTGGCTGAGCCGGGCGACTGACCGCCGGGCGATGCCGGGACCGGTCACCGGTTCCTCAAAAGCCGACACCAGGTTGACCGGCTGGTCCTGACGCACCACGAAGGTCACCAGGTCCGGGGTGGTGCGGTGGGCGAATGAGTTCTGGTGACCAGTCGGCATTGAGGTGACGAAGCCGAGCAGGAACGCTTCCAGGGCGGCGCGGACGGTCGCCTCGTCACCGTCGAGGTTGTCCCGGAGCTGATGGACACCTACCGTCGCGTAGCGGTAGAGCGTGGCGGACGTGAACTCGACCGTGCCGATCATGGCGGCGCCGGTCTCACTGGCCTCGTTCTCGTCGTCCACGGCGGTGAAGTAGTCGAACTCGGTGTCGATGGCATGCGTTGACAGGGCGTGCGCTACCTGCGTCGCCGCATCCACGTTGAGCGTCGCCAGGTCGGCGACCATCCGGCCGAATAGCGCGACGTCGACTGAGTGCCCCGACCGCAGGGCCGCCTGAACCAACGCCTCGTCGAGTTGCTGCCCGTGGCTCATGCCCTCTTCGACGGTCCTGGCGAGCTCATCGAGCTGTTGCTGGCCCAGGAACAGCAGGTACTGGGTGTCCTTGGGTCGCTTGCCGTCGACTTTGAGCTTCATCGCGGTCAGGGCCGCTAGGGACCAGCGCTCCGCCGTCTCGCCATCGTGACCGTTCGCGGCGAACCGCCGTTCCAGCAGTTCGCGCAGCGCCTTTGTCCGGGTGCCCAGTGGCAGGTCGATTCCGGTGTCGGCCTGAGCGAAGGACTTTCTCGTCGCCCGCTTCCAGGCCTGGGAGGACACGCGGGCCCGGCGGGCGCCGCCGTACACGGCCTGCTTAGGCGCTCCCGCGTCGTCCCGGTTGAGGTTGGAGGGCGGCACGGTTTGCAGGACGTGCACGTCTACGTAGAGCTTGGTCATCGCGCTCCGATCGGGGGTGTTGGCGAGCCGGTGGAGTTCTGCCTGTCGTACGGCGCGTAGTAGTCGCCGCCCCAGCGCCGCCGGACGCGTGCGACCCCGGCGGCCGTTTGCCAAAGCACGAGGTCCCGCATCAGCCGGTCGTAGTCCAGGGCGTGGCCGCCGGAGGCGCTGGAGAACTGCTGGACCAACCCCCGCAGGTGCACCGCAAGGGTCTCCACCGTGCTCGACTGGGCGGCGGCGACGAGCCGACGGTCGACGGCTTCCGGGCTGAACTTGCCCGCCTGCCTCAGTGCGCGCGCGGCCGCGCCGAGGCTAGGCCCTGTTCGGTGCATCAGTGCCTGCTGCGACTGCTGGTGCAGCCCGAACAGGCTCAGTGCGATGTGCTCGGCCCGGAGCTGGCTGCTCACCTCGCCCCGCCCGGTGAGCTCGGTGTAGAACGGCCAGACACCCGGCACTGACCCCGGCTCGCGTCCCAGACCGCGACGTAGGGCCGCCAGGTCCTCGCCCGGGGGCAGCGCTCGGCTTGGTCCCCACCAGCCGCGGGCCCAGTAACGCGAGGGCGACCGCTGCCTGGACGGTTGCGCGACGGGCTGGTCAGCCATCGGCTCTCTCCAGCTGATCGGACCGGGCGGCGGGGCCCAGGATGTCGTTCAGAGCCTTGCCGAACGCCGCCTCGGCAACGCTCAGGCGCACCGTCCACTCCCGGCCACCCTGGTGGAACGTCCGCCCGGCGAAGGCGCGCACAGGCGCCGCGGCCAGGGCCTGGGCGGCTGCGGTCAGGGAACGCTGTCGGGCGGTGGCCCGCCAGGCCTGCCCGGCCGCCTCGACCTGCTCCGGGTCGCGTTGCAGGCCTGACAGCAGGCGGCGGACCACCGGCGTGAGGTCTTGGACGAGCGTGTCACCGAGCCGCTGGCTGCGGTCCCACGGCGTGCGCTCGCCGCCGGCCGCCTCCCGCAGGTGGTCATCCAGGTGGTTCGCCG
>JAABVA010003664.1_pt1 | contig 14531 bp, 6 predicted proteins | sample 5560331 | NCBI WGS metagenome assembly JAABVA01 (sample SAMN12812661, study PRJNA571458) | rock metagenome | isolation source: Antarctica rocks | place: Antarctica: Victoria Land, Mt New Zealand sud | collected 2016-01-07 | reverse complement strand
ACCTACAGGGTGTCGCGCCACACGCCGATTCAGGAAATCTAGAATGGGATTGTTGCGCGTGGAGTCCCATTCTAGATTTCCTAAAGATGCACGAAGCGCGACACCCTGACCTAACGTTGTAGTATTAAGCATGTGCTAGGAGCGCATGACGTTCATCTTATCGAGCACTTTGGAGACCCTGTGGGCCAGATCGATGGGGGCGCCAACCGCCAGATTGTGCGAGAAATAGAGCTGCGGCTGCTCGTCCGTCTCCTGGTTGTAGAGGCAGTGGACCGTGAAACCCTGCGCGCGAGCCACCCCGAGCGCCGGGTTGACCTCGGTGGCGAGGAGTGCAAGGTCGGGCGCGCAGGCCGCCTGCCCGTTGCCGAGCGGCTCGAATTCGACCGTGATCGACACGCCCGCATCTGGCTTCATCACGACGCCCGCCAAGACGATCGTATCGGAGCGTGGGACGCTCACCGTGACAACCCCAGCGCTACCCACCTGGGCGGTCCCACCGAGGATGCGGGCCAGTTGGTTCTTGGGCAAGGGCGTCGTGGGGTTGCTGGGCTGAGATTGGGGCAGCGGGGTGCCGGTAGCTCGCACTACGGCGATGGCCGCCTGGGCGAGCGTGAGCGGGTCACCGATCCCCCGGAAGTGCATGTGCCAAATCTGTGGGCTCTCACCGACGAAGTGCTGGTGGAAGGCCATGAGGGTGAGGCCGCCCGCCAAGATCTTATCGATCACGGGGTTGTTCTCCGCGGCGAGCATGGCCATCTCCGCATTGAGGATCGTCCGGCCGTCGTCCAGCGGCTGGAAGTAGAACATGTGGTTGACCTCAAAGGCCGGCTTCCACAGGAGGCCACCGGGGCCGGTGACGTGTAGGTCGTCGCGGTCGAGATTGATCGACAGCACGCCGTTCATCACCATCCCCGTGGTCTGCATGATGGCCTCGATCTGTTGCACGGGCAGTTGCCCATTCCCCGCTTTCCCCGTCACGTCGATGCCACCTCGCGCGGTCGCGGCCAGGGCGCGGCCAGGCGCGCCGAGCAGCGGTGATGAGGCGACGGCGAGGCCGCCGGCAATGCCCCCCCCAAGCGCAAGCGCGCGACGACGGCTGATTGGATCATTCACGTCCGACATGTTCTATATTCCCCTCTAATCTTCTCTGATACCGCGACTACTCTATTGTTAGCGTGTTAGCGCGCGGTCTTATGCTGATACCTGCTGCTGCCGCGCGCGCATCCAGTGACGATGCTGTGCGATCGCCGCGGCGAATGGATCGACGAAGTCGTTCCCGGACTGGGCGTCCTCGCTCGTCACCACGCCCTGCACGTTGCTGACGGCGCCATCGGTCCGCGCATCGGACACGACCGCGTCGGGCAGGCCTGCCTGCCGTAGCAACTCGACGCCCTCGCCCGCAGCCCCGATCGCTTTGCCGTGCTTGTAGGCCTCGGCCACGAAGTGGAGCGCGTCGCCCTGCTGTAGGAGCGCCTGCACGCTGTCGCGCCCGCCGGGGACGAACACGGCGTCGTACATGACCGAGGCGACGGTGGGGAGGCTCTTGTCGGCCTCCATCTGGCCACCGGCGCCTGTGAGCGCGCCCAGCACTGGCGCCACGAGATCGACATGCGCGCCCCGCTCCTGGAGCGCCGCCTTGACCGCCTGCACCGCCGCCGCGTCGACGCCGTTCGCCGCCAGCACCGCGACGCGCCGACTCTTGATCGTATCCTTGATCGTGTTCTCCATGCTGAGCGCGGGCGAACGCTCGACGGTGGGCCGGCCCGTGGGCGGCAAGTTGCCCGGACGCGGGGCGTCCTGTGGCACGGCGACCCCTATATTCGCGCTGACGCGCTGGGCTAGTTCAGGGGCCACATGGGTGAAGAGGCCGAGCATACGCGTGCGCACCTCTTTCGGCGCCACTTTGCCCAGTTCGAAGCTGGCCGCCGCGACGAGGTGATCCTGCTCCACCGGCGAGAGGCTCTTCCAGAACAGCGTCGCCTGGCTGAAGTAGTCCTTGAAGTCCTCGCCGCGGTCACGGACCTTGCGCCCTTCGACCGGCGCGGGGTAGGACACGTAGCCGCCCGCGTTTCCGAGCGCTAGCATGGGACAGCCGCCGCCGAGCGCGTTCGGGTAGTAGCTGGTTTTGCCCTTGTTGATGGTCTGCCGCATGTGCCCATCGCGCTGATTGTTATGCACGGGCGCCAGCGGACGGTTGATCGGGATCTCGGCGAAGTTGGGGCCGCCCAGGCGCAAGAGCTGCGTGTCCAGGTAGGAGAACAGGCGCCCCTGCAGCAGCGGGTCGTTGCTGAAATCGATGCCCGACACGACGTGGCCGGGGTGGAAGGCGACCTGCTCGGTCTCGGCGAAGAAGTTGTCCGGGTTGCGGTTCAAGGTCATCTTGCCAATGCGGCGCACGGGGACCTGCTCCTCCGGCCAGATCTTGGTGGCGTCCAGGATGTCGAAGGGGAACTTGAACTCGTCCGCCTCGTCCAGGACCTGCACGCCCAACTCCCACTCCGGATAATCGCCCTGCTCGATGGCGTCCCACAGGTCACGCCGCAGCCAGTCGGAGTCCTTGCCGGCCAGCTTCTGCGCCTCGTCCCAGACCAGGGAATGCATGCCGAGCACGGGCTTCCAGTGGAACTTGACGAAGCGCGACTGGCCCTGCTCATTGACCATGCGGAAGGTGTGGATGCCGAAGCCCTCCATCATGCGAAAGGAGCGCGGGATGGCGCGATCCGACATGATCCACATGACCATGTGCGTCGCCTCGGGCAGCACCGAGAAGAAATCCCAGGCGGTGTCGTGGGCCGTGGCGGCCTGCGGCATCTCGTTGTCCGGCTCGGGCTTGAACGCATGCACCAAGTCGGGGAACTTGATGGCGTCCTGGATGAAGAAAATGGGGATGTTATTGCCCACCAGGTCGAAGACACCCTCGTCGGTGTAGAACTTGGTGGCGAAGCCGCGCGCGTCGCGCACGGTGTCGGCCGAGCCGCGCGAACCGGCCACGGTGGAGAAGCGCACGAAGACGGGCGTCTTGACCGACGGGTCTTGCAAGAAGCCGGCCCTGGTGAGGTCGGCCAGCGGCTCATAGACCTGGAAATAGCCGTGCGCGCCGGAGCCGCGCGCGTGCACCACGCGCTCAGGGATGCGCTCGTGGTCGAAGTGCATGATCTTCTCGCGGAAGTGGAAGTCCTCCAGCAGCGTGGGGCCACGCTCCCCCACTTTGAGCGAATCATCATCATGCGCGATGCGCAGGCCCTGGTTCGTTGTAAGATACTGCCCCTCGGGGCTCTCGGTGACGTGTTCCAGACTCTGGTCTTTACTCTGCGCGTCGATGGTGGCATGGTCGGGCTGCGTAGTCACGGGGTCGTCTCCTCTCGTGGATCGCCGGCGCGCCGGCACAATGTAACGTGGGGCTAAGGGCTGGCGGTGGAGGTAATAACAACACCTTGCATGATGTATGCCCAATATCCCGGATGCTCGCCCCGGCGATGAGTTTGGGACCCCACGCTTATCCACCCGGCGCGGGTGAGACGGAGCCGCCGGACGTGCGCTCGGCGTAGGCGTTGCCGTGCGCGTCGACGCGCACATGCAGCGTCGCCAGCGGCTGTGGCGCGGGACCAGCCAGCACCTGCGCCCCGTGCGCGGGGTCGAAGACGGCGCCGTGACACGGGCAGGCGATCTCGCGCTGCGAGGGGTCGTACTGCACCGTACAACCGGCGTGCGTGCAGACGGCGTCGTAGGCCACGAAATGGCCGTCGGGCATGCGGATCAGCAGGGCCGGGTCGCCGGAGCTGGGGTCGGTATACTGCGCGGCGCTGTTGACGGGCATACCCTTAACGCTGCCCAGCAGCGTAGTCCCGGCGGGCGCCGGCGCGGGGGTGGCCGTCGCCGCGCCGCCCGTGGCCGGTGTACGCGCGGGCGCGGGTCCGCTGTTCAGGTTTTGGGACGGCCCCGCGAAGACCTTGTTTCCGGTGCGCAACTTGGCGAGACCGCCGACGATGCCGCTGCCGACCACGACCGCCGCGGCCGTACCCAGGCCACGCATGAAGGCGACACGGGCCACGGGGTCCTGAGCGAGCGGCACGGGGACAGGGGCCGGCCGGCCCTTGCGCGCCGGCTGCAGGGCACGGGCGGCGCGCGCACGTAGCACGCGGCCGAAGAAGTACGCGTCGAGGCTGTACAGACCGGGTCCGGCCAGGAGCAGGGTGAGCCAGCCCAGCGCATAGGGCAAGTCCGCGCCCAAAAAGTAGGGGTGGACCGTCCAGGTCGCGGTCAGATAGAACGTGACACTGATGGCGAGGCCGCCGAGAGCCCCGAGGCGGGAAAACAGGCCCAGCAACGTGGACAGACCGACCCATAGCTCGCAGAAGGCGATCAGGGCGCCGAACTGGGCGGCGTGGGGGATGGCCAGGTGCGTGAGCAGGGGTGACAGGGGCGAGCCGCCGCGCACGAAACCGCTCATCTGGCGCCCAATGAAGCCGGGCGCGGTGGGGCTGAAGAACTGCGGGTCGGTCAGCTTCTGCAAGCCCGCGTAGATAAAAGTCGCGCCGAAGAACAGGCGCAGCGGCAGCAGCGCGAACGCCGGGACACGTCCCGGCTCGCCCCGCACGCCCAGCGCATCCACTAGCCTCTCGATCACCCACTACACCTTACCTGTCTATCCTCATTCGACGCCCATGGACGCCCTCGACTCATACCACTAGCGTAGAAGGTGAAAATGAAGATTGCATGAAGACCACATAGATGCGTTAGCATGATGAAGAGGAGGCTCCGCGGCACAGCGCCGCGAAGCCGTGCGGCCGATGACGAATAGAGGCGAACGACGGGCGATGCGTATTCTGATCGTTGAAGACGAACCGCTGCTGGGCCAGCAGATCGCGCGCGGCCTGCGCGAGGAACAGCACACCGTGGACCTACTGGCCGACGGCCACGCCGCGCTCGACCTCACTCCCGAGCTCGCCGAGGGCCGCTACGATGTCGTCGTCCTCGACGTGCTGCTACCCGGCCGCGACGGTATCGCGCTCTGTCGGGAGTGGCGGGGCCGCGGCTTGCGGGTACCGATCCTGATGCTGACGGCGCGTCAGACAGTGGAGGACCGCGTGCGTGGGCTGGACGCGGGGGCGGACGATTACCTGACCAAGCCCTTCGCCTTCGATGAGTTGCTGGCAAGAGTGCGCGCCCTAGGACGGCGTGAGCCAGGGCTGCATATCGGTCCGTTATGTGTAGCTGACCTGACCCTGAATCCATTGACACACCGCGTCGAGCGCGCGGGCCACTCGATCCATCTCACGACGCGCGAGTATGCGCTCGTGGAGTTGTTGCTGCGTCACCGTGGCCAGACGCTGACGCGCGACCAGCTTGCCGCGGGAGCGTGGGAACTGGGCGCTGAACACGCCTCTAACGTCGTCGACGTCTTTATGCGCAATCTCCGCCGTAAAATCGATGACCCTTTCGCGCACAAGTTGCTCCATACGGTGCGCGGGGTGGGCTACAATCTGCGCGACCTATCGGAGCATGCCTCTGGCTCTCCCGACGCGGTCGGGATGCGGGACGAATCATGAGTATCCGCCTACGGCTGACTCTATGGTATGTCGCACTCCTCTGCATGGGCCTGGTCCTGTTTGGCGGCGCCATCTTGTGGCAGACGGAGCGGGCCGCCGGCGTCGCGCTCGACGAGTCGCTGCGCCGGCGCTCCGCCGACGTGGCGGCCGACATCAACCTCGGTCCGCCGGTCACACTCCACGCCGACGCCCCCGACGAGAGCACCCGCGACCTCGGCGAAATGAGCCTGTGGATCAGAGTGCTCGACCCCCAGGGGCGTGTCGCCCTTCAGCAGGGACCGCGCCTGGCCGGAGCGCCGGCGGTCGCCCCGGCCACCCTGCCACCGGGACTATACGATCGCAAGGTAAGCGGAGAGGAAAGCTTCCGTCTCTTCGTCCGGCCCGTCATGCGCGACGGGCGGCGCGCCGCCACAATTCAGGTTCTGACGACAACACGGCCACTCAAAGAGGCGCGGGAGCGCCTCCTCGCGGCCATGGGAGCGGCGGCGGCCCTGATCGTGCTAGGAGCCACCCTGGGCGGGTTGTTCCTGGCGGATCGTGCGCTGCGGCCGGTGGACCGCATCACGCGGCTGGCGGGGCAAATCGGCGCGGGCGACCTGCACCGGCGCGTCGGCGACGTGGCGCGCGGACGGGACCGTGGGGAACGGGTGGGGCGGCTCGACGAGATCGGCCGCCTGACGCGCACCTTCGACGCTATGCTCGCCCGCCTGGACGAGGCCTCCGAGCGGCGGCGGCGGCTGACGGCCGACGCCGCCCACGAACTCGCGACCCCCATCGCCACGATCACCAGCGCCGCCGAGATCGCGCTGCGGCGCCCGCGCGGCGACGAGGAGTATCGCGCGACCCTGGCGCATGTGCTGGATGAGAGCCGCTTTATGGACCGCATGGTCGACGACCTGCTGCTGCTCGCCCGCGCCGATACGGGACGGTTACCCCTGGAGTACGAGCTCGTGGAGATCGACGAGGTGTGCCGCGCCGCCGTCCGGGCCTTCCAGCCGGTGGCGGCAGGGCGCGCCATCACTCTGACGGCCGACCTGCCCCCAGGGGCGCTGCTGGTCATGGGCGATGAGGTGCGGTTGGGGCAGGTGCTCCGCAACCTGCTCGACAACGCGCTCCGTTACACTCCCACCGGCGGGGCAGTCACGCTGACCCTCCAAGCATGTCCGCCGGATGGCGGGGGCGACAACAGATCCGTCCTACGTGTGAGTGACACGGGGCCCGGCATCCCACTAGGCGAGCGGGAACGAGTCTTCGAGCGCTTCCATCGGGGGATGGATCGGATCGATCGACGCGCCGGCGGCAGCGGATTGGGACTGGCCATCTGCAAAGCGATCGTGCTGGCCCATGGTGGACAGATCCGCGTCGCCGGCGGAGAGTGCGCCGGCACGGATGGCCCCGCGGAGGGAACCGCTATCGTCGTCGTTTTGCCGGCAGCGACCGTGCTCCCGCTGTCCTCCGGGGCGCGGCGGCCGGAGGACAGCGGGAGCACGGCTCTCATGTGACACTAGCGTTTCCGCACCACCGGTGGTTGACGCGGCGTCTGGAGCTCGGCGAGGACGACGACGCGGTGGGAGTCGACCATGTAGGGCGTGCAACTCACCAGCGCCAGCGTTGGCTTGTTGTAGCTGGCGTTGAGTAGCCGCACGTCGTCCGGCGTCACCACCGCCACGCGCCGCACCACATAGCGGTAGTGACCCCGCCCCTGCCACGCCTCGATCACGTCGCCCGGCCGCAACCGGCCCAGATAGTGGAAGATCGAGCCGTCGATGTCGTCGTGCCCGCTCATCACGGTCAGACCCGGTTGGCCCAGCGGCGCTGAGGGCGCGAAGCGCGTCACCCCATAGGCGGGCACGATGTCGTAGCGTAGGCTACCGTCGGGGTTGGCCGCGAAGTCACGCGCCCACACCGGCGCCCAGGCAATGCCCAACCGTGTGATCGTGAGACGCGCTTCCACCGGAGGCAGCGCTCCGTGCCAGCGGGCGACCGGCCCCGCGTAGCGCCCCGTGCGCGGCTGATGACGGTACACATAGCGTGTCACCGTACGGTAGCGCGTCACCGTACGGTAGCGCGTCACCGTACGGTAGCGCGTCACCGTACGGTAGCGCGTCACCGTACGGTAGCGCGTCACGACATGCGTCACCATGCGGTAGCGCGTCACCACCCGCGGGACTATTCGCGTCACCGTCCGCACCACCAGGCGATGGCGGATCACTGTCACCGCATGCGTCACTATGCGGACGTGGGTAATCACCCACTGGCGCACCCGTGTCCGCACCAGCACGCGGGTACGCACCTTGACATGGACCCGCGTCACGGTGTGATAGCGCGTCACATCGTGATACCGATTGACATCGTGGTAGCGCGTCACGTTCTTGTACGCGCTGACCAGCGCCGGCCGTGGCGTCGGCTGCACAGGGTACGGCGTCGCACTTGGATAAGGAAGCAGCGGCGGCGCGACGAACGGCGGGACGATGACGATAGGGGGCGCCCCCGTGTCCGGCGTGCGCGTCGGAAGCGGCGTGTAGGTCGGCGCCGGCGTGTAGGTCGGCGCCGGCGCCTCCGGTAGGGCCGATGTCGGCGTCGGCGTATACGTCGGCGTTGCAGTGCTCGTCGGCGCCGCAGTGCTCGTCGGCGCCGCAGTGCTCGTCGGCGCGCTCACCGGAGCGCGCACAGCCATCACGCCGAGCCGCAGGCCCGTCGCGCTCACGGCGGCATTAGCGCTATCCAGTGTCGTCGTCAACGACGTCCATGTGCCCATACGCTCGTCGAATTGGTCCACGCTCAAGGTGGTGGGATCGACCAGCAAGGCCCGCGGATCGTAGGACACCCGCGCGACACAGGTCAAGGCTAGCGCGGGGACGGCGTTCCCAAACCGGTCGGTCGCCGACAAGCGCAGGGCCGCGCCGACGATGAGGTTGTCGAGCACATCAAGCGCATCGAAGGAATGGGGCGGCGACATCCACCGCGCCGATTGTATGGGCGCGTTGAACGTGTACATGCTCAACGTGAGCGTGACCGGCTGCATGACCGCGCCCGCGGGCACGACGAGGGTGAACGTGCGCAAGGGTGAGCCGAGCGGCGCGCTGAAGGCGCCGCCAGCGCTCGTCACCGCCCACGTCGCCAACGCCGTCGACACGGGCGCGGGTGTAGCAGTGGCGGTGTCTGTCATCGTCGGCGTACTCGTACTCGTCGCCGTTGGCGTGCTTGTGCTTGTCGCCGTCGGTGTACTCGTGTGAGTAGCCATCGGTGTACTCATGTGAGTACTGGTGCTCGTCACGGTCGCCGACGGCAACATCGTACTCGTCGCGGTCGGTGTACTTGTCGGCAGGGTTGTCGCCGGCGCCGTCGTGGCGGTCGCCGCGGCTTCCGTTGGAGTCGCGGAGTTAGACCCGGTGGTGGCCGTCGCCGTCGTGGTAGCGGGGAGAACAGGCGGCGTCGCGGTCGCGGTGTTCGGGATCGCTGTCGCGGTCGCGGTGTCCGGAGTTATCGTACTAGTCGCGGTATCTGCGTGCGTCGCCGTATTGGTCGCGGTATCTGCGGGCGTCGCTGTATTGGTCACGGTGTCAACTGGCGTCGCTGTATCAGTAGGCGTCACTGTACTCGTCGCGGTATCAGCTGGCGTCGCGGTGTCCGTCGTGAGCGTTATGCTCGTCGGTGTCGCCACATCCGGCCCCCGCACGATAACGGAGCCGGTCATGCCGACCCAGTCGCCATTGCCGTTCTGATGGGCGTGGTAGCGGCAATGATAGGTGTAGGTCCCGGCCGTGTAGAAGGTGTGGCTGTAGCTAGCGCCTGGGGCAAGGTCCGCCGAACTCCACAGCGGCGTGCCGGACCCAGCGGTCGCGTCGGACGTCACGGTGTGATGCATGCCGTCGGCGTCCCTATTGGTCCAGGTCACGGTCCCGCCGGTCGAGATCGTCACCACGGATGGGTCGAAGGTCATGGGTGAGCGGATTGTCACCGTCGCCACGGCAGGTGGCGTCTCCGTGGGGGCAGGTGTGTCCGTCGCCGGAGCCGGCGTGCTGGTATCAGTCGCTGGGACTGACGTGCTGGTATCAGTCGCTGGGACTGACGTGCCCGTGCTCGTGGCCGTCTCCGTGGGCTGTAGCGTATCGGTCGGACGCGCCGTGTTCGTCGCGGTGTCCGTGGGCACGGCCGTATCAGTCGCCGTGTCCGTCGGCACGGCCGTATCAGTCGCCGTGTCCGTCGGCACGGCCGTATCAGTCGCCGTCGGCACGGCCGTATCAGTCGCCGTCGGCACGGCCGTATCAGTCGCCGTCGGCACGGCCGTATCAGTCGCCGTCGCTGTACTCGTCGCCGTGGCCGTCGCTGTACTCGTCGCCGTGGCCGTCGCCGTATCCGTTGGCGTCTCTGTCGCCGTATCCGTTGGCGTCTCTGTCGGCGTGTCCGTGGCGGTCGCCTCGGGCGTGGCGGTCGGGATCGTCGCGGGCGCGTTCGCGCTCACGCTGGCGACGTTGTTCGCGTCGGTTGTCTCCAGCACGGCCCCGCTCGTGTTGACGACGGCGTAGTAGGTGTGGTCGCCGGCGCTCGGGTAGTCCCAGGTCGCGGTGACCGGGACCGATGCGCCCGCGTGCAGCGCCGGTACCGTCGCCGTGGCGATGATCTGCGAGGGGCTGTAGGGCGTGTCAGCGTAGATGGTGAGGTCAGTCGTGATGGAGGACACGCTGCCGATCTTCGCCACCTGCGCCGTGAACCCAATGCGGTTGTCGGGGAGGGTCGTCGCCGTCAGCCCGCCGGAGGGGATGGTCAAATCGGCGGCGACGAGCATGCGCATGCTGTCGCTGTTGTTGGCCCGCGCGGCCTCGGGGAAATCACTCTCGTCCCCGTTGACCGTGGCGGTGACCACGTAGGTCCCGGCGGGCAGCGCGGCGTAGTCATAGGGCGTGATCAACGTGATCGACTCGCCCGGCGCGAGACCCGGTACCGTGTCCGTGATCAGCGGCGTGGCGCTGCCCCCGCCGTCGCGATAGAAGGCGACGGTGCTCGTGGGCGCCGCGGTTGTCCCGATATTGGTGACGATCGTGTGCAGGCCGGCCGTGTCGGCGGACGGGTAGTCCACGCCCGTCGCGACCAACTGTAGATCGGGGCCAAAGGCGGCGAGGCGGCCCTGGTAGCCGCCGCCGTTCGCCGCGGCCGCCGGGTCCGCGGACGAGGCCACCGCGTAGAGCAGATGCCCGCCCCCCATCGCAGGCACGGTGTAGGGAGCCGTCAGCGTGATGGCGTCGCCCGCGGCGATCGTCCCGGCGGCGGCGGCCGTCCCGAAGAGCGTGCCGCCGGCGGCGGGGTCGCCGTCATAGAAGTTGACCGCGACCCCGTCGAGCGGCAGGTCGCCCGTGTTGTGGACGACCGCCGACATCGTCACCGCGGCGCCCGCTGCGGGATGGTCGTCGGAGAGGGCGAGGTCGGTAGCGGTCATGGTTAGACTGCTGGTGAAGACATGGGTGAGCGTGTCGAGGTCAGTCTGCCCCTCGGTCGTGATCGTGTTGGTCACAACCTCGCCGCTGGCCAGGGTATCGGTCAGCGCCTGCGTCGTGAGCGCCGTCGAGGAGTAGGCGGACAGGAGCCGCCCGGACGCGTCGAACCCAGCCGTGGGGTCCTTGATGCTCGCGGCGGTTGGGGAGGTCAGGCGCACCGGGCTGCCCCATAGGTTGTGTACCGCGTCGAAGCGCGCCACGTACAGCACATGCTGCATGCCGCGTTGCGCCGTCAGCACGGCCGCGATGTTGCCGGCGGCGTCGCGTACCGCCTGGAAACCGTTGAGGGAGCCGAGGTCGTCCGTGACGTCGCGGCTCACCTCGGCCCCCGTCGCCAGGTTGTGCAGGCGCAGCGTGGCGCCGGACAGCCAGACCACGACGGCCTGGTTCGCGCCGTTGTAGACGACCTGCGGGTAGCGGTTGGACGGGCTATCGACGGGCGACACGCGCAGCGGCGCACCCCAGTTCGTGCCGTCCCAGCTGCTGGTGAAGAGCTGAGGCGTCGCCGTCATCCCGCTCGTCGGCGTGATCAGCTGTGTGTAGGCGATCGTGGCGGCCCCGTTGCCGTAGCCGACGCCCAGGTCGACGAGGCCGGGGATGTTGTCGATGGCCGTCGTCTGTGGCCCCCAGGCGCCGTTGCTGTAGAAGGAGGCCACCACCCGGTCGGGACGCCCCGCGTCGCCGCTGAGCAGGCCGGCGGCGTTCTCGTGCCAGATCGCCAGCAGGTCCCCGTTCGCGCCGCGCGCGAGCAGCGGCGACGAGTGCAGCGCGGCGTTCGTGGTCAGCAGCGTGGGCGCCGACCACGCTCCGGTCGCGGCGTCGAAGGTCGCGGCCGCGATCTGCATCTTGTCGGCCTCGGCGTCGAAGTTCGCGTTGGCCGGCGGGGTCTCGGTCAGCCGCTCCCACACGGCCACGGCCTGCCCGCCCGTCGTCCACGCGACCCGCGGCGCGTCGTCGGGCACGGTGTCGCTCGTGACCGCCGTCGGCGTGCCCCAGCTCGTGCCGTCGAAGAAGCTAGACATGATCTCGGTCGACGCGCCGGCGGGCTTGCTCGGGTCGTCGTGGACCCAGACCAGCAGCGCGTGGCCGGTGGCCGGGTCGACGGAGAGCGCGGGGACGGTGTAGGTGTAGACGTTGCTCTCGAGCACCGAGCTGGCCGTGGTGGCGTCGCCGCGCAGCGCCGAGGCAGCCGAGTAGGGCCGGGCGAAGGCCTGGCGCGTGATCGGGCTGGCGCGGAACGCGGCGTACCCAGGCGAGGTGATGTGCGGGATATAGCTATAGCTCGGCTTCGCGCTCGCTCTCGTTCTGGCCAGCAACGGCGACGGCGGGGAGTCGCAGGGGGTGGGGTAGCGGATAAAGCACTTGGTCACCTCCGCGCTCTTACTGTAGATGCCCAGCGGCAGCTTGAACTTGTAGCCCGCCGTGCCCTTGATTTCGTACTTGTCGACATGCATATCGTCGCCAAGGCTCAGGGTTGGCGAGCTGGCGCTGATCGAGCCGCCCGCGTTGGCGTAGGCCTCGAACGAAACGCCGAAGTGGGCGATCTCGTACTTGATGCCGAGATCAAGCCCGCCGCCGAGGTCGAGGCCGTCGAACTGCACATACGGCGAGTCATTGGTGGTCTCGCCGGTCACGCCCAGCTTGCCCGTCAACCCGATGGAGAGCGCGATGTCGCCGAGCAACTCCTTGAAGTTCTCGGGGGCCACGTCGTTGATGGTGATGGCCACGGCCGGGCTGAGGTAGTTGGAGATCATCACGAGGACGTAATATTTCTCCTCGCCCGACACCTTCATCACCAGCGCGATGTTGCCCCTGACGCTGGGCACGTCGTCGTGGCACTGCACCAGGTAACGGGTCAGCGCGGCCTGCAAGCCGAGCGAGCCCTTGAACTCGCTGCCGCCGATCTTGAGCGTGCCGGTCACGCCGATCTGTGCCGAGAGCTTGACGTTGAGCGGGAACGAGAGCGGCCACTCCGCGGAGGCGTCGGCGCTGATACCCCAGTCGTTGCTCGTCGCCTTATCCACGAAGTCGGGCGTTTTGAGGGAAAGGATCTTGAGCTTGCCGGGGCTGCTGCCGTACTTGCCGGCGAACTGCAGCGGCTTGATGATGCCCTTGTTGATCACACCGGTCACCCACTGGGGCAGTTGCTTGGCGCAGAAGTTCACGTCGACAGGGTTGGAGACCTTCCCGTTGGCGCTGTAGGCGACGACGTGCAGCACATTGCCGCCGCCGTCCTGCAGGTCGGAGCCCATGTCGAAGGTGTGGGCCGCGCCGCGCGGCCCGGCGTTCTCGGCGATGGGCGGCTTGCCGTTGAGCGAGTACTCCACTCGCCCCGGCGGGTTGTTGTTCCAGTTGACATTGGCCGCGAGCTTGTTCTTGGCCGAGATGCCGAGCAGCCACCCCGCCGAGCTCGGGTAGTCGCCGACGACGTTCAACAGCTTGACGGGGCCGGCCGTCCCGGTCGGAGTCGGCGTCCCCGGCGTGGCCGTCGGCTTGGCGGCGAAGTTGTAGAGGCTGGTCGCGCGCACGATCATCTCGCCGCTCGACGTGCCGACCCAGAACATCAACTGGTGGTCGCCTTGACTGACGGTGCGCGTCGCGCCGTTGTCGTCGGCCTGCCGGTTGCCGAGCGCGATGCCCGTCTGGGGGCCGTTGGAGTCGCCGAGGTCGGTCACGGTCTGACCGGCGACCGTGTCGCTAATTTGCACGACGGGCGAGGCCTGCGTGGGGTTGTAGTGGAGCGTCGAACCGAGGAAGTCTTTGGACACCGTGAAGGTCACCGTGAAGATGCCTTTCTGGGCGGAGAAGATCTGCGACGGGCTCGACGTGTTCGGCGTGGCGATGAACGACACGGTGAACGAGTCGCTGGCCAAACCCGCTTCGCCCAGCTGCTGGTGCGACACCGACACTTTGGCGCGCGGCTCGAACGAGTTGAAGTAGATTGGGTTGCCGAGCTCGTCCGTGCCAAGGTCCGGCTTGGGCGAGTTGTTGGTGGCGCCGTTCTCGCCCGCGATGCGAATCAGGGTGGGCGTAACGCCGGAGGTTTCCTGGATGCTGGCGAAGATGCCGGGGCCGTTGCCGCGGTCGCCCTCCCAGACGACGATCGAGCCGTCGTTGCTGATGCCAGGGCGGAGGCCCAGCTTGGTGAAGCCCTGGTTTTCGCAGTTGGAGCCGTAGGTGCAGGCGATGTCCCTGTAGGTGCTCAGGTCGTAGGGGTAGAGGCGGATCGGATCGGCCACGGTCGTCGGCGTGGGGGCCGTCAGGTTCTGGTCGTAGGAGCCGGCCTTGATCACGATGTGGCCGTCGTCGGCGATCTGCGGGTTCGGGATGTCGTCGAGCGGCCTGCTGCCGTGGTAGAACTCAGGGCCATTTAGTTTTCGGAGAGGGGACAAAAAAGGAGCGGATGACGTAGGCTATCCTCATGTGCGTATGTGTGCAAGAACAGGAGGTGTCCGATGGACCAGCCATGTCGTCCGCTCATAGACGT
>JAABVA010003661.1_pt1 | contig 14537 bp, 16 predicted proteins | sample 5560331 | NCBI WGS metagenome assembly JAABVA01 (sample SAMN12812661, study PRJNA571458) | rock metagenome | isolation source: Antarctica rocks | place: Antarctica: Victoria Land, Mt New Zealand sud | collected 2016-01-07 | reverse complement strand
TGGACCGCCGCGCGCTAAACGACACGCGGGCGGACGGGCCGCCGGCGGCGACGCCGCTGACCCCCGTGGCGCTCCACATCCTGATCGCCCTCGGTGACGGGCCGCGCCATGGTTATGCCCTCATGCAGCAGGTCGTCGCGCGCGGCGTCCGCGCTGTCGCCCTCGCGCCGGGCACGCTCTATCGCCTGCTCGGCCGGCTGCGCACCGACGGCCTGATCGCGGAGATCGACCGTGCGGAGATCGACGGGCGCCCCCGACGGGGCGGCGTGTCTCGCCGCCGCTACTATCGCCTGACGGCACGCGGACGGCACGCGGCCCTGGGGGAGAAGCGCCGCGTCGTGGCCCTCATCGCGGCCATGGACGCCACGACCCTGCTGTGCGATCCATGCGGCGCGGACACACCACGCCCCGCCCCACGGGGGCAGCGGCCACGACCGGAGGAGACCCCATGCGCCGACTAATCGCCTCCCTGGCGGCCGTCGTCCTGCTCGCCCTGGGGATGGGCGGGGGGAGCGCCCGCGCCGCGTCGGCCCCCACGCCCACGCCGACGCCCCCGGCGACGCCGACGCCGTACCCGACGTACACGCCGGCGCCGGCCCCGACCGCGACGCACCACCCCACGCTCGCGCTCTCGGCGAGCCAGGGCATGCCCGATACCCCCCTCGTCGTCGTCGGCGCCGACTTCCCCGATGGGGCGGTCACGCTGTACTGGGACGGGGCCTACCTGGCGCGCGGCACGAGCGCGGACAGTTACGTACACATCGACACACGGGCACCCGCCACGGGCGCCGCTGCCGCGTTGGGGCCGCACGAGGTGCGCGCCGTCGGCCCCAATCGCACCTCGGCCTCCGTGTTCTTCACCATCGCGCAAACGTATCATCCCAGGGTCACGCTGACCCCGACGCACGCCGTGGCCGCGCCCGGCACGGTGGTCCGGGTGGACGTGTCCGGCTTCGCGCCCGGCCAGACCGTCAATTTCTCGTGGGATCGCGCCGGCGGCGCGCACATCTTCGCGCACGGGAGTGTCGCCGACGACAACGGGGATACCAGCGCCGATATCATCCTGGGGACCGACCCCACGCCCGGCGTCGGCACGCATCGCCTCTACGCGGCGGGGACCGGCCCCACGCTCTCCGCGTCCGCGTCGTTCACGGGGGACCCGCCGCCGCCCGCCTGCGGCGGCATCCTGAACTTCACCGTCCCCTGGATCAATTGGACCGTCTGCTACGACCCCTTCGCGCAGCTCGGCTCCTGGATCGGCCACGGGGCCACCGCCGGCGCCAACGCCATCGGCGCGCTCGTCGCCAAGGATTTGACCACGCAGCAGGACTACACGCAGATCGACAAGCTGCAACCCGCCTTCCACACGATGCAGGATCTCGCGCGCGACCTGTTCGGGGTACTGTTCCTGGCCGGGGCGCTCACCTGGTATGCGCGGCGGCTGGGCTTGGGGCCGGGCGGGGAGGCGGCCACGCAGATGGTCGAGGGCGGGCTGGGCCTGGCCGTCACCACGGCGCTCCCCTGGCTGATGCACCTCTACATCATGGCGGTCAACGCCGCCTCGACGATGATCCTGGCCGACCCCAACAACCAGGGCGGGGCCGCCATCGGCGCGCTGGCGGGCCACCTCGTCAATGCCGCCCTGCTCTCGGCCCTCACCGGTGATCCCATCTTCCTGGTGGTGGTCGTCGGCTTCATCGTCATCTTCTTCGTGCTGCTGGTGCTCATCGCCATCACGCGCACCATCGGCACCCTCTACGGCGCGGCGGTCTACCTGGCCGCTCCCGTGGCCTCGATCTGCATGGTCACGCCCCTGACGCGCGGGGTGGCCGTGGCCTGGGCGCGGCTGTGGTTCAGCCTCACGTTGTGGGGGGTGAGCTACGCCGTCGCGCTCGTGTCCGTGCGCGCGATGGTGGCCGCGTTCGGGAGCGACGGGCTGCAATCGCTGGCCCTGGCCCTGGCCGGTGCGCTCGTGCTCTACGGCGCCCCGCGCCTGGGCGACGCGCTGCTCGGCGGCGGGGCCTCGCGCGCCCTGGGCATCGGCAACGTGCCCTTCCTCGGGACCGCCGCCCGCATGGGCCTGGCGGCGGCCACGGGCGGGGCGGGCGGCGCGGCTGTCGCGGCTGGCGATGCCGTCAAGACAGGAGGAGGCGCCATGCCGTCCGCGCCCTCGGTGACGGAGATGCCCACCGCCAGCGTGTCCGAGATCGCGTCGATCGCGCCACCGATCAACGCCGAGTGGGGGGTCATCGAATGAGCGTCACGAACGGCATCAAGCGGGCCGCGCGCGCGACGGGGCGGGGCGTGTACGTCCTGGCCGTGCCCAAGACGGTGCGCCGCTCGACGGACGAGATGCGCCGGGTTGAGATGTCGCCGGCGCTGGGACTTGTGCTGCGGCTCGCCGCGCTCCTCGTGCTCGCGGGGACGGTCCTGGCGGTCCACGCCGTCGGCCATCCCCTCCTGGGCCTCGCCCGCGCCGCCCTGCTGCTCGTGGGGGCCGTCGTGATCCTGGCCCTCTCGGGCGCGCTCGCGCCGCAAGGCCGGCTCTTGGGGCGGCTCTTGGGGCGGCTCTTGCTGTCCTACGCGAAACGGGAGAGCGCGCGCCGAGGATTGACGTGGCAGGGCCGGCTCTTTCGCGCCCTCGCCCAGCGCTTAGAACCTGCCACGTCAGGGAAAGAAAAGGGGAAGACCAATGACCGCCAACGCTAACCAGCCCAACGCACAACGCCCGCGCATCTCGATGGTCGTGGACGCACAGCAGAAGTGGGAGTATCGCCAGGAGGCGAACTGTACGCCGGATCAACTCAATTATTGGGGGGCTCAAGGCTGGCGTCTCGTTGGGCCACCTACCATCGCCAAAATATCGCTCGGATCATCCGGCCGCCTCATCTACGTGTTTGAGCGGCCCGTACAAACGCCGCAGCGGTGACCAAAGGGGGGAATACCGGCCGGGATAAGACCCCGGCCGGAATCCCATAACGGAAGAAAGGGAAGGGTAGGAGACATGTCCATGACGGATCGCCACCACGACATCTTGCGGGCGCTCGCCGATGGGGAGGAGCGCCACGGCTACGCCATCCTGGAGGCCGTCGAGGAGCACACCAACGGGAAGGTTATCCTGGCGCCCGGCACGCTCTACCGCGCCATCGGGCGCCTACTGGACGACGGCCTGATCGTGCAGACCGACCGGCGGCCCGACCCCGCGTTAGAGGACGCGCGCCGGCGCTACTACCGCATCACCCCGCGTGGCCAGGCGCTGCTCGCCCATCCGGGGACGCCGCTCGCCCCGCTCGCCCCGCCCGATCCCGGCCCCGCCTACCGGCAGTACGACGTGCTGCGCGCGCTCGCGGACGGCGAGGAGCGCCACGGGCACGCCCTCATGCAGGCCGTGCGGGCTGTCCCCGGCGCGGCCCCCCTCGGCCCGACCGGGCTCTACCGCACGATCCGCTCCCTGCTGACGACCGGCCTGATCGTCCAGACCGCCGCGCGGCCCGACCGCGCGCTGGACGACGAGCCGCGCGACTACTACCGCATCACGCCCCAGGGAGCGGAGGCCCTGCGCACGCCGGGGCTGCTGCCCGTACCCCGGCGCACCGCCGCCCAGCAGCGCCAGTACGCCGCGCTGTGCGCCCTTGCCGACGGCGCGGAGCACCACGCTTACGGCCTTATCGCGGTGCTGCGCGCGGACCCCGCCGGCACGGGGCGCGCCGGGAGCGGCGCGGTCTACCGCACCCTCGACGGACTGGTGGCGGACGGCCTGGTGGTCGAGACCGGGGCGCGGGTCGATCCCGCCGTCAACCCCGCCGTGCCCCGCCCGTATTTTCGCATCACTCCCCGTGGGGAGGAGGCTCGCCGCATGCTCGCCGCGTTGCCTCCGTACCAGGCCCACGGCGCGGTTCCCTGGCGCGGCGCGGTGTCGTTTGGGGTGACGTGGGGCGCGGCCACGGGCGGCCTGCTACTCCTACTCGGGGCGGGTGGCGCGGGCTGGGCCACGGGTGCGGCGGCCACGGTCATTACTACCGGCGCGGGGCTGCTGCGCCGCAATGAGGCGGCGTAGCGCGCCGTCAGGGACACACGGAGAAGAGAGAGAGGAGCGGACACATGGCGGACGAGAAGGGCGAGAAGACGGGGGCCGGGGCCGGCAAGAAGCGGCCGGGCTACTACTTCTCCGACGAGATGATCCAGGTGGTCAAGGACTACGCCGCGCGCGGGGGCCTGAGCGAGTCGGCGGCGGCCGAGGATCTGCTCCAGCGCGGCGCGGTCGCCGCCTCGGCGCAGGCCGCGGGCGCGCTGGCTGTTCCGGCCATCGCGGCGGCCGTGGGACGGACCGTGGAGGAATTGCTGCGCGCCGTCGTCGTGCAGCCAGTCACGGCCGAACTGGTGGCGATCCACCACGAGGCGACGCTGGCCCGCCTGGAAGGGTTCGCCCACATCTGCAACGACTACGGCCCCGAGGTCGCCGAACGGCTCGAAGCGGCCGCCGAGGAGCGCGCCACGGCGGCGCGCGCGTCGGGCGAGCGGGCACGGCTGCACATGCGCGTGGCGGAGGGGCAGGTGGCCTGATGACGACGACGACACCGGGCATGTATGTCGAGGGCCGTTACGTGCCGGCCGGGCCGTGGGCCGCGCGGAAGATCGAGCGGCAGGTGAAACATCTCGTGGCCGACTATCGGGCGGGCGAGGCGCACGAGGAGCGGGTGCTGTTCGACGCCCGTGGCGACGTGGCCGACCAGACGGCCGCGCGCGCCCTCCTGACGGCCGCGATCGGCCCCAGGGTGGTGTTCCACCGGGTCATCCTCGCGCCGGGGCGACGCGCCGGCCTGGTGCGCCTGATCGACTTGCACACCTGCACGCGCCTTGTCCTGATGGACCTGGGCCACGCGCTGGGCCAGCGGCTGGTGTGGGTGGCCGCCGTCCATCGCAACACCGCCGAGCCGCACGTCCATGTGCTCCTCGCCGGCGCGGCCGTACGGACCCGCTGGCCGCACGAGGGGAAGGTACTGGGTGTGGAGCTGCGGACGCCGCAGTACGCCCTCTTGCGGGAGCGCGGGGACCTGCGCGCGGCCGAGATACGTCAGTTGAATGGGGAAGGAGTCGCGTGATGGACCTGGCGTTACCCGTCCACCTGAGCACGGCCCAGCTCGTCGCCCTAGCGGTGGGCCTCGCCGTCGGGATCGCCCTGGGGGCCATCACCGGCGTCCTCATGGTCGTGGAGAACCGCGACCGGGCGCTGGCCCGCCGGTTCGACCTGTTCGAGCGCCTGCTGCCCGGCTCGCCCCGGACGGCCGAGGTGTCCGCCGTCGCCTGGGACTGGTACCGCGCGCTCCAGGAGGAGAAGGCGCGCGCCGCCCGGACCGCGCGGTACATCGCCGCCCTCGAAGCGCACCAGGCCGCCGCGCGCGCCAGGGACGAAAGCGGGGCCTGCACGACCGATCTAGCCGCCGCCGACCGCTGGACACACGGAGGGACGACGCGATGGGACGATTGATGACACGGCCCCGCTGGGGCCTGCCCGCCCTCACGCGTGAGGCACGCGCGCGGGATGCGGCGCTCGCCGAGGTGCGCGCGCGGACCGGCTGGGTGCGCGCGACATGGACGGATGTGCCGGATGCGCTCCGGCACGCCTACGCCGCCCTCGATGAGCGGGATGAGCGCATCGCCGAATTGGTGGAGGAGACAGCCAGCCTCGCCCATGAGCGAGGCGCCCGCGACGACGAGACCGCGCGGCTCATGGACGCCCTCGCGGCGGCGCGGAGTACCGAGGTAGCGGCCGTCCCCTGCGACGACTGCGGCCGGCTCATCACCCTCAACGCCACTTGGGGCGACCACACCACCATCGCCGACCTGCTGGACGCCCACCAACCCGACGCGCCCCGCGACGATCGGGAGGTGGACGCCTGGAACCGTCAGCACGCGGATACCTGCCGGCGCATCGTCCGAGAGTACCGCAACCGCTGGCTCTATCCCGACGACGGCTCGGAGCCCTACATTATCACGCGTTGCGGCGAGTTAAGCCTGTCCGATTACAACACCTTGTATGGCTAGACACGAGGATGGGGGGGATGCAAACGATGGATGGACAGGACGTACAGAGCACGGCCCATGGCCCGATCGGCCGGGGCACGACCTCCGACGCGGCGCGGCGGGCGCTGCACGCGGCGCTGCGCGGGGAGCCGGCCGCGCGCGGCCTACGCGCACGCCGAAGGGGCGTGGGCGCTCGACGTGTTCGCGGGGATCATCCGCAGCGCGGGCGACGAGCGGCTGACCGGGGACGCGCCCGGCGCGCGGGGCGAGCCATGAGCGCGGCGCGGCAAGCCATGACCGGCGGGCCAGCCGCGAACGGGATCGCCTACACCGTCGACGGCCAGGGCGTCGTGCTCCGCGTGCGGGAGGCGTCCCGCCGCGTGACCGCGCCGCAGCGGGACGGCAGGGCGCAGCCGTCGCCGCAGGCCCTCGTGTCGCCGCTGACCTGGGAGCCCTTGCAACGCCTGCTCGCCTGGGGTGCGCGGGAGGGGATGACCGCAGCCGAACTACTCGACACCTGCCGGACGGCCACGCGCCCCCCGGCGCCACAGACGCCGCGTGGACGCGCGATAGGAGGTAAGGCACGATGACAGACTATAGCCGCGACGAGAGGCTCCTCACCCCGTTCGACGGGACGCTCGCCGACGGCGGCCCCGACCGGCTAGTGTTCGAGCCGACGGCGACGGAGGCCGGGGAGCCAGTGGTGACGTATTACACGCGCGAACCGGACGGCTTCGGCCCGGACGACTATCGCTGGCAGGCGATCACCGACCCGGCCGAGATCGCCGACATCACCGCGCTGCTGGCGCGGGGCATTGACCCGCCCTACGAGGTGTGGGTGGACCAGGCGCCGGCCGCGCTCGACCCGGGCAGGCTGACCCCCGCCGAGGAGGGGACGGCGGTCTACGCCTGGGAGCAGACCGGCCCCGCCGTGGGCGACGGTCAGCTCTACGAGATCACCGATCCGGTGCTCATCGCCGCCTATGAGGAGGCGCACCCCGCGCAAGGGGCCATCGAGATCATCACCCCGGCCGACTTTTACGATACGGCGTGGGCGGCCGACGCGGCGCGCGCGACCGACCCCGCGCTCTATGACGCGCGGATCGACGCGCTCGTTGCCAGGGGCGACACCTGGCTCGAAGTCGAGGGGACGGGGGACGGTTTCGCGCTCGGGCGCTACGACGCCGGCCCCATCGAGCGCGACACCAACGGCTGGGAACCGGTGCGCGTCGGCGACGGCCCCGACGACCGCACGGGAAACGTCTACCCCGACGAGGCGACGGCCCGCCAGGCCGCGATCGCGTACAACGGCGCGGACCTCGCGGGCCTAGAACTGACCCTCGATCCCGCCCCCGTCGCCGCCCTCGACCGCGACCTGACGCCGGCCCTCGACCTCTAAGAGCCAGGAGACACCGACCATGAGCACACCGAGCACGCCCGCTAGCCCACCGTCCCTAACCGCCCGCCTCTGGGCGCGCGCCGGCCATCTCGCCCGCCGCCTGCCCTCCCACGCCCGATCGGGGGTCGTTGCCCTGCTCCGCATCGTTCGTCGTCTGTGCGCGCGCGTGTGCTGGCTGTTGCGCGGGTGGGCCGGCCTCCTCGCCAGCCTCCTCGCCGTGCTGGCCCTCTGGCTCGGGCCGCTCGCCGGCGCGCGCTGGATCGTCACCCAGGCCACGGCCCTCTACCGCCACGCAGCTGCGGCGGTGACGCTGTGGTATCAGACGGCCTACGACGCGGTAGCCTGGCCGGCGGCGACGGGGGTGGCTGCCCTGCGCGCGACGCAGGCGTGGGCGCACCACGGCCTCCACGGGCTCGCCCCCACGATCCACACGAGCACCTGGGCCTTCTGGATGCGCCACGGCGCGGCCTGGCGTTACGCGAACCTGCACAGCCGGGCCGGGGTGCCCGTGCGCGCGGCGATCCCCGTGGAGCTGGGCGGCGCGCTCGGGTTCCTACTGTTGTTCGGCGTCTTCATCATGATCGGCCGTCGGACGCGCGCCCTCGACCCCACGCGCGCCAACACCTACGGCGGCGCGCGCTGGCAAACCTGGGACGAGCTGAAGCGGCGGCGGGCCAAGCCCGGCGACATGATACTGGGGACGGCGCGACGCGGGCTCAGACGGATCACGATTGGTGTGCGGTCGGCGCTGCTCCTGGAAGGCGTGGCCATCGACGCCCCGACCGGCCTGGGCAAGTCGAATGCCTTCTTCAAGACACAACTGTTGGAGCCCGACCCGGCCGTGGATTACGTCGCCACCGACAACAAGGGCGACGGGTGGAACCAGACGGCTGCGGCGATGAGCCGGACGCACGATGTCTACCGGCTGGACATGCAGAACCCGGCCAACAGCGTGACGTGGGCACCGCTCGCCCTGGTGCGCACGCCGGCCAAGGCCGAGGACTGGGCGCGCGCCTGGCTGCACAACTCCAAGCCCGCCGACAGCGCCCCACCCCAGCCCTACTTCGAGCAGGCCGTCCTCTTGCTCATGGCGGCGGGCGTGATGCACGTCCACGCCGTCGCCGCCGCAGCCGGCCACCCGAGCGGCACGCTTGACGAGCTGCTGGCTCTGCTGCTGCAACCGAACGTGGAGGCCATTGAGAAGGCGCTGAAGACCGGGCCATCGGGTGCGGAAACGGGGCCGGCGGCGCAGTTCCTCGGGCTCATCGCCGAGCACCGCGACCTGCGCTCCTCCATCCCCTCGGGGTTGGCCCCGCGCCTCTCCGCGCTCGCCGACCCCGCCATCAAGGCCGTCGTCGGCGGCCAGGGGACGCTCGACCTCGACCGCCTCGGGCGTACGGGGCGGCGGCCGGTGGCGCTCTACATTGTGATCCCCGCCGGCGACGACACGCTGCGCCCCCTCGTCGCGGCGCTCTTCACGACGATGTTTACCGTGCTGCTGGACCGCGCACGGACACTCCCTAATGGGGGGTTGGCGCGTGAGGTGCGGATGCTCCTGGACGAATTCGGCACGATGGGGGCGATCCCCAACGCGCCCAAGTGGTTCAACATCTGCCGGCAGCCGCGCATCTCCCGTGTCATCAGCTTCCAGTCCTTTAGTCAGTTGGTCGACGATTACGGGGAGCTGGGAGCCAAGGCCATCATCGACTCGTGCAACGTGCTGGCCTGGCTCGGCGGGACGCGCGGGGACGATGCGAAGTGGGCGAGCGACGCGCTGGGCAACCGCACCGTACTGGCTCACGGAGAGGGCGAGTCGCGGACGGCCGGGTTGTTCGGCCGCCGTCCCGATCGGGGCAGCCAATCGGTGAGCGAGACCGGCGTGCCCCTCCTGTTCCCCGACGACCTGGCGGCCAGTTCGCGGCGGCGCGTCGTCGCCATCGCGCGTGAGGCGCGGCCCCTGGACCTGCGCACGCGGCCGGTGTGGTCCGTCCGGGCCATGCGCCGCCTGATGACGCGCCCGGCCCCCCGTGCGTGCCTCGAAGCTCCCCTAGAGCCTCGGCCCTCATCCGTGCCGGCCGTCATCGTACCGGCGCGTGAGGACGCCCAGGTGGTGGCCGTGCCCCACGCGGCACGAGGAGCCGCGCCGGCCGCGACGCCCCATGCGCCGGTGCGTGTGTTGGCGAAGCCGGCCCCGGCCCCGGCAACACCGTCACCAGCGGCCCCGGCGGCTCCCGCATCGGCGGCGGCAACGAACCCGACCTCGGCGGCGGTCGTGCCCGCATCCAGGCCGGTGCGGCTGCCGACGGCACCCGTGAAGCACGGCACGGCCTACGATTGGACGGGCCTCCCATGACCGCACACATGAGGCACCCGATAGCGCCGTTTAGGGAGGGACAAGGCAAGCTCCCGCGCGCCGCCTTTACGCGGGGGGCGTGTGTGGGCTACAATGCCCATCATGAAGGAGTGCGCTATGTAGCACGAATGCGTGGTCGAAGCGGCCACAATGCAAGAGGCCCACCGGCGGGAACCGGTGAGCCTCTTGCATGCCCTGACTGTTTTTAATAGCACCGGCACTGGTGTCACAGCCGACCAAGCTAACCACCAGAGCCACCAAGACGGAGGCCGCAGCCCCGACGGAGTAACCAGCTCCGAACCGGGTCGCGGGCCTGCACGGAGGTCTTTTATGCTTCAGAGCACCCCCATGCCCTGTACAGAGGATAACGCGGATGCGCGCCTCTGTCAAAGGGTTGACCCCGCCCGCGCGTGGACAGGCGCCGGGACGGTCGATACGCCGTCCCTCATCGCGGCCGTCGCCCGCGCCTATACCGACATCTACTTCCTCGAAACCGACGTGACCCCCGCCGCGATCCTGGGGCCGAGTCGCGCGACCGCCGTGGCGTGGGCGCGGCACCTCTGCGCCTACCTGTGTGTCGAGGATTACCACCTCACGCACGCGGCGGCGGCGCGGGTCCTCGGACGCGGCGATCATTCCACGTCCGTCAACAGCCGCGCGCGGATCGCCGCCGCCCTGCCCCACGACGCCCGCCTGGCCCGCGTGCTCGACCGCGTGCGCGCGGACCTGGCCGGCCACCGCCGCGCCGATGACGACGAGGCGCGCGAGCGGCGCACGGAGGGTCGTCGGCGCGCCCTGGCCGCGACCTCCGCGCGGGAGTGGGACGAATACCGCTACTGGCGGCTGCGCGCCCTGCGCGCGGGGGGCGCCCGGTGAGCGCACGCACGACAGCCGCGATAGCCGCGGTGGAGCGGCCCGCCGTCCCGGTCCCGCGCGACGGGTGGGTGCAGGTCGCCAACGCCTTCATCGACGAGCGGCCACTCGACAACGAGCGCCTGGCGCACGTCATTCTGATGAGCTACGCCTGGGACGAGGAGGCGTGCCACCCGTATCAGGAGGAGTTGGCCGCCCGCCTGGGGGTCTCGGTGCGCACGATCAAGCGGCGGGTCGGCGAGCTGCGCGCGGCGGCGCTGGTCACGGTGGAGCGCGGCGGGGGGCAGGACCACCCCAATGTCTACCATCTCCACGTCCGGCCCGTGCGCGACGACAACGACGTGCGCTTCACCACGGTCCTGCACCGCGCCCTGGACGACGCGACACTCTCGCAGGGGGCCAGGCGCGCGTACATCGTCCTGTGCCGCCGCGCCGGCGGGAATGGATGGTGCCCGTGCAGCAACACGGCGCTGGGGACGGCGATCGGGGTCAAGCCGCGCGTGGTGTACGACTACGTGCGCGAGTTGGCCGACGCCGGCTATCTGCGCCTCACCGAGCGCCCCGGCCGGAGCAACCGCTACTCCGTCGAAACGCCCGCGCGGCGCAAACGGTCGGCGGGACCAGGGGCTATCCCTCCGCTCGCCGCCGTACCTACGCCCACGACGGAGGCGGACGCTGCGGACATTCGGTGGCGGGCGCTCTACGTCGCGTTGATGCGCGTGGAGCCGACGAAACGCCTGGGGCGGCGGGTGCGGACGCTGCTCGCCGACGTCGGCGAGGCCACGGTATTAGAGGCGATCGGGGGCGCGGCCGAGTTCGCGGCGCGCATCCATGCCCGCGCGCTGACCATTCGCATGATCCGGGTCGAGGTGGGCAAGATCCGGGGCGAGGACGGGTTGCCGGCGCTGGACGCGCGGCCCGCCGTCGAGGTGGTGGAGATCGCGCCGCCGCCGCCGGGTATGGAGCCGGCCTGGCGTGACACACTGAACGAGCTGCGCGGCGCGATGACGCCGGAGAACTACAAGCGCTGGTTGGAGCCCACGACGGTCGCGGGCTTCGACGGCGGATTGCTGCGCGTCGGCGTGCCCGACCGCGTCGACCAGCAGTGGTTAGACAAGCGGCTGCGCGGGCCGATCGAGCGGGCGCTGGGGCGCGTCGCGCCGGGCGTGCGCGTCGCGTTCGAGGTGCGGGAGGAGGCCGCGGCCATGGATGAGGCGTTGCGCGCGCCGCCGGTGTCGTCGCCGTCGCGGGCCTCGCCGGCGCCCGGCGCGCGCCTGACCATCGCACGCTGCGCCCATTGCCATTTCGCGCCCTGCCGTTGTCCCCGCAAGGAGCGACGGGCGCGCGAGCGTGGCGCGCGAAAGGAGGGCGTATGAGCGTCGCGCACGCGCCGCAACGCGCCGAGGCGTCCGCGCGGGGGCCATGGGCGTCCGCGCGGACGGTTTAGGTCGTCGAGGGGACCGGACGACCAAGGGAGAGATCGCGCGGCGACGATCCCTTGGAGAGTGCTGGAGGTTTTTTAATGGATGATTTATCGGACAGCCTGCCGCTCCCGCAGACCCAGGCCGAGATCGATCAGATGCCCGAGGCCGAGGTGCGTCGGCGCATCAACTTGGTTGCAGGGGAGATACCGGTTGATCGGTACTCGCACCCCCAATGGGTGGCCAAGGAGGAGTCTCGCCTGTTGGGCCAGCGCCTCGCCTATCTCCAGGCAGAGCGGGTCGAGACGTGGACAAAAGATGTACGGGATATGACCGCCTCGATCCGACGGTTAACGATAGTCAACGTTGCCGCAGCGATCCTGGCCGTCTTCGTGGCGTTCGCCGCCTTGGCGGTCGCTCTACACGTTGATGGGATCGGGCGTTAGTGCCCGGACCGGGGCTCCCGGCCGTTAGGAGAGGGAACGATCATGGTACAAGGCGTGACACTATCCGCGATCGGCGTGCTCGACGTAGACGGGCTGCACCTGCCCGACACACCCCTCATGCCCATCCGGGGCGCGATCCGGCACATCGGGGACCTGTACGTCGGCGCGCGGCGGCACGGCCTGACGCAGTTGTGGGTGACGACGGCATGGGCGCGCGCGGCGGGACTGCCCGAGCCGGCCGCGCTCATCAAGGGTCTGACCGGGACGCCCCGGCATGTGCGCCACCCCTTCGTCGGCGACGCGCTCGGCGAGTTGCACGCCTTTCCCGAGGGCCTGGCCCCGTGGGTTTCGCTCGACAAGAAGGGCCAGGCCGGGGCGGGGCTCGCCGTGGCGTTCCCCGCCTACGACGAGAACGCGACGTGGGGTGAAGGCACGGACGCCGCCACGCTGCTGGCGGCGTTGACCGCGTACGCCGCGGCGATGGGCACGCCCTACGTGCGCTCGCCGGGCAAGACCGGGACGGACCTGATGGTGGCGCTGGGCCGACGCGGGGGCCAGCGTGATCCGGTGACGGACTGGCCGGCGCCGGCGCGGGAGACGACGACGGTGCGCGATACCGTCTGGATGCGCACGCTGGCCCCGGCCGAGCGGGGGCGGGCCTACCTGCACAGCTACGACAAGAACGCGGCCTGGCTGGGGGCCTGCGCTAACGTGGAGCTGGGCCTGGGCGACCTGGAGGAGCGCACGGCCTCCGGCGATGGGGGCGCGGGGGGCGGCGTGCCCTTCGACCCGAAGTTGCCGGGCTACTGGTGCGCGCGCGTCGCCGGCGCGTCCGAGGCGTGGTACTGCACGCCGACGCTCGTGCGGGCGCTGGAGCGGGGCCAGGCCGTGGCGATCAGCCACGCCCACGTCTGGACGCGGCACAGTCGCGCCCTGGCGTCCTGGTACGCCCGGCTGCGCGACGCGCGCGCGGCGCTCTCCGCGGACACGACGCCGGCGGGACGGCTGGCCCTCGACGTGTTCAAGCTCACCTACGCGGTCACGATCAGCAGCATGGCGGGGCAGTGGCACCGGCGGGACAGCGCGCTCTACCGGCCCGACTGGCGGCACGCCATCCTGGCGCAGGGCGCGGCCAACCTCTCGCGGGCGATCGAACGCATGGACGCGGCCGGGTGCACGCCCGTCGCCGTCAACATCGACTGCGTGTACATCGTGTCCGACGAGCCCGACGCGGTGGCGGCGTGCCCGCCGACGATCACGCTAGGGACCGGCCTGGGCCACTTCAAGGTCCACGACGCCGGGGTGCCCCTGGCGCCGCTGCTGCCGGCGTTCGGGCTGCGCGACGACGCGCGAACGACGCTGGGCGTGGGCATGAAGCGCCTGCTCGCCCTCATCCATGAGGTCACGGGAGCCGAGGGAAACGAGGGGCCGGAGACACAGGTGCTGTCGGACGGGGAGGAGGACTGAGGTGCCGGCCCTGGCGGACCTGCTGACGGAGCGCCTGAGCGCGCTGGTGGCGGCCGAGGTGACGCTGACGCCGGCGGCGGTGCGCGCCGTGGTGGAGACGTTGGGCGGGGGCAGCGGCCGACGCGAGATCGCCGCGGGCAACCGGCTGCTCGCCGAGCAGGTCGGTGTCAATGTGCGCACGGTGCAGCGGTGGCAGAAGGAGCCGGGGGCGGGCGAGGCGCGCGACGTGACGCGGACGCGCACGGAGGGGGTGACGGCGGCGGTACAGGGGATCGCCAACGCGCAGCAGCGGGCGGCCAACGTCCAACGGCTGCGCGACGACGGTCTGACGGTGGACTACGCGGAGGGGCCGGTGCGCGTGTCCAACGACAAGGTGGCGCGGGTGCGGCGGATTAGCCAGACGGCCGAGGGGGACAGGGTCCACCTCGACGGGGCGGCGATGGGGACGGTGCTCGACGTCTGGGCCGACGGGGGGACGGCCGTGGCGCGGGCGGAGGCGGCCGACCTGTTCGGGAGTGCGGTGCTCGACCAGTACGGAATTGCGGCGAGCGCGG
>JAABVA010003660.1_pt1 | contig 14538 bp, 13 predicted proteins | sample 5560331 | NCBI WGS metagenome assembly JAABVA01 (sample SAMN12812661, study PRJNA571458) | rock metagenome | isolation source: Antarctica rocks | place: Antarctica: Victoria Land, Mt New Zealand sud | collected 2016-01-07 | reverse complement strand
TGAAGCACGTCGAGATCGTGCAGCTTGGCCTGGGCTATGTAGGCCGGGCGGTTGCCCAGATCGTCATAGAGGAGCGAAAGCGCTGGCGGGAGGAGTTTAACCTCGACCTCCACTACCGCGCCGTCGCCGACACCTCCGGAGCTCTGGTCGGCGAGGAGCTGCTGCCCCAGGCCATACGTCTCAAAGAGGACGGCGGCAAGCTCGCCGATCTCGGCGTCGAGCCCGTGGAGGAGGTGCTCCGTTCCGAGCCCGAGCCGGGGACGATGCGGGTAGTCGTGGACCTTGCAGTGCACGGGGGGACCCTGGATCTTGACCTGCTCGGTGTGCGGAACGGATCTTATCTGGTTCTCTCCAATAAGGGACCGCTCTCCGGGAGCATCGTCGAGACAAGGGAGTTGCTGCGTCTGGCGGGAGACAGACTCTGGTGCGAGGCGACCGTCGGCGCCGGGATGCCGATCATCTCGACCCTGGACATGCTTATGGACACCGGCGACGAAGTCTTGGAGATACGGGCCAGCCCGAGCGGGACCCTCAACTACATCATGAGCGCCGTCGAGGGAGGCCGATCCTTCTCCGAAGCCGTGAAAGAGGCCGTGGCGCTCCACTACGCTGAACCGGACCCCCGCGACGACCTCTCGGGGCTCGACGTGGCGCGCAAGGCTATAATCCTCGCCCGCATAATGGGCAAGGAGATAGAGCCCGAGGAGATCGCCTACGAGTCCCTCGTCCCCGAAGGTCTCGAAGAAGTCCCCCTGGAAGAGCTGATGGAACGGCTGCCGGAGGCGGACGCCGAGTTCGCCGAGAGGATGAACTCCGTCAGAGAGAATCACATGCTCCGGTACCTGGCTCGCATCCCTAAAGACGGACCCGTAGAGGTCGGGTTGACGGAGGCGGCGGTCGAGAGCCCGTTCGGACCCATAAACGGTCCCGAGAACGTCTTCGAGTTCAGGACCCGCCGTTACTCGGACGTTACGCTCACGGTCTCGGGTCCGGGCGCGGGGCCCCACCGCACCGCGAGCGGGGTTGTCGGAGATCTGCTTGATATAGTACGTAAGGCGGTAAGAGAAGATAGTACGGAGGACTCTTAGCATGTCTCACGGATATACGGTAGCGGTAGTAGGCGCGGGGCTCGTCGGCGAGCGGCTGGTCGCGGAGCTGAGACGGCGAGACTTCCCGCTAAGGGAGCTACGCGTGCTTGCCCGCAGCGCCCGCAGATCTGTGCTCGCCGGAGAGACCTTCGAGGTAGGCGTCGCCGAACCCGATGCGTTCGAAGGGGTTGACTATGCGTTCTTCGCGGGGACTGAGGGGGAGAAGGGGGCGGCGGTGCAGCTCGCCGCGGAGGCGAACGCGCGCGGCGCTGTAGTCATAGACAACGGCAGCGACTTCCGGCTCGACCCGGAGGTGCCGCTCGTGGTGCCGGAGGTCAATGCGGAGGCGTTGGAGAGGCACAAGGGAATCATCGCGAACCCGAACTGCTCGACGATACAGATGGTCGTCTCGCTCGCCCCGATAGCGCGCGAGTTCGGGATACGAAAGGTCGTCGTCTCGACGTACCAGGCGGTCTCGGGCTCCGGGCGCGGCGGTGTGGAGGCGCTTGAGAACGGTCGGGAGGACGTCTACCCGAAGTCTATCGCGGGCAACGCGATCCCGCTCATCGGGGGTGTGGGGGAGGATGGGTACACGACCGAGGAGGAGAAGATGCGGGAGGAGTCGCGTAAGATCCTCTCGCTCCCCGACCTCTCGGTCTTCGCCACCGCCGTCCGCATCCCCGTCCACACGGGCCACTCCGAGAGCGTCTACGTCGAGACGGAGCGGGAGGCGGACCTCTCCGAGGTGCTCGAAATGTTACGCTCCGCGCCCGGCGTCTCCTTCTCCGGCGACGCGTCCGACTTCCCGACGCCCCTCGAAGCGGTGGGCGAACCCGGGACTTTCGTGGGTAGGGTGCGCGTCGAGGGGCGCATGATCTCCTACTGGTGTGTAGCGGACAACCTGCTCAAGGGCGCGGCGACGAACGCGGTCCAGATCGCCGAATCGCTCGTGGGCGTGAGCGTCTACATCGGTAGTCATCGCGGCTGACCCGCCTCTGTTACACCGACGTTCGAGAGCCAAGGAAGATATCGGGGCTCCCGGCACGACGTTCTTTCATGATAAGCCTACCGAAATGGAGCAACAATGACGAGTAACATGAACTATGTCCGGCGAGGCACAGGCAAGCCGTTGCTGCTCATCCATGGGTTGGGCGGTAGTTGGCGTGAGTGGGGTCCGATCCTCGACGACCTGGCCGCCGAGCGTGAGGTCATTGCAGTAGATCTACCCGGTTTCGGCGCCACGCCTCCACTACCCGGCGAGGTCTCGATCCGAACTCTGTCCGATGCGGTCACCGAATTTCTCATCGCCAACGAGCTAACCGGCATCGACGCGGTCGGCAGTTCGATGGGGGCTAGGCTAGTACTGGAGCTTGCGCGTCGTGGTGGCATATTGGGAGCGGTCGTCTCGCTCGACCCCGGCGGTTTCTGGCGCGGCTGGGAGCGTCACGCTTTTTATGCGTCGGTTTATGCGTCGGTTCGCCTCGTCCGCCTCTTACAGCCCGTCATGCCGTTTATTACCGGGAATGCGGTCGGTCGCACGTTGCTCTTCCCTCAGTTTTCGGCGCATCCCTGGAAGTTATCGCCCGGAGTGACCCTCGAAGAGATGCGTAGCTTCGCCGCTTCCCCGTCCTTCGACGAACTTCTGCACCAGCTTGCCTGCGGAGAGACGCAGCAAGGTGCACCACTGACTTCCGTGCAACATCCGCTCGTGATTGGCTGGGGACGCCACGATCGTGTGTGTTTCCCCAGCCAGGCACATCGGGCATTGGAATTATTTCCCGATGCACGGCTACACTGGTTCGAGCACAGCGGGCACTTCCCGCAATGGGACGTCCCGCGGGAGACAGCTCGCCTGATCCTCGATAGCACCAATGGCACTGAGGCGCCGAAATAGTGAGTCAGAGGTTGGTATGCTGTTACGAACCAGCCTGACAACGGCTTGCAAGGGAGGCGTTTTCCGCTCCGCTTCTTCCTACTCAGGGTCGCGTATCTGGTGAGTGGATCGACTACTGTGCTTGACGCTATAGGGTCTTGACGATCAGAATGCCAGAGATCAGGCTACGCATCGCCACCGAGCGCGACGTACCCCTGATCCTCTCGTTCATAAGGGAGCTTGCGGAGTACGAACGCCTCTCGCACGAGGTCGTCGCCACCGAGGAGGCATTGCGGACATCGCTCTTCGGGGGGAGGCCGGCAGCCGAGGTGGTGATAGGGGACTACGGCGACGAGCCAGCCGGTTTCGCCCTGTTCTTCCACAACTTTTCGACTTTCCTGGGGAGGCCAGGGATCCACCTGGAGGACCTCTACGTGACGCCCGGCCTCCGCAGCAGGGGTCTCGGTCGCGCCATGCTCGCCTGCCTTGCGAGACTGGCGAAGGAGCGCGGCTGCAGTCGGCTTGAGTGGAGCGTCCTGGACTGGAACGAGCCCGCCATAAAGCTCTACACGAGCATCGGCGCGACCCCGATGGACGACTGGACGACCTACCGCGTGACTGGGGAGGCCCTGGACGGGCTGGCGGACGAGGGATAATATAGCGGCATGCAATGACATTGGACCCCCAAGCCTTGCCCTGCTCAGTACCGATGTAGCGGGAGTCCCGATGCACTCCGTGTCCCTCTCTAAAGTCGGCGTAACAAAGGTGGCCTAACTGCAATGACTACCGCTATAGACCATCCGACTTGTGCGGCGCGTGCAACCCGCTACACTTAGGTACGGGTATAGGCGGCACGAAGGAGGACTTCGGTGAGTGAGCAGAAGCGCGGCTTCTTTGAGAGGATCTTCACTAACTCCGATGACTCGGAGCGAGAGAGGAAGGTTCTGGAGTACATTATCCACCGCATCGGCGACGGGGCGTACCTGAGGGACGTGCTGGGAGAAGAGTACGTGCGCCGAAACGCCTCTCCAGACGAGGTCGAGCAGATCCTCGAGAACCCCAAAGTGGTAGAGGCCGCCCACGAGCAGATGCGCAACGACTTCGCCTCTGGCGACCTCGACCTCAAACGGTCACCGGACAGCAATAGGTAGTCGGGCCGGCATCCTTCAGGGTTGTATAATCCACGGGAGTAGTTACCCCTTACATACGCTTCTGGAGGCACCATGCCGATCTACGAGTACAAGTGCGAGAACGGTCACGTCTTCGACTTGATGCAGAGGATGTCAGACGACCCTCTTAAGGAGTGCCGCGAGTGTGGCGCGCACGTAAAGAAGGTCCTCCAACCCGTCGGCATCTCCTTCAAAGGCTCCGGCTTCTACTCGACCGACTACAACAAGGCGGGTCCGAAGAGCGAGCCGAAGGAGTCCGCCGCCACTGCTACCACGAGCAGCGATTCCTCGAATGGTAACTCGTCCTCCGAAAAGAAACCGGAGAAGGCGTCGACCGCGGCGAAGAAGGAAGCCTAGCAACCGGCCATGGCGGACCCTTACGGAGGGAGCACGCAGGCCGGGCTCGTGCTCGCCGCGACCTTCCTCTTCGTGCTCGTGGCGGCCGTCATCTCGACTGGGCTAGTCGTCTACACCGCCTGGCGCCACGACCTCGAAGTCGGCCTCTTCGCCCTCGCCTTCGCCGTCCTGAGTGCCCGCGCCATCCTTTCGTGGCGCCTCTGGCACCATAGCCTTCAGCAAGACCGCGAGCCCCGAAAGTCGGCAGATGAAACGCTGCGGTGAGCCCGAGATTACTCGCGTTTCATCGTGCGCCGCCGGCAACCGTCAACCGGACAAAGAGCTGATCACTAACTGCAGAAAACCGCTGGCCAGTACCTGAAAACTCCTGCAAATCCTCCCTCAGTCTTAGGTACAGCTTGACCTAGACAACGCTCGCGCTCTTTCCGTATAGTGCTCGCAGTCCAGGATGGACGGGGAGAACAGGCTGCGGCGGGGCTCGCTGGTCCCGCCGGCCATTCTAGAACCGGTAGACAAGGGGGGAGAAGTTCTATGACGATCACGCCTTTCGCGCATTTGCACTGCCATTCAGAGTACTCGATGCTCGACGGGGCGAGTCGTATTAAGGATTTGATCTCGTTCGCCAAAGATCAGAACATGCCTGGTCTCGCGCTCACGGATCACGGCATGATGTACGGCTCCGTGAAGTTCTACCAGGAGGCCAAAAAGGCGGGCATAAAGCCTTTATTAGGCTGCGAAGTCTACGTTACGGCAGATCGAAAGGACCGGAGCCGGGCGAAGTACTACCACCTTACCCTCCTCGCCCGCACCGCAGAGGGCTACAAGAACCTCATGAAACTCTCCACCTGCGGCTTCCTCGAAGGCTTCTACTACAAGCCGCGGGTGGACATGGAGATGCTCAGAAAGTACGGCAAGGGAATAATCTGCCTCTCCGGCTGTCTCTCCGCCGAGGTGCCAACCCGCATCCTCGAAGGCCGCATGGACGAGGCGCGCAAGATCCTCATGCAGTACGGTGAGGTCTTCGACGCGGTATTCCTGGAGATGCAGGACCACGGCATCCCCGAGCAGAGGCGTGTCAACGAGGGGCTCCTCAAGCTGCACAAGGACACCGGTATAGATCTCGTCGCGACCAACGACTCGCACTATACGGCACGCACCGACGCAAAGATGCACGACGTTTTGCTGTGCATCGGAACCGGCAAGTTCTACGACGACCCGAACCGGATGAAGTTCGCCGGCGAGGAGTTCTACGTGAAGCCGGTGGAGGAGATGGAGAGGCTCTTCCCGGACCACCCGGAGGCGTTGGAGAATACCCTCAAGGTAGTCGAGATGGTACAGGATCCGGGGATAGAGCTCGGCAAGACGCGGTTGCCGAACTTCCCGAAGCCCCGGGGGTATGGCGCCGACGATTACCTGCGGGAGCTGTGCGAGGAGGGGTTGAGGAAGCGGTACGGGGCGAGGGAGGCATCGCCGGAGGTCAGACGGCGGCTCGACTTCGAGCTCTCGACCATCGGGAAGATGGGGTTCGCGGACTACTTCCTCATCGTGTGGGACTTTGTCAGGTACGCCAAGGATCAGAAGATAGCGGTCGGGCCGGGGCGCGGGTCGGCGGCCGGGTCCATCGTCGCTTACGCACTGGAGATCACGGACCTGGACCCGTTGGAGTACTCGCTGCTCTTCGAACGGTTCCTGAACCCGGACCGGATCAACATGCCCGACGTGGATATAGACTTCTCGGTCTCTGGTCGGGGCGAGGTAATGAGGTACGTCACCGAGAAGTACGGTGGCCACGAGCACGTAGCCCAGATCATCACCTTCGGGACGCTCGGCGCGCGAGCGGCGATAAGGGACTCGGGCCGCGTCTTCCGGTACTCCTACGACGCGACCGACAAGCTCGCCAAGTTCATCCCGGAGAAGCCGGTCGGGACTACGCTGAGGGACATACTAAAGCAGGAGGACGGTTCTTATACGCCTGCTGAGAAGCATCCGGGGGCGGCGCGGGAGATGTTGCAGTTCGTCGAGGGGAATGCGGACGCCAAGAAGATCCTGGACACGGCGTTCGAGATAGAGGGCTTCGCTCGCCACGCTGGGACCCACGCCGCTGGAGTGGTCATCTCGGAGGAGCCACTCACCGATATCGTGCCGCTCCAGCGCATCGCCAGGGACGAGGGCTCTGTGATGGTGCAGCACCCGATGAGCGACGTCGAGGCGTTGGGCCTTCTGAAGGTCGACTTCTTAGGCTTGAGGAACCTCGACGTGATCGAGGAGACTTTAGAGACGATTCGGCAGTCCACCGGCGAAGAGTTGGACATCCAGAAGATACCGCTCGACGACGCGGAGACGCTGAAGCTCTTCTCGCGGGGCGACACGTTCGGGGTCTTCCAGTTCGAGTCCGGCGGGATGCAGCGGATGCTCCAGGAGGTCAGGCCAGACCGCTTCGACGATCTCGTGGCGCTGAACGCCCTGTACCGCCCCGGCCCGATGGACTACATCCCAATCTTCAAGCGTGGCAAGCACGCCCCGGAGAGCGTGAAGTACTCCGACCCGCGTCTCAAGCCGATCCTGGAGCCTACCTACGGGGTCGCCGCCTACCAGGAGCAGCTCATGGAGATCTCCAAATCTCTAGGCGGCTTCACCCCCGGCGAGGCCGACACTCTGAGGAAGGCAATTGGCAAAAAGAACGCGAAGCTTCTCGCGACCCTCAAGGACAAGTTCACCGAAGGGTGTACCGCGAGCGAGGTCGCCCCTGAGGTTGCAGAGGAGCTTTGGAACTGGATGGAGAAGGCCGGCGGCTACTCTTTTAACAAGAGCCACTCGGCCTGCTACTCCCTGCTTGCGTTCCAGACCGCGTACCTGAAGGCGCACTACCCCGAGGCGTACATGGCCGCGCTCATGAGCAGCGTCATGAACACCAAGGACCGGGTGCCGCAGTACGTCGCCGAGGCAAGGGCGATGAACATAGAGGTCCTGCCGCCGGACGTAAACGAGAGCGGGCACCGCTTCACGGTCGTCGGCGGCACCATCCGCTTCGGGCTCTCGGCGGTAAAGAACATCGGCGGGAACTTCGTCGAGGCGATCATCTCGGCCAGAGAGGAGGACGGCCCGTTCGAGGACCTCTTCGACCTGTGTGCCCGGGTGGACTGCAAGACCTACAACAAGCGCACCATCGAGTCGCTCATAAAGTGCGGCGCCTTCGACTCTTTAGGCCACTCGCGGGCCGCCCTGCTAGAGATCCACGAGAAGGCCGTCGAGTTCGCCCTCGCTGGCTCCAAAGAAGAGGACGAAGAGCAGTTCTGCATGTTCGGGACAGAGGAGCTAGCAGAGCTCGCGCCGCCGAAGCCCCAGATCCCCGGAATAGAGGACGACAAACGCGGCACCCTCGAATGGGAGAAAGAAACGTTAGGTCTCTACGTCTCTGACCACCCGTTGCGTCCAGTACTGTACAAGTTAAAGAAGCACGCTGACACCACCGTCTCCGAACTAGACGGCTGCCGGGACGGGGCGGTAGTGTGGGTCGGGGGGCTCGCAACTTCTGTCCGGCGCAACACAACCCGCAAGGGCGACGTGATGGCGATGCTCCAGCTCGACGACACGCGCGGTCTCGCCGAGGTCATGGTCTTCCCCAGGGTCTACGCCAAGTGCGCCGAATGCGTCCGTGAAGACGCTATTCTCAAAGTAAAGGGCCGCGTCGAGCGCAAGGAAGGAATACCGCGTGTCGTCGCCCTGGAGATCGAGGAGCTAGACCTCAAGCCCGGCTTCGACCCCATCTACCTCGACGCCGGCTCCTTCGTCGGGCTCTCGCGCCAGGATGCCAGGAAAGTGTTGGAGATTATCGGCCGCCACTCTGGCGGAAGCCCGTTGTTTCTGGTCTCCGGCGACGGAACGCTGGAGGAGCAGATCTGCACCGTGGAGGACTCCTCCGACCTGTACGCCGAGCTCAAACAACTGTTAGGAGCGCGTTGCATAAGCGCCGTCCGCAGGACTGCCGAACCGGAGATACAGCAGGTTTCCTAGAAGGGGGCGACGTGTTTGAAGCTTGAGCGGCTGATCTTTCAGTATCCCACACTCTACTATATGACGGAGGATGAAAGCTGTGAGAGCATCCGGCATCTGGGCCTTCTGAGCACCAGTGCGCTTCTAGACAGATTCGAGGCCGAGGAAGACGTCTTGGCCTACTACGCCGCCTTCCCGTCAGAGTACTGGCAGAAGATATGGTCCAACAACCCGCTGGAGAGAGTGAACAAGGAGGTCAAGAGGAGGACGAACGTGGTGGGCATCCTCCCGACCGAGGAATCGGTGATAAGGCTTGTGGGGGCGGTGCTCTGTGAGCAGCACGAACTGGAGTGGCAGGTCTCAAAACGTTACTTCAGCGCTGGGTCCTTAGCGAAGCTGGAGAGGAAGGAGGAAGCGGTGGTCGAGCAGCCGGAATTGATGGCCGGCTAGAGGAGGCGGAGGGGACGGAACCGCACGAGGCGATTTACACTGCGAGAATGTGAGTGGCGATGCCCTCCGGCTGGTCTGACCCAGATTTACACAGGTCGAGAAAGTGCCTTGCAAGTGATTCGTCGACCAGACCGGAGTCGTCGCCACCACCGGACCGAGATGGGCGTGACTTGATAGAAGCTTGTGCTTTTCTAGGAGAAGGCTCATCGCAGTGGTGTCCGCCTCGTCTCGGCTCTGGTGAATGTAGAGCGAGGTTTACCTGCTGACCGGGGGGAGGAAAACGTGTCTCGATGCGTTCCTACAAATGCCGGAGGGATCACTTTGGGCGTGGACACTCACAAGGATACCCACGTCGCCGTAGTACTGGATGGACTCGGCAGGCGCCTTGGCGATCTGAGCGTACCAGCAACCCCAGCGGGCTACAAAAAGCTCGTAGACTGGGCGAACGAGTTCGGCCCTCTAGAGCATGCCGGAGTAGAAGGCACGGGCTGCTTCGGCGCCGGCCTCGCTCGCTTTTTTAAGGCTCAGGAGGTGAGGGTGTCTGAGGTGCTCCGCCCCAAGCGCCGCGATCAGTACCGCTCTGGCAAGTAGTCTGATTCAATCGATGCCGAGGCGGCGGCACGTGCGGTGCTTGCTGGCACAGCGACCGGTGAGCCGAAAGACGCCGACGGCGAGGTGGAGATGATCCGTACCTTGCGAGTTATACGCCGCTCAGCGCTAAAAGCTCGCGCCGGAGCCGTCAACCAACTCAAGAACCTGCTCATCACCGCTCCCGAAGTACTGAAGAGCGAGCTATGCGGGCTCTCCACGGCTAGACTAATCGCCAGGGCATCGCGGTTTCGGCCGGGCGCGAATCCCTCAGACGTGGAGGCGGCTACCAAGTTCGCGCTGCGCTCGGTGGCGCGCCGCTGCCAGCGCCTCTCTGAAGAGATCTCCGAGCTCGATGAGCAGCTGGATCGGCTGGTGAGTGATGCTGCGCCAGAGCTGGTTGGGGTGGAGGGCGTTGGAACCGATACGGCCGCCTCGCTACTGATCGCCGCCGGCGATAACCCCGAGCGCCTGAGAGACGAGGCAGCCTTTGCGCACCTGTGTGGTGCCGCGCCGATCCCGGCATCCTCGGGCAAGACTGTTCGCCATCGTCTGAACCGCCATGGTAACCGTGACGCCAACCGTGCACTCTACGTGATCGCTGTCTGTCGCATGAGCCGGGACGAGCGGACCCGAGCCTACGTCGCCAAGCGCACCGCCGAGGGCAAGTCCAAAAAGGAGATCATCCGCTGCCTCAAGCGATACATCGCCCGTGAGATCTACCGGATTCTCGCTTCCCTGTCCTTACATAGACTCCCGATCTCGGTACCTTGACGAACATAGAAGCATCACTTGACAGGACGCATACTTCCTCTCGTCTACAATTTCTTCCTGGAGGCCCGTGTGATGACGCTGCGTAATCGGCTATTATTCAGACTTCGGATGAGAGTGGTTCCACGAGCATTTCTCGTACTGCTAGCAGCACTATTCATGCTGCCCGGCTGCGCCGCTGACGAATCGATCGGCGCAAGCAGAGACCAAGAGGACACCAATGCCACACCGGCTACCACCTCGACCACCCAACCCGAACAAGTAGGGCAAGAGGATGGTGGCGACTGGCCGAGGTTCGGCTACGATCCGGCACGTGGTGGTGTGAATCCCGAGAAGAGCCCCATCACGCCATCAACGGTAAGCAGCCTGCACCGGCTCTGGCACACAAAGCTTTTCGGGGTCGCCGATTCCTCGCCAATCCTCCTGCATGCGTTAAGCTTCCCCGACGGGACACGCGACGCGCTGTATGTAACGACCAGGGATGGGCAGCTCATCGCGCTGGATGCAGCAGACGGTACGACCCTCTGGAGCCGCCAGACTAGCGGACCCAAGATAACGCATTCCTCACCCGTTGCTGATCCCTCCCGGCAGTATGTTTATTCCTACGGGCTGGACGGCAGCTTACACAAGTACGCCGCCACAACCGGTGAGGAAGTCAAAGACAGCGACTGGCCGGTGCAAATCACGCGCATGCCAGAGACCGAGAAGGAGTCCTCGGCGCTCAACATCACGGATGAGCGGATCTACGCGACGACAAGCGCCTACTTTGGTGACGCCCCACCCTACCAGGGACACCTTGTCAGCATTGATGGGGCGGGCGGCGCGGAGAGCGCCTTCAACAGCCTCTGTACTGATACGACGCACCTGCTCTCCAAAGGTGAGTGCCAGTCGGACGGGGCCGGTATTTGGGCTCGCGGCGGCGCCGTGATCGACCCCATGACGGGCGAGGTGTTCGTAACGACGGGCAACGGACCATACGACGCCGATAGGGGAGGTCACGACTACGGAGACAGTATACTCAAGCTTAGCCAGGATGGTTCACAATTGCTCGACTCTTACACACCGAAGACTTACCAGCAGCTGGAAGACACCGACGCTGATCTCGGCAGCACCGCACCGGTCCTCCTCCCGCGAATCGCTGAGAGCAAGACCCCGCTGCTGCTCGTGCAGGGCGGTAAGGACACAGGACTTCGCCTGATCAACCGTCAGGATCTGAGCGGCTCTGGTGCTCCCGGGCACCTCGGGGGCGAGCTGCAGCAGATCGATTCCGCAGGATGCTCGACGTTCACCCAGCCGGTCGTCTGGACCGATGCCGATGGCCAAGTGTGGGTTATCGTGGCCGGGACTTGTGGCATTGGCGCTTATCAGGTGGTGAACGACGATGCTAACACCAGCAGTCTGAAATTGGTGTGGCAGACTAACGATGAGATAACGACGCCCGTGCTGGCAGGCGGCATACTTTTCGCCGCTGTCAACGGCGCTGTGCTGGCTCTCGACCCGAGTACCGGGCGGCATTTGTGGTCCTCCACACAAGAGGACGCGGGAGGAACTGTTGGTGACATCCACTGGGAGAGCCCCATAGTTATCGGAGGCAAGCTTTACGTCTCAGATGAGTCAGGCACGACTAGTGCGTACGGGCTGAAGTAAACGATATACGGAATCGTGACCCTCCGCTCTTACGTGCTGACTAGCACTCACAGCAGTCGCGGCAGCCATGGATAAAGCCCTTGCTGCTGAGTTGGCACCATACTCTACTGCCAGAAACTCCAGCATTGGACCGATGCACTTTTGGCCCCCCGATTTTACCTACAAATGGCTAGAAAGTGGTCCGCGCAAGGTTCCTAGCGCTTGAGCAGTGGCGTAAGAGCGAGCAGGCTGGGGGGGGTTGAAAGCGTTACCAATCTGCGTTGTCACTATACCCCGCAGCGTTGTGGCGGATAAGTTGCGCCCGGCCTTCGGGTCGGGCGAGGATTGGAACCTGAGCAGGATGCGCGCCAAGCAGAAAGAAGGAAGGTTGCGCCCAGCCTTCGGGTCGGGCGAGGATTGGAACGAGGGTGTCTCGTCTCCCCCGAGCGCCAGGGCTCGGCCACGATCCAATCGTCCAAAGCTTGGTGCAGTACAGGTAGAGACGAGTCTCAGCAGCCGTTCATTGCCTCGACCTCGCAGTCCCACGCCCCCGACAGAGGTTGGCCTGTCGGAGGCGCGGAGGGCGAATCGGGTTTGTCTGAAGCAGCGCTGGCTAATAGGGACGCGCGATGCCTACCGGCTCACCGGCGTATTCCATCGGGGTCTTCGTGACGGCCCCCGTGAGCGCGTTGGCGTTGAGTAGCATGCCGTTGCCCACGTACATGGTGGCCCAGTTCGGGTAGATCACTATGTCGCCGGGCTGCAAATCCCCGTAAGCGACGGGGGCGTACCTGTTCAGGTACTCCTCCGGTACCCAGGGCGCATCGGCGTCGACGCCGGTGGTGCGCAGGATGTAGCGCATCAAACCGCTGCAACTGAAGGCATGGGGACCATCGGTGCCATACACGAATGGCGCGCCTAACTGCGCCTCGCCTACGCTGACGGCCTTACCCCCCGGGACCCCTCCCAACTGGGCGTTCGCCACAACGGCGAACGAGAGGACGAGAATAACAACAATACCTACAAGCATCTTCGGCCTAACCCGCAAAGACATACGTCCGGGCTCCTTTCTGACGTGCAGATCGAGTTTTCTTCAAGGGATCCGAACGACCCCCCCTCCAACGGAGCGGCACCCTAGAGAAAGCACCCGCAGCACGCAACCACTCCTCCGCCGCCAAACGGTCCTCAGCATCGAGCACTTAGCTTAGATATAGGGAATTCTCGTATTCTTGTTGAAATAATTTATTAATAAAATTTAATATTAGTAATACATCCGCAAGCTTTCTTTGTCATGATAGGCGCTTTTGAAGAGGGAGCCGTGGGAGGATAGGTTTGGCTATGGCTGTGCGGGATTTCCGGCTCTGATGCCGCCGAGGTCCGTTCGGAAGATACCGAAGGGCGGACGAGCCTGCGAGAGTTTCGGTTTACGGTACCGTTGCGGCCGGCCTTCGGGTTGGGTGAGGATCGAGAGTACGAAACGGTACGCGTTGGCCGGGTAGATTGGTCCATACGTGCCGAAACTTCGGGGGGACGGAGGCGGCGTGGTAGAATCAAACCATGACGGAAAAGGCGCAGAAGACAAACGAGGAATGGCGTAAGGAGCTTACCCCGGAGCAGTACAGGGTCGCGCGGGAGCATGGCACCGAGCGAGCGTTTACGGGGGAGTATTGGGACCTCAAAGAGGAAGGTATTTATCGCTGCGTCGGTTGCGGTACGCCGCTCTTTAGCTCAGAGACGAAGTACGACTCCGGCACGGGTTGGCCCAGCTTTTGGGAGCCGGTGGATGAGCAGAACGTGGAGACCGAGGAGGATCGGAGCTTCTTCTTCATGCGCCGCACGGAAGTGCATTGCGCGGTATGCGGTGCCCACCAGGGCCACATTTTCAACGATGGTCCCGATCTGACGGGCAAACGCTACTGCATCAACTCCGCCTCGTTGCGCTTCGAGCAGGGCGAACACTCCGAGTAGCTCTGCCCCGGGCTGGGCCCTTTGTGGGCCATTTTGCCTTTCAAAGAGCGCCGGGAGAGTGTACCTTTGGAGCGTGAGGGGTCTTGTGCCTCACGTAAAGCATTGTAATGCCCTGCTGCGGTAAACTAGAGCGTGTTATGGACTTGGACCGATGACGGATTTTATGGACTTGGACCGATGACGGATATCGTCCGATAGCGACAAGGATGAGAGAAGTGATCCACAACCAACCGCCATAAATAGGATACTTATGCGGAATCGCATCCAGCCTACCCACCGCTGAGACACAGGGCGAACCCTCGCTGGGTCTTGGGAGGTTTGACCACCCGTAGTCAGACGACATGCTCGACGGCGTCTGTCAGGACCAGATACAGCATTCAGAAAGGTCCTGAGTTCATCCGAAATACCGCTTGGGAAAGGCTCTCTGAACGAGATGCTTCGGTGCATCGTTTCCGGGCTAGAGTTCATAATACCCTCTAGGCTCCGTAGCCACGAACAAGCGAGTCTGGGTTGGTTGACGGTAGAGTTGCTCATATCTTGCACCTGCTCAGCTCCTTGAAGAGGGCGCGGAACATGTGCCTCTATGGGAGGCATGAATATAACGATCCGCGCCCACAAGATAGTCTACGAGTTGCTCGACCTCATGCCAAGCACC
>JAABVA010003655.1_pt1 | contig 14554 bp, 13 predicted proteins | sample 5560331 | NCBI WGS metagenome assembly JAABVA01 (sample SAMN12812661, study PRJNA571458) | rock metagenome | isolation source: Antarctica rocks | place: Antarctica: Victoria Land, Mt New Zealand sud | collected 2016-01-07 | reverse complement strand
GAGGTCGCCGTCATGAATCCACTCTCCTGAACGTTGCACGAAATGAAAATGCAGGTGGAAGAACAGGTGCGCGAGCGTGGCCGCGTCTTTCGTGGCGAGCGTCTCGAGGATGAAGGCCCGGTCGGTCGGTGGGACCTCCAGCAGCGGCGTGAGCGCCTCGCTCCACGCCTTGTCGATCTCCCGGCGTCCGGCCTCCTCGTTGCCGTCGCCGAAGTGCAGGCGCACGTAGCGGATCAGCTTCTCGCGGTCGCCCGCGGCGGCGGCCTCCTTGAGGTACTGCAGCGACATCGCGCGCCTCGCGCGTTGGGGTCAGTCCTGCCGTCCACTCTCGCCGGCGGGGCGTCGCCCGCCGCGGACCACGCGGAAGTCGAACAACTCCGGCCGGTGGTAGTGCCCGGTGACGTCGAGCGTCATGCTCTCCTCGCGCACGCGCCCCAGGTCGAGCTCGGCCACGAGCACGCGCGGCTCGTCGTAGACCGGCTCCACAAGGTAGCGGCCATCCGGCCCGACGATCGCGCTCCCGCCGCGCAGGACCCACTGCTCGGGCGATGTCACCCGTTCGGCGTGCGGCTCGAGCTCGGGCGGGAGCGCCGCCGCGCGCAAGAGCGAGCCCGCGGCCAGCACGTAGCAGCGCCCCTCGAACGCGTACTGCCGGCTCGCGATCTGGTGCAGCTCGTGCGCGGTGGGCCACACCGCCACGTGCACGTCCTCGCCCGACTCGTGCATCGCCTGCCGGGCGAGCGGCATCCAGTGCTCCCAGCACACCAGGCCGCCCACGCGCCCGGCCGGCGTGTCGACCGCGCGCAGCCCTTCGGCGTCGCCGGTGCCCCACACCAGGCGCTCGGTGTAGGTCGGGACCAGCTTGCGGTGGTGGTTGAGCAGGCGCCCGGTTGGCCCGAGGGTGAGCAGGCTGTTGTAGAGCGTGCCGCGCCCGGGCCCGCGGTCCACGCGCTCGGTGACGCCGACCACGAGCGTGACCGCCGCCTCGCGTGCCACCGCCGCGAGTGCGTCGAACGCAGCCCCGGGGACGCTGACGCTGTCGCGTGCCATGCGGGCGAACACGGCCTTGGTCGGCGCGTGGTCCCAGAGCGCGGCGTCGCGGCAGAGGTCGAGCCACGCCGGGTAGCCCGGGATCCACGTCTCGGGGAAGACGACCAGCTGCGCCCCGGCGCCCCGAGCCTCGCGCACACCGTCGGCCGTGCGTGCGAGCGCCGTGTTCAGGTCGGGGGCGACCTCCGCCTGTACGATCGCGACCGTGACGCGTTCCGCGCTCATCGCGCGCTCATCGCGCGGTCGCGCGCGTCACGGGGCGTGTCATCGCGCGTGGCCCGACGACCAGTCGGTCCTCGTCCTGGAAGGCCCAGAGCACGAGGCTCCCGGCGAAGATGATGAGCGACGGGTAGAACAGGACGTTCGCCCCCTTTAGGTACCAGCCCCAGGGGTCCACGACCGACTTCCACACGCCGAGGAGCGTCACCCCGGTGACGGCCAGCAGCAGCGGATAAGCCACTCGGCGGCCGAGACCGACGACGATCAGCGCCCCGAGCGCCATCTGCACGACGCCGAAGGCCTGGAGCAGCATCGCGCTGTTGAACGCGCCCAGGTAGAAGTGCTGCGAGACGAGGAGGCCGTGGTGCACGTCGAGCAGCTTGTTCACCCCCCAGATGAGCATGAGCAGGCCGAGCGAGACGCGCAGGAGGAGCAGGGTGTTCGCCTTCATGGTCCGATACCAGGGGTGAGAGTGGGGATCAGCGGGCGAGATCGACGGTCGACGCGGCCACGCTCGTGCCCGCCGCGCCGGCCCGCTCGTAGGCGAGCGCCGCGGCGGCAACGTCCTGCAGGGCGGTGCCGGTCGAGTCGAAGAGGACAACGTCCGTGGCCGACGTGCGGCCGGGCTTCCGGCCGGCGACGACCTCGCCCAGCTCGCCGTACACGTCCTGCGCCGTCATCAGCCCGGCCGCGATGGCGTGGTGCAGCTCACCCACGCGCGCGCACTGCTCCGTGATGTCGGCCACTACGACGGCCCGGGCGACGAGTGCGGGGGCGAGCTCCTGCTTTTCCGGGTTGTCGGAGCCGACGGCCGCGATGAAGGTGCCGGGCGAGACGTCGCCGGCCCCGAGCAGCGGCGCACGCGACGGCGTGCAGGTCACGACCACGTCGCTCCGCCGCGCGGCCGTCGCGAGATCGTTCACGACGACCACCTCGACGCCCAACTCGGCCTGCATCTCCGCCGCGTAGCGCCTCACGCGGTCGTCGCCGCGGCCGAAGGCGTACACCCGCTCGACCGGGAGCACGCGGGCGAGGTAGCGGAGCTGCGCGCGGCCCTGCGTGCCGGTGCCGCAGATCGTCACGACCCGCGACTCGGGACGCGCGAGGTGCCGCGCGGCCACCGCCGTGGCGGCCGCGGTGCGCTGCACGGTGATCTCGACCGAATCCATGAGGGCGAGCGGCACGCCCGTCTCGCCGTCCAACAGCAGCAGCCCGCCATGCACGTAGGGCAGCCCGCGCGCGCGGTTCTGCCAGAACGCGCCGTTCACCTTCACGCCCACGTAGGTCCGCCCGAGCGGGAGGCCGGATGCCTTGATGTGGAACTCGCCGCCGTGCGCGTCGATGTGCAGGAAGCCCGTGGCGAGGCTCTCGCCGCGGCCGTGCGCGCGGAACGCGCCCTCCACGGCGGTGAGGTAGTCCTCCGGCCCGAGGAGCGCGGCCACGGCCGAGCGGGTCAGCAGGAGCACCGGGGCGCGCCGCGCGTGATCGTGTTAGGCACCATGGCGGTGGCGTCGACCGGTCAGCGCCCGCGCGAGGTCCGCCTCGATCTGCTCGTAGGGCTCGACCCCCACCGAGAGCCGGATCAGCCCGTCGACCACCCCCGCGCGTGCCCGCGCGTCGGGTGGGACCATCGCGTGCGACATGTGGACGGGGAGCGACGCGACGGTCTCGACGCCACCGAGCGACCCCGCACGGGCGATCGCCTGCAGCCGGTCGTAGACGGCCACCGCCCCGGCGAGTCCTCCGGCGACCTCGAAGGTGAGCATGAAGCCGAAGGTCTCCAGGGTCTCGCGCGCTCGCGCGTGGTCCGGGTGGTCGGGGAGCCCGGGGTAGTGCACGCGAGTCACGGGGCCTTCCGTTCGTCGCATCGCGTCCAGAAAGTGCGCGAGCCGCCCCGCGTTCGCCGACGCCGCCCGGGTGCGCAGCGCCAGCGTGGACAGTGACCGCAACAGCAGCCAGGCCGTGTCCGGGCCAAGGACGGCGCCCGTGCGCCGGCGGAACGCCTCCAGCCGCGCCACGAGCGCGTGGCGGCCGGAGACGACCCCGGCGTGCGCGTCCGAGTGCCCGCCGAGGATCTTCGTGGCGCTGTGAATCACGAGGTCGACGCCGTAGGCGAGCGGCCGCTGGAACGGGGGTGGGAGCAGCGTCGCGTCGACCGACACGAGCGCGCCGTGCTCGCGCGCCCGCGCGGCGATCCGACCCAGGTCGAGCACGCGGAGGAGCGGGTTCGTGGGCGTCTCGACGTGCACGAGCGCGGCCCCGCCGGCCAGGGCCCGCTCGACCGAGGCGTCGTCGAACGGATCGAAGCGGCGGACCATGATGCCGAACGGGGCGATGTCCTCGGCGAGCATCGCGCCCACGCCCCCGTAGACGTACTCGCTCACGGCGAGCACATCGCCGGGGCGCAGCAGTCCGCAGAACACGGCGTAGAGCGCCGCGTGCCCGGAGGCGAACGCGACCGCGCCGTCCGCGCCTTCGCGCTCGGCGATCCGGGCCTCGAACGCACGGCCGGCCGGGTGTCCGTAGCGCGGATAGAACTCCCCGGGCTGCTCACCTGCCCCGACCGCGCGGAGCGCCTCGGCCGAGGGAAAGGCGAAGGTCGTCGCGCGCCTGAGGTCCGGGGCTACCGGGCCTTGGGGGGCGCGCGGCTCCGCGGGTACGCCGTACGGTCGCTCGGTCGTCACGTGCCGCCCTCAGGACGGTCGCTCGGTCGTCACGTGCCGCCCTCAGGCGTCGGGCGCATCGGGGCCCGCGAGCGCGGCGGCCGCCGTGTCGTGGACGGGCGTGTCGACGCCGGCCTCCTCGGCGAACCGTGCGACCGCCCCACTCAATACCTCGAGCTCGGTGCGGCCGCCGGCCTCGACGTCGAGCAGGAAGCTCGGCTTCATCCCGGCCGGGACCGAGTCGACCAACGCGAGCACCCGTGCCTCCTCGGTCGCGGGCAACGCGATGCCCCGCGCCCGCCCGACCGCGGCCGCCTCGCGCACGGCGCGCTCGATCAATCGACGTCCGAGCGCCGAGTCGCGGAGCGGGCCGATGGGCGAGCGCGCCAGCCCGCACGCGGCCGACATGCTCACGAGAAAGACGAACTTCTGCCAGAGCGCGAGCGCGATGTCCGCGGTCGCCTGCGCGTCGGCGCCCGCCGCGCGGAATGCGGCCGCGATCCGCTCCGTGCGGTCCGACACCCCGCCGTGCAGCTCCCCCACGAGGACCCGCTGGAAGGGGCTGTGCCGCATCACGATACCCGGGGCCGTGCGCTCCGCGCTGACGTAGGTCACGCCGCCCACGAGTTGCGTGCGTGCCACGCCGAGGGCCGCGAGTCGGTCGGCGGCGTCCACTCCGTTCAGGAGCGGCAGGATGACCGTGCCCCGGTCGGCGAGCAGCCGGACCGCGGGCGCGATCTCGGCCAGCGAGTACGCCTTCACGGCCACGACGGCCAGGTCACCCGGCCCGAACGCGTCGGCGAGTGCCGTGGGGTCGTCGGTGGCGTGGACCGGCACGGCCCACGTGCCGTCGGGGGTGCGGATGTCGAGGCCGCGCGCGCGGATCGCGTCCAGGTGTGCGCCGCGCGCGAGCAGGTGGACCTCGTACCCGTGCCGCGCGAGCTGCGCGCCGTAGTACCCGCCGACCCCGCCGGCCCCGATGATCGCAACCCGCACGCGGGCGGCTCCTCCGTCGACACCGCTCACGGCACGTCTGACGGCACCTCGCGGGCAGCGGCCGCGAGGTTCGTGCGAACGATCAGCTCGACCAGGTCCGCGGCCCCGTGCGGTGGCGTCACCCGCGCGACGGGGACGGCGCGCGCCAGCAGTGGCGCGTGGAGCGGGGACGTCGCGAGCGCCTCGCGCACCGGCAACGTCACGTAGACCGGCGCCCCGCGGGGGATCGCGGCCAGGTCGTCCCGGCCGTACAGCAGGGGGCGCAGGTGCTCGGCACCGCGCGCGTCCGCGAACACCCGGCGCAGCTTGTCCGCGAACCGCACATCGCTTACGACGACGTAGACTGCCCCGTCCCGCAGCCCTCCGGCGATCTCGGCAAACAGGTCCGGCCGGATCGGGAGCGCCACCCACGGCTTGCCGAGCCGCCGCGCCACGCGCGCGACCTCGCCCGTGTGGAAACGCGTGGTGACGAGGAGGTCCGCCCGGACCAGTCCGTCCGGCAGCGGTGCGGCGGCGAGATCGGCCGTGTCGACGGCCTCGGTCGCCAGCCCGTAGTCCGTCCCCAACTCGGCGCACAAGGCCGCGAGCTGGTCCACGTTGCACTCCAGGCACGCCGCGCGGAGCTGGCCACCGGACAGGGCGCGCCGAAGGCGCTCGACGAAGACACCGGCCGGGATGCCGCGCGCGAGCGCCTCGACCACCACCGCCACCACCCACGTGTCCACGGCGGGCAGCCGCTCTCCGGTGCGGCGAGCGGTGGTCGCGACGTAGGCGCCCGACCGCGCGCGTAGCTCGACGAGGCCCTCGTCCTCGAGCTGGCGGTACGCGGCAAGAACCGCGCGCGGATCCACCGCCAGCTCGCGCGCGAGGTCGCGGACCGTGGGCAGTTGGTCCCCCTCGCGCAAGGCGCCGAGGTGCAGGCCGCTGAAGATCCGCTCCCGGAGCGCCGCGGCGACGACGCCAACATTCGGCGCCACACCCACCCGGTGCGCGGGCCTCAGCGGAGCGCCGGCGCCGTGGCCGGTACCGCGGCCGCGGGCGCGATACCGGCGCCGGGTGCCCCCCGGAGCACCGCGGCGAGGTTGGCCCGCACCAGGAACGCGAGCAGCGCGCGCGCCGACTCAGGGGCGAAGATGTGGGCCTCGGGCATGAGCCGCGTCAGGAGCGGCACGTCGTCGATGTGCCGACGCGTGAGCCGCGTCAGGTACGTGGGCGCGTCGGCCGGGATCGCACCCACGTCATCGTGCCCGTGCACGAGCGTGCGCAGGTGCTCCGCGCCGGGCGCACCGGCGAAGCTCGCCTGTACCTTCGCCGCGAAGCGCGGGTCGGTCGCCACGTAGTACACCGGGCCGCGGCGCAGGAGCTCGGCGGTCCCGGCGAACAGGTCGGGGCACATCGTGACCACGATCGCCGGCCGGTCCAGGCGGGCCGACAGCTTCCGCGCGAGGTCCGCGTGCGGCTGCGTCGTCACCAGCAGGTCGGCGCTCCGCAGCTCCCAGGGTAGCACGGCGCTCTCGGCACCGTCCGCGAGGTCCGCCACGTCCACCCCGGACGCCTCGAAGCCGTAGTCACGCGCGAGCTCGTCGGGCATCGACCAGAGCTGGTCGTCGTTGCACTCGAGCACCACGGCCCGGAGGCGGAGCGTCTCGAGCGAGCGCCGCAGTCGGTCCGGGAACTCGGGGGCCGGGACGCCGCGCGCGAGCGCCTGTGCCACCACGTCGGTGAGCCAGTCCGCGCTCTGCGCCAGGCGGTCACCGACGACCCAGGCCGCGGGGGCCACGAAGAACCCGGCCCGCGGCCGCAGCACGACGAGGCCGTCGCGCTCCAGATCGCGGTAGGCGTCGAGCACGACGCGCGGGTTCACCGCGAGCTCCCCGGCGACCTCGCGCACGCTGGGCAGCTTCTGCCCGTGCCGCAACACGCCGAGGTGCAAGCCACTGAGCACCCGCTGGCGGAGTGTGTCGGCGATCTCGGTTCGGCGCTGCATTCCTGGACTCCTCGACACGTGGTGGTCGAACGCTGGCCGAACCGGGCGGCAACCCGCCGCGGGACGTCATCACAGTGCGGCAGTCGTGCCGCATGAATGTAAGCGCTTCTGGTGTAGCGGCAACGTTCGCAACAGATCACCTAAATCCGCCGCACTGTTACACGCAGACTACTACAGCACGGTATGCTTTGTGCCCGAGCGGCCACCCGCGAACAACATTATTCAGGAGAGGAATCGCATGAGGACCAGGTTGTATCGAACACCGATGCGCGGCATGGCGATGTGTCTCGCCGTGTTGTCTGTGGCCGCGCTCGCCGCGTGCTCGGATAAGACGCCGACCGCTCCGCTCCCCCCCGGGGTGCCCCAGGGCCAGCTCGCGGACATTCCCGCGCCACGCACCGACCTCGGCCCGCAGACGGGTGACCTGCCGCGGGCCAACTTCACCATGAGCAGCGTCAAGCGGATCGACCTCGGCAAGCACGCCGCGACGGTGCCGCTCCGCCGCGGCACGTTCAATGGCCAGACGGTGTGGTTCGTCATCACCGAGGCGTCGGACTCCGCCATGGCGGCGCGGCTGGGCGTGAACTTCTCCCCGCGGCTCGCCAACGCCACGAACGGCTGCCCCGGGTGCGTGCAGACGGTGCAGTCGACGGATCCCACGCTCTCCAACGGCAACGTCGCGTTCTCCGGCGGTGTCGACTTCCGCCCGATGCGGCAGCTCGTCCCGAGCCCCACGGGGTTCCCGCCACAGCTCGCCCGGCCCGGCTCGATGGGCGACTCCGCCTACAGCCCGCTGGTACGGGTGGCCGGGAGCAACGTGGTCTTCAACGCGCCCATGGTCGCCACCGGCGACGGACCGTTCGACCTCGTGAACCACACGAACACCCATGACCGCGTGGCGCGCATCGACCCGCAGGCCATGGAGGTGGACCTCGCGATCATCCGCGCCTTCGCGTTCGGGGAGGAGGTCGTCTACCTGAGCTTCGAGTCGAGCGACCCGGTGACTGCGACGCTGGAGCGGTCCACCCTGGTGCAGACGCTCGGGCTCCTCCCCTTCCCGAACAAGAGCAACGACACGACCGGCACGCGCTCGGCCATCTTCGCCTTCATGAACGGCCAGACGGGGCTCCGCCCGGAGGCGCAGGGGCTGACGCACCTGGTGGTCGACGGCCGGAACGCCGAGCAGCTGACGCCGGGGAACCAGGCCCTGATCGACGCGCTGCGGAAAGGCGGCGACACGCGCAACGTGCTCGACTCGTTCACCACGCTGGAGGACCGCACGATGGCGCGGGCCTACTCGCCCATGTGGGACCTGCACATCGCGATGTGGACCGCCGAGGCGGTCGCGGCCGGGCAGAACGTGGCCCGCCGGGACGCGAACGTGATCCGGCAGCTGGCGGCGCACGGGATGGTCACGGCCCCGGGGGGCGCGCAGCCGCTGGCGTCGGCGAACATCCTGATCAACTGCCCGATCGTCGCCTTCATCACGGCCGCGCCGCGGGCCCCCCGCGTCGGCCGGCCGCCGCTGCAGCCGTAGCGCCGGGCGCGCGCCGCTCGGGGATGAGCGGCGCGCTGACGTGAGGCGCCCGAGGTCAGGTGCCGAACGAGTGCATGGGGCAGGACGCGCGAGGTACGCGCCCCACGCGCGAACTCGGAGGCACCACTCGGGGCACGGCCGGGCACCCACCGGTCAACGCATCGCCGGAGCAGTCGATCCCACGACGCACCATGCTCACCGCCCGCAACCGCGCGGCGCGGTCGCTCGCCCCGTGCTGCGACAGCACGGGTTCCGCCACCTCGGGAGGACGCACGATGACAGGCACGAGACGACGGCTGAGCGCGGTCGCGACCGCGCTCCTCACCCTGGTCCTGCTCGCCGGGTGTGCGGCCCTGTTCCAGAAGGCCAAGATCGCGGCGACGCCCACGGGCAAGGTGCTCGCGACGCCGGCGGGCCCGAAGCCGACGCCGCCGGACTCCGTCCTGCCGCCGGGGCCGGGGTCCGCGCAGGCGCAGCCGGTGCCCTACCAGGGGCCGCTCCCACCCGGCGATCCGGCGCAGGCCCCGCCGCCATCGCGGCCGCTCACGCCGGAACTCACGCGCGAGCTCGCCGCCCTCTACGAGCGGCCGGCGCCGCTCGGCCCCCCGCTGATTGCGCGCACGCCGGCGGCCGCGGTCTACGCCGTGGGCGGCGGCGACATCGTCCGGGCGCGCTCGGGCGTGCCGCCCTACGGGGACAGCCTGCCGCGGGAGCGACGCATCGCCGAGGGGGGCCACGACCACTACTCGAACAACGTCGCGATCCTCCCGCGCGGTCAGGTGCGCTTCGCCGCCTTCGACCGCACGCGCAACGACACGCGCCTCTCGCTCGACTCGATGGCCTTCGAGGCGTCGTTCACCGACGAGGAGGGGAACGACTGGTACGTCCTGCAGACGCGGATCGCCCCCTTCTCGCCCACGCCGGTGAAGGAGCCCTGGTTCGGCGGCGTCGTGATCGACACGGCGTACCACGGCATGACGCACCTCAGCGTCGAGGCCGAGCCGACGGTGCTCTGCAAGATGTGCTCGTGGGGATGGGCCGACGTGTGGAAGAACGGCAAGAAGGTGAAGACGAGTGCGCTGCTCCACGTCATGCTCACGACCGACGTGCGCGACAAGTCGGTCGGCTACAAGTACGCCTGCTACGACTGCCGGGATCGTCCCATCCGGCAGATCCACCTCGACATCTATCCGCAGAGCAACCTCCCGAGCGAGGACGGCGGCCTGCACGTGATGTGGCAGAACTCCACGTACAAGCAGGGCACCCCGGAGGAGATCGCGCGCACTACCCCGCCGATCGCCGGGCCGGGTGCGGCGACCGTGCTCCTGAACGCGGTGCCGACCATCAGGTGGAGCAATACCGAGATCCACGTGCCGACGGGCAAGCCCATCCGGCTGGTGATGACGAACCTGGACCCGGCCTCCTACCACGCATTCATGATGATCGGCCCCGGCGGCCGCGTCTTCGTGCCGCTCCCGCAGGGCGAGCAGTGGACGACCCTGCTCTCGTTCGACCAGCCGGGGGAGTACGAGTTCTGGTGCCCGGTGATGAACCACCGTGGGCGCGGGATGTACGGCCGGATCGTCGTGGATGGCGGCCAGCCGGGCGGGACCACGGGGCCACCGGGCGGGAAGCGGTAGTCCGCGGCCGGGCAGCCGCACCGTAGCGCCGCACCGTACCGCTGGACCTCCAGGCGTGATCCACGAGCAGCACCGGGGCACGCTTACACCGGTAACCCGCACCTCTCCGGAGCGAGAGCACATGATGATGAGAACGAGTACGCTCGGCACCGCCCTCGCGCTGGCGCTCGCCGCGGCCGCGACGCCGCTCGCGGCGCAGAAAGACCAGGACATGAAGCTCCCGCGCAACCCGGTGGCCGGGGTCAGCTCCCAGCGCATCACCCGCGCGCCGACGGCCGAGCCGCAGAACTGGCTCACCTACGGCGGCGGGTACGACAACCAGCGCTACAGCCGGCTCGACCAGATCACCCCGGGCAACGTCGCGCGCCTCAAGCCGGCGTGGGTGAAACAGTTCGACCGGCCCAATGGCTTCGAGGCGACGCCCATCGTCGTCGACGGCGTCATGTACGTCACGACCGGCGGTGCGACCTCGCTCTGGGCGCTCGACGCCAAAACGGGCAAGGAGCACTGGCACTACGAGGCGCAGATCCCGCAGGACGTCCCGGCCTGCTGCGACTGGGTGAATCGGGGCGCGGCGGTGGCCGATGGCAAGGTGTTCTTCGCCTCGCTCGACGCGCAGCTCGTGGCCCTCGACGCGCAGACCGGCGGCGTCGTGTGGAAGCAGCGCGTCGCCGACCCGCGCGACGGCTACACGATGACGCTCGCGCCGCTCGTCGTGAAGAACATGGTGGTCGTCGGCGTCTCGGGCGGTGAGTACGGGGTGCGCGGCTATGTGGCGGCGTACGACCTGAAGACCGGCCGCGAGGCGTGGCGGTTCTGGACCGTCCCGGGGCCCGGCGAGCCCGGACACGAGAGCTGGGGCGGCAAGGACACGTGGCGCACGGGCGGCGGGACGACGTGGATCACCGGCGCCTACGACCCGGAGCTCGACCTGCTGTACTGGACCGTGGCCAACCCGGGGCCGGTGTTCAACGGCGCCGTCCGGCCGGGCGACAATCTCTACACGAACTCGGTCGTGGCGCTCGACCCCAACACCGGGCGGCTGCGCTGGCATTACCAGTGGACGCCGCACGACCTCTGGGACTACGACGGCGTGAACGAGGTGATCCTCGCCGACCTGCCGATCAACGGGCGCACGACGAAGGCCCTGATCCATGCCGACAAGAACGGCTTCTTCTACGCCCTCGACCGCACCAACGGCACGTTCCTCTACGCCAAGCCGTTCGCGCGGCAGACGTGGGTGACGGGAGTGGACCCGCGGACCGGTCGGCCGACGGTGAACCCGAACGCACTGCAGGGGCCGGACTACAAGGAGGGGTGCCCGGGGCCGGCGGGCGCGAAGGAGTGGGTACCCATGGCCTACTCGCCCGAGACGCGCATGGCCTACGTGCCGGTGGTCGAGAACTGCGCCTTCTTCCGCAGCGGACAGGCATTCTACGGCCGGGGGCTCCCGTTCTGGGGCAGCTACGCCACGGCCGACGCGTTCGGGCCGGGCGAGTCGCACGGCTTCCTCAAGGCGATCAACGCCGCAACCGGGGAGGAGGCGTGGAAGATCCGCTCGGAGCACCCCGTCGTCTCGGGGGTGCTGACGACGGCCGGGGGACTCGTGTTCTGGGGCGAGGCGCAGGGCATGTTCCACGCGACCGACGCCCGCACGGGCACGGATCTCTGGACGTACAACGTCGGGAGCGGGATCCATGCGCCGCCGGTGACCTTCTCGATCGGCGGCAAGCAGTACGTCGCGCTCGCCGCGGGCTGGGGCGGGTGGGTCGACGGCTTCGCCCCCGAGCTGCGCGACGCACCGCGCGGGCACACGCTCATGGTCTTCGAGGTGCCGTGACCGTGTGCGCCCTGCGTCTCAGCACCACGGCGGCCGCGGCGCTCAGCCTCGCCGCGGCGGTCGCCCGCGCCCAAGCCCCGATGGAGGCGCCGATGGCGGCGGCCGCACGGGCGCCGGCGAAGGCGCTGACGTTCTGCGCGGGCGCCGACAACCTGCCGATGTCGCAGGAGGGCGCGCCCGCCGGCGTCGAGGTCGAGCTCGCGCGCGCGCTCGCGGCGCGGCTCGGCATGGAGTCACGGTTCGTGTGGCTCGACGCGCACGCCGACAGCTTCGAGCAGGCGGTGCTCGCCGGCCGATGCGACGCGGCCCTGGGCGCGGTCGTCGAGCCGGGGGGGATGCCTGGCGCCCGCCCCCTCGCCGGGGTGGCCCTCACCGCGCCGTTCTACGGCGTGGCGTATCAGCTCGTCCGGCGCGCGGACGCCGCGCCCGTGCGGCGCCTCGCCGAGCTGGGGGAGACGCGCGTCGCGGTCGAGGGGGAGTCCATCGTGACCTACACCCTGCGTCAGCGGGGCCGCCCGGTTCATGTGCTGCGCACCGCCGACGCCGTAATCGCTGCGCTGGCCGACGGCCGCGCACGGTACGGCTATCTCTGGGGGCCCGTCGCAGCGTGGCTGCTTCGCGACCGCCGCGACGTCGTCGTCGACACGGCCTTCGTCGCGGCCGACCGCTGGAACTTCGCCATGGCGATGCGGGAGCGGGACTACGAACTCCGGCAAGCGCTCAACGATGCCGGTCAGCAACTCACGAGCGACGGGACCCTCGACCGCATCCTGGCGGCCTATCGGATTCCCTGCTGCGCCGCACGCCAGGCATCCGGCGGTGTGCGGTAGCATGCCGGCGTGCTCGAGGGGGCTCGCCCGAGTTTCCTCTGCGAGGGGTCCCACCGCTGTCGGGCCTCCGCTAGCGGGCCGGCGGCGGCCCGGGCCGCACGACCACCGACAGTTCTTCACACTTACCGCCCACACGGGCGCTATCGAGGTACACGACATGGACGAGCAGACGCGGGGCCCCGGCGACCTGCCGACGGGCGAGCGGATGGCGACACTGGCCGGCGCCATGACGGACGCCATGCAGCACAAGGCACGGGGCGAGCACGAGACCGAGTACGGGGCACGCCTCTCGGTGCCGCTGGCCCAGGCGGAGGCGATCATCGCGAGCTGGCCCGAGGCGCCGCAGCGGGGCGCCCGGCAGATGCTGGCGCAGTACGGGCCGCCGAACGAGGCGACGCCCACGAAGCTCTTCTGGTACCGGCGCGGCCCGTGGAAGCGGATCCAGGTCACGAGCGACGTGCTGCTCCACAACTTCCCGGCGCCGCACAGCGACTTCCTGACGCAGTGGATCGACTACCAGGTGCCGGTGGGCCTGGTGGACGAGATCACCCGCTACGACGGGAGTTGCCTGGTGGACCGCACGGCGGGCGAGGCGGGGGCGCGCTGCGACTCGGAGGCGGCGAACACGATCACGCTCAACCTCATGCACGAGATCGTGACGGGGAAGCGCACCGTGGAGGAGGCTCGGGAGGTCTACGCGGAGAACATGGCGGGCTACACCGTGGGCCGCCCGGCGCCCTACGCCGAGCGGCTCCTGTTCCCGGCGCCGGAGGGTGGGACCGAGGACCCGGACGAGGGGATGGGCGTCTCACCGATGCTCAAGCAGGCGGCCGGCAAGGTGAAGGACATGCTCACCGGCCATGAGCACGCGCCGACGGATCGCATGACCTGACCGCCCGCCAAGAAGACGGGACGGGGCCGTGCCCGTCGTGCACACGAGTGAAGAAGACAGGACAGCGAACCGGACTTGTGGAGGGGGAGATGGCATTTGAGTTCACCCCGGCGATCGTCGCCGGTCTGCTCGCAGGCATCGTCATGGAGATGCCGCTCTTCCTCGCGAAGGCGGCGGGCATTCGGGTCAAGCAGAACATCTTCCGGACCTGGGGCAAGATGCTCGGGCTCGGCGAGGGCGCAGCCCGCTACGTCGCGGGGTTCGCCTTCCACGAGGCGCTGAGCGCGGCCGTCGCGCTCGTCTACGCCGTCGCCTTCGACCGCCTCGGGGTTGGCGGCAACGTGTGGCTGTGGGGGCTGGTCGGCGGGTTCGTGCACTGGACGCTCGCCGGCCCGGTCGTGAAGGTGCTCCCGTCGGTCGACCCCGACACGGGGGAGGTCGGGCGCCAGGGGCTCGCCTACCGCCACTACGGCGCGCTCGACGTGGTGATGTCGCTCGGCGGGCACCTCACGTTCGGCCTCGCGTTCGCGCTCCTCTACGCCGCGCTCCACCCGGGCGGCCGCTAGGCCCGACTCACGGGCCCCTCGCGGGTGGCCGCGGGGCCGCACGCCGTCGCCCTCTCCCCTAACCATCCGTGTCGCCGCTACTGCTCCTGGCCGCGTGGATCGGTCTTGCCGCCGCCTTCGGCTTCGCCGCCAACCGGGCCGCCAGGCGCGGCGGCCGTTAGGTCGGCGTTCGGCTGCCGCTCGAGGTCAATGGGGCCGCCGGGCCACCTCTCGTCGGGCAGTGAAGCGCAAGACGGCGCCGTTCAATTCGAGCACTCCGCCGTTCGTCGAGTGGCACTTCGACCGGGTGCGCTTCGGGCTGATCACGGAGGAGGCGGATCGACCGGCTCTCCTC
>JAABVA010003654.1_pt1 | contig 14564 bp, 9 predicted proteins | sample 5560331 | NCBI WGS metagenome assembly JAABVA01 (sample SAMN12812661, study PRJNA571458) | rock metagenome | isolation source: Antarctica rocks | place: Antarctica: Victoria Land, Mt New Zealand sud | collected 2016-01-07 | reverse complement strand
AAAATTGGTTTCCGACCAATTGTCGCATTGCCTCTGTGGGCCGCTGCGTAGCTCGCGGACCCGTCACGGGACCGTGTGGAATATACGGTACGCTCAAAGCTGCTACGGCACGGAAGCGGTCGGGTCGCATAAGCGCAGCATGCCATGCAACGTTCGCTCCCCAATCATGACCAATAATGACAGCTTGCTGTTCTCCGAGCGCATCGAGCAGACCCACTATATCACCGACCAGATGAAGCGTTGTGTAGGACGAACTTGCTTCTGGTCGATCAGTCTGTCCATAGCCCCGTTGATCGGGAGCAACCACATGATAGCCTGCTGCAGCCAGAGCAGAAATCTGCGCCTTCCATGAATGCCAGAACTCAGGAAAGCCGTGACAAAGCAGCACGAGTGGTCCCGTACCCTTTTCGGCAATGTGCATTTTCAGGCCATTGGTCTCAATAAACCTGTGTGACACCTGTTGTGTGGTAGGCTTGGTAGATATCTCTTGCTCGTCCATACGAACTCCTTCTCATTGGCAGTCAAAGCTACCGTCTTCTGTTTCCCCAGCCTCATCTTCTTCTAGTGCTTGCCTGCCGAGTTCCCGTAAGCGTGCTTGCACCTGTGGTTTGCTCACAATTGCATCCCACTCTTGCTCTTCAATTTCTTCCAGAATGCGTGCCGCTATCGTATTCTATGCATCAGAGGGCAACCGTTGTAGTGCCTCGATTGCCTGCTGTAGTTGCTCTGTCATAGATGCGCTTCCTTTGTTTTGGTGCTACTTTACGTAAGTATATCATGAGTTATATATCTTATGCTTAGCACGTCTTTAGTGTGGTCCAAGAAACCGTTCGCCGTTGAAGTGAAGCAGATGAGATGGAGACTCCGCAACCCATACTTCAGTCTCTCAAGAAATGTTATCAAATTCTTTTTTCAGAGCTTTGCGGTCGAGAAATGCTGTGACAAATACCAAACCTGCATGAGATTGTCCAAATATTCTTTTCAATTCTTCTTGACGCATTGGCGTCACTGGACCATGACTTGTCACAGCTTCGATTAGCACTAGCCAATTCCTTGTTTCATCATGAAGAATAATATCAGGGATCTTTCCATGTAGCTCTAGCGTAACGCCTACCTCTGCCAATCCTTGTTCGTCGAAGTAAGCAAATTTTTCGTCGGTATCACCAACATATAAGAGCCTTCCTCCCGGCACAAATCGCTCTGCAAACTCGCGAATAATCAGTTCAACTAGAACGTTTTGTCCTCCTGGAGAAAGCGTAATCGTCTGTTCCTTGACAACTCGCACAGGAATACGAGACAGTTCCCGCTCTTGGGCATAACGCTTCTGAAGAGTTTCGATATCCACGAGATATTCTCGCAAAGAAGCTTCCCATGCCGGGCTACCATATTTTTTAAGAAGGTTGAGTATTTGTGGCTCAATCTGATATACTGTTTGACCGCTATTGATTGGACGACCAGGATTATCGGGATTCGCTACAATGATTCCTGCATCCAAAAATTGATGAACGGTTTGACGCCGAACTGTTTCTCGTGAATTCGGCGCGTATTTCTTACCGTAATATTGGGCAAAGAAGTTCATCATCTGTGTAATACCACATAATGGGCTTTTGGCTTCAGACCAGGATTGATCAGACTTTAGGTCTAACAGGGCAAGCAGCGTGAGGGCTGATCGCTCATTTTGCTGCTGACGTGGAAAGCCGAGGTCTTTTAGTATTGCAAGGGCCTCTTCAATGCGCTTCTTGCTCAAGATAGGATTCATCTTCTGATCGTCATTCATGGGAGCGATTTGCTTGCCGCCTTCATCTGAAACAATGCGAATGCAGAACTCAGGATCATCAGGACTAACCACTTCATCGTAGGGAACTTCACGTGTAACAGCAAAGCTATCATTAGGACCATGTGTACTTGTGACAAGCACTGTTTCAGGTACTAGAGAAGCTTTTACTGCTGAGAGAATCATCGTTTCTTGTAATACTTCGTCTTCCTGAAACGTATTTTGACGAGACTCAAAGAGGTGAAGGCGTCGCAGCGTCATTGTACGAAGAAGCGATTTGCGAAATGGTTTGAAGTAGCTACCACTGCAAAAACTACGTGGTGTAATAGCCACCATTTCACCGCTATCTGAAAGTAAGTGCATACATAAAAGCAAAAAGCCCGTATAAAGGTTGGTTGTTTTTACTCCATTGAGTTGTAGCATTTTCGAGAGCTTGGAGTTTGATTGAATTTTTCGGTAAGGTGGATTGAGTACAACACAATTGAATGAAAGCAGAGGTGCTTGCGTAAACAGGCTTACCGTTGTGTCATTCACAATGTTTTCGATGAAATCTACTTGTCGTACTTCCCCTGTAAATAAAATGCCTACATGTTCGCACATTTCTTCACATAATTTGAATGTATCAGGTAGATATGTGGCAAGCGTAGCATCAATTTCGTATGCGGTAACATGTATTTCCCTTGGGGGATTTGAGCGAAGACAAAGTTCAGCGACACTAGCTGCAAGCAAAGAGCCAACGCCAGCACACGGGTCAAGGAGCGAGACAATCGGCTCACGACATTCTAACATAGAAGCCATTAAACGAGCTAGGGACATGGGCGTGAGGAATTGCCCAAATTCAATCTTTCGATGAGGGTCTAATTGCTTGTTTGCATCAAGGCGAAATGTGTCAACTCGATGAAGAACGTTATCTATCCAGGAAGAAAGGTCATCTACTTTTGTTACTAATAAAGACAACGCAGCCTCCCGCAGATACATTATTAGCCCTATGCCCGTTGATTATAGCAGGATAATCTCTATATGGGAAGTGTCGTGTTACCTCTTTCAGCAAAAGAAAACACCTAAGCGAGTAGATAGCAAGAAGGTGGCAAGCACAAAATGCGCTTGCCACCTTCTTGCTATCTACTTAACTTATTAATCATTGTCGCGGTTACGCATGCGTTCGTGCTGCGTCAGGTATTTCTTACGCAGGCGGATGTTTTGCGGTGTGACCTCGACGAGTTCGTCGTTGTTGATGAAGTCCAGCGACTGCTCAAGGCTCATCAGAATTGGTGGCGTCAGGCGCACCGAGATATCTGATGTGGAGGAGCGAATATTTGTCTTCTGCTTCTCTTTACAGATGTTGATCGCCATGTCGTCGGGTCGTGCGTTGAGACCAACAATCATACCCTCGTAGACGGGAGTTCCTGGCTCGATGAAGGTATCGCCACGCTGCTGCGCGTTGTTCAAGCCATACGTCATGGCACTACCTTGCTCAGAGGCAACAAGGGCACCCATGCGGTTTGTGCCCATCTTGCCTAGCCAGGGTTCAAAGCCGATGAGTAGACTGCTCATAGCTCCATTACCCTTTGTGAGCGTCAGGAAGGCATTGCGGAAACCAATCAGGCCGCGTGTGGGAATGCGGTACTCAATACGTACATTGCCGGAGCCATCGCTAGTCATGTTAATTAACTGCGCTTTACGGGCCGACAGGTTCTCGGTCAACACGCCAATATAGGCATCCTTTGTGTCGATGACAAGATGCTCGATTGGCTCGGTAAGCTTGCCGTTCTCATCCTCACGTGTGATGACCTCTGGACGTGATACCTGAAACTCATATCCCTCACGGCGCATCGTCTCGATAAGTACGGAAAGGTGCAATTCACCACGTCCTGAGACAATAAACTCGTCGGGTGAGCTGCCATCCTCGACGCGCAGACTGACGTTTGTCTCTAGCTCACGATAGAGACGCGCACGAAGTTGACGTGATGTTGGGTACTTGCTCTCACGTCCTGCGAATGGGCTACTATTCACACCGAAAGTCATTTTTAGCGTTGGCTGTGTAATCTCAATGGTGGGTAGTGCTTCTGGCGTATTCACATCGGCAATGGTCTCGCCAATATTTGCATCGGCAATACCAGTCATGGCGACGATTTCGCCTGCCTCTGCCTCATCTACCTCAGTGCGTTGCAGACCTTTGTAACTCATGACGAGGTTGATTTTCTGGCGCGACACGACGCCATCGCGATTGATGCGTGCAACAAAGGTGTTCGGCGCAATCTTGCCACGCACAATACGCCCAATCGCATACTTGCCCTTGTAGTCGTCGTAGTCCAGTGCGGCTACCAACATCTGTAAAGGAGCATTAACATCAACCATAGGTGCGGGAATGGTGTTGACAATCGTCTCGAACAATGGCTCCAGGTTGACGCGCTCATCGTCGGGATGATACATGGCTACGCCATCGCGCCCAATGGCGTACAACACGGGGAAGTTCAGGTGAGCATCTATCGTCGCGAGTTCCAGGAACAGGTCTTGCGTCCATTCTAGCACCTGATCGATACGAGCATCGCGTCGGTCAATTTTGTTGATAATCACGATTGGCTGTAGGTTTAGCTCGAAGGCTTTCCGCAAGACGAAGCGTGTCTGCGGCATTGGTCCCTCAACGGCGTCGATCAGCAGAATACAGCCATCAGCCATGTTGAGGACGCGCTCAACCTCGCCACCGAAGTCCGCGTGACCAGGCGTGTCGATGATGTTGATTTTCACGCCGCGATAATTGATCGCGGTATTTTTTGAGAGAATGGTAATGCCACGTTCGCGCTCCTGATCGTTCGAGTCCATAATCAACTCGCCCATATCCTGGTTTTCACGGAAAATGTGGCTCTGCTTGAGCATTCCATCGACAAGAGTTGTTTTGCCATGATCGACGTGCGCGATAATTGCAACATTGCGAATGTCGGTACGTTGTACCAGCTTTTCTGTTGTCTGCGTCATACTACTATTATTATTATTCATAACCTGCATGCTCTTTAGGTGCTTTCCTCGTATACTCTTTTCAAACATAATAAAACCGAGCGGTCTTCGTCGCCCGGTGGATAGGTAGGCTAAATATCCGACATTCCTTTATCTCCATTGTAACTGTTCCACTGCACAACGTCAAGCGCGGATAGGACTCTTTTGATATTTCGTGCTAGCGAGTTCATGCGCGACATGTCGCGCATGAACTCGCTAGCACGAAATATCAACCATGCAGCGTCCCATTCAATGCGCGATCCAGATTGTAACAGGTGCTAATCAGCGAAAGATGGGTAAACGCCTGGGGGAAGTTCCCTAGTGCCTCACCTGTTGGCCCTATTTCTTCTGCATAGAGTCCTACGTGGTTCGAGTAGGTGAGCATCTTTTCCAGGATCAAGCGGGCTTCATCAATGCGACCCGCACGCGCCAGTGCTTCGGAGAGCCAGAAACTACATGGACTAAAGGTGCCTTCAAAGCTGCCCAGACCATCGTCCGCCGCCACTTTGGGGTTATAGCGATAGACGTGGGAATCGCTGGTGAGTTCCTTCTGAATACGGTCGATTGTCGCCATCATGCGCGGGTCAGTTGGGCCGGTAAACTTCGTGAGAACCATGAGCAAGGCGCTCGCATCAACTGCATCGCTCCCATAATATTGAACAAAACTATTGACCTTTTCATTCCAACCGAGGCGCATCACCTCCTCATAGATTTCGGAACTGGTCTGCGTCCATTGCCCAATCGGTGCGGGTAGGCCGCGATGTCGCGTAATACGTATGGCGCGGTCAAACGCGACCCAACTCATCACGCGCGAGTGCAAGAAAGGCTTTTGACCACCGCGTACCTCCCAGATGCCTTCATCACTGGTTTGCCAATTTGCCGCCAGCCAATCGAGCAGACGACGCAGATTAGACCACAGATCATATGAAATATCTTTATAGCGGTCGAAGATGTAGATGGAGTCCATCAATTCGCCGTAGATATCGAGTTGTTTTTGTTTGTATGCCTCGTTGCCGATACGTACCGGACCGCTTTTGCGATACCCCTCCAGGTGGTCAAGGGTAATCTCAGTTAAATCGTGTCCTCCGTCGATGGTATACATCGGTTGCAATGTGCCATTCGACTTGAGTTCGTGGCAGCGTGCATCGAGCCAACCCATGAAGCCCTCCGCCTCTTGCCGAAAGCCGAGAATGAGCAGGCTGTAGAGCGTGAACGCGGCATCACGCAGCCAGGTATAGCGGTAGTCCCAGTTGCGTGCGCCCCCGACCGTCTCTGGTAGGCTTGTCGTGGGTGCCGCGACAATCGCGCCAGTGGGGGCATATGTCAGCAGTTTCAAGGCCAGTGCCGAACGGTACACTATTTCGCGCCAACGCCCTTGATACTCACACTGTGCGAGCCAGTTGTGCCAGTAGTCTTTTGTTGCTTGAAACAAATGCTGGTAATGTCGGTTCGTGAGACGCGGTGGGGACAGGTCGCGATCTCTAGCACTTTCCAGCACAAAATAGGCGTATTGGTCTTCTTGTAATATGAAGAGCGAGCGTACTCCTCCATTGCCATCATCCTCTACAGGAACGGAAGAGGCCAGACCAAGACAGAGATGTTGACTGGTAAAGATGGCACCGTCCTGTGAACAATGTACCTCATGCGAATCCCGTGCATAGTTGAACGCAGGCCGACAGACCATTTCGATGGGCATAGAGCCGCGTGCCGCATGTACCGCACGTATGATATGATGCTGGTGTTTCTTGCTATCCGCCTCCTTGATAGGCATAAAGTCGATGACCTCGCACACACCGTCGGTTGTGAGGAAGCGCGTGATGAGAATATTGGTCTCCGGCAAATACATCTGCTTGCGACTCATCCCGGGAAGATACGCTGGTGCGATACGAAAGAAGCCGCCCTTGTTCGAGTCGAGGAGCGCACCAAAGACGCTGGGCGAATCGAAGCGTGGAATGCAGCACCAATCAATGGAGCCGTTTTTCCCGACCAGCGCAACGGTGTGCAGATCGCCGATAATGCCATAGTCTTCAATGGGTAGATAGCCATTCGCGAGGCCGGGTGGTGACACATGTTCCTGCCCTGGTTGTTCCATTTGTGTTCCCTTCATTTCGTCGTACTACAAAAACGTAGAGATATGTTCATAATTATAGCCTGTGTATACATACGTTTGTAAGTGCCACGATGGATATAAACGAGTTTTTCGCAATACCGAAAATTGGGATGGATTCGCAACCAAAAATCGTTGTCTATCGTATATAATGGTAAGAGTAGCAAAAACACGCTACTTTCCTACATCCATCACAAAGGGATACACAATTATGCAAGATCAACGACCTGTTCAGCGCCGCTCAAGTGGTGCTAAAGCGATTACCATTGACGAACGTGCGATAGCAGCACGGTATCGCATTCTTCAACTCGTTGCATTGCTTCTCTCCGCGGGTTTTGCTCTCGGTCTCCATCTCGTATTTGGACACTAAATAGAGCAATTTCAAAGCGGACTTTTTATATAAAATAGATGGGCACCTTTTATAAGGTGTCTGTTTGCGCTTTTGGCATGACAGGGGCAAGCCCTGGCACTACTATAGACGGACTCGCGCGACAAGCCACGCAGTGGCGCATAGTATAGTAGTGCCAGGGCTTGCCCCTGTCATGTCCCCTCTTATTGTCACCTCCACTTGCACTATTCCCCAAGAGTGAGTACAATCCATAGTATTATGACCATCTATACAACTGTTGGAGTAGTGCAAAACATGAGTAAGTCGTTCCATCGTTCAAATACACCAATTCAGCAACCTGCTTACGATACAACCTCTAAACGCTTGATCGTGACTGCTAATGTGACTCTGTTTGCTATTCGCGACTGGTCGCTGTGGGTGCTGCTACGAGATGGACCCTGGGGACCACCAATGCGTCTGGTACTTGGTACAGAGTCGGTGACAGATGCGGTAGACCGTGTACTGGATGCCCTGTTGCTCTGGCCTACGCGAGCCTCTCTGGTACAACTCAAAGCGGGCTGGCAAGAGCAACGAGTTTCCGTGTGGGGTAGTGCAGAACAGGGTGCGGCTGTCTCACTTATCCATAGCGTTCTGTTACGTGCAAATCACGATGGTCTGCTCCCCAATCTTCATCAGCAAGCTATTCCAAGTCTTCACGTAGAGTGGGTGCCAGTTGCGGAGGTCGAGTTGGGAAGGCGCATGATAGACCCCAACGTGTTTCCTGGTCTGCAAACCGCCTTGCATGTTTTACGCTCACAGGTACAACGCAACCCGGAGATTGCACTACGCTTTCTTGCTGATATGTATATCATGCCTGCAACCGAAGAAGCTGATACGGGGCAAGGCGAACAAGGCGTTACCTCTTTCAGAGGAAAAGAGACGCGCCCACTCGTAGGACTCAAAGAACCTGAAACGGGAGATGGTATACTAACATTGGCTGAGGCTGCATTGCTCTATCGTGCATTTTTTTCGCCCGATGAGCAGATCGACCTATCGAACCTACGCCGCCGTTTCCTCGCAACAAACACGCTAGAATTGCTGGACGAAGAGCGACCTGTGCGTGGACGTGAAATGGATTGGCGGCGTGTGAGCCGCGCCTACAAATATCTAGGGTAAAATATTCTTAACATACGGTCAATGTTTAAACAATACGGTTAGGTGAAGATTGATACTGTAGTAGAAGCGGCAGAAAGAGGAGAGGCTATTATGGCGAAAGTGACAACAGGCACAGGTGACACGGGTTACACGGGTCTACTGGGAGCAGAGCGCGTGGCGAAATATGACCCGCGTCCCGATACATTCGGTACCGTTGACGAGGCAACATCAGCACTGGGGCTTGCTCGCGCAATGGCGCAAGAGCAGAAGGTCAAAGATATTATTTACCGTATACAACAGGAACTCTATCTGCTGATGGGCGAACTGGCGACCACGCCCGAAAACTATGAGAAAATGGGGCTACGCATGACGATTGAGCATGTGCAGCATCTTGAGCAGACAGAGGAAGCATTGAAGCAAGAAGTAGACATTCCCAACAAGTTCATTATCCCTGGTGATACCCTTGATGGTGCCGCCCTTGACCTTGCGCGTACAATTATTCGTAGGGCGGAGCGCATGGCGGCAAAGTTGCTGCATGACGGCGTTATTGAGAATGTAGAAGTTGTGCGCTATCTCAATCGACTCTCCGATCTGGTTTTTATACTTGCACGCTATATCGAAGTCAAATCTTCAGTCGCTGAACGACCTCAATCATAAACATATGCTATGTAGGGACCGATGTATCGCGTCCTGAGCGGCGAGGGGGAACGCTTGGGCAACGAATACTCCGTACTCATCCTGCCAACAATGCTTCGCATTTAGCTACGCTCAGGCAGGATGTAAGGAAGTCTTTGTGGTGACGTGTGCCCCGCAGCCCCACCCCAGGACGCGATACATCGGTCCCTACAGAGATAACCAATAGTTATAGATGAGATACCTTGATAGTACTACATGCCATTTGCGATAGCCTTGTGTCTAATGTGTTACACATCTGGGCTGAATCATCCGATACAACATCTTTCGCTCATTGCGAAATGCAATCTGAGCAAATGTCAACGCGCACACATCCGTTTGCATTGCCTCATGTTGCCCTTAAAGAGGCACTGGGCGAGGTTATTGGCTTACCACTTCTGAAAAGAGCAGGGACGAACACGCTTTCATTGCGCTTACCCTCTACCTCTAAGGCACCAATACATTCTCCTGAATTGATTGTCGAAGAGTCACCTGAAAACGCAATAAGCCTGAAATGGTGGGATGCCGAGACGCTCACTTTTCAGGGGAGTCTCATACTCGATATGCTCCTCGCACTACCGGATAACTCGCCTTATGATGTTGCCTATGGCGGTTCACTACGTTTCTGGATGACGGTGGCGAAGTTTGCGTTTGAACTGGTGACAAAGCAATCCTTCGTTCCCACATTGCAAGAGACGAAACAGGGGAAAAACAAGCTCTATCAGGCTGTTTGGAAGACATTTCTCTCACCTGAAGATACCAGGCGTTTAGATGTGTTGACGCAAGCCATGCCGCCGCTTTGCTGGTCGTTTATGCCAGTAGGTGAGAAGAAGGTATCGTTGCTACGAGACATCGTGCAGAAATTTCTCGACGCCAGCGTTGATGCTTTTGTACGTGAAAGCCTGTCCTCGAATACACTTGTTTCAAGCCGTGCCTCGCGCAAAGCTGTACCAGAACAATGGTTACGAGCGTTATCCTCCGACAATCCGACACTCTCAGCACAGCCCGAAGAGCTACAGCAGTTCGCGAAATCCCTTGCCGCGTGGCTTGAGACACTACAGCCCGTAGCCGCCAACGCACCATTTCGCACCTGCTTTCGCTTGGATGCGCCTGAAGCTGACGAGCAGGTATGGCATATCAGTTTTCACCTGCAAGCAAACGATGACCGAAGTTTACTTGTGCCAGCAGATGATGTATGGCAGGAACGCTCCGACACGCTCACCTTTCTCAATCACAAATTCGAGAATCCGCAGGAGCGGCTGCTGACCGACCTCGGCAAGGCTTCGCGTCTCTTTCCCGTGCTTGAGGAGAGCTTAAAAACAGCACACCCACGCGAATTGGTGTTGAGTACAGAAGAGGCATATACATTTTTACGGCAGTCGGCTCCTCTGTTAGAGCAGAGCGGCTTTGGTGTTCTTGTGCCGCCCTGGTGGTCCAAAAGTTCGGCGCGTCTCAAGGTGAAATTGAAGATCAAGCCCAAAGCGGATCCGCGGGTTTCGCAAGGACTGGTTGGGCTTGATAGTATCGTCTCGTATGATTGGAATGCGGCAGTTGGCGACTCTGAGCTGACAGAGGATGAATTTGAGCGGCTCGTCAATCTGAAAACGCCGCTTGTACAGGTGCGTGGGCAGTGGGTAGAGTTGCGCCCAGAAGAGATCGAGGCCGCGATTAGCTTCTTTCAAAAGAAGCGCAAACGTGGCGAGATGAAGCTTGGCGAAGCGTTAGGGCTTGGCCTCGGTCAAGGTATCTCAGAAACCGGACTACAGGTTGCGGAGGTCGAGGGCGAAGGCTGGGTCAACGACCTGCTCGCGGGACTGAAAGAGAATGTAGCATGGTCAACAGTGAATGTTCCCAGTACATTTCAAGGTACATTGCGTCCCTATCAACTAAAAGGTGTTTCGTGGCTTGCGTTCCTCAAACAATATGGCTTGGGAGCGTGTTTGGCGGACGACATGGGCCTTGGTAAAACGGCTGAGCTTATTGCTCTCTTACTCTACGACCGTACAAGCAAGAATGGAAGTGGCAAACAACATGCAACGCTTGTGATTTGCCCAATGTCGATTGTGGGCAACTGGCAACGCGAGTTACAACGCTTCGCGCCTTCGCTCAAGGTGATGGTGCATCATGGCATGGAACGGCTCTCTGGGCAGGCGTTTGTGGATGAGGTCAAGAAGCATGACGTGGTGATTACGACCTACTCGCTAGCATTGCGTGATAAAGAGCATCTTGCACCGATTACGTGGGAACAGGTGGTGATAGACGAGGCACAGAATATCAAGAACGAGTCCGCGAAACAGACGCAAGCGATCAAGAAGCTCGACGCGAACTATAAAATTGCCCTCACAGGCACACCCGTCGAAAATCGACTGTCTGAACTCTGGTCAATTATGGAGTTTCTCAACCCCGGCTATCTCGGTTCCGGTACTGAGTTTCACAAGAACTTCGCAACACCCATCGAACGCTACCATAATGCGGAACGTGCCGACGCTCTGAAACGCTTGACGCAACCCTTTATCCTGCGCCGTTTGAAGACGGATAAAGCAATTATTCATGACCTGCCTGACAAAATGGAGATGAAGGTCTTTTGTAACCTGACTCAGGAGCAGGCTTCGCTCTATGAAGCCGTTGTCAAAGAGATGCTGGAGAGGATTGAAGAGGCCGAGGGCATGGAGCGGCGCGGGCTGGTGCTGGCAACACTGATGAAGTTGAAACAAGTTTGTAACCATCCAGCCCATTTTATGGGTGATAAGAGCCGTTTAGAGCAGCGTTCGGGCAAACTCAATCGGCTTGAGGAGATGCTAGAAGAGGTGCTGGCGGCTGGTGATAAAGCCTTGATCTTCACACAATTTGCTGAAATGGGTGCATTACTACGTCTTACCTTGCAAGAACGTTTGGGACGAGAGGTACTATTCTTGCATGGTGACACCCCCAAGAAGCAACGCGATATCATGGTACAGCGTTTCCAGGAAGAGAGACGCGGTTCGCCTCTGTTCATCTTGTCGCTCAAGGCTGGTGGCGTTGGCTTGAATCTCACGGCAGCAAACCACGTCTTCCATTTTGACCGTTGGTGGAATCCAGCCGTAGAGAACCAGGCAACCGATAGAGCATTTCGTATCGGGCAAAAGAAGAATGTGCAGGTCCATAAGTTCGTGTGTGTTGGCACATTGGAAGAGCGTATTGACCAGATGATCGAGCAGAAAAAAGAGCTTGCCGAAAGTATTATCGGCAATGGCGAAAACTGGCTGACCGAAATGTCAACGTCTCAATTGAAAGAGTTGTTTGCATTGAGCCGCGAGGCAGTAGGAGAATAGCGTTATGGGCAGACGATGGCGGAGTGGCTACGATAATTTTGAATGGGACTATTATTCCGAGAATAAACCACGCAAGGTCGAGGGCGGTATCAAAACAAAAAACGAACGTGGTGCAATCGGCGAAACGTGGTGGTCACAACGATGGGTTGATGTGCTAGAGTCGTTCGGCATGGGAACACGACTCACGCGCGGTCGCTCCTATGCGCGAAAAGGGCAGGTACTCTCCATCGACATTGAGGCTGGGCTGGTTAAAGCGAAGGTGCAAGGGTCGATGGAGAAGCCATATGCCATCAAAATACGCCTGCAACCGCTCTCGAAACACGATTGGGAGCAGGTGACAACGGCCATGTCCTCACAAGCTCTCTTCGCGGCGAAATTGTTAGCTGGTGAGATGCCCACGAACATCGAAGAAGCCTTCGATAGCGTCAACCTCTCGCTCTTCCCTGAGACTGAAGACGATTTACAAACAAGCTGCACCTGCCCCGATTGGGCCAACCCTTGTAAACACATTGCCGCCGTCTATTATATTCTCGCGGAACGTTTCGACGAAGACCCCTTCCTGCTCTTCAAACTGCGTGGACGCGACAAAGAAGCCATCATTGCCTCGCTGCGAGCCAAGCGCGTCGAAAAACTAGACGCGAAAAGCAAGAGCGACAAAACGCACAATATGAAGCAGGAAAAGTGCGAAGAAGCACTGCAAACTGAGCCAACGTTGCGCCTCGAAGACCAGCTAGGTACGTTCTGGCAAGCAGGGGAAGCGTTGGACACCTTCGCCATTCATCCAATCGCGCCCGACATAGAAAATGCCATCCTCAAACGACTGGGGGATGCGCCATTTACCGCTGGAGGGAAGAACGTCTCGAAGCTCCTAGAGAAAGCCTACGATGACGTGCATGCTGCGGCTATGCGTAAGGTTGAGGAGTGATTTCATAATAGACATCAAAAAATCCCTTGACTTGAGCAAACTCAAGGATTTAACGTAACATCTTCGCCAATTAAGTGAAATTTAGTGCTGTGTGAATTTTGTCTTTTTAGCTCTAGGTCTAAAGCCTCAAAAGCTCTTATAACACCATCACATATTTCTTCGTGCTGACCTTCAAAGGATAGGGTTGCGATGTTTGAACTACGATCAAGTCGAAGGAGCATTTTTTTATCATGAAGAGCACAATCAAAACTAGTGCTAGCGCGTATCTGTGAGATGCGAAGAAAATCATCTTCTTCAATCCAATAAGATTTAGTGCCTTTTGTTGCCGCTAAAAATTGTGAACGGATTTCTTTATCTTGTATCTCTGCTTCTGGTTGCAAGACAACTATGCGTCGTCTTTCGCCTCGAACCTCTTGCAGCTCCGATAAATAATTTGGTGGAAATGAAGATTTTTCCAATGTACTAATAGCCCCATGATGAATAGCATCATAGGTATTACACTGCTTTGCACCCTCAATAGTCATTTCGTAGAATTCCCGTTCACTAATTCCCCAAATACGAAGAGGTCCGCTCATATAAAGACGCATAAAATGTCGTATCATTCTTCCTTGTGAATTATGGTAATTCAATAGGCGGCGGATGGGTTCGTATAAATTGAGTGCTTCTCCTGCATTTTCGAGGATATTGGTGATTAAACCCTCAAGATTTATGAGTTCAGCCCTAATCGTAGTATTGCTATTTATCATTAGATCAATTTCGCTCCGAGATTTTGCAGCATTGTCATGATAGTACTGAAGAATGGCAAAGAGAACCCCGAAAATGACTGCCGGAATTAAGGCAAACAAGATAGTAGCCCACAAAGCTTGTTTTTGTTCGGAATAATAACCAGCTGTAACTAAAAGGCCAGTACAGAGAACAGATAAAAGGAGAGATAGTACAATGCGGAATACTGTCGTTTCATACCATTTCTGTTTTGCTTGTATCCCTTTATTGGAGGAGATCATACTTTCTGAACCCTTTCTAATAGAAAATCCAAGTAGTGAAGTTAAAAACAGTACTCTAATATCATAGCATACTTTCCATATTTTTACTCAACTATCCGCTGAAATTTCACACTCACATTTTCTATGATTGATCACATATCCTTTTTCAAAATGTATAAATCAACAAGCAGGACACCTCTAACTGTTCTTCAATCCGTCTGACTTTTTCAGTGATTTGCAAAATTCTATCGCCCGCATCAATCTATATAGTTAGTTTTATAGGTTATAATCTAATCAACCCAAACGTTTTTACGG
>JAABVA010003652.1_pt1 | contig 14569 bp, 16 predicted proteins | sample 5560331 | NCBI WGS metagenome assembly JAABVA01 (sample SAMN12812661, study PRJNA571458) | rock metagenome | isolation source: Antarctica rocks | place: Antarctica: Victoria Land, Mt New Zealand sud | collected 2016-01-07 | reverse complement strand
GAGCACGGTCAGGGCTTCTTCCAGGTGGGCGAGCGAGGGGTATGCTGGGGTCGGGCCATCCGAGGTTCCTTTCGTCGAGGGTTCGGATGGCCCCGTTGTACCGTCAATCCATGCAACACACATCTAGGCGGAGGAACTGGCCCACCAGGGTTAGGGACGGTCGACGGCTATTCATACATAGTCTCAAGCCTCCTTCATGCTCTGCGCGGGAGCCGCTCCATCTTATCGTTATCGGACGATCCAACAACCCTGAGAGCTGGGCTGGCACGCGTGTCCGGAGGCGGTGGAGAAACTCTTGGTGAGCATTCGAGATAGAATCCTCTCTATGAAGGCGAGAGGTTGGATCAGGTTGAGCCCGGAGACTATACTGGCCGTGCTAGTAACGGCCGTCATCGCCCCTGTCCCGATAGCCTGGGCGGTTAACTTGAACCACATGCTCGACACCGCAAGCATGAGTGTGATACACGTTTCCTCGCCAAGCTCCCCTTACGCCGACAACACCTACTCCGACATAGAGATTTCCGTGGACAATCAGGGCAGCGCCACGGCGGAAGGATGCCTTGTAAGGGTACAGGGTTTCCCTCCCTCCTCCGAAGACCCCGCGGACGCCGTAACGCTGGCGGAGTCCGAGCGGTTCGACCTCGCTCCGCAAGACGGTCGCGTCCTCACCATGAGCATCTACCTACCCGACGCGGACGGGAAGAAGGTCGGCTTGGGTACGGTGTGCGAGAGGACCAGTCCATCGGAAGCCACCTGAGCCGGGTCTTTCCCCGGGAAGGAGACGAGCGGGAAGCCCCGCGACGTGGTATACAGTCTCCTACGGGGACCTCTCCGGGCGGGGAGAGGTCCCCGGCTTGTTTTCGGAACACAAACGGGGCGGAGGCGCTGGATACGCGCCTCCGCCCCGTTCTTGCCCGATCGGGCTTCGCCCGTCCTTACTGCTCGTCCTGTGGCCGGGTTACTTCCTGGCAGGCTGCGTAGTGAACTCTGTCGGCGGGGATAAGGAATATCCTGTGCGAGTGCGTGTCTATCCGGAGCGGGACATTCTGCTGAAGGTTGTTTGAGATCTCCTTGAGCGCGCCCTCGGCCTCGCCCTCGCTCTCGTAGACGCCGTAGACCATCCGGGGAATGGCAGGTCCCATGTTCACGCCTGACGACGCACCCGGGGCCCGGCCTCTCTCTTCCCGAAGGATCTGCTCATCCTCTTCCTGCGGGTGCTTGCCGGGATCCACCAACCATACCATCACGCTGTAGGCCATTCTCGTTCTCCTCGTGGTATCGTTATCTACACAACATACTTGTCAGGAAAGGGATTCCGTACCCGGAACGCTCTCGTCCAGGGTCGTCTCTCACGCCCGGTATCCGCTGCCTGACTCGGACCTGTATTACCCGCTGCGGGCCTGGATAAACTGCCCTACTCGTCGCGTATGCCGGGAGGTGCGCGGGCGGAGGTTCTTGCTAACGCTCGTGTCCGCCTAGACGATTGTGAGGATATACTCTATCTTCTACCGTCTCTAGTCTCGGGCGTTTCTCCGGGCGTGGTTGGTCCAGACCGGCCTCCCTATGTTGTCATTAGCTGGCCTCATGTCTCTCCAGAGGTCTCCTCCCTCCGAAAGGCTCCCCCGTCTTTCTCCCGACCGCCTCCGTGCCTTGTCAAGCTGGCAGTGGGGTCAACCTGCTCGGCGCGAGGCCGTTTTTTGGGGGCTGGATCCGGCCGGAGCATGGGTTATACGGGATCCGCTTGTTCACTTACTGCTTCGAAGCGCCAGCGAAAGGTCATGAGCGCGAAGCGCTAGCTGGAGCATCAGGTGTGGCGTCACTATACAGCCGGATTCCGTATTATCCTGGAAAAGCGGACGAGCCGTCGGCCTGCTCCGGCAGGTCAACGCCCGCCGTACGCTATCGGTTGTTACACTGGCGGGCATCGTGGATGCGGAGAGGCGGTTCGAGGAGGAGAAGACTCGCATAGAGGCCCGGTACCGCAAGGTGCTGAAGAGCTCGGTAGAGTTCGAGAAGAGGATACGGAACCGCTGGCGCCAGAAGAACCGCGAGAAGAACGGGCGCATAGCCGGGCTCGAAGTGCGCCTCGTGGAGCTCGAACGGGAGTTAGAGAACGCGAAGGACCAATCCCGAGAATGACCGTTTCGAGCTCAGTGGTAGAGTACGTGAACCGGAAATCTCGCGTTCGGCCGGACGGTAGTCAGAAGGGGACACGCTCAGGATGGGCGCCGGTACAGCAGCCCGCGAACCTTTTTTAGGGCTCGTCGCGGTCGAGCCTCGCGCCCGGCGTACCGGGCGTCGATCTCCGAACGCCACGCGAGGAGCTCCTCGCGTCGCTCGTCCGTCTCTCCTTTGTCGCGCGCGCTCGCCAGGTTCTCCTGCTCGAAGGCATCTATGGAGAGGTCGAAGAGCTCGTCGGGCTGGTTGCCGTAATGGTGGATGTACTTCTCGGAGCCCTTGATGCTCGCCAGACACTTGTTTTTGTTGAAGCAACTGAACAAGAGGGCACGGTCCTCGGGCAGCGGGTGGAGGAGCGAGTAGCCCGGGTACTCTCCGTCCTCTACCTCGTAGCCCAGAAGCTCCAGCACGGTCGGTAGGACGTCGATGAGGCTCGAGAGGCCATCGATCCGCTCGCCGTCTTCAGAGCGTCCGGGGTCGTGGATGATCAGCGGGATCCTGAGGCTCTCTTCGTAGGGGACGTCGTCGTGCGCGCAACGGCCGTGCTCCCCGAACGCCTCCCCGTGGTCGCCGTAGAGTACGAAGATTGTACCCTCGTAGAGCCCCAGCCTTTTGTACTGCTCGATGAGGTTCTTTACGAAGAAGTCCTGGTAGCGGAGGCAGTTCAGGTAGCGATTGAGCCGGTCGTCCTCCGAGAAGTCTTCGAGCCCGTAACGCGTGGGGGGGAGGTACTCGTGGTGTCCCGTGCCCGTCAAGTATTTGACCATGAAAGGCTCGTCTTTGTGTTTCTTAAGCCACTCTTCACTCGGCCCGAGCATGATGTCGTCCTCGTAGCCAAAGTAGTTCGACCGCTCGAAGCCTTCGGCATTCATAGACTCTAGCGGGTAGTATTCCTCGTAGCCCAGGTTCTTCGCGAGATCCCCGAGATCGTCGAAGTTCTCGATGGACGACTGGAAGAAGGCGGTACTGTAGCCCTGCCCTTTGAGAAGGCCTGCGAGGCCCGGGGCGGGGATGCCGCCGGGCTCCGCCTCGCTGTTTGGCCGGGAGCCAGGATTGATCCCGCAGTTGACCGAGGCGACCGCCTTGGCGGTATGCGGCACGGTCGTGTAGGCCCGCTTGACGAGGAGGCTCTCCTTCGCCAGCTCGTCGAGGAAGGGTGTCGTCTTCAAATCTTGGTTATAGGGCGTAACCGAGCGCGCTCGGGTGGACTCAAGGTGTATCAGGACGACGTTACGCCTCTTGGTACGGGGCGTCTCTGCGAGGACGGTGCACGCGGCCGGGTGCTCGACCGCCCGGCCGGCGACAGCATCGTCTCCATCGACTGCTCTCTTGATGCCTGTAGAGATCAAGTTAACCAACGGGTCCCTCGCGAACGAACGGCTGGCGACCGCCGAGCCGGGGCCGACCGGCAACGAGAGAGAGCCGAACCCGAGCGCCGAGAGACATAGCCCGAGAGAAACCAAAGGGGAGTCCCCGGTCTCCTCGGCCGGAACGCCCTCCGTCCCGCGCCGCCGACCGACAGTACGCGCCAGGAGGCGGGGACCCAGAATCGCGTAGAGAAGGGCGGATGCGAGGAGCGACCAGGCTGAACGCGGTAGCTGGACCATCGGCTTGACCTCACCGAGCCTGGGGGCCCACAGGGCGACGATGTCGTAGTCGAGCGTGGTGCCGGTCTCCTTGTAGTATTGATAAGCTCCTGTCCTGAAGATGGCCGCGAGAATGGTCGTGCCGTGGAAGAGGAAGACCACGGCCCGACGCAGAGGTCCCCTCCGCGCTACAGCAAAGAGCCCGAACCAGAGCAGCGCATACCCCAGGTTAAAGAACCCGTCCGACCGCATCAGCCCGAGGTCCCGAACGAGACCACGACCGCCGGGACGCGAAGCTATGTTAGAAGCCTTCAGGACGAGGCTGTAGGCGACGAGGGGCGCCAGGAGGCCGAGGAGATAGACCCGATCCCGGCGGCTTAGAGCCCCCTTAAAGAGGCTGGGGAAGCTCTTCATTTCGTTGTTCTCCGAAGGACAAAGCAGCGAAGATTTTATCGAGTTTCACGAGGATTTAACAGGGCTCGCTGGTCTTCCCAAAAGGTGTCCCTGTCTCCACTGCTCGAAGCTTCACCTAGAGCCACCCCGCGTCCCGATACCATCGGGCGGTGCGCTCTAGACCCTCGTGCAGCGATACTTCGGCGCGCCAGCCAAGCGCCTTCTCGGTGGAGGAGGGATCGCAGGTCCACGCATGTATAGCCAAATCCCGGGCCCGGCGCTCGTCGAAAACGGGGATTGAGCCGCGCACTTTGGCCGCTCCCTCGGCTACGCGGGACGCCAGCCTGAAGGCGGCGGCGGGCAGGCGAGCGGCACGGATGGGACGTCCGAGCGCCCCCTCCAGCCCGGCGACGACTTCCTCCCAGGAGTAGCAGGCGGGCTCGGCCACCGGGAAAGGCCCGAAGCCCGCGAACTCTCCATGAGCTGCAGCTAGGGCCACTCGCGCCACGTCCTCGACGTAGGCGGGCTGCAGGGGACCCGGACCGGAGGGGCGGACCAGCCAGCCGCGCGTCGCCAGCTTGAACAGGGGCAAGAGATCTACGTCTCGTGGCCCATAGACCGCGGCTGGGCGGAGGGCGACGGTCTCCATCCGGCCGTCGAAGTCCCGCAGGTGCTTTTCGGCCTGGAGCTTGCTGTGTCCGTAGGCGTTCGCGGGGCGGTCCTGGCCGTCTCTCTCGGCGGTGTCGGGGCCGCGGGCGGCGAGGCTGCCGATAAGGACGAAACGCCGCGCCCCGGCTCCGGCCGCGAAAGCGGCGAGCCTGCGGGTATTCTCCGCGTTGATCCGGAAGTAGTCAGCGTCGCGCCGGGCGCGCGTTATCCCGGCGGCGTGGATGATGATCTCGACGCCTTCTACCGCGCCTTCGAGGTCCTTTGGGCTCTCGAAATCAACTGCCATGCGTTCCACCGGGAGGTCCTCGATCCAGCGTGAGTTGCTCGAGGGGCGTACGCTGCACCGTACCTCGCTGCCCGCCTCGGCGAAGGCGGTGGCGATATGGCTGCCGACGAAACCCGTTGCGCCGGTTATCAGCACGCAGGCTGCCGCCGGCAGATCCCGCACCCGCGCCCCTAGAGCTCTTTCTCGTAGATCCGGTAGACCTTGGACAGCGTCGAGCCGGAGGCTTCTATAACGCGGTTTATAGCCCTGTTGTCCTCCAGCGTCCACGAGGCCACACAGCTCTTGTAACCTTTGGCCATCGCACGCTTGTAGAGGTCGTGGATCATCACCACCTCGAAGCCCCTGTTGCGGTGCTCCGGCGCCACGCCCAGGATAGGCAGTTGCAGCCGGTCTATGATCCTCTTGCGGTTCAAGAGCGCGAAGATGCCGAATGGAAAGAGCCGCCCGCGTGCCCGTTTGAGGACCTGGTTCGCGTCCGGCAGGATGACCGTCACCCCGGCGAGCTCCCCGTCCACCTCGGCCAAAGCGACTAGCTCCGGGTCGAGGATCATCTTGAAGTCTTTCGCGAGGTGGTCGAACTCCGCGTCGGTGTACCTCACGAAGCCCCAGTTTCTCTCCCAGGACCGGTTGTAGAGATCCTTGACGCGTGAGATCTCCTCCTCCCAACGCTTCATGTCAGGATGGCGGATGACCAGGTTGTGGCGCTTGCGGGCCCGCTCGGCGAGCCGCCCGATCCTCTCGCCCAAGACCCCTTCCCGCTCGAATAGCCAAGCGTAGAGGTCCATGACCTTGCGGTAGCCGGCCTCCTCGGCATACCGTAAGTAGTCGGGCGGGTTGTACGGCATCATGACGTAGGGGTCGTCGTCGAAGGCGTTGGTCAGGAACCCCACGCTGTGGTTCAAGGAAGGGTTGGCTGGGCCGCGCACCGCGTCTCGCCCCAACTCTCGCCCCCACTCCTCGACGCGGGCGAATAGAGCCTCAGCTGCCGCCCCGTCTTTCGCCTCGAAGAAGCCGAAGAAGATCAGGTTATCGTCATGGGTCCGGTTGTGGTTGGAGTCGTCTATGGCGGCTATGCGGCCAACGACCTCACCGCCGCGCTCGGCGAGGAAGAGAGTGATCTTCGCGTGCTCGTAGAAGGGGTTCTTCTTGGAGTTGAACTGCTCTCGTTCGGCGATGAGGAGCGGGGGGACCCAGTGCGAGTCGTCCCGGTACTTCGCGAACGGGTACTTTATGAACCGGTCTACGTCGGCGCGGGATGCGGCGGCGCGAACCTTCGTGCCGGGGACCACGCTCTCTGCGGGGGGAGTCATCTTCCCATCCTAACCGATGACGCCCAGGTATTGGCCGACCCCGGCAAAGACCTCCAGCAGTCGCTCTATCTGCTCCGGGGTATGATTGGCGTTCACGCTGGTTCGGATGATGCTCTGGCCCACGGGCACGCCGGGGGGCAGGGCAGGCGTCGTGAAGATCCCCGCTTCCCACAGTGCCCTCCAGAAGACTACGGTGAGCTCGTCGGGGCCGACGAGGACCGGCATGATGTGACTCTCCGAGCTTAAAGTCTCGAAGCCTAAAGAGGAGAGCCCGTGCCGTAGTTGCTCGACGTTGTGCCACAGTCTCTCCCGGTGGCGAGGCTCTGTCTCCATGATTCCCAGGGCCTTGAGCACCGTCGCCACCTGCATGGCCGGGAGCGCCGCCGTAAAGATGAACGGGCGGGCGTGGTGCTTTACGTAGTCGACCACTTTCCCGGGGCCGGAGACGAAGCCGCCTACCGAGGCGAAAGCCTTCGAGAAGGTCCCGATAGTCAGGTCGATCTCGCCTTCCAGTCCGAAGTACTCTGCGGTTCCGCGGCCGTTCTCACCCAGGATGCCGGTGCCGTGCGCATCGTCGACGACGACCCGCGCCCCGTACTCGCGGGCGAGCTCCACGATGCCGGGCAGATCTGCGAGGTGACCGCTCATGGAGAAGACTCCGTCGGTGACGATCATGCGCCCGCCCGGAGCCCCTGCGTCCCGGGCGAGCAACCTCTCAAGGTCGGCCAGATCGTTGTGCCGGTACTTGCGCAACGTGCCAAAGGATAGTCTCGCCCCGTCATAGAGGGAGGCGTGGTTCTCGCGGTCGAAGTAGAGGATGTCCTGGCGGCCCGCGAGCGCGCTGAGGACCGCCAGAGCGCCCAGGAAACCGGCACTGAACGTCAGGGTGGCCTCGGCGTTCAAGAAGACCGCCAAGCGCCGCTCGAGCTCTTCGTGCAGGGCGAGCGTGCCCGTGAGGAAGCGGGACCCGGTGCAACTCGTGCCATAGTCGTCGAGCGCTGCTCTGGCCGCCTCTTTGAGACGGGGATCCTCGGTGAGGCCGAGGTAGTCGTTCGAGCCGGTAATGATCATCTCCCGGCCCTCCACTGTGACTCTGCCGCCGTTCTGCTTCAGGATCGGCTTGAAGTAAGGGTAGACCCCAGCCTCTCTGGCCTCCTCGGCGCGGGCAAGGAAGGAAGAAGTGAGAGCCTTGTCGAAGATATCGTCGGCGTGCGCCGTGTTTTCTCGTTTTTGGCCCGGACGTCCCCGAGCCTGATCGATATTTACATAGTCCGACAAGCTAGCCCTCCAAGCGTACGCGGTGCGTAACGCGCCATATTAACAAATATAAATACCCACGAAACTTACTATAGAATAAAAACACCTCCCGATTGGGTGCGACGGGTTTCGTGCAACCTGACCAGGAGCCGACCAACGTGACACGAGCCTGTATAGTACCTGGAAGCGGGCCGTGCTTATTTCCGTCCTGGAGATGGTATAAGTCTCCGTGAAGGGGTCTGCTGTAGGCTCACTGTTGGGCGCGTTTCGAGGAGGTGGTATTGATGGTTTCGCTCGCTCCCACTGCGATGAAGGCTTCCTCGAAGGATCTGTGGCTCGTCTCGCCCGGCTACGACCTGGTCTTCATCATCTTCTCAAGCGTGCTTTTGGTGGTGCCGCACCTCTTTGCCGAGTTGGGCGGGCTCTCGAATGTTATCGTGGATCTCGTCGTCACCGCGTTTATCGGCGGGCCACACCTGTTTGCTACCTACACCATGACGTTCATGGAGCCGCACTTCAGGGAGCGGTACAGGCGCTACACTTGGGGGGCGCTCTTTATGCCGGTGCTCGTCGTCTCGCTGGCGATATATAACCCCACCCTGCTCGTCACCATCTTCTTTCTCTGGGCGTCGGTGCATGTAATCCATCAGGCGGCCTACATCGCCGACTCCTACCGCTTCAAGGACCCGCGCGGCCGGGCCCCGAGCCTCGCCCGGTGGCAGCTCGTCTCACGCGTTATCGACTACGGCCTCCTGATGACGAGTCTCTACCCGATAGCCACCTTCAAGTTCACCGGCACGCCGCTCGTGATCTGGGGTGTAAACCTCTCCAGCGAGGGCTTCGAGACCGGCGGACGCGCCCTCCTCTTCCCGGAGTTACTAAAGATCGAGTGGCTCGGGCCGCTCGCCGCTTTTGCCTTCTTCGCTTTCCTCGTCGCCTTCGTCGCCAAGACGGCCTGGGAGTGGCGGGCAGGCCTCTTGCATGCCCCGAAGACGTTGCACATGTCCCTGGCCGCCCTCCTGTTCTTCGTAACGCCGGCCCTGCCGAACCTCGACGTGGCCTTCCAGGGCTTGAACGTCTGGCACTCTTTCCAGTACCTCGCGGTCGTGCTCTACATCAACCGGGTGCGGGCGGAGAAGGGGCTTATAGGATCGCAGTATGTGGCGCGCGTCTCGAGGAGCGGGAAGAGCCTCTACTGGATGTGCCTACTCTTCACCCTGGGCGCGGGCCTTGCCTACCTGCTCGTGCATGGCGCGCTCATCCTGGGTGGCATCTGGGCGGGCGACACGGAGCAGCAGCACTACTTTTCGTTCTACTCGGTGGTGCTCTCCGCGCTCCTCATCCACTACTACTTCGACCACTTCCTCTTCTTGCAGGTGGACGAAGTCGTTACCCCGCGCTGGGACTGAAGCCCTAGCGCTCCTCGGGGCGCGGCTCGTGGCTCATGTCCGGGGCGCCGGTGAAGCCGCCCGGTCTATCCTTCGAGAGTATTTCGGGCTCTTCGACCCTTGCGAGCGCCTGGTCCATGACCTCCGCGTCCACCGGGTAGGGCAGCTCGAGCCTCTCGGCGAGGATACTGTCTAGCTCCTCGGCGGAGAGCCCCCGCACCTCATCCTCCATCTTCGACATATCCGACTCTGTGCCGCCGCCCAAGTCGTTGACCATAAGCACCACGAGCTTCCGCTCCTTCGTCCCGCGACCAGCCATCTTCTGGACCTCCTAGATCTAATAGCCTTACAACCAGCGTCCGAGTCTACACCGCGCGTTTCGTCGGCGGTTACCTGTATCTCTTCAGCCGACGCCACACGAACCAGGCGAGCCCAAAGATCAATACGGCCAGGATCGCGTACTCGATGATCGAGGCGTATTGTCTCACCAGTGCCCATTGAGAGCCCAGATACCAGCCCAGGCCGATGAGCGCCGCGTTCCATATTACGCTGTCGAGGACGGTAAAGAACAGGAACCATCCGAGGATCGGCACGCGATAGAGTCCCGCCGGTATGGAGATCAGAGTTCCCACGCCCGGAATGAGACGCCCGATCAGGATGGCCTTCGGGCCGTGCTGATCGAAGAGTTTGCTCGCCCTGTCAAGGTCGGACTCATCCACCAACACGAACCGGCCGAACTTTCTGACTAGCCGCCTGAGGCGCGCCTCGCCGAACCAGCGCCCCGGATAGTAAAGGGCCACCGAGGAGCCCACCGCCGCCGCCGTCGTCCATGCGAGCACCGGGAAGAACGAGAGGCGGCCCTGCCCGACCAGAAATCCGGCCAGAGGCAGGGTTATCTCCGTGGGGACCGGCAGATGCACGTTCCCCATGGCGACCAGGAGGGCTATGCCGACGTAGCCGAAGGAGTAGACGACGTCGGTGATCCATTGAACGATATCGGGGAGCAGGCCGTCCATGAGCTTATTCTACTGCCCCCCAAAGTAGGGGACTCGGAAGCCGGCGTTGTAAGAAAGGGTTTCGTAGGAGAGTATGAGCGCTCCAGAGGCGGCTGAGGGCTAGAACGATTCGACGCCGGGAGCCCCGATCGCGGCGTACAGGGCCTCGGCTTCGGCGGTTATCTCCGAAAGGGCCGAGCGAGCCTCGGTCATGCGGGCGTGCTCCGTGCAGACGAAGCGGGTGTAGGGGGCTATCGCCTCACGCATCCTCTCGACGGAGCGTTCGATCTCCGTGTCAAACTGCCTCCTCAATATCTCGACCAGGCGCTCGCGCAGAGCCTCGGTCTTCTTGCGGAAGTCCGCCTGAGCTTTACGACGCCGATTCGGCAGCACGAACAGGCCGTAGCCCGCGAGCACCGCGGCCGCGATGAGGCCCGTGACGTCGAGGAATCGGGTGGTGAACAGGGTGACCACGAGCGCTTCGAGACCCAGAGCGCCTGCCCTCGAGGCGGCCGCTTGGGCGACGGCCCCTTGTGTGGCGAGGGCGAGTTGCGCCGATTCGCGCTCCCGATCGTAGCGCCGCACGATGGTCCGCGGCGTTCTTGCCGACGGAGTGGAGGAGCTGCGAGCGGTTGTACTCGAAGGTGTCGCCGACCTCGCCGACGATGTGTTCGTCGTACCGCGCTTGCCGGCGGCGATTGACATACTCCACGATAGCGCGCCACTGCTTGAGGTTCCTGTCGACCATTCAGTCTATGAGCTCCTGCAACCGCCCATCGATGAGCTCCTCGGTGTCCGCCACGACCTCCTCCTGGAAACGCTTCTGCACCTTCTCCTGGCGGATGAGCTCGCGGATGTTCATGATCCGAATATTCTACTCTAACCACTCGTCGCCCCGCTCGCTCATCCGCAGGGCTGTGTTCTCTACCTCCGCGAGGCGCGCCTCGAAGTCGCGCTTCATGTCCTCCTTGTATGCCCCGAGCTGCGCCTCGACGTTCTCGGACATCTTGAAGTCTTCCTCCAGGAGGCCCATCCGCTCGTTCACGGCCAGCCCGTAGCGGCGTGAGATCTCCTCGACGACCCCTAGAGGACTTTCGAGCTTCAGCCGTACCCGTCCCTCCTCGTCCAGAAGGTCCATGACGTAATATTCCAGCTCCCCGAAACCGCTCGCTTTCAGGAGGGTGTCCGACTTCAGGCCGGGGGTTGTGGCCTTCGCCTTCCCGGCCAGGTAGGCCGAGACAAAGAAGATCGGAGGCTTCAGGCCCAGCATCGAGCGCACCCCCTCCTCGACGAAGAGGCGCACCTTTCGCGGTCCTCCTCGCCGCGGAGCAGGTCGACCTTGTTCACGACGAGGACTATCTTCTTGCCCCAGTCGCGGATGAGCTCCAGGTACTCGCGCTCGGACTCGGTGAAGGGACGGTCCGAGGAGGTGACGAAGAGGACCAGATCACTACAGGGTACGAAGCCGCGGGAAAGCTCCTCGTGGTGGATGATCGCGTTCGTCTCCGGCGTATCCACGATGGCGATCTCGCGCAGGAAGTCGCTCGGGTACTCCCTCTCGACGACGCCCTCGCGCCGCTCGCGTTCGGAGGGGCTCTCTCCGTACCTCAGGACCGTGATCCGGTCGGTCGTAGGCGTTACGGCCTCCTGGGCCAGCTCGGACTCACCGAGCAGCGCGTTTATGAACGCCGACTTGCTGGCGTTGAACTCGCCGACGACGAGCAGGAAGAACTCTTCGAGGTCCGCGAGCTTCCGCTCAACGAGTCCCGTGTCCTCTTGCGGCGCCCCAAAGGACTTCAGAAACTCCGACAAACTTTCGAGGAGCGTCTGCTCCCTTTCGATCAGGGCCTTATGGCGTTCGTCGAGGATCCGCACCTGCTACGCACCTCCCATTCTAGCTATTATAGAGGAACGAGGGGCAGATCCCGGAAAAGGGCTGGGAAGATGGGCTCTGCGAGGTCGGTGGTGTAAGGGACGTAGCGCCCTTTATCAGCCGGATTAACCACTCCGGCTCGAACTAACCTCTTACCACCTCCTCAATACGCTCGCGAAACTCCGAGCTGGCCTTGCAATCTTCCGGAGGATGTAGAAGCCGAGACCGGCCAGTGATACGGAATCCGGCTGTATAGTGACGCCACACCTGATGCTCCAGCTAGCGTTTCGCGCTCATGACCTTTCGCTGGCGCTTCGAAGCAGTAAGTGAACAAGCGGATCCCGTATGATAGGTCCAGTCCCTGCAAGGCCGGGTACAGCTGCCTGCTCGGCTGGTAGGGTGAGGAAGGAGTGGACGGGTCATGCGTTCGGGGTGAGCCACCCGGACGCATATGTTGATCTACTAGACCGAAGGCCGGGTGACGAGCTTGCCGTAAGTCTTGCGGGTCCCAAGAAGCTCCAGTGCCTCGGGCAACTCCTCGAAGGGGACCGTTTGGTAGATTAGCGGGTCTATCCGGCCCTCTTCGTAGTGTCTTACGAGGGCTTCGTGGGTCTCCTCCACTACGTCCGGCATGACCTTGTTGTAGAGGCCCCAGTGCAGGCCGACGACCGAGTAGTTCTTCACGAGGACGTGGTTGGTTGGGGCTTCGGCGATCCTGCCGCTCGTGAAGCCTACGACTACTATGCGCCCCTCGAAGGCGACGCACTTTCTGGAGAGGTCGAAGACGTCGCCGCCGACGGGGTCGAAGATCACATCCGCCCCGCGCCCGTCCGTCGCCTCCTTGACGACCTCGACGAAGTTCTCCTCCCTGTAGTCCACGGCGATCTCCGCGCCCAACTTGCGGCATACCTCTACCTTCTCGGCGCCGCCGGCGGTGGAGATCACACGCGCCCCCGCCGCCCTTGCTACCTGTATCGCCGCCGAGCCCACGCCCCCCGCCCCCGCGTGCACGAGGACTGTCTCCGCCTCTTTGAGATCCGCGCGCCTGTGCAGACCGATGTAGGCAGTCTGGTAGACGGTGTGCATCGCCGCCGCTGACGGGAAGGGCATCGTTTCCGGGACGGGGAAGACGGAGCCGTCGATCGGGGCGACGGCCTTCTCGGCGAAACCTCCTCCGGGGAGCGGGGGGGTGGCGAGTACGCGCGTCCCCGGCGCGAGATCCACACCTTCGCCTACCTCGTAGACCGTGCCCGCGACCTCCGCCCCCGGGATGAAGGGGAGATCTGGACGCTCCTGGTACTTCCCCTGGCAGAGCAGAATGTCGAAGAAGTTTAGCGCCGCCGCCTCGACCTCGACGACCACCTCGCCGGGACCCGGCTCCGGCTCCTCTACCTCCCCTAAGATGAGGATGCTCTTCGGGTCTCCGAGTTCGTGTACCTGCCAGGCGCGCATAAAGAGGTCTCCTTTCACTATCCCTGAGAGCGTGAGCTTACCAACCCCCGCCCTCCGAGGCTACAGCTTCGCTCTGGCGGAAGCCTCGCTCTGGCGGGAGCATCGGTCCACTGGTAAGCTCCGGGAATATTCTTGAGTGTCGGGGTAGCGGCGCTCATTGGTGTGGGGAACGAGAAGGAGGAGTTCGGGGATGCTGAGGGTTAGGGACGCCATGACCCGGGAGGTCATCACGTTGGAGCCGGGGGCCAGCGCGGTCCAGGCTCTTGGGTTGTGCCGGGAGCACGGCATCCGGCACCTGCCGGTCGTAGAAAACGGGCGGCTTGTCGGGCTCGTCTCCGACCGGGACTTGAGGGACGTGAGCCCGCCGCGGGGCACCGGAGACGAGGAGAACACTTTGGGGTGGGTGCGGGTGCGGGACATGATGACCACCAACCTGGTCACCATACACCCGCTCGACACCATCGAGCACGCGGCGCGAGACATCCACGCCCACAAGTTCAACTGTCTTCCCGTGGTCGCCGAGGGCGAGCTTGTGGGTATTATCACCTCGTCGGACATGACGCGCATCCTCATCGAGTTGATCGGGGCGCATGAGACGGGGAGCTGGATAGAGGTGGAAGTCCCAAACGAGCCGGGCACCCTGGCGGAGGTAACCAACGTTATCAAGGACAGCCATGTCAACATAGCCGGCGTCTTCCTCGGACCGGCGAGCAGGGCCACCAACCGTATAATCGTCCTCCGCCTAGAGACCACCGACCCCTCCACCATAGCCGAGAGCCTCACCGCCGCCGGCTACACCGTAACCGCTACGGAATCAACCGCCCCCACGGAGCGCAACCTCGAACGCAGGTAGGGAGCCGGGAGCTTTGCTGTTCAGGAGACGGAGCACGGCGTGCTCTCGGTATTAAAAAACGATGGCGACCAGCCATGCCCCTAGAGCGTGTTATGGACTTGGACCGGTTGCGAGATGGCCCGAGGGAGGAGAAGACGAGCGAACGCAGCCCCCCCCCACCAACCGCCGCAAACGCCATGCTTATGCCGAACAACACTCGATAATCGGCCGCTAGCGCGCAACAACACGAAGCCTCACTCGGCCTCAGGATGTTCGGCCACTTCCGGACTAATACCGTGCTCGGTGGCGCCGACCAATGCTACATACGGAGTCACGAAGCCCCACCCTCT